>Ga0213828_1000272_pt1 | contig 53088 bp, 42 predicted proteins | sample MC6MC0897MG_FD_180664 | JGI IMG/M metagenome (GOLD analysis project Ga0213828, IMG submission 180664) | Enriched soil aggregate microbial communities from Iowa State University, Ames, United States - MC6-MC0897-MG | ecosystem: Environmental > Terrestrial > Soil > Unclassified | place: USA: Iowa...
GGCTGCCCGGCTGTTGCCGAAGTCGTTCGCGTTGAGCTGGACGTCAAGTTCGACTTCGACAAGTCGGTCGTCAAGCCTAACAGCTACGGCGACATCAAGAACCTGGCTGACTTCATGAAGCAGTACCCATCGACCACCACCACCGTGGAAGGTCACACTGACTCCGTGGGTCCAGACGCTTACAACCAGAAGCTGTCCGAGCGTCGTGCCAACGCTGTCAAGCAAGTACTGACCAATCAGTACGGCGTAGAATCCAACCGTGTTGAATCGGTTGGCTACGGCGAGACCCGTCCGGTTGCCGACAACGCCACCGAACAAGGTCGCGCTGTTAACCGTCGCGTTGAAGCGCAAGTAGAAGCCCAGGCCAAGTAATTGGTTTGATGCTTCATGAAAAACCCGGCCTCGGCCGGGTTTTTCTTTGTCTGTGATTTAGGGGGTGACACTGAGATTCTGGGGCTGCTACGCAACCCTTTCGCAACGCAAGGCTGCGCTTACAGCGCCGGTGACGACCTCGCCGATCACCAGAATTGCCGGGCTGCTTAGCCCGAACGCCCGCGCATCCTCAACCATCCCCTGTACATCACTACGGCAGTCGCGCTGCTGCGCCAATGACGCATTCTCGATCATCGCCACCGGCATATGCGCAGCCATCCCGCCGGCCAGCAGGCCTTGGCGAATCTGCTCCAGCCGCGCAACGCCCATGTACACCACCAGCGTCGTACCGCCCTGGGCCAGCGCCGCCCAGTTCAGCTCGCTGTCATCCTGGGTGTGTGCCGTTACCAGCGTCACGCCGCGGCTCACCCCGCGCGAAGTCAGCGATATACCGCATTGCGTCGCGCCTGCCAGGCCCGCCGTGATGCCGTTGACCAGCTCCACTTCGATGCCATGCCCTTGCAGCCAGGCAGCCTCTTCGCCGCCACGGCCGAAGATGCACGGATCGCCCCCTTTGAGCCTGACCACGCAGCGCCCCTGGCGCGCATGGCGCAACATCAGGCGCTGGATAAAGGCTTGAGGCGTGGACCGGCAGCCGCCGCGCTTGCCCACGGCCATCACCCGTGCCTGGGGGCAATGCTCCAGCACTGCTGGGTTGACCAGGTCGTCGATCATCACTACCTGGGCTTGCTGCAATGCGCGCACGGCCTTGAGGGTAAGCAGTTCGGGATCACCAGGGCCGGCGCCGACCAGCCAGACTTTCGCATTCATCGTTGTTTCCTCTTCGGCAAGGTGTACTCAGCCCTTGAGCAGGACGAGCAGCACTATCAGGTTGCACAGCAGGGACAGCAGGGCCAGGGTGCGCCAAACTTTCAGCGGTTCGCGCTCCAGCAAGGGCCGGGGGCGGTGGGCCAGCTCCTGGCGGTCGCCGCGTTCGAGTAGCAACAACCAGTGCTCGGCGGTTTCAAAGCGTTGCGCCGGGTCGGCCGCTACCGCTTGCAGCAGGTTGTGCTGCAACCATTCCGGCAGGTCGGGGCGATAGCGCGCAGCGTTGACCGGCTGGCTGAAGCGTGGCCGCTGGAACGGCTCCACTTCGCCATAGGGGTAGTGCCCCGTCAGCAGCTGGTAAAGCGTCACGCCGACGGCATAAAGGTCTTGCCGCGGGCTGGGTGGTTGGCCGTCGAAGGCTTCCGGGGCGATATAGGATGGCGTGCCAGGCAGCTCGTGCTGCGGGTCTTCAGACAAGCCGGGGCAATACGCCAGGCCGAAGTCCAGCAACCGCAACTGTCCATCGGCGCCCAGGTGCAGGTTGTCTGGCTTGATGTCGCGGTGCAGCAAGTTGCGCCGATGCAGCACGCCGACCGCTTGCAGCAGTTGACGGGCGATCTCCAGCCACTGCGCCAAGGGCAGCGGCCCGTGCTCGGTGAGCAGTGCCGAAAGGCTCTGGCCGGGGTGTTCGCGCATCACGTAATACAGGTGCTGGCGCTGGCTGGCGACGTGGAGTTCGGGGAAGTGTCGCCCTGCGACCCGGCGCAGAAACCACTCTTCCATCAACAACCCTTGGGCGGCCCCTGGCTCCTGTTCGCGCGCGCTGGGCAGGGTCTTGAGCAGCCAGGGCTGGCCGTGGCCGTCACGTACCCGGTACAGCAGCGATTGACGGCTGTGCGAGAGCAGGGTGTCGACCTGCCAACCATCGAGCGCCTGGCCTTCACGCAGGGGGCCGGGTACAGGCCACTGTTGCAACTGCGCCAGGGTATCGCCCAGGCTGGCCGTACCCAGCTGTTGCACCTGCACCAGCAGGGCGCTGGCGTTGTCCTGGCTGCCATTGAGGTGAGCGCTGGCGACCAGCGTGTCAGCGGCCAACTGCAGGTCGGGTTGCTCGCGCAATACCGCCTGGATGTGCTGGTCCCCCAGGCTGGCCCAGACGCCGTCGCTCACCAACACATAGCACTCGCCCGCCTGCAGTTCACCTTCCAGGTAATCGACCAGCAGTTGTTGGTCCAGGCCCAGCGCGCGCTTGAGCACATGCTGCATGCCCGGTTGGTCCCAGACGTGGTCTTCGCTCAGGCACCGCAGGTGCCCTTGGTGCCAGCGGTAGACCCGGCAGTCGCCAACATGCGCCAAGGTAAAACGCCGCCCGCGTAGCACCAGGGCGCTGAGCGTGGTCAGCAGCGGTTGGCCGCTACCCTGGGCACGCAGCCAACGGTTCTGCGCCAGCAGCAGGCGGTCCAGCGCCTGCGCCACGCTCCAGGTGGCGGGGGTGGCGTAGTAGTCCATGGCCAGGGCCTGCAAGCTGGCGCGTGCTGCCAGGCCGCCATCGGCGCATTGGCTGACACCGTCGGCGAGGGCGAACAGGTAGCCTTTGCTGGCGGCCAGTTCCGGCGCCGGCGTGACCAGGCGCAGGGCATCCTGGTTTTCCGCGCGCGGCCCGGTGGCACTGGCGTGGGCAAAGCTCAGTTGCAGGCTCATCGGCGTGCCTCAGACCCGCGCCGCAGTCACGGCGGCCGAGCCCCAGGTGGTGCGCCAGCGCTGTTTGACGCCATGCAGGCCGAACCAGGCCAGCAGGCCGAGGCTGGCGAACAGCCACAGCCCCAACTGGTAGTCACCGGTGTGCTGCTTGATGGTGCCAAGCCCCGCAGCCAGCAGGAAGCCGCCAATACCACCGGCCATGCCGATCAGCCCGGTCATCACGCCGATCTCCTGGCGAAAGCGTTGCGGCACCAGCTGGAATACCGCGCCATTGCCTGCGCCCAGGCCGAGCATGGCGCTGACGAACAGCGCCAGGGCAGCGGTTGCGCTGGGCAGGTTGAAGCCGACTGCGGCGATGCAGATGGCGGCCACGCTGTACATGCCCAGCAAGGTGCGGATGCCACCGAAGCGATCGGCCAGGGCGCCGCCGAGTGGGCGCATCAGGCTGCCGGCAAAGACGCAGGCAGCCGTGTAGTAGCCGGCGGTGACCGGGCTCAGGCCATATTGGTCACTGAAGTAGCCGGGCAGGGCGCTAGCCAGGCCGATGAAGCCGCCGAAGGTGACGCTGTAGAAGAACATGAACCACCAGCTGTCGCGGTCACCGAGGGCCTTGAGGTAGTCGGCCATGGCCTTGCGCTTGGGCCGCTCAGGTGCGTTGCGCGCCAGCAGGGCAAATACCACCAGGGTCAGCGACAGCGGGATCAGGGCGAAGCCGAACACGTTGTTCCAGCCAAAGCCTGCGGCCAGGGCGGGCGCCAGCAACGCCGCGAACACCGTGCCCGAGTTGCCGGCACCGGCGATCCCCATGGCCTTGCCCTGGTGCTGAGGCGGGTACCACTGCGAGGCCAGTGGCAGCGAAACGGCGAACGAGGCCCCGGCAAAACCCAGGAAGACGCCCAGCAGCAGGGCGTGCTCGTAGCTGTGCACGCCCAGGTACCAGGCGCCGGCCAGGGCAATGATGACCACGACCTGGCCGATCAGGCCGGCGGTCTTGGGCGACAGGCGATCGACCAGCAGGCCCATGGCGAAGCGCAATATCGCACCGGCCAGAATGGGTGTGGCCACCATCAGGCCACGTTGCTGTGCACTCAGCTGCAAGTCGGCGGCAATTTGCACCGCCAGCGGGCCGAGCAGGTACCAGACCATGAAGCTCAGGTCGAAATACAGGAACGCAGCGAACAGCGTGGGCACATGCCCGGATTTCCAGAAGCTGGTACTCATTGAACACCTCACTCGGCAAAACAACGGAACGAAAAAGACGCCGCTACCCGGCCCACGGCTGTGGAGGGGTGAGCGACGTCTTTGTCGGGATCAAGTGGGGCAACCGCCGTTGGCTACCGGTGTGGTTTCTTCAGCAAGAGCTGGGCCAACTCGCTCCTTCGGGGTTCAGCCCAACATTTCGTGCATGGCGATGATCTGCTCGGCCACCTGGATCAGCTTTTGTTGCCGGCTCATGGCCTGGCGGCGCATCAGGGTGTAGGCCTGCTCTTCGTTGCAGTCCTTCATCTTCATCAGCAAGCCTTTGGCCTGTTCGATGCGCTTGCGCTCGGCCAACTGCAGGTCGCGCGCCACCAACTGCGCCTTGAGCGCCTGGTCGCTCTCGAAGCGGGCCATGGCCACATCCAGGATTGGCTGCAGCCGCGCAGCGTGGATGCCCTCGACGATGTAGGCGCTGACCCCCGCCTGGATAGCCTGGCGCATCACGCCCGGGTCATGCTCGTCGGTGAACAGCACGATGGGCCTTGGGCGGTCGCGGCTGACCAGCACCACTTGTTCCATCACGTCGCGATCCGGTGAGTCGGTATCGATCAACACGACGTCCGGGTGCACCGTTTCGACGCAGGCGGGCAGGTCGATGGTCAGGCCCGGGGCTTCGATGACGTCGAAACCGGCCTCGCTCAGGGCCGCCTTGAGCCTGCCCAGCTTGTTTTGAGTGTCGTCGATCAGCAGGATACGCAGCATGTTCATCCCCCTCACAGGCCAGCGCAGGCTTCGGGTGTGTCGCCCAGGGCATGCAAGCGGAAGCTGCGGGCATAGCCGTAGGGGTCGCTGCCGTCCCAACGTGTACCGTCGATCAGCAGGCTGCTGCGCATCGGCAGGCCGTGGCAAGGGATGCCGAGGGTGTCTGCGGCTTCGCGATAGAGCCCCAGTTGCTGGACCTGGCTGGCCACGCCGAGGTAGTCGGGGTCGTCGCGCAGCAGGCCCCAGCGGCGGAACTGGGTCATGAACCACATGCCGTCGGACAGGTACGGCAGGTTGGCTTGGCCCTGGTCGAACAGGCGCAGGGCGTGGGGGTCTTGCCACTGGTTGCCCAACCCGTCCTGGTAGTCGCCAAGCAGGCGTGGCTCGATGTTGCCCACCGGGGTGTCCAGGTAGGCATTGGCGCTGAGTAGCTGTGCGGTGCTGCGACGGTTCTCAGGGCTTTGCTCGATGAAGCGGCTGGCCGCGAGGATCGCCTTGATCAAGGCGCGGGCACTGTTGGGGTACTGCTCGGCGAAGGTGCGGGCGCACGCGAGGACCTTCTCCGGGTGGTCCGGCCAGATCGACTGGCTGGTTGCCAAGGTAAAACCCTGGCCCTTGCCGACGGCATCGGCTGACCAGGGCTCGCCGACACAGAAACCGTCGATGCGGCCTGCCTGGATATGCGCGGCCATCTGTGCCGGCGGTACCACCACGCTGTCGACATCGCGCAGCGGGTGGATGCCTTGGCTCGCCAGCCAGTAGTACAACCACATGGCGTGGGTGCCCGTGGGGAAGGTCTGGGCAAAGGTCAGGCGTGCGCCATGCTGGTGCACCAGGCGCGCCAATGCCTCAGGGCTGGTCACACCCTTGCGTTGCAGGGCAGGGGAAAGGTTGATGGCCTGGGCATTCTGGTTCAGCCCCATGAGCACGGCCATGTCACTGGCTGGCACACCACCGATGCCCAGGTGCACGGCATAGGCCAGGCCGTACAGGCAGTGCGCGGCATCCAGTTCGCCGCTGACCAGTTTGTCGCGCAGCCCCGCCCAGGAACCCTGGCGCTTGAGGTTGAGGGCCAGGCCGTGCTGCTGGGCAAAACCCTGGGTGGCGGCGACCACCACCGAGGCGCAATCGGTCAGGGCCATGAAGCCAATGTTCAGGCTGGGTTTTTCCGGCGCGTCGCTGCCGTTGACCCAGGCCAGGGGCGTTGCTCGGGGTGCTGTGTTCACAAGGTTCCTCGCCCGTACTGAAAAGGCAGTGCGGTGTGCGAAGCAACGCATGTGCCAAGCGGCCGAGGATTTACTGTCATGCCAGCCGTGCGCTGGCTATAATCGCCCCCTCATTCACCCCGAGCCTTGCCCGCCCATGTATACCCTGGCCCGCCAGCTGCTGTTCAAGCTTTCCCCGGAAACCTCCCACGACCTGTCCCTGGACCTGATCGGTGCCGGTGGCCGTCTTGGCCTCAATGGCATGCTGTGCAAGCAGCCGGCGGCTTTGCCGGTGTCGGTCATGGGCTTGAACTTCGCCAACCCGGTGGGCCTTGCCGCTGGCCTGGACAAGAACGGCGCGGCCATCGATGGCTTTGCTCAGCTGGGCTTCGGCTTCGTCGAGATCGGTACCGTCACACCGCGCCCGCAGCCGGGCAATCCGAAGCCGCGGATTTTCCGCCTGCCGGAAGCCACGGCGATCATCAACCGCATGGGTTTCAACAACCTGGGCGTCGATCACCTGCTCAAGCGCGTGCGAGCTTCGCGTTACAACGGCGTGCTGGGCATCAACATCGGCAAGAACTTCGACACCCCGGTCGAGCGTGCGGTCGATGACTACCTGATCTGCCTGGACAAGGTCTATGCCGACGCCACCTACATCACCGTCAACGTCAGTTCGCCGAACACGCCGGGGCTGCGCAGCCTGCAGTTTGGCGACTCGCTGAAGCAGTTGCTCGATGCCTTGGCCGAGCGCCGCGAGCAGTTGGCGGTTACGCAGGGCAAGCGCGTGCCGTTGGCGATCAAGATCGCCCCGGACATGAGTGATGAAGAAACCGCACTGGTGGCTGCTGCGTTGATGGAATCGGGCATGGACGCGGTGATCGCCACCAACACCACGCTGAGCCGTGAAGGCGTCGAAAGCTTGCCTTATGGGGGCGAAGCCGGTGGTTTGTCGGGTGCTCCGGTACTGGCGAAGAGTACTCACACGGTGAAGGTGCTGGCAGGTGAGCTGGGCGGCAAGCTGCCGATCATTGCTGCGGGTGGCATCACCGAGGGGCGTCACGCCGCCGAGAAAATCGCCGCCGGGGCCAGCCTGGTGCAGATCTACTCGGGCTTCATCTATAAAGGCCCTGCGCTGATCCGCGAGGCAGTGGATGCTATCGCCGCGATGCCACGACAACCTTCAGGTTTTTAATCGGCCATAAAAAGGGCCCCATCAAGGGGCCCCTGGGCCTTCGCCCGCCGCCCGGATGGGGCGTGCATGGTAAATCGAATTCAGTGTCCTCGATCAGCCAACGGCGTGATTTTCGTTGAGTCTATGGATGCCAGCGGTGCCAGTCATGCCGTCCCAGTTATCACCGCGACCTTCACGCCAGCCGTTGATCCAGGCTTGGCGAACAGAAGGAAGATTGAACGGGCAAAGTTCGCGGGATTTGCCGGTGACCCCGTATTGGTAGCCACGTGAATATGCTCTTTCCAACGGATCACGCTTAAGTCTTCTCATAGGGTGTTGCCCTCACTTGTTGACTGTAATGTCCCGTCGGCCTCTCCGAGGCCGGGCAGAGTCTTTCTGCCGGTTTGCGCTCGCTGCCGGCGTGGCGAGCTGAAGGTGCCGCCTCGTTGCGAAGCGGCCTAAGACCAGTTCTAACGAATGCGAGTCACGGTGTGAATGATCGATTTGTCATAAGCACGTAACCTTTCCAAGGGTGAAGTGATAAGTAAATAAATGCGACTCAACCTTATTTGCCGTTGAGCCCGCTATGATCGGGGTTTGCCGATCATTGACGTCATTTCGCCAGCGTTGCTGGGTCATGACAGAATTATTTTGAAATGCGACGAAGGGTCACATCGGTTCCTGAATCGCTCGAATTTTTCAAACTGCCTGATGATCTAAGCTGTCTTTGCCCCTGGCGAAGTGCTGATCGGTCAGGCGGCCCGGTCGTTCTGCTGCGCAGTTGTGCAGGGGAGGGCCACTCGGATGCCTGCTGGAAGGGTGTTCGGGCAAACATCGCGGGGCGATGCGTCGCCTCGTCAGTCAAATAGCCAAAGGCTCTGGAATCCTCATGTCGGACCGTTTCGAACTCTATCTCACCTGCCCCAAAGGCCTGGAAGGCCTGCTCGCCGAAGAGGCCAAGGGCCTCGGCCTCGATGAGGTGCGCGAGCACACCTCGGCCATTCGCGGCGCCGCCGACATGGAAACCGCCTACCGCCTGTGCGTCTGGTCGCGCCTGGCCAACCGGGTGTTGCTGGTGCTCAAGCGCTTCAACATGAAGAACGCCGACGACCTCTACGATGGCGTCAACGCGGTTGACTGGGCTGACCACCTGGCCGCCGACGGTACGCTTGCGGTGGAATTCAGCGGCCATGGCTCGGGCATCGACAACACCCATTTCGGTGCGCTCAAGGTCAAGGACGCCATCGTCGACAAGCTGCGCAACCGTGAAGGCCTGCGCCCGTCGGTGGAAAAGATCGACCCCGATGTGCGTGTGCACCTGCGCCTGGACCGCGGCGAGGCGATTCTCTCGCTCGACCTGTCCGGCCACAGCCTGCACCAGCGCGGATACCGCTTGCAGCAAGGCGCCGCGCCGCTCAAGGAAAACCTGGCGGCGGCTGTGCTGATCCGCGCCGGTTGGCCGCGCATCGCTGCCGAAGGCGGCGCCCTGGCTGACCCGATGTGCGGTGTGGGTACCTTCCTGGTCGAAGCCGCAATGATTGCCGCCGATATGGCACCTAACCTCAAGCGCGAGCGTTGGGGCTTCAGCGCCTGGCTTGGCCATGTGCCGGCACTGTGGCGCAAGGTCCATGACGAGGCGCAAGCGCGCGCGCAGGCCGGCCTGGCCAAGCCACCGCTGTGGATCCGTGGCTACGAGGCCGACCCGCGGCTGATCCAGCCTGGGCGCAACAACGTCGAACGTGCCGGCCTGAGCGACTGGGTAAAGATCTACCAGGGCGAGGTCAGCACCTTCGAGCCGCGGCCAGACCAGAACCAGAAAGGCCTGGTCATCAGCAACCCGCCTTACGGCGAGCGCCTGGGCGACGAAGCCAGCCTGTTGTATCTCTATCAGAACCTGGGCGAACGTTTGCGCCAGGCCTGCATGGGCTGGGAAGCGGCGGTGTTCACCGGGGCGCCGGAGCTGGGCAAGCGCATGGGCATCCGTAGCCACAAGCAATACGCATTCTGGAACGGTGCGCTGCCGTGCAAGCTGCTGTTGTTCAAGGTGCAGCCTGACCAGTTCGTCACCGGCGAGCGTCGCGACCCTCAGGCTGAAAACGGCGAGGCCCGGCGCCAGGAGCCACAGGCAAGCGAGCCTGCGCGCCTGTCGGAAGGTGCGCAGATGTTCGCCAATCGTCTGCAAAAAAACCTCAAGCAATTGGGCAAGTGGGCCCGTCGCGAGCAGGTCGACTGCTACCGCCTGTACGATGCCGACATGCCCGAGTACGCCCTGGCAGTAGACCTCTACCACGACTGGGTGCACGTGCAGGAATACGCGGCACCCCGCACGATCGACCCAGAGAAGGCCCAGGCGCGTCTGCTCGATGCCCTGGCCGCGATTCCGCAGGCACTGGGTATCTCGCCCCAGCGTGTGGTGCTCAAGCGCCGCGAGCGCCAGAGCGGCACCCGCCAGTACGAGCGCCAGGCCACCGAAGGGCGCTTCCAGGAAGTCAACGAAGGCGGCGTCAAGCTGCTGGTCAACCTCACCGACTACTTGGATACCGGCCTGTTCCTCGACCATCGCCCGATGCGCATGCGCATCCAGCGCGAGGCTGCCGGCAAGCGCTTCCTCAACCTGTTCTGCTACACCGCCACGGCAACCGTGCATGCGGCCAAGGGCGGCGCGCGCAGCACCACCAGCGTCGACTTGTCGAAAACCTACCTGGATTGGGCGCGGCGCAACCTGTCGCTCAATGGTTTCTCCGAGCGCAACCGCCTGGAGCAGGGCGATGTGATGGCCTGGCTGGAAGCCAACCGCGACACCTATGACCTGATCTTCATCGACCCGCCGACCTTCTCCAACTCCAAGCGCATGGAAGGTGTGTTCGACGTACAGCGTGACCATGTGCAACTGCTGGACCTGGCGATGGCGCGGCTGGAGCCAGGTGGCGTGCTGTACTTCTCCAACAACTTCCGCAAGTTCCAGCTTGATGAGCACCTGATGGCGCGTTACGCGGTAGAGGAGATCACCGCCCAGACGCTGGACCCGGACTTCGCCCGCAACAACCGTATCCACCGCGCGTGGCGCCTGCAATTGCGCTGAAGCGACGAGGTGCATTGCGCCGCTAATGGCCAATAGCTATAACTGACGGCAGGGCAAGATAATCCGCAGGACGCTGACGTGACGAGATGGGTTTATGTCCAAGTTTGGCGTACGTGCGAGGTTTCTTGGCCTGTGCAGCGAAGGGGTGTCCGCCTGGGCCGTGGCGCTGGTGGCCTTGGTGGCTGGCGGCCTGCTGTCGGCCACCCTGGCGCTTGCCGCGCACACCTTTTACAAGCAGCAACTGCGCCAGCGCTTCGAGTTGCTGGCCAGCGAGCGCTACAGCCGCATCGCCGAGCGTTTTGATGATCAGCAGCAGCGCCTGGACGGGCTGCGGCGGTTTTTCAGCTTCTCCAATGAAATCACCCCCCGCGAATTCGATGGTTACGCACGGCCCTTGCTGCAGCGCACTTTGGCTTACGCCTGGGCGCCGCGCGTAGAGGCGGCGCAGCGTGCCGATTTCGAACAGCGCACCGCGGCCTGGCTGGGCCAGGGTTATGTGATCCGCGATCAGGATGCGCAGGGCAACTGGCAGCCGGCGCCACTGCGTGACCACTACTTTCCGGTGCTCTACACCCAGTCAGCTGATCAGCCGGCACTCCCTTACGGGCTCGACCTTGCTGGCCAGGGCGCGCGCCAGGCAACCCTGGCGCGTGCGCTGGAGCCTGGCAGCATGGCGGTGTCCGAGCCCCTGCAGATCATGGATGCCGAGGCTGGGCGGCCGGCAGCACAGGCACGTGGCCTGCTGATGGTGGCGCCGGTGTTCTCCGACGCAGCGCCGCATGGCGCGGCGGCGGGGTATGTGATGGCGTTGCTCAACCTGCGCGAGCTCATCAGCGATGGGTTGCCGGCCCTGGCTGATGACAATCTGGTCGTGCGCATCGAAGACCCTTCCGGGCTGCAAGGGCCTGAAGTGGTGTTCGACTCCCAGAACGAGGCAGCACCCCTGGCGTTGGCGAGCAGCCAGTTGCTGCACCTGGCTGACCACCCATTCCAGCTGCTTGTGCGGCCGAGTGTGGCGTTTCTGAAGGCCAACCGTTCATCGGCTGCGCTGACGGTCGGGCTATTGGGCGGGCTGTTGAGCTTACTGCTCAGTGCCTTGCTCTACAGCCTGTTCAGCCAGCGCCAGCGCGCCTTGACCCTGGTCGAGCAGCGCACTGCAGAGCTTCGAGTCAGCGAGCAATCCCTGCGCGGCACTCACAACCAGTTGCGCAGCGTGCTGGATGCCGCGACCCAGGTGGCGATCATCGCTACCAACCTCAAGGGGGTGGTCAGCACCTTCAATGCCGGAGCCGAGCGCATGCTTGGCTATACGGCCAGCGAGGCGATCGGCCAACTGCGCCTGGAGGACCTGGTGCTGCCTGAAGAACTCAGCCAGCGCGCCCATGCCTTGAGCCAGCGCTACGGGCGGTGTATTGCCGGTGGCCAGGCGATGTTTGCCGAAACGGTGCAGGAAAGCGGTGCCGAGCCTGGCGAGTGGACCTTGCTGCGCGCCGATAACAGCCATCTGCTGGCCAACATGCTGGTCACGGCCATGCTCGATGAACAAGGCCTATGGGTCGGCTACCTGGCGATCTGCATCGATGTCACGGAGCGACGCCGGGTGCATGAGGCGCTGGCGGCGCGTGACCGGCTGCTGGAAAAACTCAGTGCTGAGGTACCCGGCGGCATCTATCAGTACCGCCTGGATGCCGATGGCAGCTCGTGCTTCCCGTATGCCAGCAAAGGCCTGTACGACATCTACGAGGTCGACCTGCAGCAGCTGCACGAGGACGCCACGCTGGTGTTCGAGCGTATCCACCCCGATGACCTGGACCGCGTACGCCGGTCGGTGCGCTACTCGGCCGACCACCTCACGCCGTGGCGCGAGGAGTACCGGGTCTGCCTGCCGCGTGCGGGCTTGCGCTGGGTGCGCGGCGAAGCGACACCAGAGGTCGGCGATGCGGGGTGTACCCTTTGGCATGGCTACCTGACCGACATCTCCGACCTCAAGGGGGTGGAGGAGGAGTTGCGTGCGCTGTCGGTGACCGACGCGCTGACCGGTATTCATAACCGGCGCTATTTCCAGGAGCGGCTCAAGGTCGAGCTGGATCGCGCTCAGCGTGATGGCTTGGCGTTGGCGGTGATCATGCTCGATATCGATCACTTCAAGCGCATCAACGACCAGTTCGGCCACGCGGTGGGTGACCTGGTGCTGCGCAGCCTGTGCCAGCGCATCGCCTTGCGCTTGCGACGAACCGACGTGTTCTGCCGGCTGGGCGGGGAGGAGTTCATGGTGCTGTGCCCGGGTAGCGATGCCGAGCAGGCGCGGCTACTGGCGATAGAGCTGTGGCAGGGTGTGCGCAACGTACCGATCGAAGGGGTAGGCGAGGTGACCGCGAGCTTCGGTGTGGCGGGTTGGCGGCCAGGCGAGGGCGCCGATGCCTTGCTGTGGCGCGCGGATGCCGGGGTGTATGCCGCCAAGCAAGCGGGGCGGGACCGGGTGGAAGGGGAATTGACCTGAGCCCTGCACGGGCTCGGTGGCCGGCAGACGCGGGGGGCCGTTCCTGCGGCCCCCACCGGTGTTTAGGCCGAGACTTGGTCAGTTGGCCGCAGTACTGGTGCCCAGTTTCGGCTGGCGATAGAGGTCCAGCAGCACCTGGTCAAGCACCTGCGATGCGCCCCACGGCTTCGGGTCATTGAGAATGGCCGCGACCGCCCAGGTATGCCCGTTGCTGTCGCGGCTGAAGCCCGCGATGGCCCGCACGGTATTCAGGGTGCCGGTCTTGATGTGCCCCTCACCGGTCATGGCCGTGCGTTTCAGGCGCTTGCGCATGGTGCCGTCCATGCCCACCAGCGGCATGGAGCTGATGAACTCGGCCGAGTAGGGGCTCTTCCAGGCAGCCTGCAGCAGCGCGGCCATCTCGCGGGTACTGACGCGTTCGGCGCGCGACAGGCCGGAGCCGTTCTCCATCACCAGGTGAGGTGCAGTAATGCCTTTTTTCGCCAACCACTGGCGAACGACGCGTTGCGCCGCACGGGCATCATCGCCATCGGCATCGGTACGGAACTGTGCACCCAGGCTGAGGAACAGCTGCTGGGCCATGGTGTTGTTGCTGTACTTGTTGATGTCGCGGATCACTTCCACCAGGTCGGGCGAGAAGGCCCGTGCCAGCAGGCGTGCGCTCTTGGGCACGTTCTCGATGCGATCGCGGCCCTGGATGCTGCCACCGAGCTCGTTCCAGATCGCCCGCACGGCGCCGGCGGCGTAGGTCGGGTGATCGAGCAGCGACAGGTAGGTCTGCGAGTTGCAGCCATCGCCGAGTTGGCCGCTGACCACCACGCTGACGCCATCGGCCTGGGGCACAGGGTTGTAGCGCACGTCACCCTTGCACTGCTTGGACGCCACGGGCTTGACCTGGTTATCGATGCGGATGTTGGCAATCGGCGGTTCGACGGCGATGGTCACCTTGCCACCATCGTTGCGGGCGACAAAGCGCAGTGCCTTGAGGTTGACCAGCAACGAGTCAGGCTTGACCAGGAACGGCTTGTTGACGTCGCCGCCATCATCGTTGAACTGCGGCAGGTTGGGCTGCACGAAGTGGCTGCGGTCCAGTACCAGGTCACCGCTGATGGTGCGCACGCCGTTGGCCCGTAGGTCACGCATCAGCAGCCACAGTTTTTCCATGTTCAGCTTCGGGTCGCCGCCACCTTTGAGGTACAGGTTGCCGTTGAGCACACCGTTGCTCAAGGTGCCGTCGGTGTAGAATTCGGTCTTCCACTGGAATGTAGGGCCGAGCAGTTCAAGCGCTGCGTAGGTGGTGACCAGCTTCATGGTCGAGGCCGGGTTCACCGAGACATCGGCGTTGAACACGGTCGCGGCGCCTGGCCCATCCAGCGGCAGCATCACCAAAGACAGCGCAGTGTCTTGCAGCTTGTTGGCTTTAAGCGCCTGCTGCACCTTGGGTGGCAGGCTGGTATTGACGGCGGCGGCCTGGCTGGGCAGGGCGAAGGGCAGGAGCAGGCCGGCGAGAACGAGGGGACGGAGCGTTTTGATCATATTCAGTAAATACCCTGCGGCGAGGGAGAAGGACATTGGGGCTGTAAGAGATGATGGCCCCAGGACGAAATAGAACGCGCATTATGCCCCAAGCTTAGCCACGATGGGCCACGTTCGACACAAAAGCGACGCCAACAAAAAAGGCCACCCCGAAGGGTGGCCTTTTCAGCGTGCAAGCCGCTGGGTAGCGCAGGTATCACTCGGCCGGGTTGATCGCGTTGCCCGGATACCATGCGTCGAGCAGCGGGCTGACTTCGATCTTGGTCAGTTCGCTGCGGCCCTTGAGCCAGGCTTCGACGGCAGCACGCTGCTCTTCGGTGACCGAACCGCGTTTGGCCGAGCACACCAGACCGAAATCGTCACCGCCTACGTAGTCGAGGCCGTTGGCGTCCATGGCTTCTTCCAGGAAGGCATCGAGGAATGCGTCGATCGCCTGATCATCCAAGTCTTCCTTGAAGTCCAGGTTCAGCTCGAAGCCCAATTCCTGAAACTCGTCGACACACAGCTTTTTGCGCAGGCGGCGGGAGCGGTTAGTGGCCATGAAACAATCCTCTTAGGTAATATCGCCGCGCAGTCTACCAGCTTCGGCGTGTGGCTGCCTTGCTCATTCAAGCCCGCCGGTAGCCTTGATGTCAGCGGCCAACGCCTTCTCCACCCGGCGCATGTGCCGGGCCAGTGCCTGGCGCCGTAGGCGCAGTTGCGGTGTCGGCAACGTGGTGTTCTGCAGCGCTTCGCACGCCGCCATCAGCTCGGGCGCCTCCAGCATGCGGGCGGCGCTGAGGATCTTGTGCGCCTGGTCGGCAACGGCGTCGGCGTCTTGTGCGGGCAGGCTCATCAGAATCACCAGGTCCGTTTGCAGGCTCTCGTGCAGGGCGGCCAGAAAGCGCTGGCGGTCGTTCGGGGCTTGGCCGACGATCGTGCCCAGGCCCTCCAGGTCGAACAGTTTGCGCCGCCATGGCTGTCGGCCCCGTGGGCTGATGCCGGCCAGGCGCTGGCTCAGGGTGGTCAGGCTGATGGGTTTGAGCAGGCAGTCATCCATGCCGGCATCCAGGCACTTGCGCATGACCTCGGGCTGGGCGTTGGCGGTATAGCCGAGGATGGTGCAGCGCGATCGCCCGTATTGCCGTTCTTCGGCACGTACGGTACTGGCCAGCTGGTAGCCGTTCATGTGCGGCATGTTGCAGTCGAGCACCAACACATCGAAGGCGCCTGCGCGCCACAGGCCCAAGCCTTCACGGCCATCCCTGGCGCAGGTATGGCCCAGGCCCAGGTAACCCAGCTGCTGCGCCATCAACTGCAGGTTGGCGGGATGGTCGTCGATCACCAGCACGTTCAGGCGTGGATCGGGTACGTCGACAGGTTCGATCACCGGCCTCTCGACAGCGTCGGCGCTGACAACTTGCAACGGCATTTTTAAGCGAACCTGGGTGCCGACATCTTCGAGGCTCTTGATGGTCAGCGTGCCTCCCATCATTTCGCACAGGCTCCGGCAGATCGCGAGGCCAAGGCCAGTGCCTGCGCGGGCACCCTGGCTGTGCGGGTTGGCCTGGATGAATGGGTTGAACAGGCGTTGCAAGTCATCGGCGTGAATGCCGATGCCGCTGTCACGTACTTCCAGCTCTAGGGTCGGGTAAGGGGAGGCTTCTGCTTCCTGCAGGCAAACGCAGATGCGTACCTGGCCATGCTCGGTGAACTTGATGGCGTTGCTGACCAGGTTGGACAGCACCTGCTTGAAGCGCAGCGGGTCGAGCAATGCATGGCAGCGGGCCGCCGGTTCGATCATCACCTCCAGGGCCAGGCCCTTCTGCCGCGCCTGGCCATCGAAGATACGGCCCACCGACTCGACCAGTGCGGCCAGGTCGACCGGCTCCGGAGTGAGTGACAGATGCCCGGATTCGATGCGCACGATATCGAGGATATCGCCGATCAGCCCCAGCAGGTCCTTGGCCGAATGGTGGGCCAGTTCCAGGGCTGAACGGTCCACCCGACCCTGGTCGGCACGTTTGACGGCAAGTTCGAGCATTCCGATGACGGCGTTCATCGGCGTTCGGATTTCATGGCTGATGGTGGCCAGGAACGTGCTTTTGGCGCGGTTGGCATCTTCGGCTTGCTGCTTGGCCTGGCGCAGTTCCTGAACCAGCTGGCGCCGTTCGCTGATATCGATCCAGCCGCCGATGATGCCTTGTACTTCGCCCAGCGAGTCGCGGTATGGCAGGATCCAGTGGTAGATGGTCATTTCGCGGCCTTTGACCCGCAGCGGCCGATCGATGATCAGTGGGGTCCCGGCGGCCATGACCTTCAGGTAATCGGCCTGGATCTGGTGAGTATGTTCGCAGTCAGCGAACAGGCTTTGCTCCAGGCGCTTGCCCATGACCTCTTCGCTGCAGGCCTGAACGGCTTCCAGGTAGCTGTCGTTGCAACTTTGCAGGCAACCCTCGCGATCACGCACGTACATGGGGTGCGGTGTGCCGTTGAGCAGCGCACGCATGAATGCCAGCTGGTCGTTCAACGCCCGCTCGGCGCTTTGACGCTGCTTGATCTGCAGGCGCAGGCGGGCATTCCAGATCATTGCCAGCAGCAGCAACAGCCCGGTACCCAGCAGCACCTGCCAGGCGAGCCGGCGAAAGCTCTGCCAGGTGCTGTCGTCATGCAGGCCGTAACCACGCCAGCGGTTGTTGATCACCCCCAGTTCTTCCGGCGGAATGCTCAACAACGCTTTGTCGAGGATCGATACCAGCGTCTGTGAATGGCTGGCGGCTGCCATGGCGTAGCTGGCCGGCTCGCTGCCGACGGTGGCGCGTATGACCAGGTCGGGGTGGGTGGCCACCGCATGGTTGGCGTCTATCAAGGTGGTGATCACGGCATCTACAGCACCGCTTTTGAGCAGCGCCGTGGAATAGAAGGAGCTCTCGGTCTCGATCCAGCCAATGTGCGGATAGCGCGTGGAAAGGTCATCCATCGCGCTGTAGCGGGTAATCGCGATGCGTCGGTCCTTCAGTTGTTCCAGAGAGGTGTATTGCCCGTTGCTCGCTCGGCTGACCAATACATAGACACTTTCAAGGTAAGGGCGGCTGATTTGCAGGGTCTGCTCGGCCTCACCGTCGGTAGTGAGCGCCGCAATCACATCCACCCGGCCGTCCTTGAGGCGGGCGATCATGTCGGCAATGCCGCTGGCGCGCTGCACCTCGAAACGCAGGCCGGTGCGCAGGCGGATGAGCTCCAGCAGGTCGGCGGTGATGCCCCTGAAATATCCCGAACCATCGAAGAAGGACAAGGGCGCCGCACTATCGTCGATGGCCACGCGCATGACCGGGTGGTGTTGCAACCAGAATTCCTCAGCCTCTGTCAGTTGCAGCTTGCGGTCGGTCAGGAGCAGGTCGCTGCCGGCACTCCAGCGCTTGAAGATACTGGCGCGCACGGCTGCAGGCTGATTGTCGAGAATGGCGTTGACCAGTTCCAGCAGCAACGCATCCGCCTTGCGCATGGCAAAGCTGAAGCCGATCGCTTCGTGCTTGCTGAAATTGGCGATGCGCAGGCCAGGCAGGTGGCCGCGATTGAGCTGGTAATGGGTGGAGATGGTGTCGCCGATGAACACGTCGGCCTGGCCAAATGCAACGGCATTCAAGGCTTGGGAAGACGAGCCGAAGGCCAGCACCTGGGCCTTGGGGTAGGCACTGCCTATCTCCTGCCTCGGCAGGTAGTGGTAGAGCATGCCCAGCCGCATGTTCTCCAGGCCCAGGTCCAAAGGGCGGCGTTCGTCCTCACGGGTGACCAGCACCGGCTGGTCAATGGCATAGGGGTGCGACAGTGCCAGACCGTCCGTTGTCGCTTCATAGCCGTTGGCACTGCCGAGCAGGTCGATATCGCCGCGTTTGAGTGCCTCTACCGCTGCCTGTCGGCTGTTGAAGCGCAGCACGCGTACAGGCAGCTGCAGTGCAAGGCCGATCAGGTTTGCATACTCGGCGGTGAGGCCTTGATAGTCGCGGCCGCCACTGGTGATGTCGAAGGGCGGATAGTCGGGCGCAGAGGTACCCAGCACCAATTCGTGTCGGCTTTCGAGCCATTGGCGTTGCGGGGCCGTAAGAGAAGGCTGTGCTGGCATTACCGGTGAGCGTGCCAGCAGGGCATACGCGGTAACCCCGTGGTGGTTGGCGTGTATCGCGCCGCTGACCAGTGCCAGGGCGAGTAACAGCCGGGCGATATGGCGCGCCATGAAAACCCTCAGACCAGTGCGTTGCGTTTGGCCATTTCGATCAGGTCCACCAAGGTCTCGACCTGGAGTTTGTGCATCAGGCGCTTCTTGTAGGTACTCACCGTCTTGTTGCTGAGGAACATGCCTTTGGCGATTTCCTTGTTGCTTCGCCCTTGGGCAAATAATTGCAGGACCATAAGTTCACGGTCATTGACCTGGCGGAAGAGTTGCAGGTCGGCGTCTACCGTTTGATTGTGTTTGATTGCCTGGCTGGGGAAATAGTTGTAACCGGCAAGTACTGCCTTGATCGCGCTGAGCAGTTCGCTGAGGTCTTCCTGCTTGCACACATAGCCCGCAGCGCCCGAGTGCATGCAGCGTACGGCGAACAGCGCCGGGGATTGGGCGGTCAGCACCAGAACCTTCAACGGCAGGGACATGGCCTGGAAGCGGGAAAGCACCTCTAGGCCGTCTAGCTTGGGGATGCTGATGTCGAGGATGACCAGGTCAGGGGCGGTTTCTCGAATCATCTGCATGGCGTCAACGCCATTGTCCGATTCGCCGACGATCTTGTAGTTCTGATTTTCCAGCAACATACGAACGGCCAGGCGGATAACGGGATGGTCGTCGACAATAAATACGGAGTGCATGTTCAACTTCCCTGCGGGCGAGTGAGGGTGACGGGTGGCACCTTATCCCAGTTGGAAGTCGTCGGGCATGTGAGGAAGGGCTATTCGCTGTATATGGGAAATGGCTTACAGGATAAAACAAATCGGGCTACGAATTTGGCCTGCCGAGCTTGATGTCAAACCTTGTTTGGTAACTTTTCATTGACTGTTATTCGTGGTGTTTAATCGGCACCTACACAAGTAGGAAGTTTCCTTCAAGAAAGGGTGCAGCCAGAGGCTGTGCTCGGGCTGCACCTGACGGGCTCAGGTCGGGCTGGAGCGCCCCGTCATTTCGCGGGCCATTTCACTGGCATAGCTGTCGGTCATACCGGCGATGAAGTCGATCATGCGCAGAAAGGCGCTGTGCAATGAGCCATGCGGGTCCGGTGCATTGTTGCCGATCAGGTCGAGCACACGCCGGCTCTTGAACGACGGGGTGCGGCCGCCATGCTGTTCGAGGGCCGCGCCGCAGAAGGTGTTCAAGAGGATCTCGAGTGTGGTGTAGGCGCCGATCTCGTGCAGGGTCTTGCGTTTGTCCTGGAAGATCTTGTTGCGCGCCATGTCCTTGGCTTGCAGCACGCAGTGCTTGGCCGGGCCATGCATGTGTTCGACCAGGTCACCGGGCAGATGCCCGGCGAGCAATGCCTGTTGCTGTTCGACGAAGGCGTGGGCGGCGGCGTTGGTCAGGTGTTCGATGGCCTTGCCGCGCAGGATCGCCAGCTTGCGCCGTCGCGAGTCGCGCGGGCCGAGTTGGCGATAGGTCTCCGGCAGGTCGTCGCCCACCAGGCCGAGTAGCAGCGCCTCGACTTCGGCATACTCCAGCAACTCCATCTCCACGCCGTCTTCCAAGTCGATCAGCGCATAGCAGATGTCATCCGCGGCCTCCATCAGGTAGACCAGCGGGTGGCGCGCCCAGCGTTGATCTTCCAGTTGCGGCAAGCCGAGTTTGCGGGCGATCTGTTCGAGCAACGGCAGTTCGCTCTGGTAGCTGCCGAACTTGTGTTTCTTGTAACCCAGGGCATCGGCATGGCGGGCGCTCCAGGGGTACTTGAGGTAAGTGCCGAGGGTGGCGTACGTCAGCCGGGTGCCGCCGTCGAACTGGTGATACTCCAGTTGGGTGAGTACGCGAAAGCCTTGGGCATTGCCTTCGAAGTTGAGGAAGTCGGCGCGCTCGTCATCGCTCATGTCGTCCAGCCAGCCACGCCCTGCTGCCTGCTGGAACCAGTGGCGGATGGCGTCTTCGCCGGAGTGGCCGAACGGCGGGTTGCCGATGTCGTGGGCCAGGCAGGCCGATTGCACGATCATCCCGAGGTCACTCGGTTCGCACCAGTCTGGCAGGCTGTCACGCAGGGTTTCGCCCACCCGCATGCCGAGCGAGCGGCCGACGCAACTGACTTCCAGGGAATGGGTCAGGCGCGTATGGATATGGTCGTTGCTGGTAACCGGGTGTACTTGGGTCTTGCGCCCAAGCCGGCGGAAGGCGCCGGAGAAGATGATGCGGTCGTGGTCCTTGTGGAAAGGGCTGCGCCCCAGTTCTTCGGGGCTGTACAGCGCTTTGCCCAGGCGTTCGCGGGTCAGCAAGGTATGCCAGTCCAAGGCTCGATCTCCTGTCGGTCGATGGGCGTAGCTTCCTGTGTCGTGAGTCACCATGCAAGCTGAAGGTTTACGCGATCACCGGCGGGTGATCGCGTCTGTTCAGGTGATGCGAAAACGTCAGTGCCGGCGGCTGCCCTGCAGATACAGTCGAATCAGCGGCAACAAGCTGCCGCCCAAGCGCACCAGCCGTGTCAGGTTGCCACTGCGCACGCCCTTGCCGGTGAGAAAGCCCAAGGCAACCACCGCGCCAATCCCCCACAGCGGCGCATGCTTGATGCCAAGCCCCTCGTGCAGCGAACTGCCCATGCCGCGCACGCGCTGCAGTGGCTCGAGCAGTTGCCCCGACTCGTGGCGGATTTCCTGGCGGTGCATCTCCAGACGCAAGCGCAACAGGGCCTTGCGCAGTTCGCGAGGGTTACGAGTATTGGGTAGTTCAGGCAGGCTCATGGCAACAGGCGCTCCCGGTCCTTGGCAAGTTCCTCCAGGGTCGCGCCGAACGGCGATGACTCGTCGAACACCGCAGCCTTCAAACGCAAACCGCAATACAACGCGGCCACACCGTAGAACACGCACAGGCCGATGATGCCCGCCAGGCGATAGCTGTCCCACAGCAGCACCAGCAGCAGCCCGGACAGCGCCGTCAGCAGCAGCAGGGCGAACACCAGTGCCAAACCTGCGAACAACAGCAGGCTCAAGGTGCGGCCCTTCTGCTCCTGCAGCTCGATACCAAACAGCTCGATGTGGCTGTGCAGCAGCCCGAGCATCGCCGCGCCCAGGCGTTTGCCCGAAGCGCCGGCGCCGATGGCGTCATTCTCCATGGGAACCCCTCAGCGCCGATTGGCCAGCAGGCCGATCAACAGCCCCACGCCCGCCGCAATACCGATGGCCTGCCAGGGGTTTTCCTGCACGTACTGCTCGGCGGTGCCAAGGGCTGCCTGGCCGCGGTCGCGCACCGATTCCTGGGTCAGTTGCAGGGTTTCACGGGCCTGGGTCAGGCGGTCATGGATCTGTTCACGCAATTCGTCAGCCTGATCGCCTGCCAAGTTGGCGGTGTCGGCGAGCAGCTTCTCGGTGTCGCGGACCAAGGCCTGAAAGTCAGCCATCAATATCTCTTGAGCAGTCTTTGCCGATTTGCTGGCCATGGGTCTCTCCCTGTCGATGAGTGTTGGTAGTTCGAGTGATAGCACATGCCGAAGGTTCAAGTGGCTGTGCGGGTAACTGGGCTGGTATGGGCCTTGCTAAGGCTTTGCCACGTAGCGGGGCGCCGCTGGCGTGCACTGCGCCGATTCGGGGCGCCCTGCGTGACGAACTAACGTAAACCTTAACCCAATCCTCGACAAACCCAAGAATAAACCATGCAGGCCTCGCCCCATTCAGCAAACGGGGCAGGGGGCTGGCACCGATTCGGTGCAGGGATGCAGGTTCTTGATCTGTCCTGGTGCCTTTTCAGCAGGTCTGCCTATTCATGGAACACATGCACAGCGCGATGGACTCCCTGGTCCACGGTTCGAATACCCTGTTCATTCTCATGGGCGCCATTCTGGTGCTGGCCATGCATGCTGGCTTCGCCTTTCTCGAAGTGGGCACCGTACGGCACAAAAACCAAGTCAATGCCTTGTCGAAGATTCTCAGCGACTTCGCCATTTCGGCGCTGGTGTACTTCTTTATCGGCTATTGGATCGCCTACGGCGTGAGTTTCTTCCAGCCGGCGGCGCAACTGGCCGTCGACCATGGCTATGCGCTGGTCAAGTGCTTCTTCCTGCTCACGTTCGCAGCTGCCATCCCGGCGATCATCTCCGGGGGCATTGCCGAGCGTGCGCGTTTCGTTCCGCAGCTGTGTGCCACCGCGTTGATCGTGGCGTTTGTCTATCCGTTTTTCGAAGGCGTGGTGTGGAACGGCAACTTCGGTGTGCAGGCCTGGCTGCACGCACGCTTCGGGGCGCCGTTCCATGACTTTGCCGGCTCTGTCGTGGTGCATGCCATGGGCGGCTGGCTGGCGCTGGCGGCAGTGGTGTTGCTGGGGCCACGGCGCGGGCGCTACCGCGACGGCCGCCTGGTGGCTTTTGCACCTTCGAGCATTCCGTTTCTGGCGCTGGGTTCGTGGATCCTGATCATTGGCTGGTTCGGCTTCAACGTGATGAGCGCCCAGACCTTGCAGGGCGTAAGCGGCCTGGTGGCGATCAATTCGCTGATGGCCATGGTCGGCGGCACCCTGGCGGCCTTGCTGGCCGGGCGCAACGACCCGGGCTTCCTGCACAATGGGCCGCTGGCCGGGCTGGTGGCGATCTGTGCCGGTTCCGACCTGATGCACCCGATTGGCGCGCTGGCCACCGGCCTGGTGGCTGGGGTGCTGTTTGTCTGGAGTTTCACAGCGGCGCAGAACCGCTGGAAAATCGACGACGTGCTGGGCGTGTGGCCGTTGCACGGCCTGTGCGGTGTGTGGGGTGGCATTGCCTGTGGCGTGTTCGGCCAGGCCGCCCTTGGTGGCATGGGCGGTGTCAGCCTGGCCAGCCAGTTGCTGGGCAGTGTTATGGGGGTGCTGGTGGCATTGCTCGGTGGCTTTGTCGTCTATGGGGTGATCCGAGCGCTGCATGGCTTGCGCTTGAGCCACGAGCAGGAGTTTCAGGGCGCGGACCTGTCGCTGCACCGCATTGGTGCAACCAGCCAGGATTGAGCGAGGCCAGGTGCGCAGTGGGCGGGACGGACCTAGAATAGGCTTTTCCAAAGCCAAACCGAGAACTGCCCCATGCTGCCTGAATGCCAATTGTTCGGCACCCTCGGCTGCCACCTGTGCGAAGTGGCCGAGGCTGTGCTGATGCCTTTCGTCGATCATGGCCTGTTGGTGGAGCTGGTCGACATTGCCGATAACGAGGCCATGTTCGAACGCTATGGCCTGATCATTCCCGTGCTGCGTCGCTGTGACAATGGCGGCGAGCTGCATTGGCCGTTCGATGCCGAGCAAGTGGTGGCGTTTCTCGCGCAATGATCGCCCAATGGGCACGCGTTCCTCACGCCATGGTTGGGATTACAAGTCGATGATCGGGTGCCGGCCACTGCTGCCGGTGTCCTTGAACTGTCATCGAGAATCTAACCATGTTCATCACGCCTCATTTCACCCTGGATGAAATGACCGCTTCGAAAATCGCCGCAAGGGAAGGGTTTGACAACACCCCTACACCTGAGGTACTGGCCAATCTAACTGTCCTGTGTGGCGTGCTTGAAAAGGTACGTGCGCTGCTCGGCATGCCGATCATCATCAGTAGCGGCTACCGCTGCAGTGCGCTTAATCAGCGTGTCGGTGGGGCACCGTCAAGCCAGCATGTGCTGGGGTTGGCAGCCGACTTCACGGTGATCGACGTCAGCCCGCGTGAGGTGATACGCAGAATCAGCGACAGCGACGTACCCTTCGATCAACTGATCCTGGAGTTTGACCGGTGGGTGCATTTGTCCGTGACCACTGGCACTCCGCGGGGCCAGGTGCTGACCATTCGCAGAGGCACCGGTTACCTGCAGGGGTTGCAATGACGCGCTGGCGAATTGACGTGGAGGAGGGGAGGTCCGTATGCTGTATATAAATACAGTGTTCGAGGGGAAGGCCATGCTCAACGTCGAGCAACTCAAGTACAGCGTCAACCACATGCCCGTCGAGCGGGTGTGCGACGCCGTTCTGGAACTGCGCCTCGAAGGCCTGGTGACTGAAGACCGAACGCCGTTCGGCAAGGTTCACTTCAATACCTGTTTTGCCGAGATCGAGGCATTGTTCCAGCGTGCCGGTTACCACCGTGGGCTGGACGTCGTAGGTTACCAGGGTTTGTTATATGCCCTGTACGACCCCAACCGCTGGGAGGCCGTGCAAGTACTGCGCTGGTTGAAGGCGCGCAGCGAGGCGACGCTACAGGCTGGTTGAGGTGGAAGGCTTGGAGGATAATGCGCGGCCTCCAACCTTTTGAGCGCTGCCATGACCACGCCTTTCGACCCTGCCCGCCAGCAAGCCAGCACGGTGTGCCTGCCCCCCGGCAACTGGGCGACGGTGCTCGATTGCCTGTGTGACCATTTCAAGGCCATCGAACGGGCGCAGTGGCTTGACCGCTTTGCCCGCGGCCGCGTGCTCGATGCGCAGGGGCAGGCAATCTCTGCTGGGCTGGCTTATAAACGCGGCATGCGCTTGCACTACTTCCGGGAAGTGCCAAATGAGCGGCCGATCCCTGTGCAGGAAACCCTGTTGCACGTGGACGAGCATTTGGTGGTTGCCGACAAACCGCACTTTCTGCCGGTGACCCCGACCGGTGAGTATGTCGAGCAGACTTTGCTGCGCCGGCTGATTCGGCGTCTGGACAACCCGCATCTGGTGCCTTTGCACCGCATCGACCGGCATACCGCAGGGCTTGTGCTGTTCTCCGCCAACCCCCAGACGCGCAGTGCCTACCAGCGCTTGTTCCCCGAGCGGCGGATCGACAAACGCTACCAGGCCATCGCCGCAGCCATGCCCCAGCACAACTTCCCGCTGGTGCACAAAAGCCGCCTGGTGCATGGCGAGCCGTTCTTCCGCATGCAGGAGGTGGAGGGCGTTGACAACAGCGAAACCTTGGCCCAGGTGCTGGAGACGCGTGGCGAGTTATGGCGCTACGGTCTGTCGCCGGTGACCGGCAAGACCCACCAATTGCGTGTACACATGGCGGCATTGGGCGCGGCAATCTGCAACGATCCGTTCTACCCCGAACTGCTGCAGACCGATGACGATTATCAGCGGCCTTTGAAACTGTTGGCGCAGAGCCTGCGTTTCGAAGATCCGTTGACGGGTGAGGAGCGGTATTTCGAGAGCCGGTTGCAATTGGACTGGTAGGAGCGGCCCGCCAAGGCCGCCCCAATATCACACAAGGCTCGGTGTCTTAGCGGTTGAAACGCTCCACCAGCGAATACTGGCTACCGGCAGTGCTGGTCAGTTCCTCGCTGAGCAGCGCCGAATGCTGGGCCTGTTCAGCTGTCTGGTCGGCAAGGTCGGCAATGGTGCTGATGTTGCGGCTGATCTCGTCGGCGACGGCAGTCTGCTCTTCGGTAGCGGCTGCGATCTGGGTCGCCATGTCGGTGATATTGGCCACCGCTTCGCTGATACCGACCAACGCTTCATCGGCCTGCATGACCCGGTCGACCCCTTCCTGTGCCTGGCGGTGGCCGGTTTCCATGGTCAGTACGGCGTTGCTGGCTGTCTGCTGCAGCTTGGCGATCAGGCCGTGGATCTGCCCGGTGGATTCGGCAGTGCGCTGGGCCAACTGGCGTACCTCGTCGGCCACGACCGCAAAACCACGGCCCATCTCTCCGGCGCGGGCGGCTTCGATGGCGGCGTTCAGCGCCAGCAGGTTGGTCTGGTCGGCGATGCCCTTGATCACATCGACCACACCGCCGATTTCGTCGCTGTCCTTGGCCAGTTGCGTCACCGTTGCACCGGTTTCACCCACTGCCGCCGACAGGCGCTCGATGGCCTCACGGGTTTCACCGGCAATCTGCCGGCCCTGGCTGGTCAGGCGATTGGCTTCCTGGGTGGCGTCGGCAGTGCGTTGCACATGGTTGGCCACTTCCTGGGTGGTGGCAGCCATCTGGTTGACGGCGGCCGCCACTTGCTCGGTTTCCACCCGCTGGCGCTCCAGCCCCGAAGAGCTCTTGTGGGCCAGGGCATCGGATTGCCGCGCCTGTTCGCTGAGGTGTTCTGCACTGTCCTGCAGGCGTGTCAGGCAGGTTTTCATGCGTGCATCCTGGCTGAGCATGGCCATTTCCAGGCGGGCCTGAACGCCGCGGCTATCGGTGTACATCTGCGCGATGAGGGGGTCGGACGTGGTTTGTTCCGCCAGGCGCAGCAGGCGCTTGAGGCCACGTTGCTGCCAGCTCAGGCCGAGCAGGCCAAGGGGCACCGACAGGGCCGCCGCCAGGCCGAAGCCCCAGGAGTGGCCAAGCCAGTTGCCAATCAGGAAGCCCACCTGGCTTACCAGAATGAACGGCAGCCAGTCCTGCAGAATCGGCAGCCATTGATCACGTCGCGGCACCGCCGACTTGCCCTGGTTCAGGCGCTGGTAGAGGCCTTCGGCTCGGCGGATCTGTTCGGCGGTGGGTTTGACCCGCACCGATTCGAAACCGACCACCTGGTTATTGTCGAAGATCGGCGTGACATAGGCGTTGACCCAGTAGTGGTCACCGTTCTTGCAACGGTTCTTGACGATGCCCATCCAAGGCTGGCCCTGTTTGAGGGTTTGCCACATGTGGGCGAACACGGCCGCGGGCACATCCGGGTGACGCACCAAGTTGTGCGGCGCGCCGGTCAACTCTTCGCGGGTGAACCCACTGATTTCGATAAACGCGTCATTGCAGTAGCTGATCACGCCCTTGGCGTTGGTGGTGGAGATCAACCGCTGCTGGGCAGGGAAAGTCCGTTCTCTCTGGGTAATCGGCTGGTTGTTACGCATGGGTGGGTAATCCGCAAAGAATCCGCAAGGCTTTCGTGAGGTATCGGCAAGCCGCTGGTTTTATTGAATGGATATTTAATGGGCTTGATTTATGGCAATAAGCCATTATTCGGAATGAGCTAGGGAACAGGCACGTTTGATCAAAATGGCGTCATTTTTGCGTTTTTAAGGCTGTTTGGTGACGTGTGAGTCTGATGATGACTCAATGGCTGGCCAAGAGCCAGTAGCCGATAGCGGAATGAGGCCGCCGAGAGAGGGTGGAGGGGGGGGGCGTTGGCTGGGGATTTGCGGTGCCTGTGAAATCCCCAGCCAAGCCTTGCATCTCAACCAGCAATCAACTGGCGCAATACATGATGCAGAATCCCCCCCGACTTGAAGTACTCCACCTCATTCAAGGTATCGATGCGGCACAGCACCTCGATCTGCTCCTGCTGCCCGTCCTCGCGGGTGATACGCAGCGTCAGGCTCATGCCTGGCCGTAGATGAGCACCGCTCAACCCCAGCACATCGATGCGCTCCCTGCCGGTCAGCGCCAGTTGCTTGCGATCGTGCCCGGCCTTGAACTGCAGGGGCAGCACGCCCATGCCCACCAGGTTCGACCGGTGGATGCGTTCAAAGCTTTCTGCCAGCACCGCCTTGACCCCCAACAGATTGGTGCCCTTGGCGGCCCAGTCACGGCTGGACCCTGTGCCGTATTCCTGGCCGGCGATCACCACCAGCGGCGTACCCTGGGCCTGGTACTGCATGGCGGCATCGTAGATCGACAGCTTTTCGCCCGTTGGCACGAATAGGGTATTGCCCCCTTCCTCACCCCCAAGCATCTCGTTGCGAATACGGATGTTGGCGAACGTGCCGCGCATCATCACCTCGTGGTTACCCCGGCGCGATCCGTAGGAGTTGAAGTCCCGCGGTTCCACACCCTTGCTGCGCAGGTAGCGCCCGGCGGGGCTGTCGGCCTTGATGTTGCCGGCCGGGGAGATGTGGTCGGTGGTGACCGAGTCGCCGAGCAGGGCCAGCACGCGTGCACCCTCGATGTCCTCGACCTGCGGCGGCGGCCCGCCGATGTCGTCGAAGAACGGTGGATGCTGAATGTAGGTCGATGCCTCCTGCCAGACATACGTGGCCGCTTGCGGCACCTCGATGGCCTGCCACTGCGCGTCGCCTTCGAAGACTTCGGCGTACTCCTTGTGGAACATCGCGGTGTCGACCTTGGCAACGGCGGCGGCAATCTCCTGCTGGCTGGGCCAGATGTCGCGCAGGTACACTGGCTGGCCGTCCTTGCCAGTGCCCAACGGGTCGCGGGTCAGGTCCAGGCGCACGCTGCCGGCCAGGGCGTAAGCCACTACCAGCGGCGGCGAGGCCAGCCAGTTGGTCTTGACCAGCGGATGCACGCGGCCCTCGAAGTTGCGGTTGCCCGAGAGCACCGAGGCAACGGTCAGGTCGGCGCTGCCGATGGCTTGCTCGATCGCTTCATCCAGTGGGCCGGAGTTGCCGATGCAGGTGGTGCAGCCGTAACCCACCAGGTCAAAACCCAACTCATCCAGATACGGCGTCAGCCCGGCAGCCTTGAAGTAGTCGGTGACCACCTTGGAGCCAGGGGCCAGCGAGCTCTTGACCCAGGGTTTGCGCTGCAGGCCCTTCTCCAGGGCCTTTTTCGCCACCAGCCCGGCGGCCATCATCACGCTGGGGTTCGAGGTGTTGGTGCAGGAGGTGATCGCGGCGATGACCACTGCACCGTCGCGCAGGGTGTGGGTCTGGCCTGCATGGCTGTAGTCGATTTCGCCCGCCTGATCGGCGTTGCCCACCGCCACACCGCCGCCGCCTTCGCTTTCCAGGCGGCCGACTTCCTTGGCCAGTGGCTTGGGTTGCAGTTCGATGAAGTGGTCGAACGCCTGGCTGACCTGGCCCAGGGCGACCCGGTCCTGGGGGCGTTTGGGCCCGGCCAGGCTGGCCTCGACGTCGGTCATGTCGAGGGCCAGGGCATCGCTGAACACCGGGTCCTGGCCAGGCAGGCGCCACAGGCCTTGGGCCTTGCAGTACTGTTCGACCAGTTGCACTGTCTGCTCGGGGCGCCCGGTCAGGCGCAGGTAGTCAAGGGTCACCTGGTCGACCGGGAAGAAGCCGCACGTGGCGCCATACTCGGGGGCCATGTTGGCGATGGTGGCACGGTCGGCCAGGGGCAGCTCGGCCAGCCCATCGCCGTAGAACTCGACGAACTTGCCCACCACCCCTTTCTTGCGCAGCATCTGCGTCACGGTCAACACCAGGTCGGTGGCGGTGATGCCCTCGCGCAGCTTGCCGGTCAATTTGAAGCCGATCACTTCCGGGATCAGCATCGACACGGGTTGGCCGAGCATCGCGGCTTCGGCCTCGATGCCGCCAACACCCCAGCCCAGCACTCCCAGGCCGTTGATCATGGTGGTGTGCGAATCGGTGCCGACCAGGGTGTCGGGGAAGGCATAGGTGCGGCCGTCTTCTTCACGGGTCCAGACGGTGCGGCCAAGGTATTCCAGGTTGACCTGGTGGCAGATGCCGGTGCCCGGCGGGACTACCCGGAAGTTGTCGAAGGCGCTCTGGCCCCAACGCAGGAATGCATAGCGCTCGCCATTGCGCTGCATCTCGATGTCGACGTTCTCGCTGAACGATTGGGGCGTGCCATAGCGGTCGACCATCACCGAGTGGTCGATTACCAGGTCGACCGGCGACAGCGGGTTGATCCGCTGCGGGTCGCCACCGGCCTTGGCCATGGCGGCGCGCATGGCTGCCAGGTCGACCACGGCGGGTACGCCGGTGAAGTCCTGCATCAGCACCCGGGCAGGGCGGTACTGGATTTCCCGGTCGGAGCGGCGCGCCTCCAGCCATTGGGCAATGGCGCGCAGGTCGTCACCGGTGACGGTCTTGCCGTCCTCCCAGCGCAGCAGGTTTTCCAGCAGCACCTTGAGCGACATGGGCAGGCGTTGCAGGTCGCCCAACTGGCGGGCGGCCTCGGTAAGGCTGTAATAGTGGTACGTCTGGTCGGCGACCTTGAGGGTTTTGAGGGTGTTCAGGCTATCGAGCGAGGGCATTGCCAACTCCTTCTGCGCCGGTGCCCGGCAAATCTGGGTGTTTGCCGGTGTCACCGCTCTGTTTCGATCCGCACGGTACGGACCTGGCTGAATGGTCAGGTTAGACCGGTTTGGCCTGCGTGACCCTTTTCTGGACCGGCGGGACGTGTCGCAGGTTCCGAACTTCCTTTATCATCGCCGCCCTGCCGGCGCCTGTGGTGCGCCCGCCGTAGTGGAGTGAGAGATGAGTACCCTGTTCATGCATTGCCGGCCCGGTTTCGAGGGCGAGGTCTGCGCCGAGATCAGCGAACATGCCGCCCGCCTGGGGGTTGCCGGCTATGCCAAAGGCAAAGCGCAGAGCGCCAGTGCCGAGTTTGTCTGCACCGAGGACAATGGCGCCGAGCGCCTGATGGGGGAACTGCGCTTCGCTGAGCTGATCTTCCCGCGGCAGTGGGCCCGTGGCAGTTTCGTCGAGTTGCCGGAGAGCGATCGCATCAGCGTATTGCTCGAGCACCTGGCCAGCCTGCCTGTGTTCGGCAGCCTGTGGCTGGAAGTGCTCGACAGCAACGAAGGCAAGGAGCTGTCGACGTTCTGCCGCAAGTTCGAGGTGCCGTTGCGCAAGGCCCTGGAAAAAGCCGGTCGCCTGGTTGAAGACGCCAGCCGTCCACGCCTTCTGCTGAGCTTCATCACTGGCCGGCGGGTATTTGTCGGCCAGGCTGCGGCCAACAACAGCGCGCTCTGGCCAATGGGCATCCCGCGCCTGAAGTTTCCCCGTGAAGCGCCCAGCCGCTCGACCCTCAAGCTGGAAGAAGCCTGGCATCAGTTCATCCCCCGCGAGCAGTGGGACCAGCGCCTGGGTGATGACATGACCGGTGTCGACCTGGGCGCCTCGCCTGGCGGCTGGACCTATCAGCTGGTGCGCCGCGGGATGTTGGTCACCGCCATCGACAATGGCCCGATGGCCGAGAGCTTGATGGACACCGGGCTGGTCCAGCACCTGATGGCGGATGGTTTCACCTGGCAGCCGAAGCAGCCGGTGGACTGGATGGTCTGCGACATCGTCGAGAAGCCGGCGCGGACCACCGCATTGATCGAAACTTGGCTGGGGGAAGGGCTGTGCCGCGAGGCGGTGGTCAACCTCAAGCTGCCGATGAAGCAACGTTACACCGAGGTGCGGCGCCTGCTCGACCGCATGCAGGCCACGTTCAAGGCGCGCAAGATCAGGGTTTCGATCGCCTGCAAGCAGCTGTATCACGACCGTGAGGAAGTGACCTGCCATCTGCGCAGGCTGGACCTGAAGCCGCGTTGAGTGCGTGGGCGGCGCGCGGCCCTTGGTGCGCGCCGCACGATGCGCGACAATGATGAACATTTTGGAGCCGCCCATGACTGATTTCACCCCCGACGCCGTCCTCGATGCCACCGGCCTGAACTGCCCCGAGCCTGTGATGATGTTGCACCAGCACGTGCGTGGCCTGGCTGCCGGTGGCTTGCTCAAGGTCATTGCCACCGACCCGTCGACCCGCCGCGACATCCCCAAGTTCTGCAACTTCCTCGGCCACGAACTGCTGCAGCAGCAAGAGGACGCGGGCACCTTCCTGTACTGGATCCGCAAGAAAGCCGACTGAGCCGCTCTGGAACACGCCGCGCGTAGCGCCTACACTGCGTTCCCCTGACAGGAGAGCGCCATGCTGATAGTTGCCGACGAGAACATTCCGCTGCTCGATGCCTTCTTCGAAGGTTTCGGCGAGATCCGCCGCTATCCGGGCCGAAGCCTCGATGCCGCCAGCGTCAAGGACGCCGATGTACTGCTGGTGCGCTCGGTGACCAAGGTCGACCGCCAACTGCTTGAAGGCAGCCGTGTGCGATTTGTCGGCACGTGCACCATCGGTACCGATCACCTCGACCTGGACTATTTTGCCGAGGCTGGCGTCCACTGGAGCAGCGCGCCGGGCTGCAATGCCCGCGGCGTGGTGGACTATGTGCTGGGCAGCCTGCTGACCCTGGCCGAGCTGGACGGTGTCGCGCTGCCCAAGCGCACGTACGGCGTGGTGGGCGCGGGGGAGGTCGGTGGCCGCCTGGTGCGTGTGCTGCATGGCCTGGGCTGGAAAGTGCTGGTGTGCGACCCGCTGCGTCAGGCCGCCGAGGGGGGCGATTACGTCAGCCTCGAGACGGTACTGGAACAGTGCGATGTGATCAGCCTGCACACTCCCTTGCAGCGCGGCGGCGAGTACCCCACCTGGCACCTGCTGGGCCAGGCGCAACTGGCACGGTTGCGCCCGGGGGCGTGGCTGATCAATGCCAGCCGTGGCCCGGTGGTGGACAACGATGCCTTGCGTGAGCTGCTGTTGGACCGTGAAGACGTGCATGCCGTGCTCGATGTGTGGGAAGGCGAACCGCAGGTCGACCTGCAACTCGCCGACCTGTGCACGCTGGCTTCGCCGCACATCGCCGGCTACAGCCTCGATGGCCGGCAGCGGGGCACTGCGCAGATCTACCAGGCGTTGTGCCGTCACCTGGGCGAAGCGGAGCACGTGCGCCTGGCCGATTTGCTGCCCAAGCCGCCGCTGGCGCAGGTTGAACTCGATGCCACTACAGACCCGGCCTGGGCCTTGGCCACCTTGTGCCGCGCCGTGTACGACCCGCGCCGTGACGATGCAGACTTCCGCCGTAGCTTGAGCGACGACCCGGCCGAGCAGCGGGCGGCATTCGATCAGTTGCGCAAGCAGTATCCGCCTCGGCGTGAAATCGAAGGGCTGGCGGTGCGGATTCGTGGCGAGTCGCCGCAACTGGCGCAGTTGGTCAGTGCGCTGGGTGGGGTGTTGGTCTGAGTGATGTGCCTGCGTCGGCCTTTTCGCTGGCCCAGTCAATAAAAACCCGGCGCAGGCGCCGGGTTGCAATGAATTAGCCGATCAGCCTTTACGGGCTTTAGTGCCCCGGCTTTGTTCCAGTTCCTGGCAGGCTTTCTGGATCATCTGCTCGGTGATCGGAACCTCGCGCCCTTGGGCGTCGATGATCGAGCCGCACACCTGGGGTTGCGGGTTGTTCTGGGGTTTCGGGGTATCGCTGCTGTGCTGCAAGCTCATGTCCTGTCTCCTCATCAGGTTCAAGCTCAGGGTAGTCCTGCGCCGTGACTGGCCTGTGACAGATCCTCGACTGTCACGGCCCTGACAGTCCAACAGAAACGGCGGTAAAGCTCCAGAGCCCTTTTAGATCGAAAGGCTATAGTCACCCCCAAGCGTTCCTCGCGCTCCGATGAGTGGTAGTCTGCTGCTTCCTTGCCGCTTTGGTTGCCGCCATGCCCGAATCCGTCTCCCCTGGCCAACGTCGCGCCCTGCGCCTGGGTTGGCAGTTCGTTCGCCCGTATCGCCGGCAAATGCTCCTGGCATTGCTGGCACTGGTGGTCACGGCGGCAATCACCCTGTCCATGGGGCAGGGCATCCGCCTGCTGGTTGACCAGGGTTTCATGACCCGCTCCGCGCACCAGCTCAACCAGACCATTGGCCTGTTCCTGCTGTTGGTGCTGGCACTGGCGGTGGGTACCTTCAGCCGCTTCTACCTGGTGTCGTGGATCGGCGAGCGCTGCGTGGCTGATATCCGCCGTGCGGTGTTCGATCACCTGGTCGGGCTGCACCCTGGGTTTTTCGAAGACAACCGCAGCTCCGAGATCCAGTCGCGGCTGACGGCTGACACAACCTTGCTGCAATCGGTGATCGGCTCTTCGCTGTCGATGTTCCTGCGCAATGCCTTGATGGTGGTAGGGGGCGTGGTGCTGCTGTTCATCACCAACCCCAAGCTCACCAGCATCGTGGTGGTGGCCTTGCCGCTGGTGCTGGCGCCGATCCTGCTGTTCGGCCGGCGCGTGCGCAGCCTGTCGCGGCAGAGCCTGGACCGGGTGGCGGATGTCGGCAGCTACGTCGCCGAAACCCTGGGGCAAATCAAGACCGTGCAGGCCTATAACCATGAGCCGCTCGATCGCGAACTGTTCGCCAGCACCGTCGAGGCGGCCTTCAGCGTGGCCCGGCAGCGTATTGCCCAGCGTGCGTGGCTGATCACCTTGGTCATCGTGCTGGTGCTCGGCGCGGTGGGGGTCATGCTCTGGGTCGGGGGCATGGACGTGATTGCCGGGCGTATCTCGGCAGGCGAGCTGGCAGCCTTCGTTTTTTACAGCCTGATCGTCGGCAGTGCGTTCGGCACGCTCAGCGAGGTGATCGGTGAGCTGCAGCGCGCCGCCGGTGCGGCCGAGCGCATTGCCGAGCTGTTGGCGGCACGCAGTGCAATCCTGCCGCCGCGCGTAGCCGCCTCACTGCCTCAGCGGCGTGCTGTCGGGCGTATTGCGTTGCAAGACGTGCATTTCGCCTACCCGTCGAGGCCTGCGGTTGCGGCCATTGACGGCCTGAGCCTGGCGATCGAGCCGGGGCAGACCGTGGCCCTGGTCGGGCCTTCGGGCGCCGGCAAATCCACCCTGTTCGACCTGCTGCTGCGCTTCTACGACCCTCAGCAGGGGCGCATCTTGCTCGATGGCCAGGCCATCACTGAACTCGACCCGGCCGAGCTGCGCCAGCAGTTCGCGTTGGTGGCGCAGAACCCGTCGCTGTTTCGCGGCACGGTCGAGGCCAACATTCGCTATGGCCGCCCAGGGGCGACGCTGGCCGAGGTCGAGGCAGCGGCGCGCGGTGCGCATGCCGACGAATTCATCCAGCAACTGCCGCTGGGCTACCAGACGCCGCTGGGGGAGGGTGGCATCGGCTTGTCGGGCGGGCAACGGCAGCGCTTGGCGATTGCCCGGGCGCTGCTGGTCGATGCGCCGATCCTGTTGCTGGATGAGGCTACCAGCGCCCTTGATGCGCAAAGCGAACACCTGATTCAGCAGGCGCTGCCCAGTGTGATGGCCGGTCGCACCACCTTGGTGATCGCCCATCGTCTGGCCACGGTGCAGCACGCCGATCGCATCGCGGTGATCGACAAGGGGCGCCTGGTGGCAATAGGCACGCACCGCCAGTTGATCGAAGAAAGCCCGCTGTATGCCCGATTAGCCTCGCTGCAGTTCACCACGGGCTAGCCTGTCGTGGTTCTGTAACAATTCTGTAGGAATTGCCTGACACTATTTGTCTCAATTGTTGTGCAAGTGCTCAAGCCGGCTGCTATCGAACGATGGCAGCCTTTTTTTTGCGAGTGAGCCTACGGGGACATGGAATGTCTTACCCGGCGCCGCAAGCGTGCGCCGTTCCTTTCCTTTGGTCTTGAGATCGCGATGTTGCGTAAATCCCTCAGAGTGCAAATTCTCGCCCTGCTCGGCGGCAGCTTGGTAGCGATGTTGCTGATCGCGCTGGTGTGTTTCCAGTTTCTGTCTTCCAGCGTGCGCGGCTACGCCGAGCTGGTGGATGGGCCCTTGCGGGCTTCGCAATTGATCGATGAGGCCAACCTGCAGTTCAAGATCCAGGTGCAGGAATGGAAGAACGTGCTGCTGCGCGGTCGTCAGCCCGCCGAGCTGGACAAGTACTGGCAGCAGTTCCAGGCCCGCGAGCAGCAGGTGCAGCAGGTGCTTGGGCAACTGATCGACAGCAGCGATGCCAAGCTCAAGGCGCCGCTGCAACAGCTGCGTGCCAGCCATCTGCAACTGGGCCAGGCTTACGCGCAGGGCCGCCAGGCGTTTGTCGCCGCAGGTGGTGACCCGGTTGCAGGCGACCTTGCGGTCAAGGGCGTGGACCGTGCCGCCAGCGAACAGATGAGCGAGCTGGTCGAACAACTGCGCGCCGATGCGCGCGAGCGTGCATCGAGCATCAACGCCAGCGCAGAGCGTACGGTGTGGCTGGGCTTGCTGGTGATGCTGGGCTCGGCGGTGCTGGTCGGCCTGTTCAGCCTGTGGCTGGTCAATCGCAGCCTGATCGAGCCGATTCGCCAGTTGATCGAGTATGTTGCGCAGTTGAGCCAGGGGCGCTTCGTTGCGCGTGTGGACAGCCGCCGTGAAGATGAACTGGGGCGCTTGGCTCGTGCGGCCAATACCCTGCGTGATTTTCTTGCCGAGACAGTCGGTCGGCTCAAGGACAATGCCCAGGAACTGGAAGGCGCCAGTGGCCAGTTGCGCAGCATCGCGGCTGATATGGCCCAGGGCACGCATGACCAGTTCCAGCGCACCGATCAGGTGGCGACGGCCATGCATGAGATGTCCGCCACCGCTCAGGAGGTGGCTCGCCACGCCGCCGACGCCGCCCGCGCGGCCGATGATGCCGATCACAGTGCCCAGGCTGGCGAGCAGGTGATGCAGCAGACCATCGACATCATTGGCGTGGTCAACCGCGAAATCGCCGGTACCGCCGCGGTGATCCGTGACCTGGAGCATGACAGCACGCGGATTGGCAAGGTGCTCGAAGTCATCCGCGGCATTGCCGAGCAGACCAACCTGCTGGCGCTCAATGCAGCCATCGAGGCGGCCCGTGCGGGCGAGGCCGGGCGCGGCTTTGCGGTGGTCGCCGACGAGGTGCGCAGTTTGGCCCAGCGCACCGCTGCATCGATCGCCGAAATTCACCAGATCATCGAAGCGGTGCAGTCGGGTGCGGTAGAGGCGGTCAAGGCCATCGAAAGTGGCCAGCAGCGCAGCGAGGAGGGTGCCGAGCAGGTGCAGCAGGCGGGGCAGATGCTGCAGCGCATCACCTCGGCGGTGGAGGCGATCCGTGACATGAACCGGCAGATCGCCACGGCGGCCGAAGAGCAGACCAGCGTGGCAGAGGACATCTCGCGCAATCTGATCGAAATTACCCGCATCGCTACCACCAACCAGGCAGCTGTGCAGCAGACCGAGCAGGCCGGGCAGCGTTTGCATGGGTTGTCCGGGCAGTTGGGGGAAGTGACTTCGCGGCTGACGGCCTGACCCTCCGGCGCGGGGAAATCCGCCACTGTTGCGCTGAACCTGGCGCAACTGTGGCGGATTGTCGCCATGCGACCGGGTGTCTCACCCCTTAGCCATTGGTCTAATGCCAGTTGGCACACTCTCTGCTTTAGGGCGCCAATCCTTCACTTCAATCGGATTGCGCTACTAATGAAAAAAATCCTGCTGACGCTCCTTTGCCTGAGCGTCATCGGCTGCTCCAAACCCGCAGAGCCGGACAAGACCGTCGACGTCCTGCTGATCGGCGGCGGCATCATGAGTGCCAGCTTGGGCACCTACCTTACCGAGCTGGAGCCGAACTGGAAGGTCGACGTCTACGAGCGCATGGACCAGGTGGGCGAAGAAAGCTCCAACGCCTGGAACAACGCCGGTACCGGCCACTCCGCGTTTTGCGAACTGAACTACACCAGTGTCGGCACGGATGGCAGCATCGACATCAGCAAGGCCGTGGGCGTCAACGAGCAATTCGAAGTCTCCAAGCAGTTCTGGGCCTACCAGGTCGAGCAAGGCGTGCTGAACAACCCGAAAACGTTCATCAACAACGTGCCGCACATGAGCTTTGTGTGGGGCGACGACAACATTGCCTTCCTCCACAAGCGCGTCGCTGCCCTGCAGCACAGCTCGCTGTTCCGTGGCATGCAGATCAGCGAAGACCACGAGCAGATCCGCCAATGGGCGCCGTTGGTGATGGAAGGCCGTGACCCTCAACAGAAGGTCGCAGCCACGCGCATGGCGATCGGCACCGACGTGAATTTTGGCGAGATCACCCGTCAGCTGTTCGCCTCGATGACCCGCAACCCTAACGTCAGCGTGAACCTTAGCCATGAAGTGCGTGACATCGTGCGCAACGATGACGGCACCTGGCGGGTGGTGGTGGCCGACCTGGCCAATGGCGGCAACGAAGTGGCGGTCAACGCCAAGTTCGTCTTCATCGGTGCCGGTGGTGGCGCGCTCAAGCTGTTGCAGAAGTCGGGCATCCCCGAAGCCGAAGGCTATGCCGGGTTCCCGGTGGGTGGCCAGTTTCTGATGACCGACAACCCGGACGTGGTTGCGCGCCACCAGGCCAAGCTGTACGGCAAGGCGTCGGTCGGTGCACCGCCTATGTCGGTCCCGCACCTGGACACACGTATGATCGACGGCAAGCAGGTGCTGCTGTTCGGCCCGTTCGCGACCTTCTCCACCAAGTACCTCAAGCACGGCTCGCTGCTGGACATGTTCGCGTCGCTGAACAGCCACAACATCCTGCCGATGGTGAACGCCGGCATCGACAACATCGACCTCAGCACCTACCTGATGGGGCAATTGATGCTGAGCTTCGACGACCGCATGAATGCCCTGCGCGAGTACTTCCCCAATGCCAAGAACCAGGACTGGAAGCTGCTGCAGGCCGGCCAGCGCGTGCAGGTGATCAAGAAGGACCCGGTGCTCGGTGGCGTGCTGCAGTTCGGCACTGAAGTGGTCGCTGCCCAGGACGGCACTATCGCCGCGCTGCTGGGGGCCTCGCCAGGCGCTTCGACTGCCGCGCCGATCATGCTGACGGTGCTGGAGAAGACCTTCAAGGACCGCCTCAAGAGCCCTGAATGGCAGGCCAGGCTCAAGCAGATCGTACCCAGCTACGGGCAGAAGCTGAACAACAACCTTGAGCTGACCAACCAGACTCGGGCATGGAGCAGCGAGCGTTTGCAACTGCTGTACGTGCCCGTGCAGGCCGAGCAGTAAGCCGCGCCTGCCGCCCCCTGTGCATGCAGGGGGCATTTTTGGCGCACAACAAAAAGCCCGCGCAAGGCGGGCTTCTTGAATAGGATGTGGTCGGAGAGACAGGATTCGAACCTGCGGCCTTCTCGTCCCGAACGAGACGCGCTACCTGGCTGCGCTACACTCCGATGAACGAAATCCTACTGCATCCCTTTTTTGCACGCAAGCCCTTGTTGTTAAAAGGGCGTTTGCCAAAAAGGGAAGCCAGATCACAGCTCTTTGACGGTACGGATCTGGTCTTTGTTCAGGCGCGTACGCTTGCCATCAAGTTGCTCGAATTCGTAGAAGCCCGAGTCCTCGTCGAACGAAGGGGTGTCCACTGCCTGGATCTCGCGACCATCGTTCAGGGTAATGACGGTTGGCGATGCGCAGCCCGCGAGGGCGCCCAGGCCCAGGGCAAGCAGAAAGGCGGGAAGGGTCCGTTGAATCATCGTGTTTCTCCAGTGCGATGGTGCTAGATGACAGTTATGACGCAGGGCGTCCGCGCAAGTTCCTTTACAGTGCAGCATAGCGGCAAAACCTGAGTATTGACCAAGGGCAAGGGCAAGGGCACAGGGGCGCGCCGCTGTGTCGGGGGTGTGCTGTGTTATAAATGCGCCATCCCATCTTCTTGTGACGGACACCCATGAAAGCCAAGGCAGATACCCCCTTCGTGCCGCTGAACATCGCCGTGCTGACGGTCAGCGACACGCGTACCTTCGACACCGACACCTCCGGCCAACTGTTCGTCGACCGCCTGACTGCGGCTGGTCATCAACTGGCGGCGCGGGTGTTGCTCAAGGATGACCTGTACAAGATTCGCGCCCAGGTCGCGACCTGGATCGCCGAGGAAGGCGTGCAGGTGGTATTGGTTACTGGCGGCACCGGTTTCACCGGCCGCGACAGCACGCCCGAGGCCGTGGCCTGCCTGCTGGACAAGCAGGTGGACGGTTTCGGTGAGCTGTTCCGGCAGATCTCCGTGGCCGATATCGGCACCTCTACCGTACAGTCGCGCGCGCTGGCAGGCCTGGCCAATGGCACGCTGGTGTGCTGCCTGCCGGGCTCGACCAATGCAGTGCGCACCGGCTGGGACGGCATCCTCGCCGAGCAGCTCGATGCCCGCCATCGCCCGTGCAATTTCGTGCCACACCTGAAGCAGGCAGCGGCCTGTGAAAGCCGTGGCTGAGGTCAATCAGGCCCGGCCGCTGATGCCGGTGGAAGACGCCTTGGCGCGGTTGCTTGCGCTGGCAGAGGCCGCACCGATCCGGGAAACCGAAAACGTGCCGTTGGCCGAAGCCGAGGGGCGCGTGCTGGCCAGCGACCTGGTGGCGTCTCTCGACCTGCCGCCTTGGCCGAACAGCGCCATGGATGGCTACGCCCTGCGCCTGGCGGACTGGCAGGGCGAGCCTTTGCCGGTCAGTCAGCGTATCTTTGCCGGCCATGCCCCGCAGCCCCTGCAGCCAGGTACGTGTGCGCGCATCTTCACCGGCGCACCGGTGCCGGCCGGCGCTGACTGTGTCGAGATGCAGGAAAACGCCGACGTGACTGACGACGGTCGGGTACGCTTCCTCGAACCATTGAAAACCGACCAGAACATCCGCCCACAAGGCCAGGAAACGCGTCAGGGCGAGCAGGTGATGAGCGCCGGTACGCGCCTGGGGCCGATCGAGCTGGGCTTGGCTGCAACCCTCGGCCAGGCCCGCCTGGACGTGGTGCGCAAGGTGCGCGTGGCCGTGCTGTCTACCGGTGACGAGCTGATCGAGCCTGGCCAGCCCTTGGGACCAGGGCAGATCTACAACAGCAACCGTCGCCTGTTGGTCAGCTGGTTGCAGCGTTTGGGGTGCGAGGTTCGGGATGCGGGTATTCTGCCTGATGACCTGGCGCGTACCCGTGAATGCCTGGGGGCACTGGGCGATGTTGACCTGATCCTGTCCACCGGCGGTGTCTCTGTTGGCGAGGCCGATTACCTGGGGGCCGCTTTGCGTGAGGCCGGCGAACTGGCCTTGTGGAAGCTGGCTATCAAGCCGGGCAAGCCACTGACCTTCGGCCATTTTCGCGGTGTGCCGGTGATCGGCCTGCCGGGTAACCCGGCTTCCACGCTGGTCACCTTTGGCCTGCTGACGCGGCCGTACCTGTTGCGGCGCCAGGGTGTGGCCGATGTCACGCCGCTGCGCTTCGACATGCCGGCAGGCTTCGACTGGCCCAAGCCAGGCATGCGGCGCGAGTACCTGCGCGCCCGCATCGAGCATGGCCAGGTGCACATCTACAAGAACCAGAGCTCTGGGGTGCTGCGCAGTGCGGCCTGGGCCGAAGGCTTGGTGGAGGTGCGCGAAGGCAGCACGCCCAAGCTGGGTGACAGCGTGCCGTTTATCCCGTTCAGCGAGCTACTTGGCTGAACGACCGAGCCAGCCTCCCACCAATTGCGTAGCGTCGGTGGGCTGTGCCTGGTGCAGGCGCATGTGCACGTTTTCCAGTTGCTGCGCCGCGACACTCCAGTCGTGACGCTGGCGGGCGAATTGCCGGCCGGCTTCGCTCAACTGCGCCATGCGCCACGGCTGGTTGAGCAACTGGGTGATCAGCAGCGCCAGTTGGTCGCCATCGTCGCTGCCCAGGTAATGCTCAGCGTTGTTCACGGCCAGCCCTGAAACACCCTTGCTGGTGGTGATCACCGGCAGCCCGGCAGCCATCGCTTCGAGCACCTTGGCCTTGGAGCCCCCGGCATAAAGCAGGGGGGCGAAGAACAGTGCCGAGCGGCGCTGCAGCTCGCGCAGGTCGGGGCGATAACCGACCCATTCGATGCGTGGGTCGTTCCAGTGCAGCCTCCAGCTGGCGGGCAGGGCATGGCCGGCAATTGCCAGGCGCACTGCTGGGTTGCTCATCCACACCTGCGGCATGATCTCTTCCAGCGCCCATTCGATGGCCTCCAGGTTGGAGCCATATTCGAAGTTGCCGACAAACAGCAGGCGCTGGCTGTGCAGCGAGGGTTGCACCTGCTGATAGAAGTCGCAGTCCACGCCACTGACCACCACGTTCACCGGGCGGCCGCTGATCTGGGCGATCAGCTCGGCGTCATGGCTGCTGACGGCCACCACTTCAGTGGGTTGGCGCAGTACCCGTTGCTCCCAGCGCCGATAGCGCCAGCGATCAAATGCGTTGAGTGGGCGCAGCCACAGCGGCAGGCGGTCATGGCGAGCGCCGCCCATGACCGATTCCAAGGTGTGTTCGCTGAGCATGTAGGGCAGGCCGCGGGCCTGCAGGGCCTTCTCGAACGGTTGGAAGCTGTAGCTGTGCTCGATCTGGATGACGTCCCAGGGCTCGTCCAGCAATTGCTCGAAGCGGTGCCTGAGGCAGGGCGCCAGGCCATTGATGATCGCCCGCATGGGGTAGTCGATGATCGGTGATGCCAGCAGGTTGAGCGGGCTGTGCAGGGCACGCCTGGGCATTACGATCAAGCGTTCGAGCAAGGGCTCGAGGGCTTCGCGGGCAGCGTCGCTCAAGGGGATCTTGGACTGCACCAGCAGGGTGATCCGGTGGCCACGCTGGGCGAGTGCGCGCATCAGGTGGTATTGCCGGGTCTTGCTGCCGCTGGTGGTCGGCCAAGGCAGGTAGGGCAGTGTCCAGAGAATGCGCATGTCCCGGAATCCTCGCAACAGATCGCGGATGAAAAGACGCGCCCATCGGCAGTCAGCTGATCACTGCTGCCGGGGCGCGTCCATGGCTATCGGAAATAGGGGCCCAAGGTTGACCGAGTCAATATGCTGACTCGCGGGGTGATTTTCAGCGCTTGGGTCAAATACTTGTCAACTGTGCGTTTTCTGAGCATAGCCGGGCATTGGCGGGTGTGTGGAAAATGGCTGAAATCCATTGTTTATTGTGTTCGGTATGCAACGATCAGTGTGCGTCAGTGGTCGAGATCAGGGTTGGTCATTTTTCTCGGAGAAGCGCGATGCAAGGGCGCAAGGCAATGATGATCCTGCACGGCAAGCAGGCGATGAACGAAGCGCTGCGCAGTGCCGTTCTGGCGATGCGCGAGACCGGCTGGGTGCTGGATGTGCGGGTAACCTGGGAGGCCGGGGATGCCCAGCGCCTGGTGGCCGAGGCACTGGCAGCCGGCTACAGCCATATCGTCGCCGGGGGCGGTGACGGCACCTTGCGCGATGTGGCAGAGGCCATGGGCCTGGCGGCGACCGACGCCAGCCTGGCGCTGATGCCGCTGGGCACCGCCAATGATTTTGCCAAGGCTGCGGGGGTGCCCTTGGAGCCGGCAGAGGCGCTGGCGCTGCTGAACAACCCGGCGCAACCAATCGACCTGGGGCAGGTCGGTGATCAGTTGTTTCTCAATATGGCCACCGGTGGCTTCGGCAGCCAGGTCACGGCCAACACCTCCGAGGACCTGAAAAAGGTCCTGGGCGCTGCTGCCTATCTGTTCACGGGGTTGTCGCGTTTCAGCGAGTTGCAGGCGGCGTCGGTAGAGCTGCAGGGCCCGGATTTTCACTGGCAAGGTGACGTGTTGGCACTGGGTATCGGCAATGGCCGGCAGGCCGGCGGTGGCCAGGTACTGTGCCCGGATGCGCTGGCTGACGATGGCCTGCTCGACATCGCCATCCTGCCGGCGCCGCAGGAGGTGGTGGGGGCATTGCGCGACCTGGTGGCCGGCGATGGGTTGTTTGTGCGGGCCAGGTTGCCGTGGGTTGAAATCAAGAGCTCGCAGGGCCTGGACATCAACCTCGATGGCGAGCCGTTGCAGGCCGACAGCCTGCGCTTCGAGGCAAGGCCAGCGGCGCTGCGCCTGCACTTGCCGGCCGGGTCGCCGTTGCTCAGTCGTCCAGGCTGATGATTTTTTCGCGCACCGCGTATAGCACCAGGCCTGCCACATCGTGAATCTGCAGGCGTTTCATGATCTGCGAGCGGTGGGTTTCCACGGTTTTTATCGAAAGCCCCAGGCCGCTGGCGATCTCCCGGGTCGATTTGCCCCGCACGATCAGGCGCAGGATTTCCAGTTGGCGGGCAGTCAGGGTGTGGCGCTCGCCGCTCGGTTGCTTGCGATGCTGAGTGTGCAGCAATGCCTGGTTGATGACCGTGTGCGCGATTGCCGGGCTGAGGTAGCGCTCGCCGTTGCGCAGGGCGCACAGGGCCTGCTCCAGTTCGGTGGCGCTGGTGTCCTTGAGCAGGTAGCCATGGGCGCCGCTTTCCAGGGCGCGCATGATCAGGTCCGGGTCGGTGTGCATCGACAGGATCAGCACCTTGCAGGTGCTGCTGCTGGCGCTGAGTTGGGTCAGGGCATCCAGGCCGCTGGTCGAGCGCATGGAGATGTCCAGCAAAACGATATCGGGTGCCAGCGTGCGCACCTGCTCAAGTAACAGATTGCCGTCGTCGGCCTCACCGACCACGCAGTAGCCAGGGATGTCGGAGACCAGCGCGCGCACCCCGGCGCGTATCAGTGAGTGGTCGTCGACCAGCAGCAATTTACAGGTCATGGGCGGTCAAGGTCCTGGCGCGTTCCCGGGTGCGCGGCGGCCACGGGAACAGGGCTTCGATCTGCGTGCCAAGGCCCGGCTGGCTGGTGATCTGCAGGCGGCCTTGCAAGGCTGTCACGCGTTCCTGCATGCCAGCCAGGCCACGCTGGCCCGACGCGGCCGGGTGCCTGGCGGGGAGAAAACCGCGACCATCGTCCTCGATCTTCAAGGCAAGCCCGGCGGGGCTGCGTTGCAGGCGGATCGACAGGTTGCGCGCCTGGGCATGGCGCAGCATGTTGGTCACGGCCTCCTGGGTGATGCGAAACACTGCCATCGCGACGGCTTCGTCAATGCCCCTGAGGCGCTGGTTGCATGCCAGGCTCCAGTGCACGTCGGTGTTTTCCAGCGTGCGCAGCAGGTGCGCGCGAAGGCTGGCTTCGAGCCCAAGGCTGGCCAGTTGCCGCGGGTTGAGCAAGGCGGAAACATCGCGCACGTTGCCAAGGGCGTCGTCGAGCGTGGTGCGCAGGGTATCGCAGTGGCTGTGCAGTTCATCGGGCACCCGCCGTTGCAGCCATTGCAACTGAAGCTTGGCGGCGGTGAGCAGTTGGCCGATGTCGTCATGCAGTTCGCGGCTCAGCTGCTGGCGCTCGCCTTCTTGAACCTTGAGCATGCGCTTGGCCAGTTCTGCCGGGTGCAGGCGGATCGACCCTGCCCCCAGGCTTACCTGCAGGCCCACGCCGAGCATCGCCGCAGCGTGCAGCAGCAACAGGCTGGCTGGCATCGGTTTGCCGGCCATGTACAGCAGCAGGTTGGCGACCACCGAGGCCACGCACAATACTATCGTCGTCCAGCGCAGCAGCGCAGTACGGGAGCAGCAGCGCAGGGGAGTCTTCAAGCGTGGGAACATAAATAGAGAAGCCACTGAAGTGTTGCTGATGGAGGCCTTGCACACGTCTTGCTAGAGGCTCTGGCGCATTACTTTCGAAGTTTTGCCGGGTCACGTCCTCAATCAGCCTTGTTACAGACTGCAGGCATTCGCTGGCGAGCATGGTAACACTTCGCGTGGCGTTGGTCGCTGCTGGGCAACGCTTTGAAACCTCATGGTTTACGGGGTATTCCGGGACGTCCGTCCGATTAGCGCAAGTAGCAAAATGCCATCCGTTATTCGGCTGGCAATCACTTTCAGAGCAACTAGCGGGTTAATGCCAGCGGTATTGCGGCCGACACTTGGGGGAACTTCCAAGTTAGACCATCGTGGGCTTGAACAAGGCCCTTAGTTGCTCTTCGGGTGAGTTAATGCGCAGCGCGAGGGCGCGTGTCGGGGGTAGCGTCTACGTGGGGGTGAAGGCAGCGGCTGCCCTGTTCTTCGCACGAGGCACACGTTTGCGGTAGCGGTTGTTCCAAAACACTGGCCAATTCAGTAAGCAGCGTGACCTGTTCACCGCTATCAAGGTTCAGCTGCCCGGTGCTGGGGTCTGTCAGCTCCAGTTGCCAGGCCAGCAGAGTCAGGCAGGCATCCGTCGCCGGCAAGGCCCCACGCAGCAGGCGTTGCTGCTCGCAGGCGGGTGCCAGCAGTTGCTGCAATACGGTGGTGTAGTGGGCAACCTCAACCAATTGCAGGCGGCTGGCACGGCGGGCCAGGGTGTCGAGGGCGGTGTTCAGGCACTTGCAGGCATCTGCATCGTTGTCGATCAGCTCCAGGTGCTGCAGGCACTCCTGGGACTGAGTCAGCAAGACATGCGCATCCAGCAGAAACTCCTGCAGGGCAGCTTCAAACGATAAGGCACTGTCCATCAGGACGCTCCAGCGCTTGGAGCAGCAGCAAGGGGCGGACACGGCGATACGATAGCGAGCAAAAGCCTGACTCCATTCATGCAATGAGAATGGTGTCACATTAATGGCTAATGGATATCGCGAACATCAGGTTGCACCCGATTGCCACTAAGGGTTTCCCTGATGTGCGGCTAGGGTGCAACAAGGTGCAAAGCGGCAGACAGCCACCGTGAAGTGCCCGCAGTAAAGCATGATGGTAAAGTGATATCAATTGCCTCGGCGGCATTTTCCAGCAAGGGTCAAGGTGTGCGTGAATCCGCCGATACAGGGTGAAGAACTCAACTTTTCGACTCAAGCCTGGGGGCTTCCAATGGCTGGCATTCTCGACACGGTAGACCAACGCACGCAATTGGTGGGTGAGAACCGCCTGGAAATTCTGATGTTTCGCCTGGCAGGTCGGCAGCTGTTCGCGATCAACGTGTTCAAGGTGCAGGAGGTGCTGCAACTGCCCAAGCTGACGCTGATGCCGCAGCGCCATGCCTTCGTCTGCGGGGTGGTCAACCTGCGTGGGCAGACCTTGCCGGTGATCGACCTGTCCCAGGCGATTGGCATGCGCCCACTGCAGCCTGGGCCGGACAGCACCATCATCGTGACGGAATACAACCGCTCGGTGCAGGCCTTCCTGGTGGGTGGCGTGGACCGCATCGTCAACATGAACTGGGAAGCGATCATGCCGCCGCCTACCAGTGCCGGGCGCCAGCATTACCTCACCGCCATCACCAAAGTCGACGAGCAACTGGTCGAAGTGATCGATGTGGAGAAGGTGCTGGCTGAGATCGTGCCCTACAACGCCAAGGTCTCCGGCGAACGCCTCGCCGACCCGGTGCTGGCCCGCGCCAGAGGGCGTGAAGTGCTGCTGGTGGACGACTCCAGCGTAGCCCTGGCGCAGTTGCGCGACACCCTGTCGCAACTGGGCATGAAGTTGCACGTGGCCAGCGATGGTCTGAAAGCCTTGCGCCTGCTCAAGAGCTGGGCCGATGCCGGTGAGGATGTTTGCGAGAAGCTGCTGATGGTGTTCACCGATGCCGAAATGCCGGAGATGGACGGCTACCGGTTGACCACCGAGATCCGCAGCGATGCCCGCCTGCGTCAGCTCTACGTGGTGCTGCACACCTCGTTGTCGGGCAGTTTCAACGAGTCCATGGTCAAGAAGGTTGGCTGTGACAACTTCTTGTCCAAGTTCCAGCCGGATCGTCTGGTCGAGGTGGTCAAGCAGCGGCTGCTGCTGGATTCCGCTACTGCGTGATACCGGGCCCTGCGGGGTATAAGCTTGGCGTTTTGAATGACGCGAGGCGGCAGGGATGTTTCTGAGTGAGTTGTATCGGTACCCGGTGAAGTCGGGGCGGGCGCAAAGCCTGCAGGCGTCACCGGTTGGCCAATTGGGGTTGTTGGGTGACCGTCGCTGGATGGTGGTGGAGGCAGACAATGGCCGCTTTCTCACCCAGCGTGCCTGGCCACAGCTCGGCCAGCTCAGGGCGAGCTACGATGCTGCCGGGCAGTTGTTGCTGGAGGCCCCAGGGCAGGCGCCACTTCGCGTGCCCGTACCGCTTGCAGACGACGACCTGCGGGGGGTGACCCTCTGGCGTGACACCCTGCGGGTACCGGATGCCGGCGATGCGTCAGCGCTGTGGCTGTCGGCGCTGCTTGGCAAGGACGTGCGGCTCGTCTATTGCCCGGAACAGCGGGCGCGTTATCTGCCCAATGGTTATGGCCTCAACAGTGACCGTGCGGCGTTTCCGGATGGTTTTCCGCTGCTGTTGATCGGCCAGGGTTCGTTGGACGAATTGAACCGGCGCATTGGCCGGCCGATGGAGATGCTGCGGTTCAGGCCGAATCTGGTGGTGCAGGGTGCACAGCCGTTTGCCGAGGATGGCTGGAAGCGGATTCGCATCGGCGCGCTGGAGTTTCGAGTGCTCAAGCCCAGTGTGCGTTGCATTTTCACCACGATCGACCCGTTGACCGGCGAGCGCAGCGCAGACCGCGAGCCGATGACTACGCTCAAGACGTTCCGCGAGAAGGAGGGGGATGTGTTGTTCGGCCAGAACCTGGCCGTGGATGGCAGTGGCGTACTTGAAGTAGGTATGGAAGTCGAGGTCTTGTAGGCGCGGCCTTCCGTTGCGAAAGGGCCGCGCAGCGGCCCCTACACGACCCCGACGCAGCTACATATCGTCGAAGTACCGCTCGTGCCAATCCACCAGCGGCTGCGGCGAGTTGAGCTTCTGCCCGTAGATCACCGAATACGACAGCACGTTCTGCACATACTGACGTGTCTCATCGAAGGGTATCGATTCGACCCAGACATCGAAGCTCAAATGCTTGGCGCCCTTGAGCCACTGGCGTACTCGTCCGGGGCCTGCGTTATAGGCCGCAGAAGCCAGTACCCGGTTGCCATTGAACTGGCTGTGTACCTGGCTCAGGTACGCGGCCCCCAACTGGATGTTCTTGTCCGGGTTGAACACCTGCGCAGGCGAGGCCAGCGGGATGCTGAACTTGCGCGCGGTTTCCTTGGCGGTGGCCGGCATCAGTTGCATGAGGCCGCTGGCGCCCACGCTGGAGCGTGCATCTTCCATGAAGGCGCTTTCCTGGCGGGTGATGGCAAACACCCAGCTCGAATGCAGCCCACGGACCTTGGCCTCGCGCACCAGGGTGTCGCGGTGGGCCATCGGGAAGCGGATATCCAGGTCATCCCAGTACTTCGCCTGGCTGATGGTGCGGATGGCCGGGAAGTACCAGCGCAGGTCGTAGGCCAGGCGTGCCTGGGCGACCATCTCGTCGCGGTTGAAGTGGCGGCTGACGTGGTACCACTCGCGGCGCCCATCGACGATCTGCCCGCGGGCATGGAATTCCAGCGCGCGCTGGATGCCCGGGGTGTTGCGCACCTTGCTGACCAGTTGCGGGCTCAGTACCAGTGGCTTGTTGTTCAACTGGTAGGGGGTCTGCGCCCGGTCGGCTGCAAGGAACCCATAGAAATCACGCTCGCGCGCCACGGTCTTGTACAGCAGGGTGACCTGCGGGTTGTTCGGCTGGGCCAGCTCAAGGCTGCGGGCTTGCCAGTACTTCCAGCGGCTACTGCTGGCCAGGTCCTGGGGCAGGCGTTTGGTCAGCTCGTAGGCATCCTCCCAGCGGCCCAGGCGCAGCAGCAGGCGCAGGCGCCATTCGCTGACGGTGTTGTCACGCAGCTCGGGGTCGTAGCGGGTCATCAGGTCGAGCGCGCGAGGGTCGTAACGGCGCGCCAGGGTCAGGCCGATTTCGCGGGCGATGGCGACTTTTTCATCGCGCGAGAAGTGCATGCGCTGGGCGTAGTCGTCGAGCAGCCCCATGGCCCGCTCCGGGTCCTGCCGGGCCAGGCGGCGCAGGCCGAGGCTGACCACGTCGGACATGGCTTCGTTGACCGGGCTGAAGCGCGATGGCTGGTTGAGCAGCTCGGGCTTTTGCGCCACGTCGATCAGCAGACGCCCTTGTGGGCCGAGGGTGGTCAAGGTCTTGACCAGGTTGTTGGCCAGGCCGTAGTTGCGTGCCTGTGCCGCCAGTTTGGCGCGGTTCCAGCGCTTGGCCTCGGTCAGTTGGCCTTCGGCGGCCCACATGCCGAACAGGGTGTCACAGGCCGCCGGTTGCGACTTGCCGACGTTCCACAGCTTGTCGGCCGTGGCATACCCTTCGGCGCGCAGGCCGTGGCTCAACTGGTACTGGCCGTTGAGGCAGTCCAGTTCGGTGAAATTGAGTTTGGGGTCGTAGTACTTGACGAAAGTATTCCATTCGCCGCGCTCGGCCAGCCAGCGCAACCAGCGCAGTTTCATCCAGTTGGACTGGGGCAGGTCGCCATGCTTGGCCAGGAACCCTTCGATCTCCTCGTTGCTGGCGCTTTTCAGGCGCGCGGTCAGCTCGTCGTACGTGAGGTAAGGCGTCAGCGGGTAGTCGCGCAACTGTTGGGCATAGCGCAGGTAAGGGCCTTTGTCGCCCTTGGCCAGGGCGCGCTTGGCCTCGTCGTAGTACTGGCGTTGTTGAGTGAGGTCGAGGGCCTGCGCCGCGCTGGCGGTGGCGGCGGTAAGCAGCAGGCAGGATGTAATCTGTAACAGGCGGCTGCGCATGATACGTCCGGGCAGTTGAACCATGGGGAAGTGACGGCGAAGCCAGCACTGTTGGAAGCTATGGCCTTAGCTTAGCCGTTTGCCGGCGGCAGATGAAAGCACAGTGCTTGTATCAAGACATTAAGTTCGACCAGATGTCGTAAAGCCCTCGCAGGGTGGTCAACTTAATGCCCTCGGGCCCCAAGTCAGGTAGAATGCGCGCCCGATTTCTGGAGACCAATATGACCCTGCTCAAATTCAGCGATGTGTCCCTCGCATTCGGCGCCATGCCGCTGCTGGACAAAGTGTCCTGGCAGATCGCTCGTGGTGAGCGGGTGTGCATCATCGGCCGCAACGGCACCGGCAAGTCGAGCATGATGCGCCTGGTCAAGGGCGAACAGAAGGGCGACGACGGTGAGATCTGGCGCGCCCCGGGCCTGAAAATCGGCGAGCTGCCGCAAGAGTTGCCGCTGGCCGACGAGCGCAGCGTGTTCGATGTGGTGGCCGAGGGCCTTGACGGCGTGGGTGCGCTGCTGGCCGAGTTCCACCACCTGAGCCAGAACATCCAGGGCGACGAAGACCTGGAAAAACTCATGCACGTTCAGCACGAACTCGAAGCCCGTGACGGCTGGCGCCTGCAGCAAGTGGTGGATAGCACCCTGAGCCGCCTGCAACTGCCCGCCGACAAGACCCTGGCCGAGCTGTCCGGTGGCTGGCGCCGCCGTGTGCTGCTGGCCCAGGCGCTGGTGTCCGAGCCTGACCTGCTGCTGCTCGATGAACCGACCAACCACCTGGACATCGGTGCGATCGCCTGGCTTGAAGAGGCGCTGCGCGGGTTCAATGGTGCGGTGCTGTTCATTACCCACGACCGCTCCTTCCTGCAAAACCTCGCGACCCGCATCCTCGAACTGGACCGCGGTGGCCTGATCGACTGGAACGGCGACTACGCCAGCTTCCTGGTGCACAAGGAAGCCGCGCTGGCCGCGGAAGAAACCGCCAACGCGCTGTTCGACAAGCGCCTGGCCCAGGAAGAAGTGTGGATCCGCCAGGGCATCAAGGCCCGCCGTACCCGCAACGAAGGGCGTGTGCGTGCCCTCAAGGCCTTGCGCGTCGAACGCGGCGAGCGCCGTGAGCGTCAGGGCAAGGCGAACATCCAGATCGAAGCGGCCGACAAGTCCGGCAAGCAGGTCATGGTGCTGGAGAACGTCAGCTTCGCCCATGCCGAAGGCCCGATGCTGGTCAAGGACTTCTCCATGGTCCTGCAGCGCCAGGATCGCATTGGCCTGCTGGGTGCCAACGGTACCGGCAAGACCACCTTGCTCAAGCTGATGCTCGGCGACCTGGAGCCTACCTCGGGCAAGGTCGAGCGTGGCACCAAGCTGGAAGTGGCGTATTTCGACCAGATGCGTCATCAGCTCGATCTGGAAAAAACCGTGATCGACAACCTGGCCGAAGGCCGTGACTTCATCGAGATCGATGGCCAGAACCGCCACGTGCTGAGCTACCTGGGCGACTTCCTGTTCAGCCCCCAGCGTGCCCGGACCCCGGTCAAGGCGCTGTCGGGTGGCGAGCGTGCACGTTTGCTGCTGGCCAAGCTGTTCAGCAAGCCGGCCAACCTGCTGGTGCTCGACGAACCGACCAACGACCTGGACGTGGAAACCCTCGAACTGCTGGAAGAGGTGCTGGCCAACTACAAGGGCACGGTGCTGATGGTCAGCCACGACCGGGCCTTCCTCGACAACGTCGTCACCAGCACCCTGGTGTTCGAAGGTGGGGGCAAGGTACGCGAGTATGTCGGCGGCTATGAGGACTGGATCCGTCAGGGCGGTTCGCCCAAGCTGCTGGGGGTAACCGAGAGCAAAGGCGGCAAGTCCGAACTCAACAGCGCAGTGGTTGAGAAGCAGGAAGTGCAAGCGGCACCGGCGCCGGTGGCGGCTGCTGCCGATGCCTCGAAGAAGAAGCTCAGCTACAAGCTGCAGCGTGAGCTGGAGATGCTGCCTGGGCAAATCGACGAGGTCGAACAGCGCATGGCGGCGGCCCAGGAAGAGGTCAATGCACCAGGTTTCTATCAGCGGTCGATCGAAGAGACCACCGCGGTGCTGGCCAAGATCGAGCAGTTGCAGGCAGAGCTGGATGTGCTGGTAGAGCGCTGGGCCGAGCTGGAAGGGTGATCAGCTTTTGGTCTGCACTGGCTTCTTCGCGGGTAAACCCGCGAAGAAGCTGGCACAGGTCAACTCATTCCTTCTTCAGCAAGCGCACTGCCAGCACATCGCAGGGTGCGCCGTGCAGTACATCGTTGGCGGTGGAGCCCAGCAGCAACGCCAGGCCATGCCGGCCGTGGCTGCCCACGACGATCAGGTCGCACTTCTGGTCCTTGGCCAGTTGGTGGATTTCCTGGCGTGGCTGGCCGTAGGTCAGGTGCGAATCGCCGCGCTGGATGTCCGGGTACTTGTTGAACAGGCGGTCCATGCGCTCTTTGGCCTGGTCGAACTGCTGTTGCTGCAGTTGCGACAGGTCCATGGGGACGTCACCGCCAAAAGCCATGGCCATGGGTTCGACGATGTGCACCAGCGAGACCTTGGCGTTGTACGGCGCTGCCAGCGCCATGGCACGCTTGATCACCGGGTCGCATTCCTCGGTCAGGTCGACGGCAACCAGAAGATGTTCGTAGGACATGAGCGGTACTCCTGACAATCGCGATAGAAGAAGTATGGTCGCTTTCGGGCGGGTCTTCCGTGAAAAATGGCTAACCAGCTCATTTGCAACGCTTTATGGGGTCTACTGATATGACGGTATTGCT
>Ga0213828_1000275_pt1 | contig 52909 bp, 36 predicted proteins | sample MC6MC0897MG_FD_180664 | JGI IMG/M metagenome (GOLD analysis project Ga0213828, IMG submission 180664) | Enriched soil aggregate microbial communities from Iowa State University, Ames, United States - MC6-MC0897-MG | ecosystem: Environmental > Terrestrial > Soil > Unclassified | place: USA: Iowa...
ACCCCCTCGAAACCACCCCTCTGATGAACCTTTCATGACAAAACTTCGGTAGCAATCCGCCACCCCCGTCAAAGCCATGGACACCAACAAGGCACCTGGCCATCAGGCCGATGAAGCCTTGAGAACCGGCCTGGGAGCGGGGCAATGGGCACTATGGAACGCTACACGAAAGTGGGAATGCAGGAGCTCGACCAGCGTCTGGCCAAGATCGTCGAGGCCGCCCGCAAGCAGCCCGTCTCGGTCTACCGCTACGGCGCCCCCTGGGTATGGATCGTCTCCCAGGACGACTGGCAGGGCGCCCTGCGCGAGGTGGCCAGCTGCGTGCCGCCCGGCCATTCGCTGGCACTGCTCAAGCCGCGCATAGAGGCATTGCTGGACGCGCACCAGCCCGCGCTGGCGCTGCTGGCCGAGCAGCAGGGCATGATCATCGCCCCGCGCACGCTGATGCATGTGCTGCTCCTGCAGCTGCTGTATTCGGTGCCCAGCGAGAAGCAGCTCTACGAGCAGCTCAACTACAACCTGCTGTTCCGCTGGTTCACCGGCCTGGAGCTGAAATCGCGGGTGTGGAACTTCAGCCTGTTCAGCCATGACCTCGGCGTGCTGCTGGGCAGCGCCATGGCCGTTTCGCTACTGCAGCGCATGGTCGACGAAGTGCTCGGCGCGAGCCTGCAGGCCATGCCCGAGTTCAGCCTCAACCTGGCCCTGTTGCACAGCTGGCTGGCCCGCCACCAAGGCCAGGCCGCACCCAGCGACAACCACTAGCAAACCAACGAATTCCTGGCGCTCAAGGGGGCGGTGTGGAGCATTTTTTCTTCAAGCGATGCGGCATGGGCGCAGGGGCGCTGCTGTGCCTGCTGGCGGTCGACGTGGCCGCGGACGAGGCGCAGCGCCGGGTCGAGATCAACGAATACGTGGTGCGCGGCAACACCGTGCTCGACGCCCAGGCCATCGAAGAGGCGGTCTATCCCTACCTGGGGCCGGACAAGACCCTGGCCGACCTCGAAGGCGCCCGCGAGGCGTTGCAGAAAAGCTATCAGGCCCGGGGCTACCAGTCGGTGTTCGTCGAGCTGCCCGAGCAGAAGGTCGAAGGCGGCGTGGTCTACCTGCAGGTGAGCGAAACCAAGGTCGGCCGCGTGCGGGTGGTGGGCGCCAAGCATTACTCGCCGCTGGAGATCCGTGAACAGGTGCCGGCGTTGGAGGAGGGCAAGGTCCCCGATTTCGCCCAGGTACAGAACGAGCTGGCCACGCTCAATCGTGACCCGGGGCGGCAGGTCATGCCACTGGTGCGCGAAGGCCAGCGCCCGGGCACCATGGACGTCGACCTGCAGGTCGAGGACAAGCAACCCTGGAACCTGAGCCTGGGCCTGAACAACGACCACAGCGCCGATACCGAGAAGCTGCGCAGTGTCGTCAGCCTGGGCTACAACAACCTCTGGCAGGCCGGCCACAGCGTCTCGCTGACCTGGTTCACCGCGCCCCAGGACCGTGACAACGCCGAGGTCTGGTCCGGGTCCTACGCCGCGCCGCTGAACGAGCACTGGACCGTGCAGTTCTCCGGCTACCACTCCGACAGCAACGTCGCCACGGTGGGCGGCACCAATGTGTTGGGCAAGGGCCATTCCTACGGCGTTTCGGCGATCTATAACCTGCCGGGCGTCGGCGCCTGGGCCAACGCCCTGTCAATCGGCGTGGACTTCAAGGACTTCGACGAACAGGTCGGCCTGGGCGGCAGCAGCGACAAGGTCCCGCTCAAGTACGCCCCGATCACCCTGGGCTATACCGGCTACCGCTTCACCGAACAGGACCAGCTGAGCCTCGGCCTGAGCCTGGTGGCCGGGACGCGCAGCCTGCTGGGCTATGGCAGCGACGATTCCGAGTTCGATTACAAGCGCTACCGCGCCGACTCCAGCTTCGCCGCGCTCAAGGGCGACGGCAGCTACACCTTCGACTTCGCCGGCGCCTGGCAGAGCGCCTCCAAGCTGGCCTTCCAGCTGGCCTCGGGGCCGTTGGTGTCGAACGAACAGTTTGCCGCCGGTGGCGCCACCTCGGTGCGCGGCTATCTCGCCGCCGAACGCACCGGGGATGACGGCCTGCTGTTCTCCCAGGAACTGCGCACCCCCTCCATTGGCCGCTACGTCGGCAGCTACATCAGCGACTGGCGCTTCTACCTGTTCGCCGAGGGCGCCCAGTTGCGCCTGCAGGACGCACTGCCCGAGCAGGACGACAGCTACAGCCTGGCCAGCGTCGGCGTCGGCACCCGCGCCACGCTCAACGACTGGTTGTCCGGCAGCCTCGACTGGGCCGTGCCGCTCAAGGACGGCCCCAACACCGACAAGAACGCTTCCCGCGTGCACTTCAGCGTGCAGGCGACTTTTTGAACGATTGACCTACTGACCGGCATCGGCCTGGAGACCTCTCATGCAACGCCTGATATTGACCTTGCTGCTGTGCCTGGGCTTCGCCCTGCCGGGCAGCGCCAGCGCCTGGTGGCAGGACGACTGGATGTACCGCAAGCAGATCGCCGTGGACACCACGCCTCAGGGCGCCGGCCTGACCCAGGCGCTGGGCCGCACCGCGCTGCTGGTGCGCCTGCACACCGGCAACTTCAGCTTCGACGGCGTCAGCGAAACCGGCGCGGACATCCGCTTCGTCTCTGCCGACGACAAGACCGTGCTCAACCACCATGTCGAGCAGTTCGATCCGCTGATGGGCATGGCGCTGATCTGGGTCGACGTACCCCGTATAGACGCGGGCCAGCGCCAGGACCTGTGGATGTACTACGGCAACCCCAAGGCCCAGGCACCCGCCGGCCAGCCGAGCTTCGACGCCGACTACACCGCGCTCTACCACTTCGACGGTGCCGCCGCCCGTGACGCCAGCCCTTATGGTAACCAGCTGCAAGGGCCGACGGTCAGCGTCGATGGTGTGATTGGCCGGGCCATCCAGCTCGGGGGACAAGCCTTGCAACTGCCCGCCAGCGCCTCGCTGCAACTGCCGGCGGGAGCGGCGTTCAGCTTCAGCACCTGGCTGCGCCAGGACCAGGCGGTGGGTGAGCAACTGCTGCTGGCGCGCCGCGAGGCCGGCCACAGCCTGCTGCTCGGCCTGGCCGAAGGCGTGCCCTTCATCGAGGTGGACGGCCAGCGTGCCGCCGCCAATCAGGCGCTCGGCGCCGGCCAATGGCAGCACCTGGCGCTGGTGGGCGAGGGCGGCAACCTCACGCTGCTGCTCGAAGGCCAGCCGGTCGCGCGACTGGCCGCGAGCCTGGCGGCCTTCAGCGGCGCCATCGGCATCGGTGGCGACCTGCCAGCGGCCGAGGGCGAGGCCGCCGGCCACTACGCGACCTTTGTTGGCGCCCTGGACGAGCTGCGTGTTTCCCGCGTCGCCCGCAGCCAGGCCAGCCTGCAGGCCGACGTGCTGGCCCAGGGTGCCGAGTCGCGCCTGGTGGTCTATGGCGTTGACGAAGAACAATCCGGCTTCGGCTTCGGCGGCCTGGGCTTCCTGCTCAAGGCGGTGCCGGTGGACGCCTGGGTGATCATCGCTGTCCTGGTGCTGATGATGGTGCAGTCGTGGGTGATCATGCTGCGCAAGCAGCGCACGCTCAATCGCGTCACCGCCGCCAATACGCGCTTTCGCGAGCGTTTCGCCACGGTCGGCACGCGCCTCGAGCAGTTTGCCGACGATCAGGACCTGCATAAGCAACTGACTGACTCCTCGCTGTGGCGCCTGTACCTGGTGGCGGTGCAGGAAATTCGCACCCGCCGCGCCCAGGGCGCCGACACCCGTGAAGTGTCCGCGGCCACCATCGAGGCCATCCGCTGCTCCATGGACGGCGTGCGCACCCGCGAGAACCAGGCGCTGTCGGCGAAACTGTCGACCCTGTCCAACGCCATCGCCGGCGGCCCTTACATCGGCCTGCTGGGCACGGTGCTGGGGATCATGGTGGTGTTCCTCGGCACCGCCATGGCCGGCGACGTCAACATCAACGCCATCGCCCCGGGCATGGCCGCGGCGCTGCTGGCCACCGCCATGGGCCTGTTCGTCGCCATCCCCGCGCTGTTCGGCTACAACCGCCTGACCACGCGCAACCGCGAAGTCAGCGCCGACATGCGGGTGTTCGTCGACGAGTTCATCACCCGTCTGGCCGAGCTGCACGGCGAGGGCCAGGCCGGTGACGCGGCGCTGCGTCCGGCCGGGCGCAGCGTCAACCCGTCGATCCCGGCGTGAGGAGGCAGCCATGGCATCCGTGAACAACGCCCAAGACGACGACGCCGACGCCGCGGTCGACAGCATCAACATCACCCCGCTGGTGGATGTGCTGATGGTGGTGCTGGTGATGTTCATCCTCACCGCCACCGCGCAGGTCTCCGGGATCCAGGTGCAACTGCCCAAGGCCAGTGCCACGGTGTCGCTGGCCCAGCCCAAGACCAAGGCGATCTCGATCAACGATGCCGGCCAGGTGTTCCTCGACGCCTACCCGGTGACGCTGCAGGAGCTGGAGGACCGCCTGCGCAGCGAAAAGGCGCGCAGCCCGGATTTTCCGTTGATCGTGCGCGGTGACGCGGGTGTGCAGTACCAGAAAGTGGTCGAGGTGCTCGACCTGCTGCGCCGTCTCGAACTGGCCCAGGTCGGGCTGGTCACCGGCAAGCCGAACCAGGGGTGAGGGCAGGCATGGAACCTAAAGCCAACTTCCGCCGCCTGCTGACCTGGGCCGTGCTCGCCGTCGCTGGCGCGGGCCTGGCCTGGCTGCTGTGGCAGTGGGCCAACGACATGGCCGGGGTGCGCCGCGAGGCGCCCAAGGTGCCGGCGATCATCCCGCTGCCGCCGCCTCCACCGCCGCCCCCGCCCGAGCCGCCCAAGGAGCCTGAACCGCCGGTCGAGGAAAAGATCGTCGAGCCGCAGCCGGTGCCTGAGGCCGAGGAGGTCAAGCCCGCCGAGGACGCGCCGGACCCGGCCCAGGACCTGGCCGACCCCATGCAGATGGACGGCGACGCCCAAGCGGGCGGCGACAGCTTCAACGTCGGTGCTGGCAAGGGCGGCGGCATGGCCGGTGGCGGCGGTGGCGGCCTGGGCAGCGGCACCTATAGCCAGTACCTGGCCTATGCCTTCCAGCGCCTGCTGCGCGACAACCCCGAGCTGCGCAACCTGGTGTTCAACCTGCAGGCCGAGATCTGGCTCAGCGCCGCCGGCGAGATCACCCGGGTCGAGCTGCTGCGCGGCAGCGGCGAGCCCGAGGTCGATGCCCAGGTGCTTGCCGCCCTGCGCGGCGCCCGCGCTCTCGACCAGCGCCCGCCCGCCAACCTGACTTTGCCGGTGAAGATCGCCCTGCAGGGGCGCCGGCCATGAACAACGAAGCACGACTGACCCACAGGAGCTGCAAACCCATGAAGTGCCCAGTCAACCGATTGACCCTGGCGCTCGGCCTGCTGGCCGCCGCCACCGCGGTCGGTCCGGCCGTCGCCCACGCCGCACCGTCGGAGAACGCGACCGTCAACCTGATCCGCCTGCTGGTGGAGCAGGGCGTGCTCAAGCAGGACAAGGCCGATGCGCTGATCGCCCAGGCCGAGCGCGAGGCCCAACAGGCGCGGGCTGTCAGCGCCGCGCCGATCGTCGCCCAGGCCCCCGCGGCCAACGGCGAAGTGCGCGTGCAGTATGTGCCGGCCATCGTCCGCCAGCAGATCCGCGACGAGATCAAGGCCGAGGTGATGAACACCGCCAAGCAGGAAAACTGGGCCGCGCCCAACACTTTCCCCGACTGGGCCTCGCGCATCAGCTTCGACGGCGACCTGCGCCTGCGCTACGAGTCGCGCGGCTACGCCGACGGCAACAGCAACGAGATCGTCGACTTCGCCAAGCTCAACGACAAGGGCCCGTACGATGTCAACGCCAACAGCGGCTCGAACCTGCCGCCGCTGCTTAACACCCGCGAGGACCGCGACAGCCTCCTGCGCCTGCGCGCGCGCTTCGGCCTCAAGGCCCAGCTGGCGGACAACTGGGTGGCCGGCATCCGCGTCGCCACCGGCTCCAACAACAACCCGGTGTCGACCACCCAGAACCTCGGTGGCGGCTTCGGCAAGAAGGACATCTGGCTCGACCAGGGCTATGTCACCTGGACGCCCAGCGAGCGACTGACGTTGACCGGCGGGCGCATCGCCAATCCGTTCATGTCCACCGACATCCTCTATTCCCACGACCTCAACTTCGATGGCGTGGCGGCGATCTTCGACCAGCCGCTGAACCGCGACCTCAGCCTGTTCGGCACCGTCGGCGCGTTCCCTGTGCAGTACAGCGACGACAGCGCCAGCAGCAACGGCCTGGACAAGGAGGACAGCGACAACAAGTGGCTGTACGGCGCGCAGCTGGGCGCGAAATGGGCGCTCAACGACCATCACCGCCTCAAGGGCGCGATGGCCTACTACCGCTTCGACGACATCGCCGGCGAGCGCTCCAGCCCCTGCGCGCCCTGGGATGGCCAGCCGGCCTGCGACAGCGACGAAACCCGCCCGACCTTCATGCAGAAGGGCAACACGGTGTTCCTGCTGCGCGACATCACGCCCAATCCGGCCAACCCGGCGGCCACGCCGCAGCCGCAGTTCGTCGGCATCGCCTCGGAGTTCGAACTGCTCGACCTGAACCTGGTGTGGGATGCCGACCTGCCTCATGACTTCAAGCTGCGCAGCCAGGCCAACTACATCCACAACCTGGCCTACGACGAGGGCGACATGCGCAAGCGTTCGGCCGGCCAGCTGGCCAACAACATCGACGAGAACGGCAACATCAAGAGCGGCGGCGACGCCTGGATGTTGCAGTTCACCCTGGGCAACGCCCTGGACATGCGCAAGGCCGGCGACTGGAACCTGTTCGCCGGCTACAAGCGCATCGAGCCTGACGCGCTACCGGACGGGTTCAACGACTCGAGCTTCCACCTCGGCGGCACCAACGCCAAGGGCTATTTCCTCGGTGGCAACTACGGCCTGGCCGACAACGTCTACGCTACAGCCCGTTGGTTGAGTAGCGAGGCAGTCTACGGCGCGCCGTTTGACATCGATGTGCTACAACTTGAAGTCAACACGCGGTTCTAGGGAAGGAGCACGGGCATGAACAAGGGAGTCTATCGCCATCGTTGCGCCTGGTTGATGCTGGCGCTGGGCGCAAGCCTGGCCGCCTCGGCGTCGGCTGAAACCCTCGAAGAGCGCCTGCGCACCCAGTTGCGCAGCACCACGCAACAGCTGCAGGCCCTGCAGAGCGAGCAGGCCCAGGCCAGCGCCGCCCGCCAGGCGGCGGAACAGCAACGCGACGCGGCCCTGGGCCAGGTGCGCGAGCTGACCGCGCAACTGGCCAGGGCGCGCGGCCAGAGCGAACAGCTCGCCGGCCAGCAGCAGGCCGTGCACAACCAGGCCCAGGCGCTGGTGGCCAGCAGCAACGAACAACTGCACAAGTACAAGCAGGCCTATGACGAACTGCTGGGCATGGCGCGGGCCAGGGAAAGCGAGCGTGCCGGCCTGCAGGCACAACTGGCCGAACGCGATGGCCAGGTGCAGCAGTGCCAGGCGCGCAACCAGCAGATGTACGGGGTGGCCAAAGAGATGCTGGCCGCCTATGAAAAGGTCGATATCGCCGATGTGATGAAGATGCGCCAGCCCTTTGCCGGCTCGGCCCGGGTCCGCTTCGAGGAGCTGGCCCAGGCCTATGGCGACAGACTCTACGAAAGCCAGTTCGACGCCCCCACGGGCGTGACCCAGTGACGTTTTCTCAACGCAAGGAAGTAAGCACATGACCGAAGTCACCCTGATCGAAACCGTTAGCGCCGACTCCCTGACCAAGCTGCTGCAGGATGCCGGCTGCCGGGTCAATCGCACCGAGCAGAATGCCGTGGTGCAGTTGCTCAGCGCCAGCCAGGGCGTGGGTTACGCCGTACGTTTCGGCAACCGGGCGCTGAACCAGGAAGGCGAGTTCCTCGATTTCACCTTCAGTTGCGCGCTGCGTATCCAGGGCGAGCTGCCCGCGGGCCTGGCCGAGCGCTGGAACGCCACGCGGCGTTTCGCCCGCCTGTCGGTGCAGGGCGAGTTCCTGGTGATGGAGAAGGACGTGGTGGTTGCCGACGGCGTCAGCGAGAAACACCTGCTTGGCAGCCTGTTGCTGTGGGATCGCCTGCTGCAGGAGTTCATCGTCTACCTGCGCGACTACAGCCGCAATGTCGCCGAAACGGCGCCCGAGCAGGTGGCCAGCGATGCGGTGAGCGCTTCGTGACGGCGCGAACCCTGTGGGCCGGCGCTGGCGCGCTGGCCGTTGTCGCAGTGGCGGTCGCCCTGGCCTTGCGCCCGGGCGACCAGCCGGTGGCGGCGGCGCGCCCGGCTTCGCCCGCCACCCTGGTGGCCACCGACAACGGCCCGGTGCTGGCGCGCCTTGGCGAGCAACAGGTGGGCAGTGGCGAGCTCAAGGCGCTGTTCGCCCAGTTGCCCGAAGAATCCCGCGCCAGCCTGCGCGGCGACCGGCCGGCACTGGAGGCCTGGATCCGCGCCCGCTTGGCGGAAAAGGCCCTGTACCAGCAGGCCGAGGCCCAAGGCTGGTTGCAGCGTCCGGAGATCCAGGTGCAGACCCGCGCGGCCACCGAGCAGATCGTCTTGCGCGACTATCTCGACTCGGTGAGCAAGGTGCCCGACGACTACCCCACCGAAGCTGAGCTCAAGCAGGCCTACGAGGCAGGCAAGGCTGGTTTGCAACTGCCGGCACGCTATCGCCTGAGCCAGATCTTCCTGCGGGTGGAAAACCCCAAGGATGACGAGGCCGTGCGCAAGCAGGCCCAGGCCCTGGCCAAGCAGGCCCAGGCCGCGGATGCGGACTTTGGCGCATTGGCCCGCGAGCATTCGCAGGATGCCGGCACCGCCGCCAACGGCGGGGATACCGGCCTGCAGGCCTTGGCGCAACTGTTGCCGGAGGTGCGCGGGGTGGTGCCGAAACTCAAGGTGGGCAGCGTCAGCGAACCGGTGCAGAGCGCGGCGGGCTATCACATCATCAAGCTGGTGGAGCAACAACCGCCCCGGGCGGCGACCTTCGACGAGGTGGCCCCGCGCCTGCGCCAGGTGCTGCGTGCCCAGCGCCAGGAGCAGGTGGCCAAGGCCTATGTGGAGGGCATGTTCGACACTGCCACCCTCAGCATCGACGGCGCGGCGCTCAACCAGGTGCTGGAAAGCAGCCGCTAGTCGCCAACAACCATGGAAGAAGCGGGCCTGCCCAGGCGAGCCCGCAGGAGGCGAGGGATGCCTATCGATCTGTCCCGGGGGCGAGCCCCGGATACCAGCGTGCCCGTCGTTCGCCCCCAGGTGCCGCTGGCCCTGGACGAGCAGACGCTGAACTGTTTTCTGGTCACCGCGCGCTGCGGTTGTTTCATGCAGGCGGCACGGCGGCTCAACCTCAAACCGGTGGCCCTGCGCAAGCGCCTGGCGGCGCTGGAGGCACGCCTGGGCTACAGCCTGTTCGTCAACCGCAACAACAACCCGGTGCTCAGCCAGCAGGGCGAGCGCCTGCAGCAAGTGCTCCAGGCCCGCGAACCGGTGGTGCCACCGCCGCGGGAAGCCAGCGCCAGTGTGCGCCTGGCCGTGGCCGAACCACTGCTGCAGGACCTGCTGGGCCGCAACCTGATCAACTTCGTGCGCCAGCATGCCGGCATGCGCCTGGAGGTGGCCACGCTCGATGGCCGCCAGGTACCCGAGCAGGCCGCGGATGTGGCGCTATGGCTGGGCGACCTTGACCAGGGCGCCCGCAGCGGTTGCTTTGCCGACACCACCGCCGAAGCCCTGGCCACCCTCGAGTACCTGCCGCATATCGCCAAGCGTTATGCCCGCGAGGCCAACCGCCCGACCAGCCTGGCGCACCTGCAGGACTACATGCTGGTGCAATGGCAAGGCGAGGTCGGCGTGCAGGCGTTGACGCCCTGGCAGACGCTGTTGAGCACCCGCTCGGCCGGCGTGACGCAGATCCAGGACTACGAGATGTACTGCCAGCTGATCAAGTGCAGCGCCAGTGTCGGTTTGCTGCCGCACTACGCGGCGCATCTGGATCGTGGCCTGTTGGCCTTGCCGGGGTTGTTCCGCGAGCCCATGCGCCGGCGCGTGTGGCTGGCGGTCGATGAGCGTACCGAAGCCGATCCGTTGGTGCAGGTGATGGTCGGGGCGATCCGGGCCGCGTTCGAGGAACGCCGGGAATGGTTTGCCGGCCGTTAGGGGCAGCCTAGTGTGGTGTTTCACAAATAACGACCATAACTCGCGGCGCTTTTTGCGCTCATGCGGCGTTGTCGCTCCTCGCCGTAGCTGGGCTACGACTCGTCGCGACGCCTTGCCTGAGCGCAAAAATCGCTCGCGATTTATTGGTCGTATTTGCAAAACACCACACTAGGATCAGCCGGCCTTGCGCAGCGTCAGATTGATCCGCCGTTCGCCCATGCGCGGATGCACGCCAGGCTTTATCGGCAGCACGCCATGAAAGCGCAGGCGGTCCTCGCCGCCCCACACCAGCACGTCGCCGTGGTTCAGCGGGATGCGCCGGGTACGGTCCGAGCGCTGCAGCCCGCCGAACAGGAACACTGCGGGCAGGCCCAGCGAGATCGAGACGATCGGATGGGCGTAGTCCTGCTCGTCGCGGTCCTGATGCAGGCTCAGGCGGGTACCCGGCAGGTAGTGGTTGATCAGGCAGGCATCCGCCACGAAACCGTCGAAACCGGCCTGGGCGGCGGCGCGCGAGGCCAGCTCGACCAGCACCCGGGGCAGGGCAGGCCAGGGTTTGCCACTGACCGGGTCGGTGGCGGAGTAACGGTAGCCGCTTGCGTCGCTGACCCAACCCAGCGCGCCGCAATTGCTCAGCGCCACGGCCATGCGCAGGCCGCCGGGGGTCTGCATGTGGCGAAACGGCGCCGCGCGCAGCACCGGGCGCAAGGCATCGAGCAGGGGCTCGAGCTCCGCCAGGGCGAAACCTGGCAGCAGCGTGGTGTGCGCGGCCAGCTGCTGGGGGTGTGCGTCGAACAGATCGAGATCGGACTGGATCATGCCAGGGGCTGCTTGGGTGGTGTCCGCACAGTGTATCGCGATGCCCCGGTGCGTGGGGCATCGCGAGCCACTGCGCCGGCCTCAGAGGCTGAGCGTCAGGCTGACACTGACATTGCGCGGCTCGCCCGGCAGCACCCATGAACTGTTGTACGAGCGCTCGTAGTACTTGCGATCGAACAGGTTGTTGAGGTTCAGACCCACAGTGACCTGCTCGCTGGCCTTGTAGTGCGCCAGCAGGTCGACCGTGCTGTACGAGGGCAGGGTGAAGGCGCTGCCGGCCTGACCGGAGCGCTCGCCGACATAGTTGAACGCCGCGCCCAGGTCCGAACCGCGCAGGGCGCCATTCTGGAACTCATACACGCCCATCACGCTGCCGCTGTTACGGGCAATGCCCAGCAGGTCGCTGCCCTTGGGCAGGCTGGCATCGCCCTTGGTGACCTCGGCATCGATGTAGGCATAGGCGCCGATCACCCGCACCGCCTCGCTGAGCTGGCCGCTGAACTGCAGGTCCAGGCCCTGACTGCGCGCCTTGCCGGCCGCGATGCTCTCGCCCAGGGCATCGGTGGTGATGACGTTCTCCTTGTCGATATGGAACAGCGCCACCGTGGCGCCCAGGCGGCTGTCGAACAGGTCGAGCTTCAGGCCGGTCTCGTAGCCGAGGCCTTTCTCGGGCTTGTACACCTGCCCTTGGGTGCCGATGGTGTTGGGCTTGAACGACGTCGATGCGTTGGCAAACACGCCGACCTGCGGCGTCAGCTGGTACAGCAGGCCGACGCGGGGCGTGGCGACATCCTCGGCCTGGCTGTTGCTGATACCGCTGCTGCGGTTCTGCGAGGTCTGCTCGATGCGCTCCAGGCGTACCCCGACCAGCCCGCGCAGGCGCTCGCTGAAGGCGATCTGGTCCTGCAGGTTGAGGGCATGGCTTTCGGTGCGTTCGAAGAAGTCATTGGCGCGGGTGAGGGCCGGCTTGGGCTTGCCGTACACCGGGTTGCGGATGTCCAGGCCGTAGCTGGCCAGGGTCGCGCTCTGCGGGTACTTCTGGCTGTTGCGGTAGTTCTCGTACTCCAGGCCGATCAGGCTCTGGTGCTGCCAGCCGAGCAGCTCGAACTGGCCGTGCAGCTCGGCTTGGGTGATGTTGTCGTTCCACTCGAAGTCGCGCTCGCGGTAGAAGCGCGTGAGCGTGTTGCCGACCAGGGCCTGGGGCTCGGAGCTGTTGCCCTTCAGTGTGCCCTGGGTGTAGTGGTTGGCCAGGCGCAGTTTCCAGTTGTCGTCGAGGAAGTGCTCCAGGGCCAGGTCGACGGTCTGGTTGTCGTTGCGGATCTTGCCGTCGTTGGGCTCGCCCATGAACGCCGAGCGCTGCACCGAGCCCACCTGGCCATTGACCGCCGGGATGCCGCGGTCGAACACTGATTCGGTGCGGGAAAACTCGGTGTCCAGCAGCAGGCGGGTGTCGGGCGACAGTTGCCAGCTCAGCGACGGGCTGACGATCCGTCGCTCGCTGTTGACGTGATCGCGGAAGCTGCCGTTGTCCTCCACCGCCAGGTTGACCCGGCCCAGCAGGTTGCCTTGGCTGTCCAGCGGCGCGTTGGCGTCCAGCGTGCCGCGGTAACGGTCCCAGCTGCCGGCGCTCAGGTTCACGGTGCTGAACGTCTCGGCCTGGGGCCGCTTGCTGACGATGTTGACCAGCCCGCCGGGGTCGCCACGGCCATAGAGGCTCGCGGCCGGGCCCTTGAGCACCTCGATGCGCTCGATGCCGGAGGTGTCGGGCGCGCTGTAGCTGCCGCGGTTGACGGCGAAGCCGTTCTTGTACAGCTCCCCTGTGGTGAAGCCGCGCACGCTGTAGTTGAGAAAGGTCAGGCCACCGAAGTTGTTCTGCCGCGACACGCCGCCGGCAAAGTCCAGGGCGCGGTCGATGCGGGTGGTGTTGAGGTCCTTGAGTACCTGGGCCGGCACCACTTCGATGCTCTGCGGGGTGTCGCGGATATCGGTGTCGGTGCGCGTGGCGGTGGCCGAGCGGGTGGCCCGATAACCCTGGACCGGGCCATCGGCGCGTTCTTCGAGGTAGGCGTCGGTGATCGAGGTTTCGTCCAGCACCAGGGGTTGGGCCGCAGCGAGCGGTTGACCGAACAGGCCCAGGGTCAGGCCGGCCAGAAGGGGAGCGCGAGGGTTCAAGGGGGATCTCCGTTAAATATGTAATAACATTACATTATCGTTCCAGTCATCGCCAGAAGAAGGTGTGACAGGGCGGTTGCGCGATGAGAATGATTTGCGTTAATGTTATGTTATTACGTATCCGGAGGTTCTCATGCAAGTACTGTCCTCACTCAAGCAGGCCAAGCGCCGTCATCGTGACTGCCAGGTGGTCAAGCGCCGTGGTCGGATCTATGTGATCTGCAAGTCCAATCCGCGGTTCAAGGCCAGGCAGGGCGGGGTAAAGAAAAAGCGCGGGTAACCGGTCAATGGCAGTCAGGCGAAAGGGGCTGCTCAGCAGCCCCAATGACGCTACCGAAGCGTCCTGCGCAGGCGTCGCCAGGCCAGTACCACACCACTGAGGGCTATCACCAGGCCGCCGCTACTCAGGCCGATGATCAACCCTTCGCGCAACAGCGGCCGCGCCAGCAGCGGTTGCCAATCCCAGCTGTGCAACAGGTTGAACAACCAGCGCCCAGCACGTTGCGCCCGGTCGTGGCTGGCCACCAGCGTGCCGCTGGCAGGGTCCAGGTAGGCCCAGGTGTCCGCCGCGTCGGCGAAGCGCAGGCGCAGCACGGGCAGTGGACGCGCCTGGGAGCCGTACATGCTCTGTGGCTCGCGGGCGAAGTAGTGGAAGTCGTAGGCGCTCTGCCAGTCATCCGCCACCGTCACCCCGGGAGCCATCGCTTGCGCGGCCGCCCGCAGCCTTTCCCGGCTGAAGGTACGCGCCGGCGGGGCGTGTGCTTCAAGGATGCGGCTGTCGCCGTCGGCGCTGCGGGCCACTGCATAGGTGACGTCGGCCAGGCGTTGCCATTGCAACTCCACTGCGGCGAACCCGGTTTCGTCGCGCAAGCGGGCCAGGGCCGTGGCAATCGGCAGTTGCAGGTCGGTGGCACGCAGCGGCGCTTGTTGCAAGGCGATCTGCGAGCGGCTGTCGGTCACGCCCCAGGGGCGCATCGACATCAACCCGCTGAACACCCACAGCACCAGCACCCCACCGAACAGCAGCCCGCCGATGTGGTGCCAGCGCAACCAGCCGCCGGGGTAGGGGCTGCATGATCCGCTGCGGTAGCGTTTGCGCAGCCGCAGGCGCAGGATGCCCACCGCGAAGCCCATGAGCGCCATCAGCGTGCCGAGCAGTGAAAGGCCGATCACCAGGGTGCGCCAGCCATTGTCGAAGCCCAGGCCGCCACGCAACGGATAGAGCCAGTGCAACCAGGCACCGACCCAATTCCAGGCGCGCTCGCGGCCGCTCGCATCGCGCACCACCTCGCCGGTGCGTCCGGACAGGTACAGCCAGGTGCCGGCCGCATCGTCCACTTGCACCCGGTGCAAGGGGCGATCGCTGTCCAGGGCCCGGGAGTGGGTCCACATGTCCTCGTCCAGCGTGCCCTGGTAAGCCAATGCCGCGCTGCCGGCGTACTGCCGGGCATTGGCCAGGGCCCAGGCCGCGTCGGCGTTGGCCAGGGGCTCGCCGTTGGCTGCATCGAGGGTGACGCGGCGACCGTCCGCCAGCTCCAGCAAATAGTACGGTTGCCCGCCCAGGCTGGTCAGGCGCAACGCCTTCAACGGCTGCTCAGCCCATTGCGCCGGCAACTCGGCGCAGCATCCCGCCGGCAAGGCCGGCAGGTGGGCCAGGCGCTCGGCCGTGGTCAGCTTGGGGTAGCCGACATACAGCATGACCACTCCGGAGACGAACCACAGCGCCATGAACAGGCACGCGACGATGCCCAGCCAGCGATGCCACAGGTACAGCTGGCGTTTCAGGCCCATCAGTAGCGCCACTGCACAGCGACTTCCAAGCTGCGCGGCTCACCCAGGTAGTACTGGGTGTTGGTCTGGTGGATGAAGCGGGCGTAGACCTCGTCGGTGAGGTTGCGCAGGCGGGCGCTGAGTTGCACGTGCTGGTCCAGGTCGTGGGTCATCGACAGTCCGTAGACGGTGTACGAAGGCACCCACTGGGTGTTGGCGGTGTTGGCGTAGACCGCCGAGACGTAGCGGGCGTCGGCGCCGACCTGCCAGCCCGGCGCCAGGTCGTAGGTCAGCCAGAGGTTGGCCACCCGGTCGGGGATGTTCACCGGGTTCTTGCCCTTGCGCGAGTACACCACGCCGCCGATGTTCTCGTTGAACTCGTCGTATTCGGCGTTGACCCAGCTGAAGTTGCCCGCCGCCAGCAGTTTGGGCGTGACCTTGAACGACGCCGCCAACTCGATGCCGGTGGAGGTTTGCTGGCCGGCCTGCTCGGTGGTGTTGGGCACGGTCGAGGAGGGCACCGAGATGTTCTTGCGCACGATGCGGTAGGCCGCCGCGGTGGCCGAGCCGCGCCCGTCGAGGAAGTCGAACTTGCTGCCCACTTCCACCTGCCTGCCGGTGCTCAGGTCGAAGTCGCCGACCTGGCTGAGCGAGGCGCCGGTGAGCGAGCCTCCCGGCGGCTCGGCCGAGGTGCTGTACTGGGTGTACAGGCTGACATTTGAGGTCAGGTCGTAGACCAGCCCCAGGCGCCCGGTGAAGGCGTCCCAGCGCCGGTCCAGCTTGGCCCGGGTCACGTGGTCGACCACGTCGAAGTCGATATGGTCGTAGCGCAGCGCGGTGACCAGCGACAGCTGGTCGGTCAGGCGGGTACGGTTTTCGACAAAGCCCGCAGTGGTGTCGGTGGTGGTGCTGCGCCCCTTGGCGCGTGGAGCGTCCATGCCAGGGATGTCGAGGAAGTGGTCGGGCTGGAAACCGTTGGGATCGATGCTGTCGAACGCGCCCTTGGACAACGGGTAGGCGGTCTGCTGGTTGCGGTTGTAGTCCATACCGAACGCCCAGTCGCTGGCCAGGCCGAACAGCTGGCCCTGGTGGGTCAGCTCGACGCGGTTACCGTTGACCTCCTGGTCGTGGCGCTGGCGGTAGCCGCCGGAGCGGGCGATGGCGGTGTTGCCGGGGTTGTAGCGGTACACCTCGAGGTTGCGGTAATCGCGCTGGCCGTTGTAGTGGTAGAAGGTGTTGCGCAACTGGTTGCTGTCGTCGATGCGGTAGTCGGTGATCGAGCGCAGCCAGCGGGTGCGCTGCTCGTAGCGGCCGTCCTCGACGTTGTAGTTGTCGAAACGGTGATGCTTGTCGATGTGCAGGGTGCCGCTGGCCGGTTGCAGCACCGGCGCGCCCCAGTAGGGGCTGTCTTCCTTCTCTTCGAGGTACTCGATGGCCAGGGTGTGCGACAGCTGGTCGTTGATGTCGCTGAGCAGCGAGAAGGCCAGGTTGCCTGCCCCGTTCTCCTGGCGGTCGATATAGCCATTGGTGCTGGTGCGGCTGTAGTCGAGCCGCGCGTAGTGGCGTGGGCCGTCACCGCTGTTGAGCGCCTTGTTGAAGCCGACCGAGGTTTCCATCGTGTCGTAGCGCCCGTAGCTGACGCGGCCCTCGAAGGTGTCCTCGTCGCGGTTGGCCAGTTTGGTGATCATGTTCAGGCTGCCGCCCACGGCGCCGCTGCCGTTGAGGAACGACGACGGCCCGCCGAGCAGTTCGACACGGTCGTAGATCCATGCCCCGACCGGGCGCCCGGCGGCGCCGTACTGCAGGTTGATGCCGTTGAACAGCTGGCTGACCTGGGCGCCGTTGAAGCCGCGATACGACACGTAGCCGCCCCAGCCGGGCGGTGCCGAGGCGTTGACTCCGGGCAGCGCATTGGCGGCGTCCTGGAAGTTGCGCGCGCCGATGCGCTGCATGGTCTTGCGGTCGGCGACGCTGACCGAGGCGGGGTTCTCGCGGGCGCTGAGGTTCAGGCGTGAGCCGCTTTCGATGGGCCGGTCGAGGTCGAGGCTGGTCGCCTCCTTGGCTTGGTCGGCCGTGGCCGTGACGTTGCTGGCGGGCAGGGTGAGGGTGTCGTCCTGCGCCCAGGCGCAGGTTGCGCTGCCAACGAGCAGCGCCAGAGTGGTCATGCGGAACATGCAAGGCTTCCTGGCTGAAATCGGTGAGCGCACGCCCGCTGCCGATCAGGCAGTTCGAGGGCGTGGCGATGTCAGAACGCGAGAAGCGAAGCGGGGGAGGCGCGGGGGTTGACCAGTGGCCAGCGCTGCTTGGGCAGCCGTGGCGCGGGTTGTCTGGGTAAGGGTTTGCTCGACTCCCCGGCGAGCAGGGCCAGCAAGCCGAAGAACACCGCCAGCAGGATGGCGCTGAACAGGCTGGCGATCACGCAGTCGCCGCCGGCAGGCAGCACCGGGTCGGTGATGTCCTGGTCGCCCTTGAACACGCCGCTGCTGTCGGCCGCGCACCAGGCGGCGTCATCCAGGCCGGCCAGGCGCAAGCCTGCCATCTGTCCATGGCCCATGGCGCACAGCAACGAGCCGAACAGGATGCTGAAATACAGCACCCAGGCGACTTGCGATCGTGTGTGGCGGGCCAGCTTCATCGGCAAAGCTCGAAGGGAATGGGAATAGATTGGGCGTGCGGATTCTACAACTTTTGACACATCTGCCTAGAGTGATTGGCAGATAAAAAACACGCGAAACGATTCACCGGCCTTTGCTTGACGCACCTTGCCCCAAGGTGTTCAGATGCCGACCGATTTCAGGTGTCCCATGCCGCCGCGCATGGGGTGAAACGGGAAACCGGTACGCGCTTCGCGCCAGTCCGGTGCTGCCCCCGCAACGGTATGCAAGTGATGCCTTCGACAGACCACTGTGGCCCGCGCGTCATGGGAAGGTGAAGACATCTTGTCTTGCGAGCCCGGAGACCGGCCTGGAATGTTGTAGGCAAACTCCTGCGGTGGGCGGGCATGGGCCGGTATTGGCGTGTGCGCGATCCGTGCTCCTGCGTGCTTCTGCGAAAGTCACTTTCGAGAAGAGCATGATTGCTGTGATTCACTCCCGACGTCGTTTCCCCAAGGCCCGGACCTTGTTCCTGGGCTGCCTGGCCAGCCCCCTGGCACTGGCCGAAAACACCCCCCTGATCCTCGACCAGCAAATCGTCGCCGCGCCGTCGGTGGAGTCGACCACGGTCGCCGCCATGGCCCAGTACGGCAGCAAGGTCGAGATCATTAGCCGCGAGCAGATCGAGCGCGCCGGCCCCGGCGCCGACATCACCCGGGTGATGCAGATGTTCATCCCCGGCTTCTATGTCGCGCCGAAGAACGGCCCGTTCGACTACGGCACCTACTCGCTGCTCGGCGGGCGCAACGACGACACCCTGATCCTGCTCGACGGTGTACGCCTGAACAACCGCCTGTACGGCGGCCTGTACCTGGACACCCTGCCGGCCAACGCGGTGGAGCGCATCGAGGTGCTCAAGGGCGGCCAGAGCCTGTTGTTCGGCACCCAGGCCGTGGCGGGAGTGATCAACATCGTCACCCGCAGCCCGCAACGCCGTCAGGCTTCAGGTGAGGTCAACCTGGGCCTGGACAGCTTCGCCGGCAGCAGCAAGGACGCCCGCGTCGAGCAGATCTTCAGCAATGGCTTCGGCGACCTGGGCCTGCTGGCCTATGTCAGTCACAACGTCTCCGACGGTTACCAGCCGTTTCGCAACCGCGACTACAGCGGCAACGTCAGCGACAAGAAGCGCGGCTACGAGGTGACCACCTTCGGCGGCAAGGCGATCCAGGCCTTCGGCGACGATGCGCGGCTGGAGCTGTTCTACCAGTACACCGACGCCAACCTCGATTTCGCCCGACCGGTGAACAATTACAAGACCACCAATGACCGCGTGCAGCAGATCGCCACGGCCACCTTCGAACAGCGCATCAGCGAACGCCTGAGCTACTTCGTCAAGGGCCACGTCAACGACTGGGACACTCGCTACACGCGCATCAACAACCGCGCCGACGGCTCCCGCGACGTGGTCAACCACAACGACTACTGGGGCTTCACCGATTGGGGCGTGCAGGCCGAGGGCAAGGCCGAACTCGACGGCGGCCACGTGCTGGTGTTCGGTTCCGACAACCAGTGGTTCAAGGGCCAGGACGACGTGCTGGTGATCGACGACAACGAGGCCCAGGCCAATGCGTTGTACGCCCAACTGCGGCCCAGGATCGAGACCTTGCCCAACTGGCACCCGAGCCTCGGCCTGCGCCACGAGGCCATGAGCGGCGGCGACAGCGCCACCGTCGGCATGCTCACCTCGCTGTACGACCTGAACGACAACTGGCAACTGCGCGGCCAGTATGGCAGCGCCTACAAGCTGCCCAATGCCGAGCAGTTGTTCGTCAACGAGCCTGGCGACGAGATCGGCAACCGCGACCTCAAGCCCGAGAAGAGCCGCAATGCCGAGCTTGGCCTGGACTACCACGGCCTGCTGCTGGAGCGTGAATTCAGCGCCAGCGTCACCGTGTTCCGCCGCAAGATCACCGACTTGATCACCCTGGACGGCAGCCAGTGGGTCAACGGCCAGGGGCAGGTACAGATGCGTGGCTTCGAGGCCGATGCGCGTATCCAGCTTGACGATCAATGGAGCCTGCAGGCCGACATGACCCGCAACCTCACCGAGTCGCGCACCGGGGCAACGATCAACGACGTGCCGAGTTTCTTCGCCCGTTCGCGGCTCGGTTACGAATCGGCGGATCGCAGGTGGGGGGCCGGGGGCGCCATTCGCTATATCCGCGACGTGGTCAGCTCCAAAGGCGTCGACTACGGCCATTACTCGGTGGTCGACGCCGATGCTTATCGCTACCTGGACGGCGCCCGCCAGCACCGGCTGAGCCTGCTGGTGGAGAACCTGTTCGACCGCGACTATGTCACCAGTCGGGCGAGTAACGTTGACAATCTCGGGCGGCCGTTCACCAGCGAACTGCGCTACACCTACACCTTCTGAGGGGCGTGAGCATGGACTACCAGCGCGTGTTGTTCGTCGGCCCCGGCCTGGGTGGCGGCTCGGCGGCGGAAGCTTTTGGCGCCGAGATTCGTGACCTGCGTGGCCACGAGGCGGGCCGGGATATCGTCGACACCCTGGAGGGGTTCGACGGGCTCTGGGCGGTGATCCGCGAGGCCCTCGACCAGGGCGTGGAACGCCTGCTGGTGGTGGACCTGGAGCCCACCTCGGACAGCGCCTACCTGGACTGGCTGCGCGATGAGCTGGGGCGCGTGGCGCAAGGTCGGGCCGGCGTCTGGGTCACGGCCCAGGCCCTGGGGCGGCGCGGCCTGGATGCGCGAGCGGCCTGTGCCAGCATCGACGAAGCTGTCCGCCACCTGGCGTGCGACCAGGTCAACGCGGTGGCCAGCGACCCGGACTGGTCACGGGTGCCCGAGCATGCCCGCCAGGTGTTCCTCTGCACCGGCCCCCGCTGCGTGCGCCGCGGCGCCTTGCCGCTATGGAAACGCCTGCGCCGGTTGCTGCTGGAACGTGACCTAATCGAGACCCCGGGTGGCGTGCTGCTGACCCGCACCGGTTGCCAGTTTCCCTGCAACCTGGGGCCCGTGTTGACGGTGCACCCGGACGGCTGCTGGTATCGGGTACGTGATGATCGGGAGGTGGAGGAATTGGTGGAAACGCATCTAGAGGGCGCAAGGATCGCCGAAGGACTGTTGATCAAGGGAGGGGCGTGCGATGCGTAAAGCCTGGCTGCTGTCGCTGGCCTTGTGCTGTGGCACACCGGCCCTGGCCGACAGCTATCGCAACTGCGGGCAGGACTGGCAACGGCCCGTTGCGGCGCCTGCGCGTATCGTCGCCCTCAACCAGCACGCGGCCGACCTGCTGCTCGCCCTCGGCGCGGGGCCGTCGATGGTCGGGGTGGCCTACCTGGACGACAACGGCGCCGCCTACAAGCAGGGCCGCTACCAGGGTGTGCCGGTGATCGCCCGGGAGTATCCGGCCAGCGAAGTGTTGTACGCGCAAAGGCCGGATCTGGTGGTCGGCGGATTCGCCACGGCCTTTGGCGATGGGATCACCTCGCGCAGCAGATTGGCCGGCAACGGGATTGCCACCTACCTGCTCGAGTCGGCCTGTAACGGCCACTCGCTGGACTACTACGGCCATGTCCGGCGAGACCTGACTGTGCTTGGCGAGCTGTTGGGCAGACAGGCGAGGGCGCAGGCATTGATCGACGCGATGGAGACCGACCTGGCGCAGGCCAGGGCGATCGCACCCAGCGGCAAGCCACTGTCGGTGTTCTACCTCGACAGCGAGGTGCGGGGGCTGGACAGCGAAGGCGGGCGCGGGTTCGTCACGCCGTTGCTGGCCGCCGCCGGGGCGCGCAATGTGCTTGCCGGGATAGACCAGTACCGCGTGACGATCAACCGCGAGGCGCTGCTGAGCAGCGACCCCGACGTGATCCTGCTGGCCGACGCCCTGTGGTCGCCGGCCAGCCGCAAGCGTCAGTTGCTGACCCGCGACCCGGTGCTCTCGAGCCTGCGGGCGGTGCGCGAGAATCGCATGATCGATATCCCGTTCACCCAACTGATGCCCACGCCGGCCAGCGGGCGGGTGGCCCTGGAACTGGCGCAGCGGCTCAGGGGGATGGCTGTTCCATAGCAGGCCCTTGAGCTGATCGCGAAGCCTGGCGCGGGAGCGGCTGTGCTACTCGCCGCTGACCAGCTGCCGCGCCAGCTGGTTGTGACGCTCCAATACCCGCGGCAAGTCGACGGTGGCGATGCGCCCGTCCTGAACCACCACGCGCCCGTTGATCACGCTGGTGTCAACATGGGTCGGGGTGCAGAACACCAGCGCCGCCAGCGGGTCGTGGAGGGCGCCGGCATAGGCCACATGGCCGAGGTCGAAGGCGACGAAGTCGGCGACCATGCCCGGTGCCAGGGCACCGATATCGTCACGGTTGAGCACCTTGGCACCACCCAGGGTGGCGATTTCCAGCGCTTCGCGGGCGGTCATCGCATCCGGGCCAAAGCCGACCCGTTGCAGCAGCAAGGCCTGGCGTACCTCGCCGATCATGCTGGCGCCGTCGTTGGATGCCGAACCATCGACCCCCAGCCCCACCGGCACGCCGTGGTCGCGCATCTTGCGGATCGGCGCTATGCCTGAGGCCAGGCGCATGTTCGAGCACGGGCAGTGGGCGACCCCGGTGCCGGTGCGGGCGAACAGCTCGATGCCGTGCTGGTCGAGCTGCACGCAGTGGGCATGCCAGACATCGTGGCCGACCCAACCCAGGTCCTCGGCGTACTCGGCCGGGGTCATGCCGAACTTCTCGCGGCTGTAGGCGATGTCGTTGACGTTCTCGGCCAGGTGGGTATGCAGCGACACGCCGTACTCCCGGGCCAGGACCGCCGCTTCGCGCATCAGGTCGCGGCTGACAGAGAACGGCGAGCAGGGCGCCACCACCACGCGCCGCATCGAGCCATGGCTGGCGTCGTGGTAGTCCTCGATCAGACGCTGGGATTCCTTGAGGATGTCGCTTTCCTTTTCCACCACCGAGTCCGGCGGCAGGCCGCCCTGGCTGCGGCCGACGCTCATGCTGCCGCGAGCGGCGTGGAAGCGCATGCCGATTTCCTCGGCGGCGTGGATGCTGTCGTCGAGCTTGCAGCCGTTGGGGTAGATGTACAGGTGGTCGCTGGAGGTGGTGCAGCCCGAGAGGATCAGTTCGGCCATGGCCGTCTGGGTCGAGACCGCGATCATCTCCGGGGTCAGTCGCGCCCAGATCGGATAGAGGTTGGTCAGCCAGTTGAACAGCTCGCCGTCCTGGGCCGCCGGCACCACGCGGGTAAGGCTCTGGTACATGTGGTGGTGGGTGTTGACCAGGCCCGGGATGACCACCTTGCCGGTCATGTCGAGGATCACGTCGGCGTTTTGCGGCAGCGTTTCGCTGGGGCCGACCTGGCGGATCACGTTGTCTTCGATGTACAGGCCGCCGCGTTTGATTTCACGGCGTTCGCCGTCCATGGTCACCAGCAGTTCGGCGTTCTTGACCAGTAGGGTCTTGGGCATGTGTGTCCCCTCCCGTTTGGGATGTGTTTTCTGATTGTAGAGAGGCGCCAGGTGCATGGGCCAGGCGCACCAGGGCCGTCAGGCGCCGCGGCGTGGCCGGGCGTCGATGACAGGGGCGAACGGTTCACCGCGCACGTGCGAAGGCTGCGCCATGGCGGGCGCATCGGGCAGGTGGGCAGACGGTGACAGGACGAATGCGGCAAGTGGCATTCGGGAAGGATGCCCGGTGAAGGCGGGCGGCAGTGGATGTCGCATGGCTTGAGCCTGTCGCAATACGCAACGGCGATGACCGTTGTCGTAGGCGCGAGGCAGTGTAAACAGAATTCGCTTGTTTTGTATACGATGGATTGTTTCGACAAACCGCGGCCTGCAATCGCTTCGAAAAAGTGCATGCAGTCTTATATGGCGTCGTGCCACTATCGGACTGTCTCGCTACCAGCGGATATCTCGGGCCGGCACGTTCGCTTGGGCTGATTACACTGTGGAAATCGCCACACGGGGAGTACCTGGGATGGGCTGCGTGTTGATAGGGCAGGCTGGACGGGCGTGCGCTCGAGGTAGACGGCCATGAACAACCGTGGCCGGAGCATTTCCCTGCAGTGGCTGGTGGCATTGGCGATCATGCTGGGCATGCTGGCGCTGGGTGCGGCCCTCGCCTGGCAAGGCTACCTGGGCGTGCGCCAGGCCCTGGTGGCCGCCGCCGGCGATGCCGCCCAGCAGGTCGGCCGGACCATCGACGAGCGCGCCCGGCGCCTGGTCGACCCGGTGCAGAGCAGCATTCGCCTGCTGGCCTTCAGCCCGGCGTCAAGCACGTTGGCCCAGCGCCTCGAGCAACTGCCGCAACTGGTCGAGAGCCTGCGTGCCAACCGCATGCTCAGCGCCGCCTACGTCGGTTACCCAAACGGTGAATTCCTGCTGGTCCGGCGCTTGCGTGACCCGCAACTGTTGCAGCGCTTCGCGGCACCGGCGGACACGGCGTTCCTGGTGCAGACCGTCACCCAGGGCGCCGATGGCGCGATGCAAGGCGAGTGGCGCTTCTATGACCCGGCACTGACCCTGTTGCAGCGCCAGAGCAAGCCCGACTACCAATACGATCCACGCCAACGCCCCTGGTTCATCGAAGCCAGCGCGCAGCCCGAGACCGTACTCACTCGTCCCTACGTATTCTTTACCACCCGCGAGATCGGCCTGACCATGGCCCAGCGCAGCGCCGAGGGCACGGCAGTGATCGGCATGGATGTCTCGGTCAATGACCTGGCCAGCGAGAGCCGCGACCTGCGCATCACCGCCGGCACCGAGATCGCCGTGGTCGACGATCAGGGCAACGTAGTGGCCTACCCGGACCTGCAACGGGTGGTCGTGCGCGAGGGTGAGAGCGTGCGCCTGTCGCGCGTTGGCGAGCTGGGCATCGGCAGCCTTACGCATATCTACGCCGACATGCCCCAGGGCGCGAGCCCGCAGCCGTACCAGGTCGAGGGGCAGACCTGGTATGGCATGCGCGTGCCACTTACCTCCATGGCCGGACAGCACCTGCAGGTGCTGATCGCCGTGCCGGCCCACGAACTGCTGGCCGGCGCGCGCAAGGTGCTGCTCGAGCAATTGCTCTGGGCGGTGACACTGGCCGCCGTGTTGCTGTTGCTCGGCGGGTTGCTGGGCCGGCGCATCGGCCGTCCGTTGCGCCGGCTGACCGAGCAGGTGCAGGGCCTGGCCAGTTTCGATTTCAGCCGTGAGGTGGGCGTTGTCTCGCGGGTCTCCGAAGTGCGTGAGCTGAGCCGGGTGCTGAGCCGCATGTCCGGCACCATCCGCAACTTTCAGGCGATCACCCTTACGTTGAGCCGCGAGACCCAACTCGAAGGCATGCTCGACGGCGTGCTCAATCACCTGGTGGCGGCAGCGGGCGTCAGCGCCGGTGCGGTGTATCTGTACGACGACAACAGCCGGTTGCGCCTGGCCGCCGCCAGTCGCGGCCATGACTACCCCGAGGAACTGGCGGTGCCTGAAGGCGAGCGGCATGACCTGGCCAGCGCGGTGACCCAGGCCCTCGCATGGCAAGGGCGCAGCCTGGCGGTGGTGCTCAATGACCGCGGCCAGGCGCTGCTCGGCATCCTGGTGCTGCAACTCGCCGATGCGAACGCGGCCGTGGGCCAACCGTTCCAGCGCTTTGTCGAGGAACTGTCCGGTGCAGCCGCCGTGGCCATCGAGACCCGTCAGCTGGTCGAGGCCCAGCAACGCCTGCTGGACGCCATGATCAAGTTGCTGGCCGACGCCATCGACGCCAAGAGCCCCTATACCGGCGGCCATTGCGAACGGGTGCCGCAACTGGCGCAGATGCTCCTGGACCAGGCCGTGCAGGCTGACAGCGGCCCCTATGCCGACTTCAGCATGAGCGAGGCCGAGCGCTACGAATTCCGCGTGGCCGCCTGGCTGCACGACTGCGGCAAGATCACCAGCCCCGAATACGTGGTGGACAAGGCGACCAAGCTCGAGACCTTGTACAACCGCATCCACGAGGTGCGCATGCGCTTCGAGGTGCTCTGGCGCGATGCCGAGGTCGCCTACTGGCAAGGCGTGACCAACGGCGATGATGAGCCGGCACTGCGGCGCACGCTGGAGGCATGCCGGGCAACCTTGCAGGAGGACTTCGCCTTCGTCGCCAACGCCAACATCGGTGGCGAGTTCATGCAGGAGGCCGACATCGAGCGCCTGCGCACTATCGGCCAGCGCCGCTGGCGGCGGCACTTCGACAACCGCCTGGGCATCTCCCGCGACGAGGCAGCGCGGTTCACCGACACCTCGGCGGCAACCTTGCCAGTGGACGAGCCACTGCTTGCCGACCGCGATGAGCACCGGGTGCCCTGGGGCGCTCGTACGCCGCCGGTGGCCAAGGACGACCTGCGCAACCACTGGGGTTTCGACATGCGCCTGCCGGCCCATGCCAGCAACCACGGCGAGCTGTACAACCTGTCGATCCGCCGCGGCACGCTCAACGACGAAGAGCGCTTCAAGATCAACGAGCACATCGTGCAGACCATCATCATGCTCAGCGCGCTGCCGTTCCCGCGCCAGCTCAGGCGCGTGCCGTCAATCGCCGGCAACCATCACGAGAAGCTGGACGGCAGCGGCTACCCGCGCAGGCTTGGCCAGGAGGCGCTGAGCATCCCCGAGCGGGTGATGGCGATCGCCGACATCTTTGAGGCACTGACCGCGGCGGACCGGCCCTACAAGGCGCCGAAGACCCTGTCCGAGTCGGTGAAGATCCTGGTGTTCATGGCGCGGGACAAGCATGTCGACGGGCAGTTGCTGCGCTTGTTCCTGAGTAGCGGGGTGTACCGGCAATATGCCGAGCGCTTCCTGCGCCCCGAGCAGATCGACGAACTGGACGTGGCGTACTGGCTGGAGCAGTTGCAGGGTTTCACGCCTGAGCAATCCACCTACACTCCTTGAGACCTGTTCGGCGGGATCTCTGGAGACATCCGATGGAAGCATTCTGGCAAGCCTTTTTGGCGACGTTGCACACCGAATTCGCCGATGTCGCCGACGCGCGCGAGGTCTCGCGGATCCTCATCCGCCTGCTGATGGCGGCCTTGCTGGGGGCGGTGCTGGGCTTCGAGCGCGAGAGCAAGGGCAAGTCGGCCGGCGTGCGCACGCACATGCTGGTGTCCATGGGCGCGGCCTTGTTCGTCCTGGCGCCGAGCATGGCCGGGGCGGACGAGCAGGCGTTGAGCCGGGTGATCCAGGGCATCGTCGCCGGTATCGGCTTTCTCGGCGCGGGCACGATTCTCAAGGGCAACGGCCGTGACACCAGTCACGTCAAGGGCTTGACCACCGCCGCCGGGCTATGGATGACCGCCGCCATCGGCACGGCTGCAGGGATGGGGCGCGAGGCCACGGCACTGATCAGCACGGTGCTGGCGCTGTTGGTGCTGGCGAGCATGCCGTTGCTGGTGGAAAAGGTCGAAGGTGAGCATGAGGACAAGCGCGAGGAGGAGGAGGGCAGGAAGCACTGAGGGGAGCCGAAGCTCCCCTCATAAGCGTTGTTGCCTGCTCTTTTCTTATTATTGGAGACTGGCCTGTTGTTGTTTTTGTCGGCTGTCGTCTCTGCACTGCGGGGCCCCAACCGGGGCCAAGAGCAAACGTATTTTTTTGAGCGCTGACCTGCGTTCATCCAACGTGATCCAACCTTGACTGCCGCTACCTCGGAGGTAGTTTTATTGTTCTTGCCAGGTTGCGGGGCCGGAACCCCTGGAATGCACGTCGACTCCAAAAAAATCTGCTTGCTACGCCTCTGCCGTGTTGTTCTTGTTATGTCAGAGCCGTTTACTGTTGTTTTTATTGGGTATCGCGTTTTTTTGTTCTTGTTATGCCAAAAGATATAGCAGGTGGCGTGCCAACTTTTGCAAACCCTTTAAAATCAATGGTTTGGTGATTTTGCAAAGTGGGTTGGCACGTGAAAATTTGTCGAATTGTTTCCCTGTTACCCGATTTTCTTCTGCACAGCGTGTAGGCGGTAACACTCCACCCACACCTGTGTGACAACCGTGTGACTCAGCGAATGCCGCGGGCCTTCGCCACCCGCGATCCGGTGACGCGCCCGAGCACTTCGCTGATACGCAGGCCCGCGGCGATGAGTCGGTCCAGGTCGATGCCCGTGTCGATGCCCAGCCCTTGCAGCAGGTACACCACATCCTCGCTGGCGACGTTACCGGTGGCGCCCTTGGCGTATGGGCAGCCGCCCAGGCCGGCCACCGAGCTGTCGAACACGCTGATGCCCTCGAGCAGGCTGGCATAGACGTTGGTCAGCGCCTGGCCATAGGTGTCGTGGAAGTGCCCGGCCAGTTGCGCGCGGGGCACCTGGGCCGAGACCACCTCGAACAGGCGGCGGGTGTCACCGGCGGTGCCGGTGCCGATGGTGTCGCCCAGCGATACTTCATAGCAGCCCATGTCATGCAGGGCCTTGGCCACTGGTGCCACCTGCTCGGCGCTGATGCGTCCCTCGTAGGGGCAGCCGAGCACGCAGGAGACATAACCGCGCACCCGCACACCCTGGCTGCGGGCGGCCTCCATGATCGGCTCGAAACGCTTGAGGCTGTCACTGATCGAGCAATTGATGTTGCGCTGGGAAAACGCTTCGGACGCCGCCGCGAACACCGCCACTTCCTTCACCCCGGCGGCCAGGGCATCCTCGAAACCGCGCAGGTTGGGTGCCAGCGCCGCATAGGTGACCCCCTCGCGCTGACGGATACCGGCGAACACTTCGCCGGAGCCGGCCATCTGCGGGACCCATTTGGGCGAGACGAAGCTGCCCACTTCTATGTAGGCGAGCCCGGCGTCGGTGAGGTCGTCCACCAGGCGCACCTTGTCGGCGACGCTGATGGGCTGGGCTTCGTTCTGCAGGCCGTCGCGCGGGCCGACTTCGACCAGGCGGACATTCTTGGGCAATGACATGGCGGGCTTCCTGTGGCGGATCAACGATGGGTGTGCGGCGGGTTCAGGGTGGCGGCCAGGGCCTGCTCGCAACGCTCCTGGGCGGTGTCCAGCTCCAGGTGCATCTGCTGGATGTCGAGCATCTGCTGTTCGAGCTGGGCGCGGCGTTCGGCGATCTTCGCCAGCATGCTGGTGAGCTGTTTCTGGTTGCCGCCGGAGGGGTCATAGAGTTCGATCAGTTCACGGCATTCGGCCAGCGAGAAACCGATGCGCTTGCCGCGCAGGATCAGTTTGAGCGTGACCTTGTCGCGGGCCGAGTAGATGCGTTCCAGGCCGCGTCGTTCAGGGCTGAGCAGACCCTGCTCCTCATAGAAGCGGATGGCGCGGGTGGTGATGTCCAGTTCGCGGGACAGGTCGGAGATGCTGTAGGTCTGGCTGCTCATGCTTGCGCTCGGGGGAGGGAATGCGAGTAACCTAATGCCAGGTTGACGTATACGTCAAGCAAGGGCTGCGCTCGCCGTCCCGTTCAGGCATTCACGGACTTGCGGTAGGCCTTGGGCGTCTGCCCGTCGAGCCGTTTGAAGAACCGCGCAAAGTAGGTCGGGTCGCTGAACCCCAGGCTGTCGGACAACTGGCCGATGCTCATGCGCGTGTAGGCAAGATTGCGCCGTGCTTCGAGCAGCAGGCGCTGGTGGATCACCTGCAACGCCGATTGCCCGGCCAGCGCCCGGCACAGCTGGTTCAACAGCAGGCTGGTGATGCCCAGGCGCGCGGCGAAATCGTCCACGGCAAGGTGTTCGCGGTAATGCGCCTCGACCAGGCGCAGGTAACGGCCGAGCAACTGCTGGTCCCGTTCGTCCTGGCTGCGCGCTGGCAAGGCGGCTTGCTGGCGGTTGATCCACACCATCAGCGCGGTGACCAGTGCCTGCAGCATGGGGCCGCGGGCCGGGGCGCAGCCCTGGTACTCCTGCTGCAGCGTGTCGATCAGGCCGTGCAGGCGCACGCGGTCCTTGCCCAGCGGGTAGCTCCGCGCCGCCGCCAGCACGCTCAGGGGGGCGCCGAGGCGCTTTTCCAGCTCGACCACCAAGGCCGTGCCGAACGTCAGCACATGCCCCTGGATATCGGCGCTGAAGCGAAAGCCATGGACAGTCAGCGGCGGCACCACCTGGATCGCCGCCTCGCGAATCACCCGGCGTTCGCCCTCGATCTCCACCTGCGCCTCGCCGCGCTGCACATAGAGCAGCTGGAACAGTTCTGCGTGTCGGTGCGGCTTGATCTCCCAGTGGTGCAGACGGCTGCGTGCCGGGATCGACTCGCAGTGCAGCAGGTCGGTATCCGGCCACGCACGGTGCTCGCCATACAGCTGGAACAACGGGATGCCAGGAAGGGGGCTGTGCATGGGGTGGGACCTGTCCGTTAATCGAACGAATTTCAGGAAAGTGCAGTTTTCAAAACGGATTTCGCACGTTCTGCACGTTTTTCAGCAGTAAAAATACAGGTGCAAACCCTAACAGCAGATGCGCGGCCATTGCCAGTGCAAAGCCGGCATCGTCATCGTGAGACAACAACAATGAAAACTCAGGTTGCAATCATCGGCGCCGGCCCGTCCGGCCTGCTGCTCGGCCAGCTGCTGCACAACGCCGGCATCGATACGCTGATCGTCGAGCGCCAGCCCCCGGACTATGTGCTGGGGCGCATCCGTGCCGGCGTGCTCGAACAGGGCACGGTCGAGTTGCTGCGCGAAGCCGGTGTGGCCCAGCGCATGGATCGCGAAGGGTTGGTCCATGAAGGGGTCGAGTTGCTGGTCGATGGTCATCGCCAGCGTCTTGACCTCAAGGCACTGACCGGTGGCAAGACGGTGATGGTCTACGGCCAGACCGAGGTCACCCGCGACCTGATGCAGGCTCGCGAGCAGAATGGGGCGCCGATCATCTATGCGGCCAACAATGTCCAGCCCCATGACATCGAGGGGCCGCGGCCCTACCTGACGTTCGACAAGGATGGTCGCCAGCATCGGGTGGAGTGCGATTACATCGCCGGCTGCGATGGCTTCCATGGCGTGGCCAGGCAGAGCATCCCGGCCAGCGTGCTGAAGGTGTACGAGCGGGTCTATCCGTTCGGCTGGCTGGGACTGCTGGCCGATACCCCGCCGGTCAACCATGAGCTGATCTACGCCCATCACGAACGCGGTTTCGTGCTGTGCAGCCAGCGCTCGCAGACGCGCAGCCGCTACTACCTGCAGGTGCCGCTGCAAGAGCGGGTGGAGGACTGGTCCGATGAACGCTTCTGGACCGAGCTCAAGGCGCGGCTGCCACAGGCGGTGGCCGAGCAACTGGTGACCGGGCCTGCGCTGGAGAAAAGCATCGCGCCGCTGCGCAGCCTGGTGGTCGAGCCGATGCAGCATGGCCGCCTGTTCCTGGTCGGCGACGCCGCCCACATCGTGCCGCCCACCGGCGCCAAGGGCCTGAACCTTGCGGCCTCGGACGTCAACTACCTGTACCGGATCCTGGTCAAGGTCTACCGCGAGGGGCGCACCGACCTGCTGGCGCAGTATTCGCCCATGGCGTTGCGGCGGGTATGGAAGGGCGAGCGCTTCAGTTGGTTCATGACCCAACTGCTGCATGACTTCGGCGAGCACCAGGATGATTGGGACCGCAAGATGCAGGCGGCCGACCGCGAGTACTACCTGGGGTCGGCGGCGGGGCTGGCGAATATCGCCGAGAACTATGTGGGGCTGCCGTTCGAGGCTGTGGAATAGCGGGCGCGTCAGCGGCGCCTGGGGCTTTCCAGCAAGGCGACCATCTCGCGATAACCGCGTAGGCGCGCATGCTCCAACGCGGTCACGCCGTCCTTGTCGGCAATGAGCGGGTCCGCTCCGGCCGCCAGCAATTGGCGCACGATCTCCACATGTCGCGGGCCGCCATCGCCGAGGATCACCGCCTCGAGAAGCGCGGTCCAGTGCAAGCGGTTGAGGTGGTTCACATCGACACCGGCCGCGATCAGCAACTGCACGGTGCTGACATGCCCGCGTTCGGCGGCCGGGATCAGCGCGGTACCACCGTAGCGGTTGGTGCTCTTCAGGTCGGCGCCATGGGCCAGGGTCAGGCGCAGGATGTCGTCCAGCCCCCGTGCGCCCGCGTACAGGTAGGGGCTGTCGCTGATGTTGTCCTTGGCGTTGACGTCGGCGCCGGCCTCGATCAGTACCTTGGCGGCTTCCACTTCATTGGCGTGGGTGGCCACCAGCAACGCGGTCTGGCCCTGGTCGTTGCGGGTATCGGCCTGCGCGCCCCGGTCGAGCAGTTGGCGCACGGCAGGGGCATCGCCGCGGCGGGCGGCATCGAGCAACGCTGTGTTCATGGCGGGGGTCTCGGCGTGGCTGGCAAGGCTGGTGAACAGGGTCAGCAGCAAGGCGGTGAGCGGCAGGCGCATGGTGGTCGGCTCCTGATAGGACGAGGGTCCATGCTAGGGGGCCTGTGTTTGTAGCAGAAGTGAATAATCTGGATGGAGCCCAGTGTATTTGCGCATGTTGCCGGGTATCGGTGCCCGTGGTAGAAGTCAGGCCTGTCATTCAGAAGTCGAATATCAAGATGTCTGCCAGCGTAAAACCAAATAGGGCCTTGTTCGACCTCGACCTGTTGCGCGCCATTGTCGTGGTGGCTGACTGCGGCAGTTTCACCACCGCCGCGGCGCGCCTGCATTCCACGCAGTCGACCATCAGCCAGAAGGTCCGTCGCCTCGAGGACATGGTCGGCCACCGCCTGCTGGTGCGTGGCAACCGCGATGTGCTGCCCACCGATGCCGGGCAGACCCTGCTCGGTTATGCCCGGCACATGCTGGCCCTCAACGACCAGATGCTCGAGGCGTTGGCCGGGGCCATGGTCGGGGTAACCGTGCGCCTGGGCGTGCCGGAGGATTTCGTCGGCGGGCGCACCACCAATGCGTTGTCCGCGTTCAGCCGGCAGCATCCCCAGGTCAAGCTGGAAGTCACCAGCGGGCTGTGCCGCGATCTCAGCCAGGCCTATGACAACGGCGAGCTCGACCTGGTGCTGCTCAAGCAGCGGCGCAACAGCCGCGAGGGCGTGGCCTGCTGGCCGGAGCGCCTGCAATGGATCGACAGTGCGCGCATGCCGTCCTTCGATCTCGACCCGATTCCCTTGGTGACCTTTCCGCCACGCGGGCTGTACCGCGATGACATGATCAGCGCGATCGAAGGCATGGGCCGGCGCTGGCGCATCAGTTTCACCAGCTCGAGCCTCAGCGGTATCCAGGCGGCGGTGGCCGACGGCATGGGCATCAGCCTGCTGCCGCCGCGGGCAGCGCTGCTCGAGCACCGGGTGCTGGGCATCGAGCAGGGGCTGCCGGAGGTGGACAGCTACGAAATCGTCATCGTGCACCGGCCCACGGCGGATGTGATGGTCAAGGCACTGGCCGAGGTGTTGACGGAGTTGCTGGCGGTGCAGGCGATCTGATCCCGCCGGAAACTCACTCCTTGCAGCAATGCGGCTTGTCACTGGCACTTTCATAGCGATCATGATGGCGCACCCAGTCCATCGTCCCGTCCTCGTTGCGCCCAAGTGGCGCCAGGTCGAGGAAGTTGTACGCGTTGACCAGGATGTCCAGCCCGCGGGCATAGGTGGAATAGGTGTGGTACAGGCTGCCGTCGCTATCGCGGTAGAACGCGCTGAGCCCGGGCAGCTCCGTTTCGTCGCCGGTGTAGGGTTCGTAGTTGTACTGGGCGCTGCCATCGGTGGCGACAGTGACGCCGAAATCCTGGTTGAAGCGGCTGCCGTGCGAGGAGAACCATGGGAAGTGCCAGCCCATGCGCCGGCGGAACGCCTGGAACTCGGCAAAGGGCGCCCGCGAAACCGCCACCAGGGAAACATCGTGGTGGGCCAGGTGCAGGTTGGCGCCGTCGAAGTGGTCGGCCAGGAACGAGCAGCCCGGGCAGCCTTCGTGCCAGCCGTCGGCGAACATGAAGTGATAGACCAGCAACTGGCTGCGTCCGGCGAACAGCTCGCCCAGGCTTAGCTCGCCGTCCGGGCCCTGGAAACGGTAGTCCTGCTCCACCGCTACCCAGGGCAGGGCGCGGCGGGCGGCGGCAAGCTCGTCGCGTTGATGGGTGAAGGCTTTCTCGTGCAGCCAGAGCTGGTGGCGGGCGGCGAGCCACTGGCTGCGGGTTGCCACGGTGTGTTTGGGAGTGGGATGGCTCATGGGCGTGACTCCACGCTTTGGGGGTTCATCCCGTAGTCGGGTGGCCTTTGGGTAATTCGACAGGTTTTATCCGTTATCGACGAATGGTTGATCCACTGTTTGCTCTTGCTCTTGCTCTTGCTCTGCTTTTGCTTCTAAGTGCGCGATAGTTCAGGCGACACAAATTGCGACTTCAGGAGGCCGAACGGAGGGCTTGCGCAGGGAGGTGACGGGCATGGATGCCCGTCAAGCGCCGATCAGGCCATGGATGGCCCGTCGGCGCGTCCTCCCGGAGCGAGCCCGGAGTGAGGGGACCCCGGAGCGAAGCGTAGGGGCCGGATGAATGGAGCGAGGATTTTTTGGTTCCTTTTTGATCCTTCAAAAAGGGACCCGCCGTAAGGGCGGAAAGGTGATTATGCGTCACCATCGCAACTGAATGCGCATATAACTTTCAAAACGCTCACTGTGTAAGTCAAATTCAAGTTCAAATTCAAATGCGATTGGTGTGGGTTTTCACAGTTGTAAGCGCATTCATTTACTATACTGACGCATAGTCACCTTTTCGCCCTTACGGCGAGTCACTTTTTGTCAAACGCGACAAAAAGTAACCAAAAAACGCTGCGCTCCGTTCATCCGGCCCTACGCTTCGCTCCGGGTCCCCTCACTCCGGCCTTGCTCCCGGGAGGACCGCGCTGAACGCCACATCCTGGGGCGCAGCGCTTGACGGGCATCCATGCCCGTCACCTCCCTCCGCAAGGCCTGCGTTCGGCCTCCTGAAGTCGCGAAGTTACGGGCGGCGCCTGCACTGGCGCAGCTGTCGCTAGTGAGTTTGAAACTAATCTTGAGATCAAGATCAAGATCAAGATCAAGATCAAGATCAAGATCAAGATCAAGATCAAGATCAAGATCAAGATCAAGATTAAAACCTCATATATTGCAACGCTGTTTTGCCGGAGGCTGACTGGGTTGCTTATATCTGCGCAGGACCACGAACCACTAATGCAGGATCTGCTTCAAAAACGCCTGTGCCCGCGCCGTCCTGGGCTGCCCGAAGAAGACTTCCGGTGAAGAGTCCTCGATGATCTGCCCACCTTCGAGAAACAACACCCGCTCTGCCACCTGTCGGGCAAAGCCCATCTCGTGGGTCACGCAGAGCATGGTCATGCCGGTGCCGGCCAGGTGCACCAGCACGTCCAGTACCTCGGCCACCATCTCCGGGTCGAGCGCCGAGGTCGGCTCGTCGAACAGCATGATCCTCGGCTTCATGCACAACGCCCGGGCGATCGCCACCCGCTGCTGCTGGCCGCCGGAGAGCTGGCTGGGGTACTTGTGCGCCTGGCTTTCGATACCGACCTTGCTCAGGTACGAGCGCGCCCGTTCCTCGGCGTCCCGCCGCGACAGGCCGCGCACGCTCATCGGTGCCAGCAGGCAGTTGTCGAGCACGCTCATGTGCGGGAACAGGTTGAAGTGCTGGAACACCATGCCGATTTCGCTGCGCACCTGGCTGGCTTGGCGGCCAGTGCTGGCAAGGTCGGTGCCAGCCACGCGGATGCTGCCCTGCTGGGCGATCTCCAGGCGGTTGATGCAGCGGATCAGCGTCGACTTGCCCGAGCCCGACGGGCCACAGAGCACGATTCGTTCGCCCTCGCGCACCGACAGGTCGATATCGTGCAGCACATGGAACGCGCCGTAATGCTTGTTCAGGCCCTCGATACGGATCAGCTCCGGGCGCGGGTCGGGGGCAGGGTGCAGGCTGGCAAGGCTCAAGGGTGCGGTCATCTTGTTGTTCTCCCGCTCAAGGTTCAGGCGAAGCGTGCGGCGCTGTAGGGCGCAGGGTCGGTGAAGGGGCGCTCGCCGGTCATCAGCTCCGCCAGCAGGCGGCCACTGACCGGGCCCAGCGTCAGGCCATGATGGGCATGGCCGAAGTTGAACCACAGGTGCTTGTGCAGCGGCGCCGGGCCGATCACCGGGCGCATGTCTGGCAGGCAGGGGCGACGGCCCAGCCAGGGCTTGTCGTCCAGGCGCTCGCCCAGGGCCGGGAACAGCTTGCGCGCCAGGGCCTCGCAGCGGCGCAGCTGGATCTCGTTGGCCGGGGCATCGCTGGCGGCGAACTCGATGCCGGTGGTCAGGCGCACCCCCCGGGCCATCGGTGCCAGGACATAGCCGCCCTGGGTGTCGCAGATCGAGTGGCCCAGTTCGACGCCGTCGCGGGTCGCGTAGTGCATGTGATAGCCGCGCTTGATCCCCAGCGGAAAGTGGTAGCCCAGCCGTTCATAGAGGTCGGCCGACTGCGGGCCGAGGCAGGCCACCACCTCGTCGGCGGTCAGCGTGCCGCGGCGGCTGTCCACATGCCAGCCGTCCTCGACCTGGCGCAGGCTGCGCGCATCGCCGTGGAGGAACTGCCCGCCACGCTGGACGAACAGCGCGGCGTAACCACGGGTCAAGCCGCCGGGGTTGCTCACGGTCTTCGGGTCGAGCCAGTGGATGCCACCGATCACCCCACCGTCCAGTTGCTGCTCGCGGGCCTGCAGTTGCTCGCGTTCGAGGATCTCGTAGCGCAGGCCGTAGCGGGCCAGGCCTTGAAGGTCGTGCTTGGCCTGGGCGAACAGCGCGGCGTCGCGGTACACCTCGATCCAACCCTTGGCTTGCACCAGCCCTTGCAGGCCGGCGGCTTCGATCAGCACATCGTGTTCCTCGACGCTGCGCTGCACCAGCGGCAGCATGTCGGCGGCGGCCTTGGCCAGGCGCCCGGGAGCGGACTGGCGCCAGTAGCTGAGCAGCCACGGTGCGGCCTTGGGCAGGTGGGCGAGGCTGTAGCGCACGTCGGGCTGGCGGTTCAGGCCATAGCGCAGCAGGGCGCTGTACTGGCGCGGGAAGGCATAGGGGATCACGCTGGAACGCTCGATCAGCCCGGCGTTGCCATGGCTGGTGCCGCTGCCTGGCTCGTCGCGGTCGATGAGGATCACCTGGCGTCCGCGGGCCTGCAGGTGCAGGGCGGTGCTGACGCCGACGATGCCGGCGCCCAGGACGATGGTCTGGCAATGCATGGAAAATTTCCTTCAGTCAGTTCAGGTGGCGGCCCAGGCGGGCTTCCAGGTGTTTCAAGGTGCGCCGGACCACCTCGACGATCAGCAGGTAGAGCACTGCCGCCCACAGGTAGATCTGGAAGTCGAAGCTGCGCGAGAAGGCCAGCTTGGTCACCCCCATCAAGTCGTAGATCGTCACCAGCGAGGCAATGGCGCTGGCCTTGATCATCATGATCAACTCGTTGCCCAGCGGGCCGATGGCCACCAGCAGCGACTGTGGCAGGACCACCTTGAAGAAGGTGGTCGAGCGCTTGAGGTTGAGTGCCTTGGCCGCTTCGTACTGGCCCGGCGCGACCGCCATCAGGCTGGCGCGGAAGATCTCGGCCTGGTAGGCCGCCGTGTTGAGGGTGAAGGCGAGCAGGGCGCAATACCAGGCCTCGCGGAAGAACCACCAGAGGCCCAGCTCCTGCCAGAAACCCTTGAGCGAACCCAGCCCGTAGTACAGCAGGAACAGCTGGGCCAGCAGCGGTGAACCGCGGAAGAAGTACACGTAGCCAGCCGCCAGGCGTCGCAGCACGCGGCTGGGTGACATGCGCGCCAGCGCCAGGAGCATGCCCAGCAGCGCGCCGAGGGTGAACGAGATCGCCACCAGCTTGGCGGTGACCAGCAGGCCATCGACGAAACGTGCGCCGTAACGGTCCAGCAAGTCCGGGTCGAGCACGTAGGCCAGCAGTTGCTCCAGGCTCATGGGCGGGCTCCTTGCAGGTGGCGGTTGCTGCGCCGCTCGAGCAGGGCGAAGACCCTGCCCGATAGCGCCGAGAACAGCAGGTAGACCAGGCAGGCGACGCCGTAGAACAGCATCGGCTCCTTGGTCACGCTGACCGCGAGATTGGTCTGGCGCATCAGGTCGATCAGCGAGATGGTCGAGACCAGCGAGGTGTCCTTGAGCAGGCTCAGCCAGTTGTTCGACAGGCCCGGCAGGGCGATGCGCGTCAGTTGCGGCAGCACCACCTTGAAGAACCCGGTGCGCTTGCCCAGGCCCAGGGCCGCGCAGGCCTCCAGCTGGCCCTTGGGCAGGGTCTTGAAGGCCATCAGCCAGATCTCGCTGGAGAACGCGGCGAACACCAGGCTGAAGGCGGCCATGGCGGCGAGGAAGGTGTTGATCAGCACCTCGCCTTCATAGCCCAGCGCGGCGAGGAGCTTCTGCGCGGCGATCTGGCAGCCGTAGTAGATGATCAGCAGGGTGAGCAGTTCGGGCAGGCCGCGAAACACCGTGGAGAAGAGGGTGGCCCAGGCCCGCGGCAGGCGTTTGCGCGAGCGCGCGGCGAGCGCCACCAGCAAGCCCAGTGGCAGGCCGATGGGCAGGCAGGCCAGGGCCAGCGACACGGTCACCAGCGCGCCGGCCAGCAACGCCTGGCCCCAACCGCCGCTGGCAAAGGAAAGCAGGGAGAGTTGATCGAGCATGGCTAACCCCCAGGAAACAGGTGCCCTGGTGGGAGCGGGCTTGCCCCGCGATGGCGTGGTTCACTGATCAGGCGCCATCGCGCGGCAGGCCGGCCTCCACGAGATTACTGGTAGATGTCGAAGGCGAAGTACTTGCTCGCGATCTTCTGGTAGGTGCCATTGGCCACGATCGCCGCCAGCGCCTCGTTCAGCCGCGTGCGCAGGGCCTGGTCGTCCTTGCGCACGGCAATTGCCGCGTCGGCCTTGGTGCCGTCGACATCGCCGAGGATCTTGCAGCAGTCCTTGCCATTCTTGTTCAGCCATTCGTGCAGCGGGAACTTGTCGGCGATCACCCCGTCCAGGCGCCCGGCGGCAAGGTCGGCGTTGGCTTCGTCAAGGGTCGGGTACAGCTTCACGTCCGCGCCGGCCTTGCCGTATACGTCCTCGGCGTAGATCGCCTGGGTCGAGGCGGATTGCGCGCCGACCGTGTAGCCCTTGAAGTCGGTCTGCGCATCGCTGATCGGGCTGTCCTTGGCGACGGCCACGGTCAGTGGGGTGCGGTAGTAGTGGTCGGTGAAGGCGATCTTCCGGCGCCGTTCCTCGGTGTCGATCATCGAGGCCACCACCGCATCGTACTTGCGCGCCATCAACGCCGGAATGATGCCTTCCCAGTCCTGGGCCACCAGGGTGCACTCGACCTTCATCTGTTCGCACAGGGCATGGGTGATGTCGATGTCGAAGCCGTGCAGCTTGTTGTCGGCATCGACGTAATTGAAGGGCGGATATGCCCCTTCAGTGGCAAAACGCAGGGTCTCTGCACTGGCGTGGCCCGCCAGCAGCAGGGCGCACGCACCCACCACAGCCATGGTTCCTTTCATCTCGCACCTCGGTCATCGCACTCTTGCTATTGTTGTTTGCCCGCCGGCCACGAGGTGTAGCCGACGAACTCGTTATGTAGAGCGGCAGTTGCTTCCAAGCGTTTTTCAACATCCGGTCCGAGCTGCTTGCAGACCTCGTTGACCATCAGGTGCACCCACGACAGCATGGTCGCGGTGGATTCCCAGAACAGGTTGAATTCGGTGGGGATGCGGAACACCTCGTCGGCTTCGGCATCGGCCCAGTCACAGAAGGTGTCGGTGACCAGGGTCACCGGAATGCCCAGCGCACGCGCCTTGTGGCACAGCTGCTGGGCGTGGCGCGAATAGCGGCGCGCCTCGAACACCACTAGCGCGCAGTCCTGCGGGCGCCCCAGCAGTACCTCGCCGAAATGCCCGGCGCTGCCATCGACCAGTTGCACGCCGTCGCGCAGGTACTGCAGCAGGTGGCTCATGCACATGGCCACGCCACGCTCGGTCTGAAAGCCGGCGACGAATACCCGGGGTTTGTCGGCCAGGCGCCGAGCGACCTGTTGCCAGGTTTCGCCGCGGCTGTACTCGTGCACGCGCACCAGCGCGGCCATCTCCAGCTCCAGGCTGCCTGAGCGCTGGTCGTCCTCGGGTTGCTGGCGAAACGCCTGCAGGCGGTCGCCGGCCAGCCACGGGCCGTCGCCCAGGTCGTTCTGCAGGTCCTGCTTGAGGGCCTTGAGGTGGGCATAGCCCAGGGCGCGGCAGAAGCGGCCGACGCTCGATTCGCTCACGCCCAGCTTGGCGGCGATGCTGGCCGAGGTCTGGAACGGCAGCTCATGGAGGTTGGCGAGCATGTAGCTGGCGATCTGGCGGCCCGAGGCGGCAGCGGTGTGCAGGCTGCTTTCCAGGCGTTGCTTGATCGATTGGCTCATGGTCGGTTCCGGCTGATTTCTGGCGTGGAAGCCAAAATGGCTGTTTTCTGTCATCAAGTCAATATTTGACAGATAGCTGTCATTGGCGGGAAAGTCTGTGCAGTTGCGCTGTAGCGATTCCAATTCCAAGAAAGGAGCTCCAGATGTCTTCACCTTCCACCGGCCCTGTCGTGCGCGTGCCTTTTACCGAACTGCGGGCGTTATTGCAGTCGATCTTCGCGCGGCATGGCTGCAGCGCGGCGGTAGCTGCCGTGCTCGCCCACAACTGCGCCAGCGCCCAGCGTGACGGTGCCCACAGCCACGGGGTGTTCCGTATTCCCGGTTATGTCTCGACCCTCGCCAGCGGTTGGGTCGATGGCCACGCCGAGCCGCAGGTAACCGACCTGGCGCCAGCTTATGTGCAGGTCGATGCCAAGGGTGGGTTTGCCCAGCCGGCCCTGGCCGCCGCCCGCGCGCTGTTGGTGGAGAAGGCGCGCACGGCCGGCATCGCGGTGCTGGCGATCCATAATTCGCACCATTTCGCCGCGCTGTGGCCGGATGTCGAGCCATTCGCCGATGAAGGCCTGGTGGCCCTGAGCGTGGTCAACAGCATGACCTGCGTGGTGCCCCATGGTGCGCGCAAGCCGTTGTTCGGCACCAACCCCATCGCCTTCGCCGCGCCTTGCGCGGGGCACGACCCGATCGTCTTCGACATGGCCACCAGTGCCATGGCCCATGGCGACGTGCAGATTGCCGCCCGGGCCGCCGAACAGCTGCCGCCGGGCATGGGCGTGGATGCCGCCGGCCAGCCGACCAACGACCCCAAGGCGATTCTCGAAGGGGGGGCCTTGCTGCCGTTCGGCGGCCACAAAGGCTCGGCGCTGTCGATGATGGTCGAACTGCTGGCGGCAGCGCTGACGGGGGGCCATTTTTCCTGGGAGTTCGACTGGTCCGGGCATCCGGGGGCAAAGACCCCATGGACCGGGCAGTTGCTGATCGTGATCGACCCCACCAAGGCGCAAGGTGAGCGTTTTGCCCAGCGCAGCCGCGAACTGGTGGAGCAGATGCAGGAAGCGGGGCTGACGCGCATGCCGGGGGAACGGCGCTACCGTGAGCGTGAAGTGGCACTGCGCGAGGGCGTGGGTTTGACCGAAGGGGAGTTGGCCGAGTTGCAAGCGCTGGCTGGCTGAACCCGCTCTTTTGTCAATCGGGGAGTCAGGCGCCTGAGCGGCCTGGCTCCCTCGTGTGGTGTTTTGCAAATACGACCAATAAATCGCGAGCGATTTTTGCGCTCAGGCAAGGCGTCGCGACGAGTCGTAGCCCAGCTACGGCGAGGAGCGACAACGCCGCATGAGCGCAAAAAGCGCCGCGAGCTATGGTCGTTATTTGTGAAACACCACACTAGCGTTGAACCCTTCTGCTCCTGCCGTTGTCCCCCCTTCCCATGTCAGCCCGCCCCCCCGCGATCCATTAGCGTTCCGAGCATTTCCGACTGGCAAAAGCAGGATGCTTACCAATGCTCTTCAGCGAACTCATGGCAGCGCTTTCCACCCGTGCGATCCGACTCCAGCGCGAGGAGGCCGACCTGATCGTCGAGGGCGATGACGACACCCTCGATGACGCGCTGTGGGACGCATTGGCGGCGCACAAGCCAGCGCTGCTGGAGATGCTCGCGGGCCTGGAGCATGGCTGGCTGAGCCCGGCGCTGCGCATCACCCCCGACATGCTGCCCCTGGCCGGGCTCGACCAGGCCGCCATCGACCGCATCGTCGCCACGCTGCCCGGGGGCGCGGCGAATCTGCAGGACATCTACCCGCTGGCGCCGCTGCAGGAAGGCATGCTCTACCACCACCTCACGGCCGCCGAGGGTGACCCCTATGTGCTGCAGGCCCAGCTGCGTTTTGCCAGTCCGGCACACCTGCAGGCGTTCGCCGAGGCGCTCGACTGGGTGATCCAGCGCCATGACATCCTGCGCACGGCACTGGCCTGGGAATACCTGGACCAGCCGCTGCAGGTGGTGTGGCGCAAGGCGCCCCTGGCTTGCGAGGCAGTCGCAAGCCTGGACGATGACGAGCCGCTGGAGCAATTGCGCGCCCGTTTCGACACGCGTCATTACCGCATGGACCTGGCCCAGGCCCCCTTGCTGCGGCTGGTGCATGGCCAGGATCGCGACGGCCGGGTGCTGGGCTTGCTGCTGTTTCACCACACGGTCATGGACCACACCGGCCTGGACATCGTGCGCCGCGAGATCCAAGCCTATCTCGCAGGTGATGGCGAGCGGCTGCCAGCGCCGGTGCCGTTCCGTGACCTGTTGGCCAGAAGCCGCCAGGCCCAGGACGAACAGGCCCATGAAGCATTCTTTGGCGCCATGCTGGCCGATATCGATGCGCCGACCCTGGCCTTCGGCGTCCAGGAGGTGGCCGGCCAGCCCATGGAGGAAGCACGGATCACCCTGGCGCCCGGCCTCAGCCAACGTCTGCGTGCCCAGGCCCGGTTGCTCGGGGTCAGCCCGGCCAGCATCATGCACCTGGGGCTGGCGCGCCTGCTGGGGGCGTGGTCCGGGCGCGAGTCGGTGGTGTTCGGCAGCGTGCTGCTGGGGCGCATGGCGGCGGGCGAGGGCGGTGAACACGCCCTCGGGATGTTCATCAATACCTTGCCGCTGCGGGTCGACCTGCAGGGGCAGGGTGTGCGCGATGCACTGTTGTTGACCCACCGCCAGCTGACGGCATTGCTCGGCCACGAACAGGCGCCGCTGGCCCTGGCCCAGCGTTGCAGCGGTGTGGTGGCGCCGATGCCGTTGTTCAACAGCATGCTCAACTATCGCCATAGCGCGGCGGGCGACGCCGCCGCGGTGATCGCAGTGGCGCCGGGCATCGATGTGGTCGGCACCGAAGAGCGTACCAACTACCCCTTGAACCTGGCGGTCGACGATCTGGGTGTCGACCTGCGCCTGACGGTCCAGGCCCTCGCCGAATGGGGCGCCGAGCGGCTGTGCGGGCAACTGCGGCAGGTGTTCGAGGGGCTGGTGGAAGCGCTCGAGCGCGCCCCCGACCTGCCCGTGCTGGCGCTGCCGGTGCTGACGCCCGAGGAGCGCCATCAACTGCTGACCGGCTGCAACACCACGGTCGCCGAACACGACCTCGACCTGCCGTTGCACGCGTTGTTCGAGCGCCAGGCGCTGCTGCATCCACAGGTGGTGGCCATCGAGGCGGAAGGTGAACAGCTGACCTATCGGCAGCTCAACGAACAGGCCAACCGCCTGGCCCACCATTTGATCGCCCTGGGCGTGCGCCCCGACGACCGGGTGGCGATCTGCGTCGAGCGTGGCCCGTCGATGGTGGTTGGCCTGCTGGGCATCCTCAAGGCTGGTGGCGCCTATGTGCCAGTGGACCCGAGCTACCCGGCCGAGCGCATCCGCCACATGCTCGTCGACAGCGCGCCACTGGCAGTGCTGGTGCACGCGGCCACCCGCGAGGTGCCGGGCGCGCTGGCCGTGCCGCAGATAGACCTCGACCAGGCGGGCTGGGAAAGCCTGCCAGCGACCGACCCACGGGTGGCCGGGCTGACCTCGCGCCACCTCGCCTATGTGATCTACACCTCCGGTTCCACCGGGCTGCCCAAGGGCGTGATGGTCGAGCACCGCAGCGTGGTCAACCTGGTGCACTGGAGCGCCGGGCTGTGCCCCGCGACTGCGGACGGCGCGGTGCTGCACAAGACTCCGATCAGTTTCGACGCCTCCGTATGGGAGCTGTTCTGGCCGCTGGGCAGCGGCCTGCGCCTGGTGCTGGCGCGGCCGGACGGCCAGCGTGACGCGGACTATGTGGCGCGGCGAATCATCGAGTCCAGGGTCAGCGTGGTGCAGTTCGTGCCGGCGCTGTTGCAGCAGTTCCTCGAACAGGCGCGCAGCGCGCAGTGCAGCAGCCTCACCGACATCGTCTGCGGCGGGGGCGAGCTGACCGAAGCCCTGGTGCGCCAGGTGCGCGAGCGCCTGCCGCAAGTGCGCCTGCACAACGTCTACGGCCCCACCGAAACCACGGTCGATTGCAGCGTCTGCACCCTGGAGCCTGATCAGCCCGTGCCGGAAGGCGCGCTGCCGATTGGCCGGCCGATCGACAACACCCGCCTGTACGTACTGGACGGCACGGACCAGCCGCTGCCCTGGGGCGTGGCCGGGCACCTGCACATCGGTGGCGTGGGCGTGGCGCGTGGCTACCTGGGCTTGGCCGGGCAACAGGCCGAACGCTTCATCGACAGCCCGTTCGTGCGCGGCGAGCGCCTGTACCGCAGCGGTGACCTGGTGCGCCAGCGCGCCGACGGTTCGTTGCAGTTCCTCGGCCGCAATGATCATCAGGTCAAGCTGCGCGGCCTGCGTATCGAACCGGGCGAGATCGAAGCCTGCCTGAACCGCGTGGACGGCGTGCGCGAGGCGCTGGTGCTGGTCCACGAGCACCCGCACAGCGGCCAGCGCCTGGTGGCTTACCACACTGGCCAGGATCACGCCGCGCAGTACCTGCGCGAGCGTCTGCTGGAGCAGTTGCCGGAGTACATGGTGCCGGCACTGTTCATCCACCTCGATGGCATGCCGCTGACGCCCAACGGCAAGGTCGACCGCAAGGCCCTGCCGACCCCCGAAGCGCCGGTGCGCCAGTACCAGGCGCCCCAGGGCCCGATCGAGACCGCCCTGGCGGCGATCTGGGCGGACCTGCTGGGTGTCGGGCCTGTGGGGCGTGACGACAACTTCTTCGAACTGGGCGGCCATTCGCTGCTGGCGGTCCGCCTGGTGGAGCGCATGCGTCAGCAGGCGCTGGAGGCCGATGTGCGGGTACTGTTCAGCCAGCCCACGCTGGCCGCGCTGGCAGCCTCGGTGGGGGGGCGGGCCGCTGTCGACGTGCCGGCCAACCGTATCCCGGCAGGCTGCACACGGATCACCCCGGACCTGCTGCCCCTGGCCGACCTCGGCCAGGACGCCATCGACACGCTGGTGCGGCAGATCCCCGGTGGCGTGGCCAACGTCCAGGACATCTACGGCCTGGCCCCGCTGCAGCAGGGCATTCTTTACCATCACCTGGCCAGCGAAGGCGCCGACCCCTATGTGGTGCAGGCGCGTTTCGCCTTTGCCGGGCAGGCCGAACTGGACGCCTTCGTCGCCGCGCTGAACCAGGTCATCGCCCGTCACGACATCCTGCGCACCAGCCTGCATTGGCAGGGCCTGGACGCGGCGGTGCAGGTGGTCTGGCGCGAGGCGCTGCTGCTGCTGAGCCCGGCGCTCGAAACACCGCGCCTCGACCTGGGCCAGGCGCCATTGCTGCGCCTGAGCAGCCAGCGCCAGGCAGGGCGGCTGGAGGCGACCCTGCTGCTGCATCATATTCTTGTCGACCACACCGCCGTGGAGCAGCTGATGCTCGAGGTGGGGGCGTTGCTGCAAGGCTCCGCAGAGCTGCCGGCCAGCATCCCGTATCGCAACTACGTGGCCCAGGCACGTCTTGGCGCGGACCCGCAGGCCGACGAGGCCCTGTTCCGCGAGCTGCTGGGCGATATCGACGAACCGACCGAGGCGTTCGGCCTGCGCGAGGCCATGGCTGACACTCATTCGGTGGGTGAAAGCCGTTGGCCCTTGGAGCCGGCGCTGGTCGCACGCCTGCGCGGGCAGGCCAGGGCGCTGGGGGTCAGTGTCGCCAGCCTGGTGCACCAGGCCTGGGGCCAGGTGCTGGCGCAGATGTCCGGACGCGAAGAGGTGGTGTTTGGCACCGTGCTGCTCGGTCGCCTGCTGGGCGGCGAGGGCGCCGATCGGGCGCTGGGCATGTTCATCAATACCTTGCCGCTGCGAGTCAGCGTGGGTGCTGCTGGCGTGGCCGAGGGCGTGCGCCTGACCCACCAGCGCCTGGCGCGCCTGCTGGCCCATGAGCAGGCCTCCCTGGCCCTGGCCCAGCGCTGCAGCGGCGTGCCGGCCTCGCAGGCGCTGTTCAGCAGCCTGCTGAACTACCGCCACAGTGCCGGCCAGCCCGCGCAGGGGCCCGTCTGGCCGGGGATCGAACTGTTGGCCGCGCAGGAGCGCAGCAACTACCCACTGGTGGTCAGCGTCGATGACTATGGGGATGATTTCCGGTTGACGGTGCAGGCCGTGGCGTCGGTTGATGGCGAGCGCGTCTGCCGCTTGCTGCAGTGGGCCCTGACCCAGTTGGTCGCGGCGCTGGAGCAGGCGCCGCAGGTCGCGCTGCACAGCTTGCATGGTTTGCCCATGGTCGAGCGCGATTGCGTGCTGGGTCGCTTCAATGCCACGGCACGCGACTACCCGCGCGAGCTGGCCGCCCACCGCCTGTTCGAAGCCCACGCCGCGAGCACGCCCGAGGCGCTGGCGGTGATCCACGGTGAACGCCAGTGGAGTTATGCCCAGCTCGATGACCAGGCCAATCGCCTGGCGGTCTACCTGCTCGAGCAGGGCGTGCGCGCCGGTGATCGCGTGGCCTTGCTGCTGCCACGCTCCTTCGACCTGTTGGCGGCCCAGTTGGCCGTGAACAAGTGCGCGGCAGTGTTCGTGCCGCTGGACGGCAATGCCCCGGCCGAACGCCAGGCGTTCATGGTCGGCGACAGCGGGGCGGCGCTGCTGCTGACCCACAGCGACCAGCCCGAAGTGGCGGCGGTGCGCCGGGTCGAACTCGACCGGCTCGACCTGAGCACCTATGCGGCTGCGCCGCTGGGGCTGGCGGTGGACGCCGGCAGCGCGGCGTACATCATGTACACCTCCGGCTCCACCGGCATGCCGAAAGGCGTGCAGGTGCCGCACCGGGCCATCGTGCGCCTGGTGATCAACAACGGTTTTGCCGACTTCAATAGCCAGGACCGCGTGGCGTTCGCCTCCAACCCGGCGTTCGATGCCAGCACGCTGGAAGTCTGGGCGCCGCTGCTCAACGGCGGCGCGGTGGTGGTGATCGACCAGGACCAGGTGCTGTCGCGCCAGGGCCTGCGTGAGGTGCTGCTGGAGCAGGGCGTCACGGTGCTGTGGCTGACTGCCGGGCTGTTCCACCAGTTCGCCGACGACCTGCTGCCGGCGTTCCGTGGCCTGCGCTACCTGATGGTCGGTGGCGACGTGCTGGACCCGGCGGTGATCGCCCGGGTACTGCGTGACGGCGCGCCGCAACACCTGCTCAATGGCTACGGCCCGACCGAGGCCACCACCTTCAGCACCACCCACGAAATCACTGCGGTGGGTGAGGGCAGCATTCCCATCGGCAAACCGATCGGCAACAGCCGTTGCTACGTGCTCGATGCCCGCCAGCAACTGCTGCCGGTGGGGGCGGTGGGCGAGCTGTATATCGCCGGCGACGGCGTGGCCCTGGGTTACCTGGGCCAGCCGGAACTCACGGCTGAACGCTTCCTGCCCGACCCGTTCAATGGCGGCACGATGTACCGCAGTGGCGACCTGGTCAGTTGGCAGGCCGACGGCACCCTGCGTTACCTGGGCCGCGCCGACCAGCAGATCAAGCTGCGCGGTTTCCGCATCGAACTGGGCGAAATCGAAGCGCGCCTGGGCGAATGCCCGGGCGTGCGCGACGCGGCGGTGATCGTGCGCGAGGACGCGCCGGGGGACAAACGCCTGGTGGCGTACTTCACCGGCGAGGCCCCGGCCATCGGCGAACTGCACGAGCGCCTGCAAGGCGTGCTGCCGGACTACATGCTGCCGTCGGCTTATGTACGTCTGGACGCGTTGCCCCTGACCGCCAACGGCAAGCTCGACCGCCGCGCCTTGCCGCAGCCAGGCAGCGAGGCCGTGGTCAGCCGCGCCTTCGAGGCGCCGCAGGGCGAGGTGGAGACGGCACTGGCCGCGATCTGGGCCGAGGTGCTCAAGGTCGAGCAGGTCGGTCGCCACGACCACTTCTTCGAACTGGGCGGCCACTCGCTGCTGGCGGTGAGCCTGGTCGAGCGCATGCGCAAGGCCGGCCTGGCTGCCGACGTGCGCGTGCTGTTCGCCCAGCCGACCCTGGCCGCGCTGGCAGCGGCGGTGGGCGCAGGACGAGAGGTGGCCGTACCCGAAAACCGTGTCCCCCACGATGCGACCCGGATCACCCCAGAGATGCTCAGCCTGATCGAACTGGACCAGGCCAGCATCGACCGCATCGTCGCCGGCGTGCCGGGCGGCGCCGCCAACGTGCAGGAGATCTACCCGCTGGCGCCGTTGCAGGCGGGCATCCTCTATCACCACCTGAGCGCCGAGCAGGGCGATCCGTACCTGCTGCAGTCGCGTCTGGCCTTTGACAGCCTCGAGCGCCTGCGTAGCTGGGCAACGGCCTTGCAACAGGTCATCGACCGCCACGACATCCTGCGCACTTCGGTGGTCTGGGAAGGCCTGGCGGAGCCGGTGCAGGTGGTCTGGCGCCAGGCCAACCTGGCGCTCAGCGAAGTCACCGGCCTGGGTGAGGAGTCAGTGATCGAGCAGTTGCTGGCGCGTTTCGATGCCCGCCAGCAGCGTCTGGACCTGACCCGGGCACCCTTGCTGCGGCTGGTCTATGCCGAGGATCCGCGCCAGGGCGAGTGGGTGGCGCTGTTGCAGTTCCACCACCTGACCCTCGACCACGCCGCGATGGCCGTGGTCGGCGAGGAGATGCAGGTGCTGCTGGACGGGCGTGGCGCCACGCTGCCTGCCGCGGTGCCGTATCGCAATTATGTCGCCCAGGTCTGCCTGGGCGACGATCAGGCCAGCCATGAGGCGTTCTTCCGCGCCCAGTTGGGGGATGTCGAAGAACCGACCCTGCCCTTTGGCCTGGCCGATGTGCAGGGCGATGGCGGACGGGTCGAGCATGCCGCCCTGATGCTGCCTGACGCCCTGGCCCAAGGCCTGCGCGAGCAGGCCCGGCAGCGTGGCGTCAGCGCCGCGAGCCTGGTGCACCTGGCCTGGGCCCGGGTGGTGGGTGTGCTGGCAGGGCGTCGCGATGTGGTGTTCGGCACCGTATTGATGGGCCGCCTGCAAGCCGGCGAGGGCGCCGACCGCGCCCTGGGCATGTTCATCAACACCCTGCCACTGCGGGTGGACACCGCGCTGCCGGTGGAGCAGGCCGTGCGCGTCACTCATCAGCGCTTGTCGGCCCTGCTCGGTCACGAGCATGCGCCCTTGGCGCTGGCCCAGCGTTGCAGCGGCGTGGCGGCTTCGGCGCCGTTGTTCAGTGCCTTGCTCAACTACCGGCACAGCGCCGAGGCGGCCCGGGACGGTGAAGGTATCTGGCAGGGTGTGCGCCTGCTGGGCGGCGAGGAGCGCAGCAACTACCCGTTGACCCTGAGCGTCGATGACCTGGGCGAGGGTTTCTCGCTGAGCGTGCTGGCCGCCGAGGGATTGCCTGCGGCGCAGGTCGGCACGTGGATGGCCAATACGCTAGGCCAACTGTTGCAGGCGCTGGAGCGGGCGCCGGGCCAGGGAGTCGATCATCTGCCGATGCTGGATGACGAGGCTTTGCGCCAGGTGGTGGAGGGCTTCAACGCCACTGCCGTCGATTATCCGCAAGGGCACACCGTGCATGCGCTGGTCGAGGCCCAGGCGCCCGAGGCGCTGGCCGTGGTACAGGGCGAGGTGAGCCTGAGCCATGGCGAGCTGAACCAGCGCGCCAATCGCCTGGCCCACTACCTGATCAAGCGTGGCGTGGCACTGGGCGACCGCGTGGCGCTGTGCCTGCCGCGCGGTCCGCAGCGGCTGGTGGCGATGCTGGCCGTGCTCAAGGCCGGCGCGGCCTATGTGCCGGTCGATCCGGGCTATCCGGCGGAGCGCATTGGTTATCTGCTCAGTGACAGTGCGCCGACGCTGGTGCTGGTCGAATCGAGCACTGAGTCGCTGGTGGGCGCGGTGGCCAAGGTGGCGCTGGATGGCGATGACTGGCTGGACCAAGCCGATGACAATCCGGTTGTCCAGGGCCTGGACGAGCATCAGCTGGCCTATGTGATCTACACCTCCGGCTCCACCGGCCAACCCAAGGGGGTGATGGTCGAGCACCGCACCCTGGCTAACCTGGTCCACTGGCATTGCCAGGCCTTCGACCTGGGCGCCGGCAGTCACACCTCCAGCGTCGCCGGCTTCGGCTTCGACGCCATGGCCTGGGAGGCCTGGCCGGCGCTGTGCGCCGGGGCGGTGCTGCACCTGCCGCCGGCGCATATTGGCGGCGAACATGTCGACGAACTGCTCGACTGGTGGCTGCAGCAACCGCTGCAGGTCAGCTTCCTGCCGACGCCGGTGGCCGAGCAGGCGCTGCGCCGCGAACGCCAGCACCCGACCCTGCGCACCTTGCTGGTGGGCGGCGACCGCCTGCGCCAGTTCGACCGCGACCCGGGCTTCGTGCTGGTCAACAACTACGGCCCGACCGAGACCACGGTGGTCGCGACGTCCGGTCAACTTCAGCCGGGCGGCGCGCTGCATATCGGCAAGCCGACCGCCAATACCCGCGTCTATGTGCTGGATGCGCAGCGCCAGCCGGTGCCGGTCGGCGTGACCGGCGAGCTGTACATCGGTGGCGCGCAGGTGGCACGCGGTTACTTCAATCGCCCTGAACTGACTGCCGAGCGCTTCCTCGACGATCCGTTCGCCGCTGGCCGTATGTATCGCAGCGGCGACCTGGTGCGCTGGAACGCCGACGGCACCCTGGAGTACCAGGGGCGCAACGACGACCAGGTGAAGATCCGCGGTGTGCGGGTCGAGCTGGGCGAGATCGAGGCCGCGCTCAAGGCCCAGCCGGGCATCGCCGATGCCGTGGTGCTGGTGCGCGACGAGCGCCTGCTGGCGTGGTTTACCGAAGCGGCAACGGTCGATATCGAACGCCTGCGCGAGGGCTTGCAGGCCAGCCTGCCGGCGCACCAGCTGCCGCAAGCCTTGGTCCGCCTGGACGCACTGCCACTGACCAGCCACGGCAAGCTGGATCGCAAGGCGCTGCCGCAACCGGCCATGCTCGCCGCCCAGGACTACGTCATGCCGCAAGGTCCTGTGGAAACCGCCATCGCCGGGCTCTGGGCCGAAGTGCTGGGTATCGAGCAGGTCGGTCGCCACGACAACTTCTTCGAACTCGGCGGCCACTCGCTGCTGGCGGTGACCCTCACCGCGCGCCTGCGCCAGGCCGGCCTGCAAGCCGACGTGCGCACCCTGTTCGGCCAGCCGACAGTGGCGGCGCTGGCGGCGACCCTGGGCCAGGGCCGCCGGGTCGAGGTCCCGGCCAACCGGATCCCGGCCGGCTGCACCCGGATCACCCCGGACATGCTGCCACTGGTGGAACTGGAACCGGCCGCCATCGAACGCATCGTCGCCACGGTGCCGGGCGGCGCGGCCAACGTGCAGGATATCTACCCGCTGGCGCCGTTGCAGGAAGGCATCCTCTACCACCACCTCAGCTCGCCGCAGCACGACCCCTATGTGCTGCAGTCGCCCATGGCCTTCGACAGCCTGGCGCGGCTCGAAGCCTTCGCCGCTGCGTTGCGCCAGGCCATCGCACGCCACGATGTGCTGCGTACCGCCGTGCTCTGGGAGGGCCTGGCGCAACCGCTGCAGGTGGTCTGGCGCGAGGCGCCGCTACTGGTCGCACCGCTCGAAGGGCAGGACCTGCAACGCCTGGACCTGAGCCAGGCACCGCTGATTCGCCTGCTGTACAGCGCCGATGCCGGCAGCCAGCGGGTCGAGGCACTGCTGCAGTTCCACCATATCGTCCTCGACCACACCGCCCTGGAGATCATCGGCGCGGAACTGTTGGGCTACCTGCAAGGCACCACGGCACCGCTGCAGGCCCCGGTGCCTTACCGCAACTACGTGGCCCAGGCGCGCCTGGGCGTCAGCCAGGCCGAGCACGAGGCGTTCTTCCGCGAGCTGCTGGGTGATATCGACGAGCCGACGCTGCCCTACGGCCTGAGCGACGTGCAGGGCGATGGCCAGGCTATCGAGGAAGCCCAGCTGTGGCTGGACGAGACCTTGGCCGCGCGCCTGCGCCAACAGGCCCGGCAACTGGGCAGCAGCCCCGCGAGCCTGTTCCACCTGGCCTTCGCCCGCCTGCTGGCCGCCACCAGTGGCCGCGACAGCGTGGTGTTCGGCACCGTGCTGCTGGGCCGGCTGGAGGCCGGCGAGGGCGCCGAGCGGGCGCTGGGCATGTTCATCAACACCCTGCCGCTGCGCCTGGACCTGCAGGGCGCGGCCCTGCCCGAAGCGGTGCGCCAGACCCAGCAGCGCCTGAGCGCCTTGCTGGTCCACGAGCACGCGTCGCTGGCGCTGGCCCAGCGTTGCAGCGGCGTACCGGCGCCGGCGCCGCTGTTCAGCGCCATGCTCAACTACCGCCACGGCCAGGAGGCCAGCGAAGCCCGGCGCCTGGACTGGCAGGGCATCGAGTTCCTCGACGGCCAGGAGCGCAGCAACTACCCGTTGAGCCTCAGCGTGGACGACATGGGCCAAGGATTCCGCCTGGTGGCCATGACCCCGGCGACGGTTGGCGCCCAGCGGGTCTGCGGGCAGCTGCGGCAGGTACTGCTGGCGTTGGTCGAAGGCCTGGAGGCACAAACCGGGCAGACGGTGCTGCAACTGCCGGTGCTGCAGGACGAGGAACGCGCCTACCTGTTGCAGGGCTGCAACGCCACGGCGCGGGCCAATGATTCCGAGCAGCCGATCCAGGCACTGTTCGAGCGGCAGGCAGCACGCGCCCCGGAAGCGATTGCGGTGCACGCCGAGGCGGGGCAACTGAGCTACCGCGAGCTCAACATCCAGGCCAACCGCCTGGCCCATTACCTGATCGAACTGGGTGTGAAACCCGATGACCGGGTGGCGATCTGCGTCGAGCGCGGCCTGCCGTTGCTGGTCGGCCTGCTGGCGATCCTCAAGGCCGGTGGCGCCTACGTGCCGCTCGACCCGGGCTATCCGGCCGAGCGCCTCGGCCACATGCTCGCCGACAGCCAACCGCGGGCGTTGCTGGTGCAACAGGCCACCCGCGCCCTGGTGAGTTCGTCGGCGACATTGGTCGACCTCGATCAGCCGACGTGGGACGACCTGCCGGGCA
>Ga0213828_1000276_pt1 | contig 52874 bp, 48 predicted proteins | sample MC6MC0897MG_FD_180664 | JGI IMG/M metagenome (GOLD analysis project Ga0213828, IMG submission 180664) | Enriched soil aggregate microbial communities from Iowa State University, Ames, United States - MC6-MC0897-MG | ecosystem: Environmental > Terrestrial > Soil > Unclassified | place: USA: Iowa...
TTCACCGCTGCCGATCAGATGACCGAAGCACTTCCGGAACCTTTCCAAACAATCAACTCATTGATATTCAAGGAGTTTTTCGTTCCGATGTCGCTGGAAGTGGGGCGCATTATAAGGGGATCTGAAACCCCGTCAACCGTTAATTTCATAAAAATCAAAAAGATCGCGCCAGGTGCTCGCCGACGCCCTGCCACCCTGGCACCTATATAAGCAGCGCTAAAACAAAAGCGGGGAGGCCTACCGGCCTCCCCGCTTCTATATAACTACACCTGCAGGCAATCACTCAGCCTTGAGGGTAACCCGAGCAAACGCCTTCTTGCCCGCCTGGCACACGTGGGTCGCGCCGAGCACAAACATGAAGTCACGGTCGATCACCTCACCATCCACCTTGACCGCGCCGGCGCCGAGCAGATCCCGCGCCTGCGCCGAGTTCTTCACCAGGCCAGCCCGGTTCAGCACGGCGGCGATCGGCAGATTTTCAGCAGCGGCCACTTCGACCTCCGGCAGGTCTTCTGGCAACTCGCCTTCCTTCATGCGGTTACCCGCAGCACGGTGCGCATTGGCCGCGGCCTCTTCACCATGGAAACGCGCCACGATTTCCTCGGCCAGCTTGATCTTGATGTCACGCGGGTTAGCACCGTTCTCGACATCCGCCCGGAACTGATCGATCTCTTCCATCGAACGGAAGCTCAGCAGTTCGAAGTAACGCCACATCAAGGTATCGGGAATCGACACAAGCTTGCTGTACATCACCCCAGGGGCTTCCTGGATGCCGACATAATTGCCCAGCGACTTGGACATCTTCTTCACGCCATCCAGCCCTTCAAGCAGCGGCATGGTGACGATGTTCTGCGCCTCCTGGCCATAGGCGCGCTGCAGCTCGCGGCCCATCAGCAGGTTGAACTTCTGGTCGGTACCACCCAGCTCGACATCGGCCTTCAAGGCGACGGAGTCATAACCCTGGACCAGCGGATAGAGAAACTCATGGATCGCGATTGGCTGGTTGGTGGTGTAGCGCTTGTCGAAGTCATCGCGTTCGAGCATGCGCGCCACGGTGTACTGCGAGGCCAGGCGAATAAAGTCGGCAGGCGTGAGCGTGTCCATCCAGGTGGAGTTGAACGCCACCTCGGTCTTCGCCGGGTCGAGAATCTTGAAGACCTGCTGCTTGTAGGTCTCGGCGTTGTCGAGCACCTGCTCGCGGGTCAGCGGCGGGCGAGTAGCGCTCTTGCCGCTCGGGTCGCCGATCATGCCGGTGAAGTCGCCGATCAGGAAGATGACCTGGTGGCCCAACTCCTGGAACTGACGCAGCTTGTTGATCAGCACCGTGTGCCCCAGGTGCAGGTCGGGCGCGGTTGGGTCGAAGCCCGCCTTGATGCGCAGCGGCTGGCCGCGCTTGAGCTTCTCCACCAGTTCCGACTCGACCAATACCTCTTCCGCACCGCGCTTGATAAGCGCCAGCTGCTCTTCAACCGACTTCATAGACAGACCCGCAACGCTAGGATTCAAGGGGAGCCAACCATACAAGATCGGCCATCAAATACAAGTTTCGCAACGGATTGTGACCCGAACGGCGCACCGCAACGTCTACGCGCCCTTGCGTGAGAATGGATTTGGTTATATTTTATACAGTTATTTCATCTTCATCATGTCATTCATCTTTTCCATTTCACCTTTTTCAAAGTCACCTTACCTATGACCAACGAAACGCCTAAAGCGCCCCCGCTTTATCCGAAAAGCCATCTGTTGGCCGCCAGCGGCATCGCCGCCCTTCTCAGTCTGGCTTTGCTGGTGTTCCCCTCCAGCGAAGTGGAAGCCAAGAAAACCACCCTCAGCCTGGAGCTGGAAAGCCCGGCCGAACAGCTCAAGGACGAGGCCAGCGGCGCCCCGCTGGTCCAGGCCGAACAAAACAGCGACTCGCCCTTCGCCCAGATCGAAGGCGCGACGCCCGAAACCGCCAAGGCAGAACCCGCGCCTGCCCCTGCAGCCAAACAAGAGGACAAGGCCCCTGGCCACCGCGAGGTGGTCGTCAGCCGCGGTGATACGCTCTCGACCTTGTTCAACAAGGTTGGCCTGCCTGCCAACGTCGTTCACGACGTGCTGGCCAGCAACAAGCAGGCCAAGCAGTTCAGCCAGCTCAAGCATGGCCAGGTGCTGCAATTCGAGCTGGACAAGGACGGCCAACTGGCAAGCCTGCACAGCAAGGTCAGCAACCTCGAGACCATCCGCCTGAACCGCACCGACAAGGGCTTCGCCTTCGAGCGCGAGGTCAGCAAGCCGGTGGTGCGCACCGCCTACGCCCACGGCGTGATCAAGAGCTCGCTGTCCGCCTCCGCCCAGCGCGCCGGCCTGTCCCACAGCATGACCATGGACATGGCGCGCATCCTCGGCTACGACATTGATTTCGCCCAGGACATCCGCCCGGGCGACGAATTCGACGTGGTCTATGAGCAGAAGATGATGGACGGCAAAGTGGTCGGCACCGGGAACATCCTCTCCGCCCGCTTCACCAACCGCGGCAAGACCTACACCGCCGTGCGCTACACCAACAAGCAGGGCAACACCAACTACTACACCGCCGACGGCAACAGCCTGCGCAAGGCGTTCATCCGCACCCCGGTGGATTTCGCCCGCATCAGCTCGCGGTTCTCCGCCGGCCGCAAGCACCCGATCCTCAACAAGATCCGCGCGCACAAGGGCGTGGACTACGCCGCGCCACGCGGTACGCCGATCAAGGCTGCAGGCGACGGTCGCATCGAGCTCGCGGGCCGCCGTGGCGGCTACGGCAACACCGTGATCATCGCCCACGGCAACTCGTACAAGACGCTCTATGGCCACATGCAGGGCTTCGCCAAGGGCATCAAGACCGGCTCCAGCGTCAAGCAGGGGCAGATCATCGGCTACATCGGCACCACCGGCCTGTCGACCGGCCCGCATCTGCACTACGAGTTCCAGGTCAATGGCGTGCACGTCGACCCACTGAGCCAAAAAGTGCCAATGGCCGACCCGATCGCCAAGGCTGAGCGTCAGCGCTTCAACCAGCAGAGCCAGCCCCTGATTGCCCGCATGGATCAGGAAAAGGCCACTCTGCTCGCAGCCAACAAGCGCTGAGCCCATGGCGCTCTACCTGGGGGTGATGTCCGGCACCAGCCTCGATGGGCTGGACATCGCCCTGATCGAGCAAGACGAGCAGCTGCGGCTGCTCGCCACCCACTACATCCCCATGCCCATCGACCTGCGCCAGGACCTGCTCGGCCTCTGCGCCAGCGGCCCCGACGAGATCGCGCGTGCCGCCCTTGCCGAGAACCGCTGGGCCACACTGGCCGCCCAGGGCATCAACCACCTGCTGGACGCCCAAGGCCTGGGCCCCGAGGCCATTCGCGCCATCGGCAGCCACGGCCAGACTGTTCGCCATGAGCCGGCCCGCGGCTTCACCGTGCAGATCGGCAACCCCGCCCTGCTGGCCGAACTCACCGGCATCTGCGTGGTGGGCGACTTCCGCCGCCGCGACGTGGCGGCAGGCGGCCAGGGCGCTCCCCTGGTACCGGCATTTCACGAGGCCTTGTTCGGGCATCTCGGCCAGTGCCTGGCGATCCTCAACGTAGGCGGTTTCAGCAACCTCAGCCTGATCGAGCGGGAGCAACCGGTACATGGCTTCGACTGCGGGCCGGGCAATGTGCTGCTGGATGCCTGGATCGAACGCAAGCAAGGCCAGGCCTTTGATGCCAATGGCGCCTGGGCGGCCAGCGGCTGCGTGCAGCACGGCCTGTTGAACGCGCTGCTAAGCGATCCGTTCTTCGCCGGCAGCGGCCCGAAGAGCACCGGACGCGAGGTGTTCAACCTGCCATGGCTGGATGCCCACCTTGCCCGGCTACCCGCTTATCGCGACGAAGACGTCCAAGCCACGCTGCTGGAGCTGACGGCCCACACCATCATCGACTCGCTACGCCAGGCTCAGTCAGGGACTGAAGCCCTGCTGGTCTGCGGTGGTGGCGCCCGCAACGGCGTCCTGATGGCTCGCCTGGCCGCCCTGCTGCCTGGGGCGAAGGTTGCCAGCACCGCCGCGCATGGCGTGGACCCCGACTGGGTGGAGGCCATGGCCTTCGCCTGGCTGGCCCATTGCTGCCTGGAAGGCATTCCCGCCAATCGGCCCAGTGTCACCGCCGCCAGAGGCCTGCGTATCCTCGGCGCGATCTACCCCGCCTGAATGCAAAACGCCGCGCAAATGCGCGGCGTTTTTTTGCCCGACCTGATCAGATCGAGAACGACGAACCGCAACCGCAGGTGGTGGTGGCGTTCGGGTTCTTGATCACGAAGCGCGAGCCTTCCAGCCCCTCCTGGTAATCCACCTCGGCGCCGGCCAGGTACTGGTAGCTCATCGGGTCGACGACCAGTGCAACGCCTTCGCGCTCGACGATGGTGTCGTCATCGGCCACGTCCTCATCGAAGGTGAAGCCGTACTGGAAGCCCGAGCAACCGCCGCCGGTCACGAACACACGCAGCTTCAGCCGGTCGTTGCCCTCTTCGCTGACCAAGGTCTTCACCTTGTGCGCAGCCCCGGGGGTGAACTCCAAAGCCGTGGGGGTGAAGGATTCGACGCTCATGTTGATTCTCCCGGCGCAGTGCCGCCATAAAACTCGATGGGGCGTATTATCCGCTTGTCCGAGAAAATCGGTCAAGAATTGTGCGGCTTTAGTCGGCCCTACGAAAAAGGCCCGCACGCGGCGGGCCTTGGCGACGTACGCTGGCTTACGGCAGCAGGCCCGCGTGGGACAGGCCCATGCGCTCATCCAGGCCGAACAGGATGTTGAGGTTCTGCACCGCCTGGCCCGACGCGCCCTTGACCAGGTTGTCGATCACCGACAGCACCACCACCAGGTCACCGCCCTGCGGCCGGTGCACGGCGATGCGGCAGACGTTGGCACCGCGCACGCTGCGGGTTTCCGGGTGGCTGCCGGCGGGCATCACGTCGACGAACGGTTCATTGGCATAGCGCCTCTCGAACAGCGCCTGCAGGTCGACAGACGTGTCGGCGACCGTCGCATAGAGCGTGGCATGGATGCCGCGGATCATCGGCGTCAGGTGCGGCACAAAGGTCAGGCCGATGTCCTTGCCGGCTGCCTGGCGCAGGCCCTGGCTGATCTCCGGCAGATGACGGTGGCCCTTGACCGCATAGGCCTTCATGCTTTCACCAGCCTCGCAGAACAGCGAGCCCACAGCGGCACCACGCCCGGCGCCGCTGACGCCCGACTTGCAGTCGGCGATCAGGCGCGACGGATCGGCCAGGCCAGCCTCCAGAAGGGGCAGGAAGCCGAGCTGGGTGGCGGTCGGATAGCAACCCGGCACTGCGATCAGCTGCGCCTGGCGGATCTTATCGCGATTCACCTCAGGTAAACCGTAGACCGCGTCCTTGAGCAACTCTGGGGCGCCGTGAGGCTGGCCGTACCACTTGCCCCACTCGACAGCGTCCTGCAGGCGGAAGTCGGCGGACAGGTCGATGACCTTGGTCCCGGCGGCCAGCAGCTCGCCGGCCAAGGCGTGGGCGACACCATGGGGCGTGGCGAAGAACACCACATCGCAGGCCGCCAGGGTCTTGCTGTCCGGAACGCTGAACGCCAGGCCGTCGTAGTGGCCGCGCAGGTTCGGATACATGTCGGCAACCGCCACGCCCGCCTCGGAGCGCGAAGTGATGACCGCCACTTCGGCCTGTGGATGCTGCGCCAGCAGACGCAGCAGTTCGACACCGGTGTAACCCGTGCCGCCGACGATACCGACCTTGATCATGACGCTTGCCCCTTATCAACGAGACCACTGGAAAGCGCACGATAATAGGGGGCCAAGGCGCCTGTAACAACTCTTGGGATGACCCTTCGGCCCCTTGGCCTCTACTATCTGACGACCGTGAAAACCTGAAGGAACTCCCCATGCTCTATCTATGGATCAAGGCGCTGCATATCGTCAGCGTGGTCTGCTGGTTCGCCGGCCTGTTCTACCTGCCACGGCTGTTCGTCTATCACGCCCAGAGCCAGGACAGCATCAGCCTCGATCGATTCGTCACCATGGAGCGCAAGCTGTACCGGGGCATCATGAACCCGGCGATGATCGCCACCTATGTGTTCGGCGGCTGGATGCTGTACCTGAACCCCGGCTGGCTGAGCCAGGGCTGGCTGCACGCCAAGCTCACCCTGGTCGCGCTGCTCACCGTCTACCATCACATGTGCGGCGCCCAGCGCAAACGCTTCGCCGCCGGCACCAACACCCGCAGCCACGTGTACTACCGCTGGTTCAACGAAGCACCGGTGCTGATGCTGCTGGGCGTCGTAATTCTCGTGGTGGTCAAACCGTTCTGACGATATCCACCCGCCTACAGGAGTTTCGCCATGTCCCTGCCCGCCTCGCTCGCAAAACACCTGCGCTTGCCTCTGGTTGCGGCGCCGATGTTCCTGATTTCCAACCCCCGGCTTGTGCTGGCCTGCTGCGCCAATGGCGTGGTGGGCAGCTTCCCGGCGCTGAACCAGCGTGACAGTGCAGGGTTCAAGGCCTGGCTGGAGGAGATCGAAGCAGGGCTGGACGAACTGCAGGCACCTGCTCCCTATGCGGTAAATCTCATCGTGCACCCGAGCAACCCGCGTCTGCAGGCCGACCTTGCACTGTGCGTCGAACATCGGGTCCCCATCGTCATCACCAGCCTCGGCGCGGTGAAGGAGGTGGTCGATGCGGTGCACGGCTATGGCGGCCTGGTGTTCCATGACGTGACGACCCGTCGCCACGCCGAAAAGGCCGCAGAGGCAGGTGTCGACGGCCTTATCGCGGTGGCGGCCGGGGCCGGGGGCCATGCCGGCACCTGGAGTCCGTTCGCCCTGGTTGCGGAGATCCGCCAGTTCTTCGACAAGACCCTGCTGCTGGCGGGCTGCCTCAACCATGGCCACGAACTGCTGGCCGCGCAATTGCTGGGGGTGGACCTCGGCTACATGGGCACACGCTTCATCGCCACCCGCGAGAGCCAGGCCCAGGACGCCTACAAACAGATGATCCTGGGCGCAGGTGCGGCCGATATCGTGCATACCCCGGCAGTGTCCGGCATCCCCGCCAGCTTCCTGCGCCAGAGCCTCGAGCAGGCCGGGTACGACCTGGCCGCGCTCAAGAGCAACCACGAGGCCGGTAAGCTCAAGCCGCTGGACGAGGAAGCCAAGGCCTGGAAGACCGTATGGTCGGCCGGCCAGGGTGTCGGCGAAATCCATGACCTGCCCACTGCCGGTGACCTGATCGGGCGCTTGCAGGACGAATACCAAGCGGCCCTCGAACGCAGCCAGCAGCTGCGCAGCAACGCCTTGTAGCAAAACGGCCACGCTGTACACTAGGCGCCCCTTTCGCCCCAGGAGCCTTGCATGACCCGTTACGCCATGATCACTGGTGCTTCCAGCGGCCTGGGCCTGGCCCTGGCGGAGGCTCTGGCACGGCGCGGGCGCAACCTGATCCTGGTGGCACGCCAGCGCGAAACGCTGGAGCCGGTGGCCATCGAACTCACCCAACGCTTTGGCGTGGAAGTGCTGTTCCGTGCCTGCGACCTCAGCCAACCCTTGCGCCTGTCGGGCTTCGTGCTTGAGCTGGAGGAAGGCGAGCGGCGTATCGACCTTCTGGTCAACTGCGCGGGGCAGCGCACCTACGGGCCATTCCTGGCGCATGAATGGGCCGATGAGCAGGACCTGCTCGAGGTCAACATCCTCGCGCTCAGTCGCCTGTGCCATGCCATCGGCAACCTGATGGCGATCCAAGGTGGCGGGCAGATCCTCAATGTCGCGGGACTTGCCGGCGTCGCCCCCGGGCCGTGGATGGCCGCCTATGCGGCCAGCAAGGCCTATGTGCTGAGTTTTTCCGAGGCGTTGCGCGAAGAGCTGAAACGCACCGGAATCAAGGTATCGGTGCTGTGCCCCGGACCGGTGCGCTCCGCCAGACGTCGCATTCCCCGGCTGGAAGGCAACACCCGCTGCCTGAGTCCCGAAGAAATCGCCCTGTATACAGTGCGCGCCCTGGACAAGAACCGCGCCCTGATCCTGCCCGGCAGGCGCAACCGCTGGCTGGCCTTCGCCCCACGCCTGCTACCGCGCTGGCTGGCGCGCAAGCTGGCCGGCGTTATCCATCGGCGCTACTGCCCGGTCGGCATGGAATAGCCACTGGGCGAGCAGCGTCGGGCTCAGTACACTCAGCCCCGACAATCACCATGGAGCACGTGCTGTGGACGATCTATTCCTCAAAATCATCAACCGGGAAATCCCGGCGGATATCATCTATGAAGATGACCAGATCCTGGCCTTCAAGGACATTGCCCCAGCGGCGCCTGTGCATTTTCTGGTCATTCCGAAAAAACACATCCGCACCCTCAACGACCTGACCGAAGAGGACAAGGCCCTGGCCGGCCATATCCTGTTCACCGCCCAGCGTCTGGCCGTCGAGCAGGGCTGCGAGGAAGGCTTCCGCGTCGTCATGAACTGCAACCCGAAAGGCGGCCAGACCGTCTACCACATCCACATGCACGTGCTTGGCCAGCGCCAGATGCACTGGCCGCCGGGCTGATCCAAGGCAAGCCCGCCCAAGGGTATTGAGGTAGACTGTCGGGCATCACTTCAGCGGAGGTGCCCGATGGCTACCGAACGTCACTACTCGCCGCTCGACCGCTTGTTGCTGCAGGCCGATACCGCCATGCGCACCTTGCTGCCCTTCAGCGGCCAACCCGCCCGCCCCTCGCCGGCCATCGTCCAGCCGGACGCCGAGCTCGATGAGCAGCAGTCCCGCCATATCGCCGGCCTGATGCGCATCAACCACACCGGCGAAGTCTGCGCCCAGGCGCTGTACCAGGGCCAAGCCCTGACCGCCAAGCTGCCCCAGGTGCGCAAGGCCATGGAGCATGCGGCGGAAGAAGAAATCGACCACCTGGCCTGGTGCGAGCAGCGTATTCGCCAGCTCAACAGCCACCCCAGCGTGCTCAATCCGGTGTTCTACGGCCTGTCGTTCGGCATCGGCGCCCTCGCCGGGCTGGTCAGCGACAAGGTCAGCCTGGGCTTCGTCGCCGCTACCGAGCATCAGGTGTGCAAGCACCTGGACGAACACCTGGAGCAGATCCCCGAGAACGACGGCAAGTCCCGCGCCATCCTCGAACAGATGCGCGTCGACGAGGAACACCATGCCGAGTCCGCGCTGGAAGCCGGCGGCTACCGCTTCCCGGCGCCCGTGCGCTTTGGCATGAGCCTGCTGGCCAAGGTCATGACCAAGAGCACCTACCGTATCTGAGGTTTCCCCGCATGGACCGCTTCGACGCCAGGGACCTGGCTCACGCCGTGACTGCCGGCATCCTGCAGCCGGGCCAAGACCAGGCCCTGCTGGCGTTCCTGCGCCAGCAACCGCCCAGCCGGGCCAGCTTCCAGCTGGCCCACGTCGCCTTCTACCTGGGCGCGCTGCTGATCATGGGCGCCATGGGCTGGATGCTCACCGAGGCCTGGATGCGCATCGGCGACAGCGCGCTGCTGGCTTTCGCCTTGCTGTATATCGTCGGCATCACCCTGTTCGCCCTCTCCCTGCAGCGTCGCGCCCAACCCATTGCCGCCGGTGTGCTGGCCGCCGTGGCCGTGAGCATCGTGCCGCTGGCGGTATTCGCCATCGAGCGGTTGGTCGGCTGGTGGCCGCTAAACGACATCAGAGGTGGCTACGACTGGTACTTCACCCATGTACAGGGTGGCTGGGTGGTGATGGAAGTGGCGACGGTACTCGCCGGCCTGCTGATGCTGCGCCTGATTCCCTTCCCGTTCATCGTCATGCCGATTGCCGTGGCGCTGTGGTTCATGTCCATGGACCTCAGCGAATGGTTCCACGGCGAGGTATTCACCTGGGAGCAACGGCGCACGGTATCGCTGTGGTTCGGCCTTGGCCTGCTGCTGGTCTTCCTCGTGGTCGACGGGCGCACCAAGCGCGACTATGCCTTCTGGGGTTATCTCGCCGGACTGGCGGCATTCTGGGGTGGGTTGACGCTGATGAACAGCGCCAGTGAATGGGGAAAATTCCTCTATTGCCTGATCAACCTGGGACTGATGGGCCTGGCGGTGCTGCTGCGCCGGCCGGTATTCATGGTCTTTGGCGCGATGGGCGTGGCGGTCTACCTCGGGCATCTTTCCCACGAGGTGTTCGCCGATTCGCTGTTGTTCCCGGTGGTACTCAGCTTGATCGGCCTGGGTGTGATCGCCCTGGGCGTGCTCTACCAGAAACGCCGCGAGGCAATGAGCGAGCAGCTTCGAGCAAGATTACCCGCCGGTCTGTTGCAGTGGCTGCCAGCGCTGCGTCGTTGATCATGCGCTTGGCAATGACCCGATTGCTGCAGAGCCTAGCGCTGCCCCTGGTCGCCTACCTGTTCGTTTGCCTGATGCTCGCCAGCGTCGGGCAAGATCCTTTCAGCCTGGAACTGCCAACGCTCACCGACCCCGAAAGCAACAGCACCGTCGAACTGTTGCTGAGTACATTACCCGGGCAATTGCTGTTCCTGCTGCTCGGTGGCTTTGTTGTCAGCCGCCGGTTGCTGGTCGGCATGTTCGTACTGGCCGGCATCATCACGGCGTGGCTGCAGTGCGCGCTGTTTGCCGAGCACTTCGGCACCACCTGGAGCAACCTTGAAATCCTCATGTTGCTCGGCGTGAATACGCCGTGGCTGTTGCTCGCGCTGGTCCCCGGGGTGATGTTGCTGCTGGTCGCCGAACGCCTGCGCCAGCAAAGCGCCTGACAATCAGGCGCCAGGGGCTTCAACCGAGCTCGACGATTTCGTAACCGTGGGTGATCTCCACACCGGCACGCTCGAGCATGATCGACGCCGAGCAGTACTTCTCGGCCGACAGCTCCACTGCGCGCTTGACCTGCGCCTCTTTCAGCCCTCGCCCTTTGACCACGAAGTTCATGTGGATCTTGGTGAACACCTTGGGGTCTTCACCGGCACGCTCAGCTTCGAGGAAGGCTTCGCAGCTCTCCACGGCCTGGCGGGATTTCTTGAGGATGCTGACCACGTCGAAGCTGCTGCAGCCACCCAGGCCAAGCAGGAGCATTTCCATCGGGCGCACGCCCAGGTTGCGGCCTCCTGCTTCGGGGGGCCCGTCCATGACCACGACGTGGCCACTCCCCGACTCGCCGAGGAACATCGCTTCACCGGCCCACTGGATGCGTGCCTTCATCAATCCGGACTCCCGATCTCGTAAAAGGGTGTCAGCTTAGACCTTGTGAGGCTGTCGGAAAAGCTCAAGCCGCGGCGCTTTTGTGCCGATTCAAGTTGAAGTGTCTGATAAGCTGGCGCCAAATGACTGGCGCATGCTGCCAGGCAGCCTCTATAAAAAGCCAATGCGTCGCATCGAACAGGATTTCGTGATGGTCTCCTCAGCCCTGCCACCCAAGATCAAGAACATCGACAAGCTGCTGGCCCACTGCCAGCGCCGTCGCTACGCCGCCAAGAGCAACATTATCTGCGCGGGTGACCGGGCCGAGACCTTGTCGTTCATCATCAAGGGCTCGGTGACCATCCTTATCGAGGACGACGACGGCCATGAGATGATCATCGCCTACCTCAACAGCGGCGACTTTTTCGGCGAGCTGGGGCTGTTCGAGCCGGTCGGTCAGGAGCATCAGCGCAGCGCCTGGGTCCGCGCCAAGACCGAGTGCGAAGTGGCCGAGATCGGTTACGACAAGTTCCGCGAGCTGGCGCGCCTGGAGCCGGACATCCTCTACGCCCTGGGCAGCCAGATGGCCCAGCGCCTGCGCAACACCACGCGCAAGGTCGGCGACCTGGCGTTCTTCGACGTTACCGGCCGCGTCGCCCGCTGCCTGCTCGACCTGTGCAAGCAGCCTGATGCCATGACCCACCCCGATGGCATGCAGATCAAGATCACCCGCCAGGAGATCGGCCGGATCGTCGGTTGTTCACGGGAGATGGTCGGCCGCGTGCTAAAGGACCTCGAGGAACGCAGCCTGGTGCAGGTCAAGGGCAAGACCATGGTGGTCTACGGCACCCGTTAGTCTGTCGGCAGCGCCGCGAGCACCTGCGCATAAGCCTGGTTCAGACGCTCGCACCAGGGCGCGGCGGGCGCCACTTCGTGCAGGGCAATATGGCTGTCGGCGCGGCAGCGCTGAGGCAGATCGCAGCATTCATTGAAGCGGTTGACCGCCGCGACCATCGATTCGCGCTCGTTGTCCAGTAACAACGCACCATGCACCAGCACCACCGGCCGTTTGCCGCCCAGGCCCTGACGCCAGCGCTGGGCCGTGCCGACCAGCTTGCGGCCATTGAGGTTGACGTTGTAGCGGCCATCACAGAAGGCGCCGTCGATCTCGCCCACCGAGGCCACACCGCCCCATTCGCGCAAGACATCGCACAGCGGCAGGCACAGCCGCTCGTAGGCGTTCTCGATGCGGCCATGGTCGCCTTCGCTGCGCGGCGCGACGTAGACCAGTGCCACGTTCACGGTTGCATGGGATTGCGGCACAGGCTCACCGCCGGTTTCGCGCAGCAGCACCGGCCAACCGGCAATGGCCAGTTCGGCGCAGGCAGCCTCGAAGTTATCCAGGCGACTCATGCGACGGGGCATGACCAGGGCATGGTCGGTAGGGCGCCAGAACAATACACCGGATTCGCGCTCGCCACGGCAGACGGCGGCCAGCAGGTCCTGCTCGGCATGCAAGCCTTGTTCGACGGTGAGGGCCAGGGGTTGATCGGTCATTGATCCACCTTTGATGTGATGTTCACCGGCCTCATCGCGGGGCAAGCCCGCTCCCACGCTGGAACGGTGCCGCAATGAGGCCCTCGAATACGAAAAAGCCGGCAAAAACGCCGGCTTTCGGTTCGATCAGTCCAGTTGCTGAACAGTCTTCTTCACTTGCTCGGGGAAGAACAGCCGCTGCAACTCCAGCCCTGGCTGCTCGGCGCGCATGAACGCCTCGCCGACCAGGAAGGAGTACACCTCGTTGATTTCCATCAGCTCGACATCGGCCCGGTTGAGGATGCCGCTTTCGGTAATCGCCAGACGGTCACGCGGGATGCGCGGCAGCAGGTCGAGGGTGGTCTCCAGGCTGACCTCGAAGGTATGCAGGTTGCGATTGTTGACCCCGACCAGCGGTGTATCGAGGGTCTTCAGCGCACGGTCCAGTTCATCGCCGTCATGCACTTCGACCAGCACGTCGAGGCCGACGTCCTTGGCCGTGGCCGCCAGCTCCGCCATTTTCACGTCGTCTAGCGCCGACACGATCAACAGCACGCAGTCGGCACCCAAGGCGCGGGCCTCGACGATCTGATAAGGATCGACCATGAAGTCCTTGCGGATCACCGGCAGCGAAACGGCGGCACGCGCCTGCTGCAAGTAGATGTCAGCGCCCTGGAAGTAGTCCACGTCGGTCAGCACCGACAGGCAGGTTGCGCCCCCCCTCTCATAGCTGACGGCAATTTCCGCCGGCACGAAGTGTTCGCGGATCACGCCCTTGCTCGGCGAAGCCTTCTTGATTTCGGCGATGACCGCCGGCTGCTTGCGCCTGGCCTGCTCGATCAGGGCATTGGCAAAGCCACGCGGGGCATCTGCTGCCTTGGCCAGGCGCTCGAGCTCACCCAGGCTGACCCGCGCGCTGCGCTCGGCCACTTCCTGGAACTTGCGGGCGATGATCCTTTCCAGCACCGTCGGTACACTCATGCTTCGTTCTCCACCTTGAATACCGCGGTAAAGGCGCCCAGCTCCTGGAGTTTTTCCCAGGCCAAGCCGGTGTGCAGGACATCGTGAGCCAGCTCGACACCCTGGGCCAGGGTCATCGCGTGATCAGCGGCATACAGCGCCGCGCCAGCGTTGAGCACGATCATCTCGGCGGCCTTCTGGCCGTTCTCGGTCTTGCGCCGGCCCAGGGCATCGCGGATCAGTTCCAGCGAGGCCTGCGGGCCCTCGACCGCCAGGCCATGGAGGCTCTGGCTCTTCATGCCGAGGTCTTCCGGCTCGACCCAATACTCGGTGATCTGGTCGTTCTTCAGTTCAGCGACAAAGGTTGGCGCAGCCAGGCTGAACTCGTCCAGGCCATCCTTGGAGTGCACCACCAGCACATGCTTGCTGCCCATGCGCTGCAGCACTTCGGCCAATGGGCGGCACAGGGCCTGGGTGAACACGCCGACCACCTGGTGCTTCACACCGGCCGGATTCGTAAGCGGGCCGAGCATGTTGAACAAGGTACGCAGCCCCAGTTCGCGACGCGGGCCAGCGGCGTGCTTCATCGCGGTATGGTGGGTCTGGGCGAACATGAAGCCGATGCCGAGGCTGTCGATGCAGCGGGCCACCTGGACCGGGGTCAGGTTCAGGTAAATGCCCGCAGCTTCCAGCAGGTCGGCGCTGCCGCTCTTGCCGGAAACGGCGCGGTTGCCGTGCTTGGCCACCGTGCAGCCCGCAGCCGCCAGCACGAAGGCCGAGGCGGTGGACACGTTGAAGATGTTGGCGCCGTCGCCACCGGTGCCGACGATGTCGACCACGCCGTCGAGGGTCTTGAGCTCGACCTTGTCGGCCAGCTCACGCATCACCGACACCGCGCCGACGATCTCGTCGATGCTCTCGCTCTTCATGCGCATGCCCATGAGGAAGGCGCCGATCTGCGCCTCGCTGCACTGGCCGGTCATGATCTGGCGCATGACGTCGCGCATTTCCTCGGTGGACAGGTCCAGGTGGCCGACAATGCGGCTCAAAGCGGTCTTGATTTCCATGATCGGTCCTTAACGGCATCCGCCGGTCTGCTTGAGGAAATTGGCGAACAGCTCGTGTCCCTGCTCGGTGAGGATGGATTCCGGATGGAACTGTACCCCCTCCACGTTCAGGGTTTTATGACGCAGGCCCATGATCTCGTCGACAGAGCCGTCTTCATGCGCGGTCCAGGCGGTCACTTCCAGGCAGTCGGGCAACGTGTCGCGCTTGACCACCAGCGAGTGGTAGCGGGTCACGGTGAGCGGGTTGTTCAGGCCAGAGAACACCCCCAGGTCGCGGTGGAACACCGGGCTGGTCTTGCCGTGCATCACCTGGCGGGCACGCACCACGTCACCGCCATAGGCCTGGCCGATGGACTGGTGACCCAGGCACACGCCGAGGATTGGCAGCTTGCCGGCAAAATGCAGGATGGCCTCGATGGACACACCGGCCTCGCTCGGCGTGCAGGGGCCCGGGGAGACGACGATGCGCTCGGGATTCAGGGCTTCGATCTGGGCGATGGTCATTTCGTCATTGCGAATGACCTTGACCTCGGCACCGAGCTCGCCGAGGTACTGCACGACGTTGTAGGTGAAGGAGTCGTAGTTGTCGATCATCAGTAACATCTGGAACGAACCTCTTGAATACTGACTTTTGATTCGAGCCTTCCCTGCTGCCATGGGCGCGGGAAAATTCCGCGGTGAGCGGCGGGTAAAGCGAAAGGAAGGCAAACAGGAGCGGGCCGGGCATGCCGGCAAGAGATAAAGTCAGGCGCGCCAACGCCAACGGGCGACGGCCTTGATAACGCGCATCAAGAGTTTGCTGACGATCAACACGGGGTAGGTCTCGTTCATACGTCAGGGCACAGTAGCCTACCGGGGCGACGGGCGCAATACGCCCGTAAACACGGGGAAACTAATGCGATGGTGGGCGAAGACCGGCGATTTGCTAAGGTCATGCGGCTTGCTTCGATAAAAACAACGAAAAGGATATTCATGCATGCGCAAGACTCCCTTCCTGTACTCCGCCCTCGGCATCCTCGCCCTGGCTTGCAGCCAGGCGATGGCCGGCCCCTCCCCTTATTCATCGCTCATCGTCTTTGGCGACAGCCTCAGTGATGCCGGGCAGTTTCCCGACCTGACCGGCGGCACGCCAGGCATGCGTTTCACCAACCGCGATGCCGATGGCAACTACGCGCCCGTCTCGCCGATGATCCTGGGGGGCAGGCTGGGCTTTTCGGGATCTGCCCTGGGACCATCGACATCACTCAGCAACCAGCTGCAAGGCACGCCCGACGGCAACAACTGGGCCGTCGGCGGCTACACCACCCAGCAGATCCTCGACTCGATCACCGACACCTCGAAAGCTGTCATCCCGCCCGGGCGCCCTGGCGCGGGGGTGGTCCTGCGCGAGCGTGACGGTTACCTGGCCAACGGCCTGCGCGCCGACCCCAATGCCCTGTACTACCTGACCGGTGGCGGCAACGACTTCCTCCAGGGCCTGGTCAACAGCCCCGCTACCGCTGCCGCAGCTGGCGCCCGCCTGGCGGCCAGCGCCCAGGCGCTGCAACAGGGCGGAGCGCGCTACATCATGGTCTGGCTGCTGCCAGACCTGGGACAGACACCGAACTTCAGCGGCACGCCCCAGCAAGGGCCGCTGTCGCAACTGTCCAGCGTGTTCAACCAGTCGCTGGTCAGCCAGCTCGGGCAGATCGACGCCGAGATCATTCCGCTCAACATCCCCACCCTGCTGCAGGAGGCCCTCACCAGCCCCGCCCAGTTCGGCCTGGCCGCCGACCAGAACCTGGTCGGCACCTGCTACAGCGGCGACGGCTGCGTGGGCAACCCGGTCTACGGGCTGAACGGCACTACCCCGGACCCGACCCGGCTGCTGTTCAACGACTCGGTGCACCCGACCATCGCCGGCCAGCAGTTGATCGCCGACTATGCCTATTCGATCCTGGCCGCGCCGTGGGAGCTGACCCTGCTCCCGGAAATCGCCCACGCCAGTATCCGCGCCCACCAGGATGAACTGCGCAACCAGTGGCAGACACCCTGGCAGGCCGTCGGTCAATGGCAGGCCTTCGTCGCCACCGGCGGCCAGGACCTGGACTTCGGCAGCCAGCGCAGCGCCGCCAGTGGTGACGGGCGCGGCTACAACCTGACCCTCGGCGGCAGCTACCGGCTCGACGAAGCGTGGCGCGTGGGGCTGGCGGCCGGCGTGTACCGGCAAAAGCTCGAGGCGGGCCAGGATGACTCGGATTACAAGCTCGACAGCTACCTTGCCAGCGCCTTCGCTCAGTTCCGCCGGGATCGCTGGTGGGCTGATGCGGCATTGACCGCCGGTCACCTGGATTACCGCGACCTCAAGCGCACCTTCGCCCTGGGTGTGAACGACCGCAGCGAGAAAGGCAACACCGATGGCGAGGCCTGGGCCGTCACCGGCCGGGTGGGCTACAACCTGGCGCCCGAGAGCAGCCACTGGCAACTGGCGCCGTTCATCAGTGCCGACTATGCGCGGGTCAAGGTCGATGGCTACGACGAGAAGAGCGGCCGCTCCACGGCGCTCGGTTTCGACGATCAGGAACGTACATCACGTCGGCTCGGGGCCGGCCTGCTGGGTAGCGTGCAACTGCTGCCGACGACAAAGCTGTTTGCCGAGGTGGCCCGCGAGCATGAGTTCGAGGATGACCAGCAGGACTTGCGCATGCACCTGACCAGCCTGCCGGCGAACGACTTCACCCTCACCGGCTATACACCGGACAGCAACCTGACGCGGGCCAGCCTGGGGGTGAGCCATGAACTGGTGCCGGGGGTGAACCTGCGGGGGAACTACAATTGGCGCAAGAGTGATGAGTTGCGCCAGCAGGGCGTGAGCGTGGCGTTGAGCCTGGACTTCTAAGTTGTCGGGGCCGCGTTGCGGCCCCGATCTATTTACTTGGCGCAGGTCTGCTCGGCCAACGCCACTGCCCGGAACATTGCCCGGCGCTTGTTGATGGTCTCTTCCCATTCCAGCGCCGGCACAGAGTCGGCGACGATGCCGCCGCCGGCCTGCACATGCAGTTCGCCGTCCTTGATCACCGCGGTGCGGATGGCGATGGCGGTATCCATGTTGCCGTTCCAGGCAAAATAACCCACCGCGCCACCGTAGACACCGCGCTTGACCGGCTCGAGCTCGTCGATGATTTCCATCGCGCGAATCTTCGGCGCACCCGACAGGGTGCCGGCCGGCAGGATCGCCCGCAGTGCGTCCATGGCGGTCAGGCCTTCACGCAGTTGGCCGGTGACATTGGACACGATGTGCATGACGTTCGAATAACGCTCGATCACCATCTTCTCGGTCAGGCGAACACTGCCGGTGGCGGACACGCGGCCCACGTCGTTGCGGCCCAGGTCGATAAGCATCAGGTGCTCGGCGATTTCCTTGTCATCCGACAGCAGGTCGTCTTCCAGGGCCCGGTCGGCTTCTTCGGTGGCGCCACGCGGGCGGGTACCGGCGATCGGGCGCACGGTCACCAGGTTGTCTTCGACCCGCACCAGCACTTCCGGCGAGCTGCCCACCACATGGAAGTCGCCGAAATTGAAGAAGTACATGTACGGCGTCGGGTTGAAGCAACGCAGCGCCCGGTAAAGGTCGATGGGCGCGGCCTTGAAGTCGATGGACATGCGCTGGGATGGCACCACCTGCATGCAGTCGCCGGCCAGGATGTATTCCTTGATCCGGCCCACCGCGTTTTCGTAGTCGTCACGGGTGTAGCTGGAGCGGAACTCGGGTTCGGCTGCCTGTGGCCCGCTCAAGTCCAGGCCGCGGCGCGGGGTGATCGGCTGGCGGAGGGTGTCCAGCAAACCTTGCAGGCGGGCCTGGCCCTGCTCGAACGCTTGTTCTTCGGCCGGATCAACCAGCACGATCGCATGCATCTTGCCGGCCAGGTTGTCGAACACCACTACCGCGTCGGAGACCATCAGCAGGATATCTGGCACGCCCAGCGGATCGGGGTTGGGGCTGGCGCCCAGGCGTTTTTCCACATAACGCACGCAGTCGTAGCCGAAGTAACCGACCAGGCCACCATTGAAACGCGGCAAGCCTGGGATGTCAGCGACCTTGTAACGGTCCTTGAACGCCTCGACGAAAGCCAGCGGGTCTTCGACGTCGTGGCTTTCCACCTCGACGCCATCCTGCAGGATGCTCACATGGTAGCCATGCACACGCATGACGGTGCGCGACGGCAGGCCGATCATCGAGTAGCGGCCCCATTTCTCGCCACCTTGCACGGACTCGAGCAGGTAGGAGTTGGGCTGGTCAGCCAGTTTCAGGTAGATCGACAGCGGCGTGTCGAAGTCAGCCAGGGTTTCGCAGGCCAGGGGGATGCGGTTGTAGCCGGCAGCGGCCAGGCGCAGGAATTCTTCGCGGGTCATGTGTAGCCTCGGGGCAAGCAGCAATGGGGTCGGGCAAACGGATGTACCGGCAGGCGCCGGCGGGCGGGAGTCAGGCGCGCCAGCGCCAGCGGGCCAGGGCCTTGATGACTTTCATCCAGAATTTGCCAGTAACCACCACGTCGTTGTCTCTGCTTTGCGGGGCTTGAAGGTCCGCCAACGTTATCCCAGTGTCGGTGACTAAGCAACCGGGCAGCAGCAGGCGCAGATCGCTGAGCACCAGGCTGGGCGACTCCTCGTCGATGGGGCGGCCATGGTTGTAGCCGTAGCTCAGGCCGACGCACTGCACCCCCGCGGCCTTGGCGGCCAGCACGTCGCTGCGTGAATCGCCGACGAACAGCGCCTGCTCGGCGCTGACGCCGGCCATTTTCATGACGAACAGCAGCGCTGCAGGGTCGGGCTTCTTCTGTGGCAGGGTGTCGCCGCCGATGATCCAGCGGAAGTAGCGCCCGATCTTCATCTGGTCGAGCAAAGGGGCAACGAAGCGCTCGGGTTTGTTGGTGATCAGCGCCATTTCCACGCCCTGCTTGCGCAACCAGCGCAGGGTGTCGCGCACGCCGGGGTAGACCACGGTGAGTTCATGGTTGTCGGCATAGGCCTCCATGAACAGCGCCAGCGCGCGCTCGGCCAGCGCATCGTCCACCGCGGCATGGTCGATACCGCCGGCCAGGGCCCGGCGCACCAGCACCTGGGCGCCGTTGCCGACCCAGTGGCGCACGGCCTCCAGGCCTGCAGGCTGTCGCCCGAGTTCGAGCAGCGTGCGGTCGACGGCTGCGGCCAGGTCAGGTACCGAATCGATCAGGGTGCCATCCAGATCGAACATCACCAGCCTGGGCAGTGTCCCCGGGAACAGCTGCTCGAAGCCGCTCATGCGCGTGCCAGCGCCATTTCGGCACGCATCTTGTCGATGACTTCCTTGTAGTCCGGGGCATTGAAGATCGCCGAGCCGGCAACGAAGGTGTCAGCGCCAGCGGCGGTGATCTCGCGGATGTTGTTGACGTTCACGCCACCGTCGATCTCCAGGCGGATGTCACGACCGCTGGCGTCGATCAGGGCACGGGCTTCGCGCAGCTTGTCGAGGGTGCCGGGGATGAACTTCTGGCCGCCGAAACCTGGGTTGACGCTCATCAACAGGACCATGTCGATCTTGTCCATCACGTACTTCAGCGCATCCAGGCTGGTAGCCGGGTTGAACACCAGGCCGGCCTTGCAGCCGCCGTCCTTGATCAGTTGCAGGGAACGGTCGATGTGCTGCGTGGCTTCCGGGTGGAAGGTGATGTAGGTGGCGCCGGCCTCGATGAAGTCACCGATGATGCGGTCGACCGGGCTGACCATCAGGTGCACGTCGATGGGTGCGGTCACGCCGTACTTGCGCAGGGCGCTGCAGACCATCGGGCCGATGGTCAGGTTGGGCACGTAGTGGTTGTCCATGACATCGAAGTGGACGATGTCGGCCCCGGCGGCGAGGACCTTGTCGACGTCCTCGCCCAGGCGGGCGAAGTCGGCGGACAGAATGGAGGGGGCAATAGCGTAGGGCTGCATGGCGCACCTGTTGGGCAGAATCACGGTGGCGCGCATTGTAACTCAGGGAAGCGGATCGGGGCTGATTGGTATCAACGCCAGCGCGGCAGATGGTCGAACGGATGGCGTGGGGTCGCCGCATCGCCGCTCCCACGTCACCCGCGTCGAAGATTCAACCTGGCTGCTGGGTCCTCAGCTTTTCGCTGCGCCCGCGCAGCCACTCCAGGGTCAGCAGCAGGACCACCGAAAAGGCGATCAACAAGGTCGCTGCCGCGGCGATGGTCGGGCTCAGGTTCTCGCGGATACCGCTGAACATCTGCCGTGGCAGGGTCGCCTGCTCGGGCCCGGCAAGGAACAGGGTCACCACCACCTCATCGAACGACGTGGCAAAGGCGAACAGCGCCCCGGAGATCACTCCGGGGGCGATCAACGGCAAGGTCACCCGACGGAAGGCCAGCAGAGGCGAGGCCCCAAGGCTCGCCGCCGCGCGCACCAGGTTGTAGTTGAACCCCTGCAGCGTGGCCGACACGGTGATGATCACGAACGGCACACCCAGCACCGCATGCACCAGGATCAGTGAGGTGAAGCTGTTACCCATGCCCAACGGGGCGAAGAACAGGTAGCTGGCCACGCCAATGATCACCACCGGCACCACCATCGGCGAAATCACCAGCGCCATCACCAGCGACTTGCCGGGGAAGTCGCCACGGGTCAGGCCGATGGCCGCCAGGGTGCCGAACACCATGGCCAGCAGCGTGGCTGCCGGGGCAACGATGATGCTGTTCTTCAGGGCGCGCATCCATTCGGCGGAGGCGAAGAAGTCCTGGTACCAGTGCAACGAAAAGCCTTGCAGGGGGTAGACCAGGAAGCTCCCGCTGTTGAACGACAGCGGGATGATCACCAGCACCGGCAACACCAGGAACAGCAGGATCAGACCGCACAGGATACGCAGGCTGTAGAACCACACCCGCTCCACGGGGGACATGTAAGGGCTCAGCATGACAAGGCTCCTCAGCTCAGGCGCAGGCGGCTGGCGCCGACCAGCCAGCTATAGATCAGGTACAGCAGCACGGTGGCCAGCAGCAGCAATCCGCCCAGGGCGGTGGCCATGCCCCAGTTGATGCTGGTGTTGGTATAGAAGGCGACGAAATAGCTGACCATCTGGTCGTTCGGGCTGCCCAGCAGCGCCGGGGTGATGTAGTAGCCGATGGCCAGGATGAACACCAGCAGGCAGCCGGCGCCGACACCGGCGTAGGTCTGCGGGAAGTACACCCGCCAGAAACTGGCGAACGGATGGCAGCCGAGGGAGATCGCCGCGCGCATGTAGCTGGGCGAGATACCTTTCATCACGCTGTACAGCGGCAGGATCATGAACGGCAACAGGATGTGCACCATGGAGATGTACACGCCGGTACGGTTGAACACCAGCTCCAGCGGCTGATCGATGATGCCCATGGCCATCAGCGCACTGTTGATCAGCCCGCCTGACTGCAACAGCACGATCCAGGCCGCCACCCGCACCAGGATGGAGGTCCAGAACGGCAGCAGCACCAGGATCATCAGCAGGTTGCTCTGCCGGGTCGGCAGGTTGGCCAGCAGGTACGCCAGGGGATAGGCCAGCAACAGACAGATCACGGTGATCACCACACCCATCCACAGGGTGCGAGCGAAGATGTCCAGGTAGATGGCCTGGTCAGGGGTGGCCTTGGCCAATTCGCCCAGGTCGTCGATACGGTGGTCCAGCGCGGCCAGCAGGTAGAACGGCGTGACACTGCTGGTGTTGCGACGGATCGCCTGCCAGTAGGCAGGATCGCCCCAACGCTCGTCGAGCGCCTGCAAGGCTTCTTTATAGGAGGCAGGCTCGGCCTTGAACGGCAGCGCCCGCGCGGTCTTGGCCAACAGGCTGCGATAGCCGGCCAACTCCATGTTCAAGCGTTTGGAAAGGTCGCCCAGGGTCTGGTTCTTGCGAGACTCGGCCAGGTCCTGACTCAGGGCCTTGTAGACCTCCTCGCCCGGCAGGCTCTTGCCATCCCACTGCGCCACTGCCTCGACGGTGCGCGGCAGGCCGGCGACCACCTCGGGGTTGCCGACGCTCTTGTACAACAGCGCCGCGATCGGCACCAGGAACACCAGCAGGAGAAACAGCGCCAGCGGCGCGATCAACGCCTGGGCCTTCCAGCGGTTGACCCGCTCGGCATGCTTGAGGCGCTGCTTGAGGCTTTTACCCGCGCCTTCATTGAGGGGCACTGCAATGGCCATGGCGAACTCCGAAAAACCGATGAACAGAGGAGCGCCAGCCCATCAGGCCGACGCTCCGGCGCAGGTGTTACTTCTTCGCCGCCCAGGCGTTGAAGCGTTGCTCCAGCTGTTCGCTGTTGTCGGCCCAGAAGGCCACGTCAATCTGCACCTGGTTGGCGATGTTCTCAGGTGTGGTCGGCATGTCCTTCTTCACCGCGTCGGCCAACAGCGGGACGGCCTTGGAGTTGGCCGGGCCGTAGGCGATGTTCTCGGAGTAGGTCTTCTGCTGCTCGGGCTGGACGGTGTAGGCGATGAATTTCTTCGCCTCCTCCGCATCCTTGGCGCCTTTCGGGATGGCCCAGGCATCGAAGTCGTAGATGCCGCCGTTCCACACCACCTTGAGGTTGCTTTCCTTCTGCACCGCGGCGATACGACCGTTGTAGGCCGAGCTCATGACCACGTCACCCGAGGCCAGGTACTGCGGCGGCTGGGCACCGGCTTCCCACCACTGGATGCTCGGCTTGAGTTCGTCGAGCTTCTTGAAGGCGCGGTCCTGGCCTTCCTTGGTCGCCAGTACCTTGTACACCTCTTTGGGTGCGACGCCGTCAGCCATCAGGGCGAATTCGAGAGTGTACTTGGCGCCCTTGCGCAGGCCGCGCTTGCCCGGGAATTTCTTGGTGTCCCAGAAGTCGGCCCAGCTGGCAGGCGCGCTCTTGAGTTTGTCGGCGTTGTAGGCCAGCACCGTGGACCAGACGAAGAAGCCCACGCCGCACGGCTGAATGGCGCCGGGCACGAAGTCGCCTTCATTACCGAACAGTGCGGGGTCAAGCTCTTCGAACATGCCTTCATCGCAACCCCGGGCCAACTCCGGCGACTCTACCTCGACCAGGTTCCAGCTGACGCTCTTGGTGTCGACCATGGCTTTGACCTTGGCCATCTCGCCGTTGTACTCACCGGCGACGATCTTGCCCTTGCCCGCCTTTTCCCATGGCTCGTAGAACGCCTTGGTCTGGGCCGCCTTGTTGGCGCCGCCGAAGGAAATCACGGTCAGGTCGCCCGCCATGGCCTGGCCGGCGGCGAACAGGCCAAGGGCCAGGGCGGTCAGTTTCAACTGCTTGCGCATTATTATTCTCTCCACAGTTCAGGGTTGGTGAAGCAAACCATCAATGGGCCTCGGCAATCGGATCGAGCGCGCGGGCGTGCTCCACCTCCCAGCCCAGCGGTACCACGTCGCCCACAGCCAGGGCCGGGTCGAGCTCGGCGATTGGCTGCTTGACGAAGAAATCGGCCTTGCCACAGACCTCCAGGCGCACCCGCACGTGGTCGCCGAGGTAGATGAACTCGGCGACACGACCGGAGAAGCGGTTGACGCAGTTCTCGCTGTGGCCGTTCAGGCGTACCCGCTCGGGGCGAATCGACAGGGTCACCGGGTCACCGGCCTGGCCAACGTTGACCGCCAGTGCATCGACCCGCTCGCCACGGGCCAGTTGCACCTGGCAACGATTACCGTCACTGGCCAGCAGGGTGCCGTTGATGCGGTTGTTCTCACCGATGAAGTTGGCGACGAAGGTGTTGCAAGGCTCTTCGTAGAGGGTGCGCGGGTCGGCAATCTGCTGGATCTCGCCCTGGTGGAACACCGCCACCCGGTCGGACATGGTCAGCGCCTCGCCCTGGTCGTGGGTCACGTAGACCACGGTCACGCCCAGGCGCTGGTGGATATGCTTGATCTCCATCTGCATGTGTTCACGCAACTGTTTGTCGAGGGCGCCGAGCGGTTCGTCCATCAGCACCAGCTGTGGCTCGAACACCAGGGCGCGGGCCAGTGCCACGCGCTGCTGCTGGCCACCGGAAAGCTGGCCGGGATAGCGCTTGGCGAAGGCATCCAGCTGGACCATGCCGAGCACGCGCTTGACCCGCTCGCTGACGTCGGTCTTGCTGAGGTTGCGCACGGTCAACGGGAAGGCCAGGTTCTCGGCCACGGTCATGTGCGGGAACAGTGCGTAGTTCTGGAACACCATGCCGATATCGCGCTTGTGCGGCGGCACATTGTTGATCGAGCGCCCGGCCAGCTGGATCTCACCGGCGGTGGGGGTCTCGAAGCCTGCCAGCATCATCAGGCTGGTGGTCTTGCCCGAACCGGAAGGGCCGAGCAGGGTCAGGAACTCGCCCTTGCGGATGTCCAGGTTGAGGTCCTTGACGATCAGCGATTCGCCGTCGTAGCTCTTCTGCACACCTCGGAAGCTGACCAGCGTCTCGTTCGAATTCGCCTCGCTCATGCCCTGCACCTTCTTGTTGGAATGACTGCGTAGGCAAAAGCGTAGAAGACGCGCAAAGCCCAGGAAATCGGGGGCGCTGAGAGAATGCCATCATCCGGATGGAAGAGTTGCTGTAGGGATCGCCCTACAAGGGTGACGCTCCCAGACAACTATGACGCTTGGGATCGTGGCAGCGGCGGTTCCAGTTCTGGATTACCTGTCGCAACCAGAACACTCACACCAACTTGTGCTCCATGGCGTACTTCACCAGCTCCGCCAGTGAGTTGACCTTGAGCTTCTGCATCAGCCGCGCCTTGTGGGTGCTGATGGTCTTGCTCGACAGCGCCAGCTGCAGGGCGATGTCGTTGACGTTGGCGCCCTGGGCCAGGCGCTCGAACACCGAGAATTCGCGCTCCGACAGCAGCGTGTGCAGCGGCCGGGTTTCGGTCAGGCCCACTTCGAACACCATGCGGTCGGCCAGGGCCGGGTCGATGTAGCGCCCTCCCCCCGCCACCCGGCGGATGGCCGTGAGCAACAGCGCCGGGTCGCTGTCCTTGGTCGCATAGCCCGCCGCACCGGCCTTGAGCGCCCGCGCCGCCATCTGCGCCTCGTCATGCATCGACAGCATCAGGATCGCCGGCGGATTGTTCAGCGCGCGGATCCGCGGGATCGCCTCCAGGCCATTCACCCCAGGCATGGAGATATCCAGCAGCACCACCTCGCAGGGTGTGTGGCGCAGGGTCTCCAGCAACTGCTCGCCATTGCCCGCCTCGCCCGCCACCTGCATGTCCTTGGCCAGGCCGATCAATTGCTTGATGCCTTCCCGGACGATGGTGTGGTCTTCCGCCACCAGCACTCGAATCACGATTGTTTCTCCTGCTTCAAAGGAATCGCCACGCTCAGGCTGGTGCCCTCGCCCGGCTCGCTGTCCAGGCTCATGCTGCCACCGTGCATCAACACCCGCTCACGCACACCCACCAGGCCGAACGAAGTCGGCCGCGCCGCCTCCATGGCAAACCCCACGCCGTCGTCGATCACGGTCATGCGCAACTGCCCGGCCTCGTGAACCAGCTCGATCTGCACCGTGTGCGCCTGGGCATGGCGCATGACGTTGGTCAGCGCCTCCTGCAAGATACGGAACAGGCCGATGGCCTTGGCATCGCTCAAGGGTGGCAGATTGTCCGGTACCTGCACCAGACAGGGGATCTGCGTGCGCGCCTCGAAACGCCGCGCCTGCCACTCGATGGCCGAGGCAATGCCGGCGTCGAGGATCGGCGGGCGCAGGGCCGTGGCCACGTCCCGTACCAGCTGGAACAACTGGGCGATCAAGCGCTTCATGCTGGCCAGGCGCTCGTTGAGGGCGGGGTCCAGCTCGGCGAACGCCAGCTCGCACATCGACACTTCAAGCTTGAGCACCGTGAGCATCTGCCCCAGTTCGTCGTGCACTTCGCGGGCAATCCGCGCCTTCTCCTCTTCGCGCACGCTTTCCAGGTGCGCCGACAACTCGCGCAATTGCTCCTGGGACCCGGCCAGCGCCAGCTCGGCCTGCTTGCCTTGGGTAATGTCCCAGACCACACCGTCCCACACCATGCGCCCATCGGCCAGGCGGCGGGTGGTCGCCTTGATGTCGGCCCAGCGCTGCTCGCCCTGGCGGGTGAGGATACGCCCCTGCCAGGACCAGTCCTGATCGCTGGCCAAGGCCAGGTCCTGTACCCGATGGTAGTCGGCGCGATCCTCCGGATGGACCAGGTTGCGCAGCCCCATCTGCGGGTGCTGGATCTCCGCCGGGGTGTAACCGACCAGCGCCTCGCTGCCTTCGCTGATATAGGGAAATTCCGGGTCGCCTTCGGCCGGATCGCGCTCCAGGCGAAACACCAGCCCCGGCACGTTGCCAGCGATACCCTTGAGCCGCGCCTCGCTTTCGCGCAGCGCGGCCAGGTCGCGCCGGCGCTCGGTGACGTCAGCGAGGAACACCACCAGGTACTCGGCGTCGCGAAAACGCAGGAACGACAGCGACAACTCGACCGGGAACAGGCTGCCGTCGGCGCGCCGACACTGGCTTTCGAACTGCTGTTCGCCGCCATCCCCGGTACGGGCACGCTTCCACAGTTCCAGCCAGCGATCCATCTTCAGGTTCGGCTCGATAACGACCAGTGGCAGCTCCAGCAACGCCCCCTCGGCAAAGCCCAGCATGCGCTCGGCGGCATGGTTGGCGTAGCGCACATGGCTGTCCCAGTTGACCCAGAGGATGCCCACCGTGCTCTGGTCGATGGAAAACTGACTCAGGCGCAAAGCCTCCTCACGCACCTGGCGCTCGACCAGGCTCTCCCGGGCCGCCAGCAACCCCCGCTCCAGGCCGCGCTGCTGACGACGCTGCCAGGCCAGGGTCGCCAAGGCGCACAGCAGCAGCAGGCCAAACAGCAAGGCAAGGTTCTGCCAGAACCCGGCAGACTCGGAGAAACGTGGATACCTGGGCTGCAACCAGCGCTGGTGCATCTGCTCCAGGGTCTTTGCCGGCAAGGCCTGCAAGGCACGCTCGAGAATATCGGCCAGCACTGGCCAATCGCGCCGTGAGCCGACCCGCAGCAACTGCGGCAGACCGATATCACCCACCACCGCCAAGTCGGCGAACTCACCTTCGCGCGACAACCGGCTGAGCTGCGACTCGTCCAGCACGGCGAAGCTGGCCTGAGCGCCCAGCACCAATTGCAGGGCCTCGCGCTCGTCGGGCACACCCTGCAGGTTGAGATTGCCGTAGTTGCCACGCAGGTAATCCGCCAAGGCACTGGGCATGCGCACCGCCACACGTTCATTGGCGGTCAGTTTCTCCAGCTCTACCGCCACCGCGCCGCTGCGCATGCCCACCACCAATTGCGGCACACGCATGTAAGGGTCACTGAACAACCACAGCCGCAGGCTGGTCGGCGTTTGCATAAGGCCTGGAGCGAAATCGATCTCACCCGCCTGCAAGGCATGTTCAAGGGCGGCCTGGTCGGCAAAGCCGCGCCAGGTCAAATCCAGGCCCAACGCTTGGGACAAGGCGCCGACCAGTTCGACGTTCGCCCCGTAGAACTGCTGCAGGCGCCGGTCGAACTGGGCATAGGGCGCCTGCAGTACCAGGCCGACGCGCAAGCCGCGGTGTTCGTCCAACCATTGCTGCTGGGCAGGATCCAGCACCACGGCAGGCGGCGCCTGCAGCTTGGCCAGGGCGATCAAGGGTAGACACAACCAGCCGATAACCCACAGGCAACGCACTCGCTTCATCTCTACGCTCGTCTTGGCAATGACGGCCACCTGGCGTGGCCGTCGCGGGCAAATACCATTAGGCTGCCGGTATGATTCTGGCCTTGGATTGATCGATGTTCACACTTTATCGCACGACGCTGGCAATGTTCTGCCTGGCTTCGGCCCTGCCGTTCGCGGCTCAAGCCGACGACGCCGAGAAACCCGAAGCGCCCGCCGAAGCGGCCGCGTCCGCTCCCGCTCCGCGCCCACCGCTGCTCGAGCGCAGCCAGGACGATGCCATGGCCCTCGAGCGCCAGGTACCCAAGGCCGAACAGCAGACCTTGCAGGCCAATGGTGAAAACTTCCTGGCGCTTTGGAAGCCTGCCAACGACAGCGATCCGCAAGGCGCGGTGATCATTGTCCCGGGCGCGGGCGAAAGTGCCGACTGGCCCACCACCGTCGGCCCGCTGCGTCGAGGTTTCCCCGATGTCGGCTGGAGCACCCTGAGCCTGAGCATGCCCGACCTGCTGGCCGAGCGCCCACAGGCGCGGGTCGAGGCCAAGCCCGCAGTCGAACCGAAAAAACAGGACGGCGAGTCGGCTCCAGCCAAGGACACGCCCGCCGATGCCAACGCCAACGTTGCCCAGGCGACCGCGCCGGAAGCGGATACCGCCGAAAGCACCGACGCGGTCGAAGCCGACGAACACACCAGCGAGGAAGATGCCGAGCGCATCTTTGCCCGCCTCGACGCCGCCGTGGCCTATGCCCAGCAGGAGAAAGCGCGCAGCATCGTGTTGCTGGGCAACGGCAGTGGCGCGTACTGGGCCGCACGTTATCTCAGCGAGAAGCAGCCGCCCCAGGTACAGAAACTGGTAATGGTCGCCGCGCAGACACCCGCGCGGGTTGAGCATGACCTGCTGAGCCTGACCCCAACGCTGAAGGTACCAACCGCCGACCTCTACTACGTCACCCGCACAGCAGATCGGCTGGCGGCCCAGCAGCGCCTGCAGGCCAGCAAGCGGCAAAAGGGCAGCCAGTATCGCCAGGTGTCGCTGATGGCCATGCCTGGCAACAAAGCGGCGGAACAGGAGCAACTGTTGCGGCGGGTGCGCGGCTGGTTGACGCCGAAGGAAGAGTAACAACAGCCGCTCCTGCCACCTCGGCAGGAGCGGGCTTGCCCGCCGGTGTACCTACAGCCCCCGCCGCTTGCGGATCATGGTATAGGCCTGATGCAACTCACGGGTAAGCTCGGTCGCCTCGCGCACCTTCGCTTCGCTGGCGCCACTGCCCACCAGCTTGTCCGGATGGTGCCGGCTGAGCAGGCGCCGATAGGCCTGTTTGACCTTGTCGGCCTCGGTGTCCGGCTCTACCCCCAGCAATCTCAGCGCCGCCGCATAGGTCATGACGCCGCCTTCGATCGAAGAACGTCGCGGCTCATAATCTAGCGACAATGCCTGCACCTGGTTGCGACTGAGCCCCAACTGCTGCCCCCAGCCGAGCAACAGGTCACGCTCCTGGCGCCCGGCCTTGCCGTCGGCCCAGACCATGCGCCAACAGGCACGCAAGGTGCCTTCGGCGCCGTGGGGCTGCATCTTTATGCGGCGCAGGTAGTGCCCCAGGCGCTCCTTGCCCGACTTGCCCCGGTTGAACGCGGCTATCGCACGCATCCGCGCTGGCTCCGCCAGGTCCAGCCGGGTCATTTCCTGCCGCGCCTGCTGGATATGCCCTTCACCTACCCGGCCATCGCTCTTGGCCAGCCGCCCGAGCAGAACGAACAACAACTCTTCGTCACGCAGTGCCGGGCGCCCGCCCAGGCGCTCGCGCACGTCATCCCACCCCTGCAGCCGCAGGCGCCGATCCATGGCCTGGCCTAGCAGCGCCCCCAGCAACGCACCGGGGATGCTGGCCACGGCGAAACCGGCACCGGCACCAATCACTGTGCTCGGCCACCACATATCAGGCACGCTCCCCGATCAGGCGCTCGACATCGGCCAGACGCTCGAGAGTGCCGACATCGATCCAGTGCCCGCCATAGTGCTCGCCGCTCACCCGCCCTTCGGCCATGGCGCTGCGCAACAGGGGGGCCAGTTTGAATGCGCCGGGCTGGCAACCTGCGAACAGCGCTGGGTCCAGTACCGAGATCCCACTGAAAGTCAGCGTTCCCGGGGCGTCATCGCCATCGCTCACCTGCCCATCCGCCAGGTGGAAGTCGCCACGGCCGTGGTGGCCGGGGTTGTCCACCAGCACCAGATGCGCCAGGCCGTGCAACGGCGCATTCAGGCCGGCGAAGTCGTAGTCGGTCCAGACATCGCCATTGACCAGGATGAACGGTGCATCACCCAGCAGCGGCAACGCCTTGAAGATCCCACCACCAGTCTCCAGCGGCTCGCCCTCCGGCGAATAGCTGATCGCCAGGCCGAAGCGGCTGCCATCGCCCAGGTGATCCTCGATCTGCTGGCCAAGCCACGCATGGTTGATGACCACCTCGCGAATACCGGCACGGGCCAGGGCCTCTAGGTGGTACTCGATCAACGGCTTGCCGGCGGCTCGCACCAGCGGCTTGGGCGTGTGCAGGGTCAGCGGGCGCATGCGCTCGCCCTTGCCTGCCGCCAGGATCATCGCCTTCATGAACGCGCCCCGGCATGCAGTTCGGCAATCAGCTGGCCCAGCTCGGCCAACTCAGGCCGGCGGCTGATCACTTCATCTATATAAGCAAAGAACCGCGGCACGTCGGCCAGGTAGCGTGGCTTGCCGTCGCGGTGGCAGATGCGCGCGAAGATACCGATCACCTTGAGGTGGCGCTGCACCCCCATCAGGTCGCTGGCACGCTGGAAGGCTTCGAAGTCCGCCTGTACCGGAATCCCGGCGGCCTGCGCCTTGTGCCAGTAATTACGCAACCAGCCCTCGACGCGGGCCTGGGGCCAGCTGAGGAAGGCGTCCTTGAACAGGCAGGTGATGTCGTAGGTTACCGGGCCGTAGACCGCGTCCTGGAAATCCAGCACGCCTGGATTGGGCGCGCTGTGCATCAGGTTGCGCGGCATGTAGTCGCGGTGCACCAGCACCTTGGGCTGGCCCAGGGCACTGTCGATCAGCAGCTGGCTGAGCCGCTGCCAGGTGGCCTGCTGCGCGTCGCTGAAGCTCAGGCCAAGCTCGCGGCCCACATACCACTCGGGGAACAGCTCGACCTCACGGCGCAGCAGGGCGACATCGTAGCTGGGCAGTGGCGCCTCCATCGGCAAGCGCTGGAACGCCAGCAGCGCATCGATGGCGTCGGCGAACAGGGCATCGGCATTGCCCTGATCAATGATGTCCAGGTATGTCTGGCGACCCAGATCCCCCAGCAGCAGGAAACCGCGCTCCAGGTCCTGGGCGTGGATGACCGGCACGTGCACGCCCGCCGTGGCCAGCAAATGGTCGATGTCGACGAACGGGCGGCAGTTCTCCTGGGGCGGCGGCGCATCCATGATCACGAAGCTGTGCCCGGCGCCCTCCCAGCGGAAGTAGCGGCGGAAACTCGCATCGCTGCTGGCGGCGGTCAGGCTGCCGGTGGGCACTTCGCCCCAGGCATTGGTACGGAAGAGGTTCTCCAGCTGCCCGGCAAGCCAGGCGGTCAGTTGTTGCAGGCGTACATCGTGATCGGGCATTACAAGGGTTCTCCGACGGCCCTAGCCGTCAAGCGGGTCATGCTTTATTATCCAGCATCTTTTTCAGACCATCGAGAGGCGTGCGGCCCCCACACGCGGGCAGATGGCACGCAGGAAGCCCGGACTAATAAGATGGCATTGAAATCCCCCGCGTTTCGTAGAAAGTTTCCGTTGCTCGTGACTGGCGGTTTGCTGGCCCTGCAACCCCTGGCCACGTCGTACGTGGTGGCGGCCGAGCAGTTCGACTGCCAAGTGTCCGCTTCCGGTGGCTGGGACTGCAAGCCCAAGACCGCTGCCAACTTGCCTCCGCGCCCGGTACACCCGGGCGCTGCCGCGGCCAGCACGGGTGCCGAGGCACCCGGCGAAGTCGCCGCGACCGAGGCCGACAAGCCGATGCTGGTCACCGAGGCCAAGGGCCGCGGCCTGAAGTCGCGCAGCGAAGACTACAGCCATCTGGACTGGGTCCCGCGCGAGAAGCTCACTGCCGCGCAGCTGGCCGAGACCGGCCCGTACTGCGGCGGCGCCTACATCGAGCCGACCCGCCCGGGCATGAACGACTCCACGCCCAAGGACGAGTCGCCGACCTACATCAACGCCAAGGTCTCCAAGTACCAGCAGGAGCAGCAGATCGCCACCCTCGCCGGTGACGTGGTCATGCGCCAGGGCAGCATGCAGGCCGAAGCCGACGAAGCCAACCTGTACCAGGCCGAAAACCGCGGCGAGCTCAAGGGCAACGTCAAGATCCGCGACAACGGCTCGCTGGTGGTCGGCGACGAGGCGCAGATCCAGCTCGATACCGGCGAGGCCCGGGTCGACAACGCCGAATACGTGATGCACAAGTCGCACATCCGCGGCAACGCGCTGTACGCCAAACGTGCGGAAAACGCCATCATCCGCCTCAAGGACGGTACCTATACCACCTGTGAGCCGGGCAGCAACGCATGGCAGCTCAAGGGCAACAACATCACCCTGAACCCGGCCACCGGCTTCGGCACCGCGACCAACGTGACGCTGCGGGTCAAGGATTTCCCGGTGTTCTACACACCGTACATCTACTTCCCGATCGACGATCGTCGCCAGTCCGGCTTCCTGCCGCCGTCGTTCAGTTCCAGCAGCGACACCGGCTTCATGCTGGTCACGCCGTATTACTTCAACCTGGCACCGAACTACGATGCCACGTTGTACCCGCGCTACATGGCCAAGCGCGGCATGTTGATGGAAGGCGAGTTCCGCTACCTGACCAAGTCCAGCGAAGGGCAGTTCGGCGGCGGCTTCCTGAGCGATCAGGACGACGACCGCAAGAAACAGACGGACTACAAGAAAGACCGCTGGATGATCAACTGGCAGCACAAGGGTGGTCTGGACGAGCGCCTGATGACCGAGGTGGACTACACCGACATCAGCGATCCGTTCTACTTCCAGGACCTGGAAACCGACCAGATCGGCGTACAGAGCCGGGACATCCTGAACCAGCGCGGCACACTGACCTACCGGGGCGACAGCTATACCGCACGCCTGAACGTGCACGCCTACGAGATGGCGACCATCTCGCAGATCACACCGTACGACAAGCTGCCGCAGGTCACCTTCAATGGCATGCTGCCGTTCCATCCGGGTGGCTTCGATCTGAGCTACGAGACCGAGGCCGTGCGCTTTGAGCGCGACCTGCTCAACGACACCGTCAGAAACAAGGACGGTTTCCTGGACACCACCGCAGGTCCAAACGGCCGTCGCCTGGATGAGAACGTCTTTGGCATCGCCCGCTCCAACGGCACCCGCTTGAACGTCGCGCCGGCAATCAGCCTGCCGATGCAAGCAAGCTATGGCTTCGTCACTCCGAAACTGAAGTACGTCTACACCCATTACGATCTGGATCTGGACGGCAAGGGCAAACAGGACCTGATCGACAATCCAGGCCGGAACGAACTCTACGGCGACTTCAAGAGCAATCAGAACCGCGACATTCCGGTATTCAGCGTGGACAGCGGTCTGTATTTCGACCGCAACACACAGCTGTTCGGCACCAACTACAGGCAGACTCTCGAGCCACGCCTGTTCTACCTCTATGTGCCGTACAAGGACCAGACCGATATCCCGCTCTTCGACACCGGGGAAAACACGTTCAACTACTCCTCGCTGTTCCGCGACAACCGTTTCAGCGGCACAGACCGTATCGGTGACGAGAACAAGCTGTCGCTGGGCGTGACCAACCGCTGGATTGAAGACAACGGCTTCCAACGTCAGCGTTTCAGCATTGGCCAGGCGTTCTACTTCAAGGATCGCAAGGTCCAGCTTCCTGGCATCGACTATCGTACCCGCGAAGACAGCAAATCGGATGTCTCGCCGTACGCGCTGGAATACGAATACGCCTTCAACCGCGACTGGCGCTTCAACTCGGACTTCAACTGGGACCCGGACAGCCGCAGCACCCGTTCGGGCAGCGCGATGTTCCACTACCAGCCTGAAGACAACCCGAACAAGGTCGTCAACCTCGGTTATCGCTACCGCAACGACCTGATCACCTATGACTCGCAGACCGGTAACTGGAAGGTCGGCGGTGGCGACTACGGCACGCCGGGCACCCCGAACTACATCAAGGATTACTACAAGATCCAGCAGCACGACTTCTCGGTCATCTGGCCGATCGTGCCTCAGTGGAGCGTGATCGGTCGCTGGCAGCATGACTACAACCGCAACCGTACCCTCGAGGCGATGGGCGGTTTCGAGTACGACAACTGCTGCTGGAAGCTGCGTCTGATCAACCGCTACTGGATCGACTACGACGATTTCAGCCAAGCCGTTCCGCAAAACGAAAAGGGCGACCACGGCATCTTCCTGCAGATCGTGCTCAAAGGGCTCGGTGGTGTAGTCGGCAACAAGGTCGAATCGTTCCTGGACCAAGGCATTCAAGGTTACCGTACCCGTGAAGAGCAAGCTTATTGATCGTCTGCGCCCGCTGATGCTGGGCGCCGCAATGCTGAGTGGCGCGGTGCATGCCGCGGTACAACCCATCGATCGCATCGTGGCCACCGTCGACAACGACGTGGTCATGCAGAGCCAGCTGGACCAGCGCGTTCGCGAAGTGCAGCAGACCATCGCCAAGCGTGGCGGCGGCGTGCCGCCCACCGGTGCGCTGGAACAGCAAGTGCTGGAACGCCTGATCGTCGAGAACCTGCAACTGCAGATCGGCGAGCGCTCTGGCATCCGCATCACCGACGAAGAGCTGAACCAGGCCGTCGGCACCATTGCCCAGCGCAATGGCATGTCGCTGGAACAGTTCCGTGCCGCCCTGGCCCATGACGGCCTGTCGTACGACGATGCCCGCGAGCAGATCAAGCGCGAGATGATCATCAGCCGCGTGCGTCAGCGCCGCGTCGCCGAGCGCATTCAGGTCTCCGAGCAGGAAGTGAAGAACTTCCTCAACTCGGACCTGGGCAAGATGCAGATGTCCGAAGAGTACCGTTTGGCCAACATCCTCATCCCGACCCCGGAAGGCGCCAACTCGGAGGCCATCCAGGCCGCCGCGCGCCAGGTAGGCGATGTCTACCAGCAGCTCAAGCAAGGCGCGGACTTTGGCCAGATGGCCATCGCTCGCTCGCGCAGTGAAAACGCCCTGGAAGGCGGTGAGATGGGCTGGCGCCAGGCAGGCCAGCTGCCACCAGACTTCGCCAAGATGCTCAGCAGCATGGCAGTCGGCGACATCACCGAGCCGATCCGCATCCCCAACGGCTTCATCATCCTCAAGTTGGAAGAGAAGCGCGGCGGGAGCCAGAGCGTGCTGCGCGACGAAGTGCATGTACGCCACATCCTGATCAAACCGAGCGAGATCCGCAGCGAAGCCGCCACCGAGCAACTGGCCGAGCGCCTGTACGACCGGATCCAAAACGGTGAAAACTTCGCCGAGCTGGCGAAGAGCTTCTCGGAAGACCCGGGTTCGGCGCTCAACGGCGGCGATCTCAACTGGGTCGACCCGAACAGCCTGGTACCTGAGTTCCGTGAGCAGATGGCCAACGCCGAGCAAGGCGTGGTGACCAAGCCCTTCAAAACCCAGTACGGCTGGCATGTGCTGGAAGTGCTGGGCCGCCGCGCCACCGACAGCACCGAACAGGCTCGCGAGCAGCAGGCCATGAACGTCCTGCGCAACCGCAAGTACGACGAAGAGCTGCAGAACTGGCTGCGCCAGATCCGCGACGAAGCCTACGTTGAAATCAAGCTGCCTGGCGCCGACCAGGTCACCCAGTGAAACCCCTGCGCTTCGCCGTCACCCCCGGCGAGCCAGCCGGCATCGGTCCCGACCTGTGCCTGCTGCTCGCCGCCGAGGTCCAGCCCCACCCCCTGATCGCCATCACCAGCCGTGACCTGCTCGCCGAGCGGGCCACGCAGCTGGGCCTGGACGTCAAGCTGATCACGGTCGTGCCGACCGCCTGGCCAGAGCACCCGGCTGCCGCCGGCAGCCTGTATGTCTGGGATACCCCCCTGGCCCGCCCGGTGACAGCCGGGCAGCTGGACAAGGCCAACGCCGCATTCGTCCTGGAAACCCTGACCCGTGCCGGGCAAGGCTGCCTGGACGGGCACTTCGCCGGGATGATCACCGCGCCGGTGCACAAGGGCGTGATCAACGAAAGCGGTATCGCCTTCTCCGGGCATACCGAGTTCCTCGCTGACCTCACCCACACCACACAAGTGGTGATGATGCTGGCCACCCACGGGTTGCGCGTGGCACTGGTGACCACTCACCTGCCCCTGCGGGACATCGCCGAGGCCATCACCGGCGACCGCCTGGAGCGCGTCACCCGCATCCTGCATGCGGACATGCGCGACAAGTTCGGCATTGCCAACCCTCGCATCCTGGTCTGCGGGCTCAACCCGCATGCCGGAGAAGGCGGCCACCTGGGCCGCGAAGAAATCGACATCATCGAGCCGGCGCTGCAGCGCCTGCGTGCCGAAGGCATGGACCTGCGCGGCCCGCTGCCGGCCGATACCCTGTTTACCCCCAAATATCTGGAGCACTGCGACGCGGTGCTGGCGATGTACCACGACCAAGGCCTGCCCGTGCTCAAGCACAAGGGCTTCGGCGCCGCGGTCAACGTGACGCTGGGCCTGCCGATCATCCGCACCTCGGTCGACCATGGCACCGCCCTGGACCTGGCCGGCACCGGCCGGATAGACACCGGCAGCCTGCGCGTCGCCCTGCAAACCGCCTACCAGATGGCCGAGAACCGACCATGACCGAGCACTACCAACACCGGGCGCGCAAGCGCTTCGGCCAGAACTTCCTGCATGACGCCGGAATCATCGACCGCATCCTGCGGGCGATCAACGCCAAGGCCGGCGAACACCTGCTGGAAATCGGCCCGGGCCAGGGCGCCCTGACCGAGGGCCTGCTGGGCAGTGGCGCTCAGCTGGACGTGGTCGAGCTGGACAAGGACCTGGTGCCGATCCTGCAACACAAGTTCGCCGGGCGCGGTAATTTCCGCCTGCACCAGGGTGATGCCCTGAAGTTCGACTTCAATCAGCTGGGCGTGCCGGAGCGCAGCCTCAAGGTGGTGGGCAACCTGCCCTACAACATCTCCACGCCGCTGATCTTCCACCTCCTGGCCCATGCCAACCTGATCCGCGACATGCATTTCATGCTGCAGAAGGAAGTGGTCGAACGCATGGCCGCAGGCCCTGGCGGCGGCGACTGGGGCCGCCTGTCGATCATGGTGCAGTACCACTGCCGCGTGGAGCACCTGTTCAACGTCGGCCCGGGCGCCTTCAACCCGCCACCAAAGGTGGACTCGGCGATCGTGCGGCTGGTGCCCCACGAGACCCTGCCGCATCCGGCTAAAAATCCAAAGCTGCTGGAACACGTGGTACGCGAAGCCTTCAACCAGCGCCGCAAGACCCTGCGCAACACGCTCAAGGGCCTGCTCGACAGCCAGGCCATCGAGGCCGCTGGCGTGGATGGCAGCCTGCGCCCCGAGCAGCTCGACCTGGCCGCCTTCGTCCGCCTGGCCGACAAGCTGGCTGAACAGCAGGGCTGACCGAGCCAGCGTAGGACAAGCCCATCCCACCCATGGAATGGGTTTGCCCCGCGCTCAGGCATGACTGGCCTCCACCCCCGCCAATGGCCTAGACTGCATTATTGCGTCAGTTCGCCCAAGGCCCTTGCATGTCCGACCCCCGCTACCAGATCGACGTCAGCGTCGTGACCCGCTACCTCAAAGAACAATCCGATCCCGAAAGCAGCCGTTTCGCCTTCGCCTACACCATCACCGTGCAGAACAACGGTACGGTCAAGGCCAAGCTGATGTCCCGCCACTGGCTGATCACCAACGGTGACGGCGAAGTCGAGGAAGTGCGCGGCGCCGGCGTGATCGGCCAGCAGCCGCTGATCGAGCCCGGCCAGAGCCACACCTACAGCAGCGGCGCCGTGATCAGCACCCGCGTCGGCACCATGCAGGGCAGCTATCAGATGTTCGCCGAAGACGGCAAACGCTTCGATGCCCAGATCGCCCCGTTTCGCCTGGCCGTGCCCGGGGCGCTGCACTGATGGCCACCTATGCCGTCGGGGACCTGCAAGGCTGTCTGCAACCACTCAAGTGCCTGCTCGAACGCGTACGCTTCGACCCGGCCGTCGATCGCCTGTGGCTGGTGGGCGACCTGGTCAACCGTGGCCCAGAGTCCCTCGAGACCTTGCGTTATCTCTACTCTATCCGCCATGCGCTGGTCTGCGTGCTGGGCAACCATGACCTGCACCTGCTGGCCGCCTGGCACAACGTCGAGCGCCTGAAGAAGAGCGACACCCTTCGCGAAGTCATCGAAGCCCCGGACGCCGACCAGCTGTTCGACTGGCTCCGCCAGCAGAAACTGCTGCACTACGACGAAGCCCGCGGCATCGCCATGGCCCATGCCGGCATCCCACCGCAGTGGACCCTGGGCAAGGCGTTGGAGCTGGCCGCGGAGGTCGAGGAAGTGCTGCGCGACGACAGTCGCCTGAAACTGTATCTGGACGGCATGTACGGCAATGAGCCGAACAAGTGGAGTAAGGATCTGGCCGGCGTCGAACGCCTGCGAGTGATCACCAACTACTTCACCCGCATGCGCTTCTGCACCGCCGCCGGCAAGCTCGACCTCAAGACCAAGGAAGGCGCCGACAGCGCGCCCAAAGGCTATAAACCATGGTTCGCTCACCCGGACCGCCGCTCGCGCCATGTGAAGATCATCTTCGGTCACTGGGCCGCCCTCGAAGGCCGGGTCGACGCCCCCGGTGTGATTGCCCTGGATACCGGCTGTGTCTGGGGGGGCGCAATGACCCTGTACAATGTCGACAGCGGCGAATTCCACCGCTGCGACTGCACCCGCGAAGGCACCCCTCGCCCGCCGGCATCACCCAACGATCAGCCATGAAGGAACCGCACCCATGAGCGAATTCAAGCGTATCTCCCCAGAACAAGCCCTCGCCCTGCGTGCCGAAGGTGCGATCGTTGTCGATATCCGCGACCCACAGGCGTTCGCCGCCGGCCATATCGCCGGCGCCACTCATCTGGATAATCACTCGGTAGCCGACTTCATCCGCAGCGCCGACCTGGACGCGCCTACACTGGTAGTCTGCTACCACGGCAATTCCAGCCAGAGTGCCGCCGCCTACCTGGTCGGCCAGGGCTTCTCCAACGTCTACAGCATCGATGGTGGCTTCGAACTGTGGCGTAACACCTACCCGGCGGAAACCGCCCAGGGCAGCGCCGAATAATTTTTTCATTTTTCCTGCAGCCCGCGCTTGGCGCGGGCTAGCGCCCGACCTGACGAACGGTCGTAGGCGTCTTCTCCGCTCCCCGCCCTTGACCTCTCGTATAACCAACTATCCTTAAGCCCAGGCCATCCAAAAAAGGGGAGAGCCGGTACACCGGCGTGCGGGTCATCGGTAGCGTTACAGGGTGTTCTGGGGGGTATACAGCAACCGGCAAAACCGGTTGCATGCCAGCATCGGCTGACTGATCCGGCGTCGTCTCCACGTATCGAGCGAGGTGACGTCATGAGCATTTTTAGCCACTTCCAACAACGTTTCGAGTCCACCCGCCAGGAAGAACTTTCGCTGCAGGAGTACCTCGAGCTGTGCAAAGAGGATCGCAGCGCCTATGCCTCGGCGGCCGAGCGGCTGTTGCTGGCCATCGGTGAACCAGAGCTGATCGACACCTCAAGCAACTCCCGGCTATCGCGGATCTTCTCCAACAAGGTGATCCGCCGCTATCCGGCCTTTGCCGATTTCCATGGCATGGAAGAGTGCATCGACCAGATCGTCTCCTACTTCCGCCACGCAGCCCAGGGCCTGGAAGAGAAGAAACAGATCCTCTACCTGCTGGGTCCGGTGGGCGGCGGCAAGTCGTCGCTGGCCGAAAAACTCAAGCAGCTGATGGAAAAGGTGCCGTTCTACGCCATCAAGGGCTCGCCGGTCTTCGAGTCGCCACTCGGGCTGTTCAACGCCACCGAGGACGGTGCGATCCTGGAGGAAGAATTCGGCATTTCGCGCCGCTATCTCAATACCATCATGTCGCCCTGGGCCACCAAGCGCCTGCAGGAGTTCGGCGGCGACATCAGCAAGTTCCGGGTGGTAAAGCTCTATCCGTCGATCCTCAACCAGATCGCCATCGCCAAGACCGAACCAGGTGACGAGAACAACCAGGATATCTCGGCGCTGGTCGGCAAGGTGGATATCCGCAAGCTCGAGGAGTTTCCGCAGAACGACGCCGATGCCTACAGCTACTCGGGCGCGCTGTGCCGGGCCAACCAGGGCCTGATGGAATTCGTCGAGATGTTCAAGGCGCCGATCAAGGTGCTGCACCCGCTGCTCACCGCTACCCAGGAAGGCAACTACAACAGTACCGAAGGCCTGGGGGCGATCCCCTACACCGGTATCCTGTTGGCCCACTCCAACGAATCGGAATGGCACACCTTCCGCAACAACAAGAACAACGAAGCCTTCATCGACCGTATCTACATCGTCAAGGTGCCGTACTGCCTGCGCGTCAGCGACGAGATCAAGATCTACGACAAGCTGCTGATCAACAGCTCGCTGGCCAAGGCCCATTGCGCCCCCGACACACTGAAGATGCTCGCCCAGTTCACCGTGCTTTCACGTCTCAAGGAGCCGGAGAACTCCAATATCTACTCGAAGATGCGCGTCTACGACGGCGAGAACCTCAAGGACACAGACCCGAAGGCCAAGTCGATCCAGGAGTACCGCGACTCCGCGGGCGTCGACGAGGGCATGAATGGCCTGTCGACCCGCTTCGCCTTCAAGATTCTCTCCAAGGTATTCAACTTCGATCCGCATGAGATTGCCGCCAACCCGGTGCACCTGCTGTACGTGCTGGAACAGCAGATCGAGCAGGAGCAGTTCCCTGCCGAAGTACGCGAGCGCTACCTGCGCTACCTCAAGGAGTACCTGGCGCCGCGCTATATCGAGTTCATCGGCAAGGAAATCCAGACCGCTTACCTGGAGTCCTACAGCGAGTACGGCCAGAACATCTTCGACCGTTACGTGCTGTATGCCGACTTCTGGATCCAGGATCAGGAATACCGCGACCCGGAGACCGGCGAGATCCTCAACCGCATCGCCCTCAACGAGGAGCTGGAGAAGATCGAGAAGCCGGCCGGCATCAGCAATCCGAAGGACTTCCGCAACGAGATCGTCAACTTCGTGCTGCGCGCCCGTGCCAACAACAATGGCAAGAACCCCAGCTGGCTCAGCTACGAGAAGCTGCGGGTGGTGATCGAGAAGAAAATGTTCTCCAACACCGAAGACCTGCTGCCGGTCATCAGCTTCAACGCCAAGGCCAGCAAGGAAGACCAGCAGAAGCACAACGATTTCGTCACCCGGATGGTGGAGCGTGGCTACACCGACAAACAGGTACGCCTGCTGTCGGAATGGTACCTGCGGGTCAGGAAATCGCAGTAAAAGCGGCACGCCCCGGGCGCGTGGCGGTGTGCCCCGGCACACCGCCGGCCCGTGGCGGCAGCAACTGCTTTTACTTGCAGCTCGTAGCTTGAAGCTTGCAGCTGTACCCAGCTACCGGAGGGCCCATGAGCTACGTTATCGACCGACGCCTGAACGGCAAGAACAAGAGCACGGTCAACCGCCAGCGCTTCTTGCGGCGTTACCGCGAGCACATCAAGAAAGCCGTCGAAGAGGCCGTGAGCCGCCGCTCCATCATGGACATGGAGCACGGTGAGCAAATCAGTATCCCGGGGCGTGACATCGACGAACCGGTGCTGCACCACGGTCGCGGCGGCAAGCAGACCATCGTTCACCCAGGTAACAAAGAGTTCACCGCCGGCGAGCACATCGCCCGGCCACAAGGTGGTGGCGGTGGCGGTGGGCGCGGCAAGGCCGGCAATTCCGGCGAGGGCATGGACGATTTCGTGTTCCAGATCACCCAGGAAGAATTCCTCGAATTCATGTTCGAAGACCTGGAGCTGCCCAACCTGGTCAAACGCCACCTTACCGGTGCCGACACCTTCAAGACCGTGCGCGCCGGTATTGCCAACGAGGGCAACCCTTCGCGCATCAACATCGTGCGTACCCTGCGCTCGGCCCACGCCCGTCGCATCGCCCTGACCGGCAGCAGCCGCGCACTGCTGCGCGAGGCGCAAAAGGAGCTGGACCGACTCAAGGTCGAAGAGCCCGACAACTTTACCGACATCCAGGATACCGAGGCCGAGATCGAGCGCCTCAAGGCGCGCATCAATCGCCTGCCCTTCCTCGACACCTTCGACCTCAAGTACAACCTGCTGATCAAGCAGCCCAACCCCAGCTCCAAGGCGGTGATGTTCTGCCTGATGGATGTCTCCGGCTCCATGACACAGGCTACCAAGGACATCGCCAAGCGCTTCTTCATCCTGCTGTACCTGTTCCTCAAGCGTAACTACGACCGCATCGAGGTGGTGTTCATCCGCCACCACACCAGCGCCCGCGAAGTGGACGAGGAAGAGTTCTTCTACTCCCGCGAGACCGGCGGCACCATCGTCTCCAGCGCGCTCAAGCTGATGCAGGAAGTCATGGCCGAGCGCTACCCGGCCAGCGACTGGAACATCTATGCCGCCCAGGCCTCGGACGGTGACAACTGGAACGACGATTCGCCGATCTGCCGCGACATCCTCGCCAACCAGATCATGCCGCATGTGCAGTACTACACTTACGTCGAGATCACCCCACGCGAACATCAGGCGCTGTGGTACGAGTACGAGCGCATCGGCGAAGCATTTCCCGACACCTTCGCCCAGCAGCAGTTGGTATCGGCCGGCGATATCTACCCGGTCTTCCGTGAACTCTTCCAGCGCAGGTTAGCCACATGACCGCCAGAGAGCAGAGACGCCAACCCATTTCCACCGGCTCCGAATGGACGTTCGAGCTGATCCAGACCTACGACCGCGAGATCAGTCGCCTGGCCGCCCGCTATGCCCTGGATACCTACCCCAACCAGATCGAAGTCATCACCGCCGAACAGATGATGGACGCCTACGCCTCGGTCGGCATGCCGCTGGGCTATCACCACTGGTCATACGGCAAACAGTTCCTCAGCACCGAGAAGTCCTACAGTCGGGGCCAGATGGGCCTGGCGTACGAGATCGTGATCAACTCCGATCCGTGCATCGCCTACCTGATGGAAGAAAACACCATGTGCATGCAGGCACTGGTGATCGCCCATGCCTGCTATGGCCACAACAGTTTCTTCAAGGGCAACTACCTGTTCCGCACCTGGACCGACGCCAGCTCGATCATCGACTACCTGGTGTTCGCCAAGCAGTACATTGCCCAGTGCGAGGAGCGTCATGGCATCGACGCCGTCGAGGACCTGATCGACTCCTGCCATGCGCTGATGAACTACGGCGTGGATCGCTACAAACGCCCCTACCCCATCTCCGCCGAAGAGGAACGGCGCCGGCAGAAGGAGCGTGAAGAGCACCTGCAACGGCAGATCAACGACCTCTGGCGGACCATTCCCAAGGGTGCCGAAAAGGGTGGCGACAGGGACGATGCGCGCTTCCCGGCCGAACCCCAGGAGAACATTCTCTACTTCATCGAGAAGCACGCCCCGCTGCTCGAGCCCTGGCAGCGCGAGGTGGTACGCATCGTGCGCAAGATCGCCCAGTACTTCTATCCACAACGCCAGACCCAGGTGATGAACGAAGGTTGGGCGACCTTCTGGCACTACACGCTGATGAACGATCTCTACGACGAGGGCCTGATCACCGAGGGCTTCATGATGGAGTTCCTCCAGTCGCATACCAGCGTGGTGTTCCAGCCAGGCTTCGACAGCCCCTACTACAGCGGCATCAACCCGTACGCCCTGGGCTTTGCGATGTACACCGACATCCGTCGCATGTGCGAACACCCCACCGAGGAAGATCGCCGCTGGTTCCCGGACATCGCCGGCAGTGACTGGCTTTCGACCATCAAGTTCGCCATGAGCAGCTTCAAGGACGAAAGCTTCATCCTGCAGTACCTGTCGCCCAAGGTGATGCGCGACCTCAAGCTGTTCAGCATCCTCGACGATGACCAGCGTGACGACCTTCTGGTCCCGGCGATCCATGACGAGGCCGGCTACCGCACCATCCGCGAGCAACTGGCCGCCCAGTATAACCTGGGCAACCGTGAACCCAACGTGCAGATCTGGAGCATTGATCGCCGCGGCGACCGCTCGCTCACCCTGCGCCACCAGCAGCACAACCGCAAACCCCTGGGTGATTCCACCGAAGAGGTGCTCAAGCACCTGCATCGCCTGTGGGGCTTCGATATCCACCTGGAGACCGTTCAGGGCGACCAGGTGATAAAGACCCACCACATGCCGCCGCGTGGCGAGCACAGCGAGGCCGGCGACTACGGGCGCATGGACCTCGCAGTGGTGCACCACCTCTAGCCGCCATCACCTCCATTGCTGCCGACAAGGTATCCTGTCGCCAGTAATGGAGGTTCCACATGCAGATCTACAAGGTTGGCGGCGCCGTGCGCGACCGTCTGCTCGGCCGTCCGGTCAGCGACATCGACTGGCTGGTGGTCGGCGCCACGGTCGAACAGATGCAGGCCGAGGGCTTTCGCCCGGTCGGTGCCGATTTCCCGGTATTCCTTCACCCCAGGACGGGCGAGGAATATGCCCTGGCCCGCACCGAACGCAAGAGCGGGCGCGGTTATGGCGGTTTCACCTTCCACGCGAGCCCCGAAGTCACCCTCGAGGAGGATCTGGTTCGTCGCGACCTGACCATCAATGCCATGGCCGAGGACGAGCACGGCAACCTGCACGATCCCTACCATGGCAAGGCAGATCTCGAGCAGCGCCTCCTACGCCATGTTTCCCCGGCATTCGCCGAAGATCCCCTGCGAGTGCTGCGCGTTGCCCGCTTTGCCGCGCGCTACGCGCCGCTGGGCTTTCGTGTGGCCGATGAGACGTTGCAGCTGATGCGCCAGATCGCCGAATCGGGCGAACTGCAGGCGTTGACCGCCGAGCGCAGCTGGAAGGAGATCGAGCGTGCATTGATGGAAAGCGAACCGCAGGTATTCATTGAGGTGCTGCGCAGCTGCGGCGGGTTGAGCGAGCTGATGCCCGAGCTTGAGGGTGCCAGTACACTGGCAGCGCTGCACCAGGCGGCAAGGCACCAGCAGCCGCTGGCGGTTCGCTGGGCGTGCCTACTGCGCGGACTGCCGCCTGCCGCGCTCAAGGCGCTGAACCAGCGCTTCAAGGCCCCGCGTGAATGCCAGGAACTGGCAATGCTGGTGGGGGAGTTTGCCGAGCGCGCAGACCAGGCTGCGCAGCTGGAGCCTGCAAGCCTGCTGGAAATGCTGCAGAAGTTCGACGTGTACCGACGGCCGCAGCGCTTCGAGGACTTCATCGCCGCCTGCGAGATGGCGGCGTTGGGTTCAGGTTATCCACAAGGCGAGTACTTGCGCGGGGCCGCTGAAGCGGCGCGTGCCGTGGATGTGAAGCCGTTGCTGGAAGCCGGACTTGCCGGCCAGGGCCTGGGCGAAGCGCTCAAAGGTGAGCGACTGAAAGCGCTAGAAGCCTACAAGGCTGCTTGATCTGCCCGGCCTCTTCGCAGGTAGACCCGCGAAGAGGCCGGCGCAGGCTAAGCGGGAGTCAACTGCAACCCGCGCCATTCGAACGGAACCGGCGCCAGTACCTGCTCGATGCGCGCTTCCCGCCACAACTGCCCCATGGACTTGCCCTCGCCCGGGTGCACCAGCTCCGGGGCCAGCAACGACAGCGGCCAGAGCACGAAGGCGTTCTTCAGGATCTCCGCGCGCGGCAGCACCAGGCCATCGAAGGTCCCGCACAGTTCATCGAACATCAGTACGTCGATATCCAGCGGCAGCCCCTTGCGGTCCGGCGCGTAGCGGCCATTGTCGGCCTCGATGAACTTGAGCCGGCGATCGAGCTCCAGCAGCGGCAGTTCGGTGCGCCCGCGCACCACCAGGTTGTAGAACGGGCCACTCTTGATCCCCACGGCCTGGCTCTCGAACACCGCGGAACACTGCATGTCTTTGAGGATGCCGGCGAGGGCATCGAGCCCGGCGCACAAGTGCCGCTCACGCTCGATGTTGCTGCCCAGCCCAAGGTATACCGTGCTCAGAGACATCCGCGCTCGATCTCCACGCCAACACCACCACGGGCCGCCGGTACCGCGCCCGGCTTGGTGAGTTTCAGGCGCACCCAGGGAATGTTGAATTCCGCCATCAACACCGCAACCAAGCGCTCGGCGAAGGTCTCGACCAGCTCGAAACGGGCCTGTTCGGCGAACGCCTGGATACGTGCCGAGACACTGGCATAGTCCAGTGCCAGCGACAGGTCGTCACCAGCCGCCGCCGGGCGGTTGTCCCAGGCGAAGCTCAGGTCCAGGCGCAGGCACTGGCGAATATCCCGCTCCCAGTCATAGGCGCCGATCACGGTATCGACTTCCAGGCCTTCGATGAACACTCTGTCCAAGCACTTCTCTCCACAGCACGACAAGGGCGACGGGCGCCGTTAGAATCAGGGCGTCCTCGCCCGGAATAGTTAGCATGTTTTGGTCACTGGCGCTGCTTGCCTACCTGCTCGGCTCTCTGTCCTTCGCCATTGTCCTGAGCCGCCTCAGTGGCAGCCCCGACCCGCGCTCCAGCGGTTCCGGCAATGCCGGCGCCACCAACATGCTACGCCTGGCGGGCCGCAAACTGGCGATCCTGACGCTGCTCGGCGACCTGTGCAAGGGCATGTTGCCCGTGCTGCTGGCACGCCTGGCCGGGCTCGACCAGCAAGAGCAGGCCTGGGTAGGCATCTGCGCGGTGCTCGGTCACCTGTTCCCGGTGTACTTCCGCTTCAAGGGCGGCAAAGGCGTGGCCACCGCCGCCGGCATGCTCATGGCCCTGTACTTTCCAGCCGCCCTGTTGGCCATCGGCGCCTGGCTGCTGACCTTCTACCTGACCCGCACCAGCTCGCTCGCGGCGTTGATCGCCACACCGCTGACGCTGCCCTTGCTGGCCTGGCGCGAGCCTGAAGCGCTGCTGCCGATGACCGTGCTGACGGTGCTGATCGTGTGGCGCCACCGCCGCAACCTGCGTGACCTGTTCGCCGGGCGCGAACGCCACTTCTGATGCGCTCGCACAAGCCCGGCTCACCTCATACTGCCGGCAACTGCTCCATCGGCCAGCGCGCCTGCACGCTGATCGCCAGGTCCTGTTGCTGCCCGGCCAACAGACGCTGGCAACCGGCATAGGCAATCATCGCACCGTTGTCGGTGCAGAAGCGTGGGCGGGCGTAGTAGACATTGCCCTTGATGCTGGCCAGCATCTCTTCCAACGAAACACGCAAGGCCTTGTTGGCGCTCACGCCGCCGGCGATGACCAGGCGCTTGAGGCCGGTCTGCTTGAGGGCGCGCTTGCACTTGATGGTCAGAGTCTCCACCACCGCCTGCTGGAACGCCAGCGACACGTCGCAACGGGTTTGCTCGTTGTCGTCCCCGGCATCGCGGCATTGCTGCCAGGTATTCAGGGCAAAGGTCTTCAGGCCACTGAAGCTGAACTGCAGGCCGGGGCGGTCGCACATCGGCCGCGGGAACACGAAGCGCCCAGGCGTGCCTTGTTCGGCCAGGCGGGCGATCTCGGGGCCACCCGGATAATTGAGGCCGATCAGCTTGGCGGTCTTGTCGAACGCCTCGCCAGCCGCGTCGTCCAGGCTCTCGCCCAGCAGTTCGTACTGGCCGATGCCATCGACCCGAACCAGTTGGGTATGGCCACCTGAAACCAACAAAGCGACGAACGGAAACTGCGGCGGCTGCTCTTCGAGCATCGGCGCCAGCAGATGGCCCTCCATATGGTGCACGCCAATCGCCGGAATATCCCAGGCGAACGCCAGTGCCTGGGCGCAAGAGGCGCCCACCAACAGCGCGCCGACCAGGCCCGGGCCTGCGGTGTAGGCGATGGCGTCGATCTCGGTAGCGACGCAGTCGGCCTCCTGCAGCACCTGGCGAATCAGGGGCAGCATGCGTTTGACGTGATCGCGCGAGGCAAGCTCGGGCACCACGCCGCCATAAACGCGGTGCAGGTCGATCTGGCTGAACAGCGCGTCGGCCAGCAGGCCGCGTTCGCTGTCGTATAATGCGACGCCAGTTTCGTCGCAGGATGTTTCCAATCCCAGTACTAGCATGGGTCCGTGCCTTGTGGAGGCTGAATTCGAAGGCGCGCATGATAGTCCCCGTGCCCGATGCCGACCAGCGGTTTTCGATCAGAGGCTTTGCATTCCGGCCAGCTAAGGGTTAACATCCGCAACCCTTGAAAACCGACGTTCTCCAGCACACCTTATGTTTTGCCAGGAGCACGTCTACCCCGGTAATGAATTAAGGTAGCCCTGGATGCCAGCCGTCAAAGTTAAAGAGAACGAACCCTTCGACGTAGCTCTGCGTCGTTTCAAGCGCTCCTGCGAAAAAGCCGGTGTACTGGCTGAAGTTCGTAGCCGCGAGTTTTACGAGAAGCCGACCGCCGAGCGTAAGCGCAAAGCCGCTGCCGCTGTTAAGCGTCACGCGAAGAAAGTTCAGCGCGAACAGCGCCGCGCCGTTCGTCTGTACTAAGTACAGCCGTTCTACGCAAAGCTTCTGCCATGCCCGGCCTCGTGCCGGGCTTATGGTAGCGGTTGCTTGAAACCCTTGGCCATGCGCCTGGGGCGCCCCGGCAAAAGCCATGGGCAACCTGCCTCAACGCGTCAGAACTGGTCTTTGGCCAGGCGTGCACGTCTTTTCTGACGAGCCCTCACCGGCTACCGACGAGCACACACCTCTTCCTGCGACACCCCACGCCAAACCCGCGCACAAGCGTTTAGACTTGCCAGTTGCCAGATGACGAGGCTGCCATGGCCGGGCTGATTCCCCAGAGCTTTATCGATGACCTTCTCAACCGCACCGACATCGTCGATGTGGTGAGTTCGCGCATCCAGCTGAAAAAAACCGGCAAGAATCTTTCCGCCTGCTGTCCGTTCCACAAGGAAAAGAGCCCCTCCTTTACCGTCAGCCCCGACAAGCAGTTCTACTATTGCTTCGGCTGCGGTGCAGGGGGTAACGCACTCGGCTTTGTCATGGACCACGACAACCTGGACTTCCCCCAGGCAGTCGAGGAATTGGCCCGCGCGGCCGGCATGGAAGTCCCTCGCGAGGAAGGCCGCCGCGGGCAGAAGCCACGCCAGCCGACCGACTCGCCGCTGTACCCCTTGCTGGAGGCGGCCAGCGAGTTCTATCGCCAGGCCCTGCGCAGCCACGCAACCCGCAAGGCGGCGGTGGAGTATCTCAAGGGGCGCGGCTTATCCGGCGAGATCGCCCGCGACTTTGGCCTGGGCTTCGCGCCGCCGGGCTGGGACAACCTGCTCAAGCACCTGGGTGCCGACTCGCTGCAACAGAAGGTAATGATCGACGCCGGCCTGCTGATCGAGAACGCCGAAAGCGGCAAGCGCTATGACCGCTTTCGCGACCGGGTGATGTTCCCGATCCGCGACAGCCGCGGCCGGGTCATCGCCTTTGGCGGCCGGGTGCTGGGCGACGACAAGCCCAAGTACCTGAACTCACCGGAAACCCCGGTGTTCCACAAGGGCCAGGAGCTCTACGGCCTGTACGAGGCACGCAAGCACAATCGCAACCTCGACGAGATCATCGTCGTCGAAGGCTACATGGACGTGATCGCCCTGGCCCAGCAGGGCTTGCGCAATGCGGTGGCCACCCTCGGCACGTCCACCAGCGAGGAACACCTCAAGCGCCTGTTCCGCGTAGTGCCCAGCGTGCTGTTCTGTTTCGACGGTGACCAAGCTGGCCGCAAGGCCGCCTGGCGCGCCCTGGAGGCGACCCTGTCGAGCCTGCAGGACGGTCGCCGCGCACGCTTCCTGTTCCTGCCCGAAGGCGAAGACCCGGACAGCCTGGTGCGCGCCGAAGGCACCGACGCCTTCCAGGCCCGCATCAACCAGCACGCCCAGCCATTGGCCGACTATTTCTTCGAGCAGTTGAGCAACGAGGCCGACCCACGCTCGCTGGAAGGCAAGGCGCACATGGTGACGCTGGCCGCACCGCTGATCGAAAAGGTCCCGGGCGCCAACCTGCGCCAACTGATGCGCAATCGCCTGAAAGACATCACCGGCCTTGACCCGCAGCAGATGGAGCAACTGGCCCAGAGCGCGCCAGCACCCAGCGCGCCGGATTACGACCCCGGCTACGACTACGACGCCATGGCAAGCTACGTGCCTGACCATGGCGATATGCACTACCAGCCCGACTATGCCGCACCACATCAGGAGCAACGCCCCTGGACGCCGAACAAAGGTGGCGGCAAAAAGCAGTGGGACGGCAAGCCCTGGGACAAGAAAGGTGGCAAGCCGTGGCAGCGCGATGGCCAGCGCGGCGAAGCGCCACCGCGGGTACCCGCGCCAGTGGAACCACCGACGCTCTCGGCCCTGCGCACCTTGCTGCATCACCCGCTGCTGGCCGGCAAGGTCGAGGATGCCAGCCACTTCGCCGACGAAGAGCAACTGTACAGCCAACTGCTGGTGGCCCTCATCGAGGCCGCGCAGAAGAATCCTAAGCTAAGCTCAATGCAGCTGATTGCACGCTGGCACGGGACCGAACAGGGTCGCCTGCTGCGCGCCCTGGCGGAAAAGGAATGGTTGATCGATGCCGACAACCTTGAACAACAGTTTTTCGACACTATAACTAGCTTGTCCGCTCGCCAGCGCGAGCGCAGCCTGGAACATCTGCTCAGGAAAGCGCGTCTAAGTGAACTGAGTACAGAGGAAAAATCTCAGCTGCTTACCCTGCTGAGCCGTAATGTTCCCGCACAAAACCCGACCTCATCTGGCGCGTGAGGTCCATGCTCGGGTATAATCCTCGGCTTGTTTTTTGCCCGCCAAGACCTTCAGTGGATAGGGTGTTATGTCCGGAAAAGCGCAACAGCAATCTCGTATCAAAGAGTTGATCACCCGCGGTCGTGAGCAGGGCTACCTGACTTACGCGGAGGTCAACGACCACCTGCCAGAGGATATTTCAGATCCGGAGCAGGTGGAAGACATCATCCGCATGATCAACGACATGGGGATCAACGTATTCGAGAGTGCTCCGGATGCGGATGCCCTGTTGTTGGCGGAAGCCGACACTGACGAGGCCGCAGCCGAAGAGGCCGCCGCCGCATTGGCGGCTGTCGAGACCGATATCGGCCGCACGACCGACCCGGTGCGCATGTACATGCGCGAAATGGGTACCGTCGAGCTGCTGACCCGCGAAGGCGAGATCGAAATCGCCAAGCGTATCGAGGAAGGCATCCGTGAAGTCATGGGCGCCATCGCTCACTTCCCGGGTACTGTCGACTACATCCTCGGCGAATACGACCGTGTCACCTCCGAAGGTGGCCGGCTGTCCGACGTTCTCAGCGGTTACATCGACCCTGACGACAACATCGCCGCACCGACCGAAGAAGTACCGATCCCAGGTGCCAAGGCCGCTGCCGCGAAGGAAGAAAGCGACGACGAAGACGAAGAGAACGCCGATGGCGACGACGAGGAAGAGGCCGAAAGCGGTCCGGATCCGGTCGTTGCCGCCCAGCGTTTCGGTGCGGTCAAGGATCAGCTGGTCGATACCCTCAAAGTGCTGAAGAAGCACGGTCGAGGCCATAAAGACAGCATCGGCGCCATGCAGGCGCTTGCCGACCTGTTCATGCCGATCAAGCTGGTACCGAAACAGTTCGACGTTCTGGTCGAACGCGTACGCGGTGCCCTGGATCGCCTGCGCCAGCAAGAACGCGCCATCATGCAACTGTGCGTGCGTGACGCGCGCATGCCGCGTGCCGACTTCCTGCGCCTGTTCCCGAGCAACGAGACCGACCAGACCTGGTCCGGTGACCTGGCCAAGCGCAACACCAAATGGGCCGCCGCCCTGGGTGAGAAAAACGCCGCCATCGTTGCCTGTCAGCAAAAACTGATCGACCTCGAGACCGAGACCGGCCTGACGGTCGCCGAGATCAAGGACGTCAACCGCCGCATGTCCATCGGCGAGGCCAAGGCTCGCCGCGCCAAGAAGGAAATGGTCGAGGCGAACCTGCGTCTGGTGATCTCGATCGCCAAGAAGTACACCAACCGCGGCCTGCAATTCCTCGACCTGATCCAGGAAGGCAACATCGGCCTGATGAAGGCGGTGGACAAGTTCGAATACCGTCGCGGCTACAAGTTCTCGACCTACGCCACCTGGTGGATCCGCCAGGCGATCACCCGCTCGATCGCCGACCAGGCGCGCACCATCCGTATCCCGGTGCACATGATCGAGACGATCAACAAGCTCAACCGTATTTCCCGCCAGATGCTGCAG
>Ga0213828_1000277_pt1 | contig 52849 bp, 56 predicted proteins | sample MC6MC0897MG_FD_180664 | JGI IMG/M metagenome (GOLD analysis project Ga0213828, IMG submission 180664) | Enriched soil aggregate microbial communities from Iowa State University, Ames, United States - MC6-MC0897-MG | ecosystem: Environmental > Terrestrial > Soil > Unclassified | place: USA: Iowa...
TCGGCGCAGAGCTACTCGCCGTTCCTTTACTTCCAGTTCTGAGGTTGATGACCATGACCCGGACATTACGCATTACCTATTCGCTGTCGTTCCTCGGCCTGCTGGTCGGCATGGGCGCCTGGTCCACTGGCGGCCTGGACAGCTTCCAGCGCACCGCGCAGATGACCTTGCTCAACGGCAAGCTGGCCAAGGCCGCCGAGACCCACTACGACGAGCAGTTCCCGATCAAGCGCCTGGGCACCAACCTCTGGGCGGCACTGGACTTCAAGCTGTTCAACGAAGGGCGCCCAGGCGTGGTGCTGGGCCGCGACCAATGGCTGTTCAGCGATGAAGAGTTCAAACCCACCGCCGGTGCCGAGCAACTGATGCAGGAAAACCTGGCGCTGATCCGTGGCGTGCGCGACACCCTGCAGCAGCATGGCAGCCAGCTGGTGCTGGCGATCGTGCCGGCCAAGGCGCGGGTCTACTCGGAGTATGTGGGCAAGGAGCTGCCAGCCAGCCTGCATGACGACCTGTACAACCAGTTTCATGCCCAGGCCCGCCAGGCCAACGTGTTCGCCCCGGACTTGATGGCGCCCCTGGAGCAGGCCAAGGCCCGTGGCCAGGTATTCCTGCGCACCGACACCCACTGGACGCCGATGGGCGCCGAAGTCGCCGCACAGGCGCTGGCCGAAGCGGTCAGCCGCCAGAGCTTGCTCAATGGTGACCCCCAGGCCTTCATCACCGAAGCCGGCAGTACCGCGCCGTACAAGGGCGACCTGACCAACTTCCTGCCACTCGACCCGCTGTTCAGCAACCTGTTGCCGGCGCCGGACAACCTGCAGCAACGCACAACACGCCCAGCCGAAACCGAAGGCGAGGCGGGCGATGCGCTGTTCGCCGACAGCCAGATTCCGGTCGCACTGGTAGGCACCAGCTACAGCGCCAACCCGCACTGGAACTTCCTCGGTGCCCTGCAGCAAGCCCTGCACAGCGACGTCGCCAACTACGCCGAAGACGGCCATGGCCCGCTGCTGCCGATGCTCAAGTACCTGCAAAGCGATGCTTTCAAAAATGCCGCGCCACAAGTGGTGGTGTGGGAATTCCCCGAACGTTATCTGCCCATGAAAAACGACCTCAGCAGCTTTGATCCGCAGTGGATCGCGCAACTGAAAAACACCCGTAAATCCGAAGAAAACCTGGCCCTGTCGTCCACCCGGACGAACCACTGATCGATAGAGAGGAACACGCACATGACTACCAAAACTTCCATTGCCAAAGCCCTCACCCTCGCGGCCGGCCTTTCCCTTGCTTCGATGCAGGCCTTCGCCGGCGCCGATGCCGCGCTGTATGGCCCGACCGCGCCGAAAGGCTCGACCTTCGTGCGCCTGTACAACGCCGCCAGCGCACCGGCCGCCGCCTCGGTCGGCAACACCCAGATCAAGCAGGTCGGCGCCCAGGCCAGCAGCGACTTCAGCTTCCTGCCAGGCGGTGACTACACCGCTCAGGTGGGTGGCAAGAGCGTGCCGGTGAAGCTGGCCTCGGACAAGTACTACACCCTGGTCAACAGCGCCAGCGGCAACCCACAACTGATCGAAGAGCCACCGTTCAAGAACAAACAGAAAGCCCTGGTGCGCGTGCAGAACCTCAGCGACCAGTCGCTGACCCTGAAGACCGCCGATGGCAAGACCGAAGTGGTCACCCCGGTAGCCGCCAAAGGCCGTGGCGAGCGTGAGATCAACCCGGTCAAGGTCAACCTGGCCCTGTTTGCTGGCGACAAGAAAGTCAGCGACGTCAAACCCGTCGCTCTGGAGCGCGGCGAAGCTGCCGTGCTGTACGTCACCGGTTCCGGCAGCAGCCTGTCGCCGGTCTGGGTTACCCGCCCAGTGTCCACCAACTGATCCCCTGCCTCGTTAACGACCTTATTGGAGAAACAACATGATCCCGGTAATTCTTTCTGGTGGTAGCGGTTCCCGTCTGTGGCCTCTGTCGCGCAAGCAGTTCCCCAAGCAGTTCCTGGCGCTGACCGGTGAACACACGCTGTTCCAGCAGACCATCGAGCGCCTGGTGTTCGAAGGCATGGACGCCCCCATCGTGGTCTGCAACAAGGACCACAAGTTCATCGTCCAGGAGCAGCTGGCCGCGCTGAAGCTCGAAACCCAGGGCATCCTGATGGAGCCCTTCGGCCGCAACACCGCACCTGCCGTGGCGCTGACGGCCATGAAGCTGGTCAACGAAGGCCGCGATGACTTGATGCTGGTGCTGCCGGCCGACCACGTGATCGACGACCAGAAAGCCCTGCAGCGCGCCCTGGCCCTGGCCACCGTGGCCGCAGAACGTGGCGAGATGGTGCTGTTCGGCGTGCCGGCGACCAAGCCTGAAACCGGCTATGGCTACATCCGCTCCAGCCAGGACGCCCTGCTGCCCGAAGGCGTGGCGCGGGTCGCGCAGTTCGTCGAGAAGCCCGATGAAAAACGCGCTGCCGAGTTCGTCGCCGCCGGTGGTTACTTCTGGAACAGCGGCATGTTCCTGTTCCGCGCCAGCCGCTTCCTCGAAGAGCTGAAAAAACACGACGCCGACATCTACGACACCTGCGTGCTGGCCCTGGAGCGCAGTGACGAAGACGGCGATGTGCTGAGCATCGACGAAGCCACCTTCGCCTGCTGCCCGGACAACTCCATCGACTACGCGGTGATGGAAAAGACCCAGCGCGCCTGCGTGGTGCCGATGTCGGCTGGCTGGAGCGACGTGGGTTGCTGGTCGTCGCTGTGGGAAGTACACGAGAAGGACGCCCAGGGCAACGTCACCAAGGGTGATGTGGTGGTGCAGGACAGCCGCAACTGCATGATCCATGGCAACGGCAAGCTGGTGTCGGTGATCGGCCTGGAGAACATCGTCGTGGTCGAGACCAAGGACGCGATGATGATTGCCCACAAGGACAAGGTCCAGGGCGTCAAGCAGATGGTCAAGACCCTCGACGAGCAAGGCCGCAGCGAAACCCAGAACCACCTGGAAGTGTATCGCCCGTGGGGCTCGTACGACTCGGTGGACATGGGCGGCCGCTTCCAGGTCAAGCACATCACCGTCAAGCCGGGCGCCAGCCTGTCGCTGCAGATGCACCACCACCGCGCCGAGCACTGGATCGTGGTGTCCGGCACTGCCGAAGTGACGTGCGACGAGAACGTGTTCCTGCTGACCGAGAACCAGTCGACCTACATCCCGATCGCCTCGATCCACCGCCTGCGCAACCCAGGCAAGATCCCACTGGAGATCATCGAAGTGCAGTCTGGCAGCTACCTGGGCGAGGATGATATCGAGCGCTTCGAGGACGTCTACGGGCGCACCTCGACGCCGGTCGAGCGTGGTGTTTCGGTGAAAACCATCGCGCAGTAAGTGAAACCCCGGGGCCGCACCTGCAAAGATCACACGATCCGGTAGGAGCGGCCTTGTGTCGCGAAAGGAGGGCAAAGCCCTCCCGCTTTTGAGCCCTCCCCCATTTCAAGCTACGATGGTCAGACCCCGCGCAACCAAGGTCTGCAAGCCCCATGATCATCGGTGCCTTCCTCATCCTCACCTGGCTGGTGCTGCTGCTGCGCTACCCGGCCAAAGCCCTGCCGATATCCCTGGCCGCTGTCTGCGGCCTGGGCCTGGTCGCCCTGTTCGTCGCCTGGCAAGACACCCGCGAAGCCACGCAACTGGCACGCCTGGACCTGCGCCTGAGCTACGCCCCTGACAAGTGCCCCGCCGACCGCGCGCTGCACGTGCACATGAAAAACGGCAACAAAGTCCCGCTCACCGAGCTGCGATGGCGCGTGGGCGCGTATGCGCCGGGCGATACCGTCAACCTTGCCGAAAACACCTACAGCGCGCCGCGTTATCGCGGGCCGGGTGAGCTGCAACCGGGTGCCGAATGGAACGATTGCCTGCCGGTACCGCCTCTGCGTTCCGGCTACCGGGCACAGACGCTGGAGTTTCGTGCCGAGCGTCTGCAAGGTACATTTGCCAATTGACGCATTGCCTGCCTCGCGAAGAGGCCGGCGCAGGCCACACACAATTCCCAGACCCAAGGCCCTCCCCATGCCCACCGTCCTGATCACCGGTTGTTCCAGCGGCATCGGCCGCGCCCTGGCCAACGCCTTCCGCGATGCCGGCCACGAGGTCTGGGCCACCGCCCGCAAGCCTGAAGACGTCGAGCAGTTGTCCGCTGCCGGCTTCACCGCCCGGCAACTGGACGTCAATGACAGCGATGCCCTGACGCAACTGGCCGATGAGCTGCAAGCGCGCCACGCCAGCCTCGACATCCTGATCAACAACGCCGGCTACGGCGCCATGGGCCCGCTGCTCGACGGCGGCGTAGACGCGATGCGCCAGCAATTCGAAACCAACGTATTCGCCGTGGTCGGCGTGACCCGCGCGCTGTTCCCGCTGCTGCGTCGCGCACGCGGGCTGGTGGTGAACATCGGCAGCGTTTCCGGGGTGCTGGTCACGCCATTCGCCGGTGCCTATTGCGCTTCCAAGGCCGCCGTCAACGCCCTGAGCGATGCCCTGCGCCTGGAGCTGGCGCCGTTTGGCATTCGGGTGATGGAAGTGCAACCGGGGGCGATCGCCTCGCAGTTCGCCAGCAATGCCCAGCGCCAGGCCGAGCAGGTACTGGCGGCGGATTCTCCGTGGTGGCCGCTGCGCGAGTACGTCCAGGCACGCGCCCGGGCGTCGCAGGACCGGCCGACGCCGGCAGCGGTGTTTGCCCAAGGGGTGCTGGCGGCTACGCGCAAAACGGCGGTGCCTGCGGTGGTGAGGTTGGGCAATGGCAGCACAGCGTTGCCGCTGATCGCCAGGCTGTTGCCGCGGCGGCTGCTGGGCTGGGTGTTGCGCAAGCGGTTCGGGCTGCTGCGTCCGCTTTGATGTTTGGCCAGCACAGCCAGCGCAACCGTCATACCTTTTTCGACGGCTGAGTATCAAACGCCTGCCACCCCCCGCCCAGCGCCTTGTACAACCCCACCAAGGCCTGGGAAACCGCTGCCGAGCTGTCGATCCACTGCTCTTCGCTGGCCAGCAACGCACCCTGTACCGTCAGCACATTGAGAAAGTCCACCGCCCCTTCCACATACTGGCGCTGGGCAGTCTCCAGGGCGATGCGGTTCTGCCGCACCGCCTCGGCCAGGTGGTCGCGGCGCAACTGGCTGGCGTTGTACAGGCGCAGCACATCGTCGATCTCGTGCCAGGCACCGAGCACCACCTTGCGGTAGTTGAGCGCCGCTTCCTGCTGCTGCGCCTCGCGCAACTCCAGCGTGCCTTTAAGCCGCCCCCCTTCGAAGATCGGCAACGACAGTTGCGGGCCGAAGGCGAAGCGGCGCGAGTTCCAGCCGCCGAAGTCGGACAGCTGCATGGCCTGGAACCCCATGCTGCCCGACAGCCGAATGCTCGGGTAGAAGTCGGCCTTGGCCACGCCGATGCTGGCGGTTGCCGCGTGCAACCGCGCCTCGGCCTGGCGAATGTCCGGGCGGCGCTCAGCCAACTCGGACGGCAAGCCGATGGCGAACTGCTGTTGCGGCGCGGGCAGTTCACCGCCTTCAAGCAGCTGCGCCTGCAGGCTGCGTGGCGGTTCGGCCGCGAGCAGGCTGAGGGCGTTGATCAGGTCGTCGCGGCGGGCCTCCAGGCTGGGCAGGCGGGCTTCGATCGAAGCGACCTGGGCACTGGCTTGGGCCACGTCGAGGCGGGTGGCGACACCTTCGGCCTGGCGGTTTTCAGACAGCTTCAAGCTGTGCTGCGCCACCTTCAGGTTGTCACGGGTGACATCGAGCGTGTGCTGTACCGCACGCAATTGAATGTAGTTGCCGGCGGTTTCCGACAGCAGCGCCAGCAGCACGCCACGGCGGTCGTTCTCGGCCACTTCGACCGTCGCATCGGCAGCCTCGACCTGGCGCCGCACGCGGCCCCAGAGGTCCAGCTCCCAACCCGCGACCAGGTCACCCTGCCACAGGTTGAAGGCAGACTTACCGGCATGGCCAGAGGGGTCGCTCAGCCCTTCGGCGCTGTTGCGAGCACGGCTGTAGCCCGCGTTCACATCCACCGAAGGCGCTTCGTCCGCCGCCACCGTACTGCGCAGGGCGCGGCTTTGCAGCAGGCGTGCACTGGCCATCTGCAGGTCCAGGTTGCGTTCGGTGACCTGCTGGATCAGCGCGCTGAGGCGGGCATCGTGAAAGGTTTCCCACCAGCGCAGCTCCAGCGGCTCGGCTTGCGGCTGGCTTGCTGCGGCCTCGCCTTGCAGCGCCGCCCACTGTTGCGGGGCCTGGCTGGCGGGGCGCTGGAAGTCCGGCCCCAGGGTGCAGCCGGCCATGAGCACAGCCAGCAACAACGGGCTCAAGCGTAATGCTGGCTTCATCGCGCGCTCACCTCTTTGCCCTCGAGCTTGTCGCCACGGGTGTCGATGGTGGCTTCCACCGACATGCCCACGCGCAGCCGTGCAAGCAGCGCCTGGCCGTCATCGAAGACGATCTTCACCGGAATGCGCTGCACCACCTTGGTGAAGTTACCGGTGGCATTGTCGGGTTTGACGGCGGCAAAGGTGACCCCAGTGGCCGGCGCAATACTCTCGACATGGCCCTTGAGTTGCTCGCCAGAGAAGGTATCGACCGTGATGCTCACCGGTTGGCCAGGCTGCACGTGGGTCAACTGGGTTTCCTGGAAGTTGCCGACCACATAGGCCTGCTGCAACGGCACCACCGACAACAGGCGAGCACCCGGGTTGACATAGGCGCCCACGCGCAAGGCACGCTCACCGACCATGCCGTCCACCGGTGCGGTGATGCGCGTGTAGGACAGGTCCAGCTGGGCCTTTTCCAGCCCGGCTTCAGCACGCTTGAGCTGGCCATCGGCACTGGCCACCTGGGCGGTGAGGATATCCACCTGTTTGCGTGTCGCCAGCAAGGCCGCCTGGGTATTGGCCAGGCGCGCGCGGGCCTGGTCGACCCCACTGCGCGCTTGCTGCGCGTTCTGCACGGTACCGGCGCCCTGCTCGGCCAGACGGCTGTAGCGGTTGACTTCATGATCGGCGAAGGCGGTTTCGGCCTGAGCCGCTTTCACCGCGGCCTCGGCCTGGGCGATCAGTGCCGCCTGGCGCTCCAGCGTGGCGCGGGCGTCGGCGCTCTGCGCCTTGGCCACCAGCAATTGCGCCTGGGCAGCGTCGAGCGCGGCCTGGTAGTCGCGGGCATCGATGGTCGCCAGCAACTGGCCGGCCTTGACCTGCTGGTTGTCCTCGACCAGCACCTCTTTGATAAAGCCTGCGACTTTGGGCGCGACCACGGTGTAGTCGGCGATCACGTAGGCGTCGTTGGTGCGCTGGCGGTGGTCACTGCCAAACATCCAGGGGCCGACGATGCCGGCCAGCACGGCCACGGCGAGCACCGAGCCGATGATGATTGTCTTGCGGTTGTTGGTCATCTCAAGTTCTCGAATTCATTCACGGGCTCAAGCCACCGCACGCGGCGGGAAGATCCGGGTAGGCACGAAGGGGATCAGGCAGATCAAAGCGACGGCGATGCAGGCCATCACCAGGTACTGGTCGGCCGAGGTCAGTACCTGGGCCTGTTCATGAATGCGTCGGGCAAGGCCGGTGGCGCTGCCATCGATCAACGGCGCGTTGCCCAGGCTGTCGACCAGGTGGTTGGAATGAAAATGCCGGCGCACGGTGCCCATGGCATCCAGCAGGCCACCGGCAATCACCGCCGACAGCCCTTTGACCGTGTTGAACCAGGCCGAGGCGAACGGGCCCTCCTGCGGGGTCATGCCATTGGTGGAAAGCATCAGCAACGGCAACACCGCCATCGGCTGGCCAAACACCTGCAGCAGGTAGAAGGGGTAGAAATCGCCGCGAATCCATTCGGAGGTCAACAGGCTGCAGCCCACGCACGACACCGCCAGCATGCCAAGCCCGATCGCCAGCACCCAGCGGCAATCCACCACGCGCAGGTTGCACAGCGCTGCCGTGAGCGGCAGGGCGATGAGTTGTGGCATGGCCACCAGCATCATCAGCGGGCTGGTCTGCGCCGGGCGGTAGCCCTGGATCTGCGCCAGGTAGGCTGACGGGATGGTGCCCACGCCAGACAACACAACCAACACGCCGGCCAGGGTCAACAAGGCAAAACTCAGGTTGCGCCGCGAGAGCATGCGCAGCTGGAAGAACGGCAGCGGCTCGGACCATTCGTTGTACATGAACAGCACCAGCAACAGCAGGCCGCCCCCCAGCAGCCAGCAGATCAGCGGCGAGTCGAACCAGCCCCAGCGGTCACCCAGCGACAAGCCGAGGACGATGCAACTGATGGCCGGCAGGCCAAGCAGCACGCCACGCCAGTCGAGCTGCTTGAAGCGTTCGAGGCGCAGTGGGTCTTGCGGCAGGCCCCAGCCGACACAAGCCATGGCCAGCAGCGACGGCAGGATGATCTGCCAGAACGCCCACTGCCAGCCGACATACTCGGTCCACAGGCCTGCCAGCGGCGTGCCGAGGTTCGGCCCGAAGGTGGCGGTCAGGGCATAGCAGGCCAGGCCATAGACCTTGATGCCCGGTGGCAGAAAGCGCAGCGCGACGCTCATCAGCATCGGCGGCAAGGCGCCAGAGGCGAAACCCTGCAGCACCCGCAGCAGCATCAGGCTGTGCAGGTTGGGGGCGAAGGGTTGCAGCAGGCCCAGCACGGCGAACAGGCCGACGGCAGACAGGGTGAAGCGGCGCAGCGAAAAGGTCGTGGCGAGCCAGGGTGCGAAGGCCATCGCCGAGACCGAAGCCGCGCTGTACACGGCCAACAGCCAGGCGCCCTCGTCGGCACCGATGCCCATGGCGCCACGGATGTCGTTGAGGGAAATCTTGGTCACTGCCTCGTTGAGGCCGGCGCACAACACCGCCAGCAACACGCCGAACAGCCCCACCACCACCTGCAGGCCGAACGCCGACTGCGCAGGGGCAGCCGGCGCAGGGGCGGCGGCCAACGCAGCAGAAGGCGCGGTCAGGGAACTCATGGGATACATCTCCAGCAACAATTTTAGGGCTGGAGCAAGTCTAAGAAGATCGAATGCTGACGAAAACTGACTTGTTGGCAGCTTTATATTGCGTCAGACGCAATTGATGGTGCGCTCACGGGTCCAACCGGCCACACGCCCTCAAGGTCTGGCGCAGCCACCGATGCGCTGGGTCGTTGTCGAACCGCGGGTGCCAGGCCTGCATTACATTGACTTTTGCCAGCGGCACCGGGATCTCGAACGAGCGCAAGGGCAGCTTCAAGCGCTGCACGCTGTTGAGGATATTGGCCGGTATCGGCAGGATCAGGTCCGAATCCGGCAACGAGAACATCGCCGAGTGGAAGCTGGTGGTGATCAGCGCCACGCGCCGCTCCACCTTGTGCTGGGCCAACGCCTCATCGATCGGCCCATTGGCCCGGCCGCGGCGCGACACACTGATCTGCGGGTAGGCGGCAAAACGCTCAGGAGTGATCGGGGCGTCGAAGATCGGGTGCCCCACACGCGCCAGGCCCACGAAGTAGGTGTTGAACAGGCTCTGCACCTTGATTTCCGGGCCCAGCTCAATGGCCGAACTGATGATCAGGTCGATGTGCCCGTTGCGCAGCACCGCATCATCGTCGCCACTGCCCTCCGGCACGAAACGCAGCACCGTGCGCGGCGCCTGGGCCAGCATCATGCGCAGCAACTGGGCACCGTACAGGGCAATGAACAGGTCGTTGGTGCGGATGTTGAAGGCACGGTCAAGGTTCACCAGGTCAACATCGTCACGGCTGCGAAACACCTGCCCAGCCTGCTCCACCAGGCCATGCACCTGCTCGCGCAAGGCCAGCGCACGGGGGGTGGGCACCAGGCCACGGCCGGCGCGTACCAGAATCGGGTCACCCAGGGCATCGCGAATGCGCCCCAAGGTGCGGCTCATGGCCGCCGGGCTCAGGTTCATGCGCTGCGCCGCGCCCACCACACTGCCTTCGTCAAGCAAGGCGTCGAGGGCGACGAGCAGGTTCATGTCCGGGAGTTGCATGGCCGTTTTCCGTTACAGCTGTGGGAAAGGCGATGGTAGCAGGTTGGTTGATTGCATCAGACGCAATGCGCTCTTGCGTGGTGGGGCATTTATTTGCTGGGCATGTTCGGCCATAAATGGGTTATTGGCAGGTCCGGCCCTTTCGCGGGGCAAGCCCGCTCCCACAGTTTACTCCACAGCGTTTGGGCATTTTGGGAGTCCAGTGGGAGCGGGCTTGCCCCGCGAAAGGGCCGGACCTGCAAGCACATCACTCAGCCTCAGCCAAGGATCCCCATGCCCAGCACCGTCTTGATTGCCATCGATGCCTCCCCTGCTGCTGCCGCCCTGCTCACCCTCGCCCGCCGCTACTGCCGCCCTGACGAACATGAACTGCACGTGCTGTTGGCCATCGACACCACCTTTACCGTGCACGACCAACCTGCGCCCTATACCGCCGAGGAACTGGAGGAATACCCGGCTGCCTGCGAGGAGCAGCACTTGGGCGAAAGCGCCGTGGCGGATGCCGTGCGTGTGTTGCAAAAGGCGGGTTTTGCCAGCCAAGGGGCCATGGTGGCCGGGCAGCCGGTGGAGGTTATCGTTGGCCAGGCGCAGGAGCTGGGGTGCGAGTTGATCATCATGGGGCACCGGCATTTGTCGCGATTGGGGCGGTTGCTGGATCCGTCGATCAGCGCGAAGGTGATTGACCGGGTCGAGGTGCCGGTATTGGTGGGGGTTGCGGGGTAGAGATTGGGGGTGAGCCTGCGAGGGTTCGCCTTGAGTTTTGCAGCGCCCATGAGATCGAGCGCCGCCCGCGCGGCGCTCGATCTCATGGGCGCCAGAAGGGTTGCGGCGAACACTGGGGCAAACACCTCACTCCTCCCCCGGCTTCACCACCACCGTACAGGTCGTCCCCGCCGCCAGCAAAAACCCTTCTGGCACTTCATCAATGTGAATCCGCACAGGCACCCGCTGCGCCAGCCGCACCCAGTTGAAGGTGGGGTTCACGTCAGCAATCAGCTCGCGGCTCTGCGGGTTGTCGCGATCATAAATACCGCGCGCGATGCTCTCCACATGCCCGGTGATGCGCTCGCCGCTCATCATCTGCAACTCGGCCCGATCACCTACCTTTACATGCGGCAGCTTGGTCTCTTCGAAAAAGCCGTAGACCCAGAATGAGTGCTCATCGACCACCGCCATCACCGCCTCACCGGTGCGCGCATAGTCGCCCTTGTGAATGTTCAGGTTGGTCACGTAGCCATCCACCGTGGCCACGATATGCGTGCGCTTGAGGTTCAGCTCGGCCGCCGCCAGCTCGGCCAGGGCCTGTTGATAATCCGCCTGGGCCGAGTTGGCGATGTTGCTGGCGTCGTCGCGGTTTTCCTTGGAGATCACCAGGTTGTCCATGTCGGCCCGGCGCTTGGCGTTGACCTTGCGCATCTCCCAGGTGGCCTTGCGCGAGGCGACCAGGGCCTTGGCCTGGTCGACGGCCAGCTGATAGTGCTCAGGGTCGATCTGGATCAGCAGGTCGCCCTTCTTCACCCGCTGGTTGTCCTTGACCGGCACACCCACCACATAGCCCGGCACGTCGGCGGCGACGTTGATGATGTCGGCACGCACACGGCCGTCGCGGGTCCATGGCGTGGTCATGTAGTGCAGCCACAACTGGCGGCCGATCGCCACGGCAGCCACCAGCACCAGCAGGGTGGCGATCAGGCTGAAGAACTTTTTCATCGAAGGTTTCTCACCAGTAGACAGACAGCGCCAGGGCGCCGAAAAGGCAGACGAACAGGCTCAGGCGCAGCAGCGCCGGGTGCCAGAAGAAGCGGTAGCCGTCATGGCTGGCGATGAAGCGGTCCAGGCCCCAGGCCAGGCCCAGGGCGAACAGGAACATCAGGGTCATGGTGGGCATGTACACGCCATGGAAGGCGATCTCACGGGGCATGATTTCACGGGGCATTGTGCAATCCTTTCGCCGGTGCCAGCGGCGACTGAGGGTCCAGCAGGGAAGAACGGATGAAGTGCAGGTAGCTTTGCGCGCGGCGCAGCACCGAGGTGTCGAAGTGCCGGGCGAACGGCTCATCGGTGGCTTGCACGCGGCTGATGGCATGGTCCACCGCCACCAGGGCGCGCTCGTGGTTGCTGGCGCTGGGCTGCAGGAACAAGCGCGCCAGCGCCCGGCCCATGACGCGAATGGCCTGACGCCACGGCTGGGATTCGGCATACGCCGGATGGATCGGCGCGCGGGCCTGCTCCTTGCGCAGTTCGATGATGGCGTGGCCGACCTCCAGCACGGTGAACATCCAGCCCATCAGCTCGCTCTGCACCTGCGGTTTGCCGGCCGCCAGGCCATAGGCCTGGTGCAGCAGGTCGCGGGTGCGGCTCTCGAAGGCCGAGCCCAGGCCTCGCAAGCGGCCGCTGATGGCGAACAGCACCTGCTCGCGCAGCTCCTGCTCCAGCCGGCTCCACAGCCAGCGGCTGTTGGGCGGCAGGATGATCGCCCCGGCTGCGGCGCAGACGAACATGCCGATGACCATGCCGATGTAATCGTTGATGAAGGTGTAGGGGTCGTAGACGGTCAGGTTGTTCGGCACCGAACCGATGGCGAAAAACACCAGCAAACCGATGCCGTAACCGGCATAGGCAGGCCGCGACGAGAGGAACGCCCCAAGCACGAAGACCGGCGCCAGGACCATGCACAGCAGCGGGAAGCCGTCGATCCAGGGGAATACGAAGAACGTCTCGAAGAAGCCGACAAAGGCCCCGATCGCCGTGCCGCAGGCCATCTGAAACGACATGCGCTTGGGGTTCGGCGAAGCCGCCGACAGGCCCACGGTGACCGTGGCGATCAGCGTCATCATGCCCCCGCTGGGCCAGTCGCTGAGCAACCAGTAGCTGCCCAACAGCAACAGCACCGCCGAAGCGCGCACACCGGCCGCCAGTGACACCAGCCAGCTGGTCTGCGCCACATAGGGCTCGTCCCACTGCTCGCGCTGATGCGTGTGCGCGGCCAGCGAGGCATGGGTCTCGGCATAGCTGTACATCTCGTCGACGAAGCGGTAGAGCAGCTCGAAAGCGGTATGGAAGTCGAGCAGGTCGGACTCGCTGGGGTCGGTCTGCTGGTACTCGGTGCGCAGCCCACGCACCTGGGCTTGCAGGCCCTCTTTATAGGCGGCCAGCTCCAACGTCAGGCGCAGCGCGTCCGAGTCGGTCAAGGCGCGGCCCACGTAGGGTTCAAGCAACGCGACCAAGGTGTTCAGGCCGGGCTCGATGGCGCTGACGATCTGCAATGGGCCACGTGCGCGCAGGCGTTCGAGCAACCGGTGCAGGGCGTTGAAGCGCGTGGTGATGGCCATGAATTCGCTGTTCATGCGCACCAGCCGGCCAGAGCGCCTGCGCATGTGCGGGTCTTCGAATGCGGTGACGTTACGCAGGCTCTCCAGGCCCACGGCCTCGGCAACGAAGCGCACGTTGCTGGTTTCGAAACGGTCACGCTGGCTGTCGCCACGCAAGGCTTCGACCACCACCCCGGCAAACACGCCGAAGCGCTGGTACAGGGCGTTGCGCATGGCCGCGCTGGCCGACTGCGGCAAAATCGCGGCGCTGACAAAGGTTGAAACGAGAATTCCCAGGGCGATCTCCAGCACCCGCCACACAGCAGCCATGAAGGCCTGGTCGGGGTGTTGCAGTACCGGCAAGCCGATCATCGCTGCGGTGTAGCCGGCCAGCACGAAACCATAGGCACGGAAGGTGCGGTAGCGCATGGCGCCCGCCGAGCACAGGCCGACCCACAGGGCCAGGCTGGGCAGGAACAGCTCGGTGTTCTGCGGGAAGATGGCGATCAGCGCAACCATCATCGCCGAACCTGCCAGGGTGCCGAGCACCCGGTAGAAGCTCTTGGCGAACACGTGCCCGCTTTGCGGCTGCATGACGATGAACACGGTGATCATCGCCGTGCGCGGCTGCGGCAGTTCCAGGCGCATGGCCAGCCACAGGGTGATGAAGGCGGCAGCCAGCACCTTGAAGATGTAGACCCAGGTCACACCATCGGTGCGCGCCCAGGCAAAGAAGCCCCGGCGCCACTCCAGGCTCTGCAGCCAGCGCACGGGCAGACTGGAAGTGCTCATTCGGCGTTATCCGGCTGCTTGTCGAAAACGGCCAGGGTGGCCGGGGTTTTCGGCGCAGCCTGGCGCCCTGGCTGCGGCACGTCCTGGCCCGCTTGCAGGCCGCCACCCAGGGCTGTGACCAGCTCGGCATGGGCGACCAGGCGGGCGGCCTGCACCTGCTGCTGCACCTGCTGCTGACGGAACAGTAAGGTTTGCGCGTTGAGCACATTCAGGTAGTCGGTCAGGCCACGCTGGAAGGCGACCATGGCGATGTCGTAGGTCTTCTGCGCGGCGGCGACCGATTCGGCGGCGAAGTGCGACTGTTCTTTCATCGACTCACGGCGGATCAGCTGGTCGGAAATGTTTTTCAGCGCTCCGATCACGGTCTGGTTGTAACGCGCCACGGCCATGTCATAGCCCGCCGAAGCGACGCCCAGCTGCGAGCGCAGGCGGCCACCGTCGAAGATCGGCAGGCTGATGGCCGGGCCGACGTTGTAGTTGAACTTGCGCCCGGTGAGAAACTCCAGCGGGCCGCCGCCGGTGGCCATGAAGCCCAGGCTGCCGACCAGGTCGACATTGGGGAAGAAGCCGGCATGCGCCACGTCGATGCCGCGGGCTTGCGCGGCCACCTGCCAACGGCTGGCCACCACGTCCGGGCGCTGGCCCACCAGTTCGGCGGGCAGTGCCGAGGGCAGCTTCAGCGGGTCGCCGAGGGTCAGGCTCGGGCGCTCGATCTGCGCGCCGTCGCCCGGCCCCTTGCCGGCCAAGGCGGCCAGCTGGTTGCGGGTCAGGGCGATGTCTTCGTTGAGGCTGTCGAGCTGGCGATGGGTTTCCGGCAGCGGCGCTTGCGCCTGGCTGACTTCGAAATGGGTACCGATGCCCGCGTCCAGCCGGCGCTTGGCCAGGGCCAGAATCTGCTCTTGCTGCTCGAGCTCGGCCTTGACGATATCGCGCTGGGCAAAATGCAGGCTCAGTTGAATGTAGGCACGCACCACGTTGCTCTGCAGTTCGAGCTGCGCCTGGCGGGCCTCGGCCACGCTCATGTGCGCCTGGTCGACGGCCTGTTCACTGGCATTGCGTTCGCGGCCCCAGAGGTCGAGGGCATAGCTGAAACCGAGGGCGGCGTTGTTGTCCCAGGTATTGGCGCCCGACAGCGCGCCAGGGCCGTAGAACTGGTCCTCAGGCCAATTGTGGCGCTTGAGTGACGCCTGGCCGTTGGCCTGCAGTTTTTCCGCCGACTCGACCACACCGGCCATGGCCTTGGCCTCGCGCACCCGCGCCATGGCCATGGCCAGGTTGGGGCTGCCTTCGACGGCCAGTGCAACCCAGCGGTTCAGCTGCGGGTCGCGGTAGGCCTGCCACCACTGCTGGTCGGGCCAGTGCGCGTCAGTGGCGGCTTCGCGTATCGCCGCGTCGGTCGTCAGGGTGTTGGCGTGCAACGTCTTGCTTTGCGGGGCGATGCCCCAGGTTCCGATACAGCCGCTCAAGGTGAGGCTAAGGGCACAGGCACTGAACACTTGAAGCGTTCTGATGATGCGACGCGGCACAGCTGCGATTTCCCGAGGAAGAGGTGGAGGGGCCGAGCAATTCTAGGGGGCCGCAGGACTGGCGATAAGCGCATATTCCTGCGAATCTTTGTTACCAAACGCGCGATAATCAGCCTTTGGTCGAAGGTAACTTTTAATAACTTCGTCGTTACTTCGTGACACAATTTTGTCCTCTACCTTGAGAGCGACCCATGGACACCCTGCAAAATATGCGTGCTTTCAGTTGCGTAGCCCAACTTGGCAGCTTCACGGCTGCGGCGGCGCAGCTGGATACGACCACCGCGAACGTGTCGCGGGCGGTCTCCAATCTGGAAGCCCATCTGCAAACACGGCTGCTCAACCGCACCACCCGCCGCATCGCGTTGACCGAGGCTGGCAAGCGCTACCTGATGCGCTGCGAACAGATTCTTACCTACGTTGAAGAAGCCGAAGCCGAGGCCAGCGACGCCCATGCCCGCCCGGCCGGGCAGTTGAAGGTTCACTCGATGACGGGGGTCGGCCAGCACTTCGTGGTCGATGCCATCGCCCGCTATCGCGAATCGCACCCGGACGTGACCTTCGACCTGACCATGGCCAACCGCGTGCCGGACCTGCTCGACGAAGGCTACGACGTATCCATTGTGCTGGCCACCGAGCTGCCGGACTCGGGCTTCGTGTCGCAGCGCCTGGGCATCACCTACAGCATCGTCTGCGCCTCGCCCGCCTACATCGCGCGCAACGGCATCGCGCACAAGCCTGCCGACCTGCTCAAGCACGCCTGCCTGCGCATGGTCAGCCCAGTGATTCCGCTGGAAAAGTGGCTGTTCGACGGCCCGGAAGGCCAGGAAATGGTCAACATCAGCACCTCGCCGTTCCAGGTGAACACGGCAGACGCCATGAAAACCGCAATCCGCAGCGGCATGGGGGTGGGCGTGCTGCCGATCTATTCGGCCATCGAGGGCCTGCGTGATGGCAGCCTGGTACGGGTGCTGCCCGAGTACCGGTTGCAGGAGCTGAACCTGTACGCCATCTACCCGTCGCGCCAGTACCTGGATGCCAAGATCAAGACCTGGGTCGAGTACCTGCGCAACTCGCTGCCGGAAATTCTTGCAGCCCATGAGGCAGACCTGAAAACCCATCAGGTGCTGATCGCCAACTGAAAGCAGCTGCAAGCCATAAGCTTCAAGCCGCAAGAAAAAGCAGATCGTCGCAAGCGCGGCTTTTTCTTGTGGCTTGAAGCTTGTAGCTTGTAGCTTTTCTTGTGGAAGTTGCCCGATGAAAAAGACCGTCCTGGCCTTCAGCCGTATCACCCCGGCCATGGCCGAGCGCCTGCAGCAAGACTTCAACGTAATCCTGCCGAACCCCAAGCTCGGCGACATCAGCGCCCAGTTCAACGAAGCCCTGCCCGAGGCCCACGGGCTGATCGGCGTCGGCCGCAAGCTTGGCCGTGCGCAGCTTGAGGGCGCGGCCAAGCTTGAGGTGGTGTCCAGCGTCTCGGTCGGCTACGACAACTATGACGTCGACTACTTCAACGAACGCGGCATCGCCCTGACCAACACCCCCGACGTGCTGACCGAAAGCACCGCGGACCTCGGCTTCTCGCTGATCATGGGCTGCGCCCGGCGCACGGCCGAGCTCGATGCCTGGACCAAGGCCGGCCAGTGGCAGGCCACCGTCGGCCCGGCCCACTTCGGCAGCGATGTGCATGGCAAAACCCTGGGTATCGTCGGCATGGGCAACATCGGCGCCGCCATTGCCCGTCGCGGGCGGTTCGGTTTCAACATGCCGGTGATCTATGCCGGCAACAGCCGCAAGACCGCGCTGGAGCAAGAGCTGGGTGCGCAGTTGCGCAGCCTGGAACAACTGCTGGCCGAAGCCGATTTCGTCTGCATCGTGGTGCCGTTGTCCGAGGCAACCCGCAAGCTGATCGGGGCCCGTGAGCTGAAGCTGATGAAGCCAAGTGCCTTCCTGATCAACATTGCCCGCGGCCCGGTGGTCGATGAAGCGGCGCTGGTCGACGCACTACAAAACGGCACTATTCGCGGCGCCGGCCTGGATGTGTACGAAAAAGAGCCGCTGAGCGAGTCGCCGCTGTTCAAGCTGCCCAATGCCCTGACCCTGCCGCACATCGGATCGGCCACCGCCGAAACCCGTGAGGCCATGGCCAACCGGGCAATGGACAACCTGCGTGCGGCGCTGCTGGGCGAGCGGCCGCGCGACCTGGTTAACCCGCAGGTGTGGAAGGGCTGAGGTTTCCACCTAGCGTGCCAACACGGCAGCTGGCTTGAGCGAAGGCTTGCGAAACACCAGCACGTTACCCGCCATGACCGCGACGAGCCCCAGCAACGCTGGGGCCGTCCATTGGTACCCTTCGGCAAACGCCGACACGTTCAACGCCACCAACGGGAACAGCACCGTGCAATAGGCTGCCCGCTCCGGCCCCATGCGCCCGACCAGGGTCAGGTAGGCGGTGAAGCCGATCACCGAACCCGGGATTACCAGGTACATCAACGAGCCGATGTAGCGGGTGTTCCATTCCATGGCGAAAGGGATGCCGTTGAACAGGCAATACACGGTCAGCATCGCCGCGCCATAGACCATGCCCCAGGCATTGGTGGTCATGGGTTTGAGCCCGGCCTTCTGCTGCATGCTCGACAGCATGTTGCCAGCCGAGAAGCACAGCGTGCCGAGCAGCGCCAGGCCGAGGCCGTACAAGGTTTCACGACTGGCCGCATGGTGGCCGAGTTCGGGCCAGAACAGCAGGCCCAGGCCCAGCAGCCCCAAAGCGCCGCCGCCCAGCACATTGGCGGCGATCTTCTGGCCGAAGAACACCCGCGCATTGAGTGCGTTCCACAAGGTCGCGGTAGAGAACACCACGGCGATCAGGCCGCTGGCGATCCACTGGCTGGCGGTGAGAAAGCACATGAAGTTGACGCAGAACAGGCACAAGCCCTGCGCCAGGCAAATGAGGTGGCCGCGGCGGCTCATCGGTTGCAGGCGGCGGGTGAGCAGCAGGATGGCGAACAGGATCAGCCCGGCCAAGGCGAAGCGGTAGACGATCGATACGGGGATGGCGACCACGCCCAGTTGCAGTTTCAGGGCGATCCAGGTGGTGCCCCAGATCAGGACGGTGAGCAAGTACAGGGACAGGTTCATGGCGGTGGTTCCTTGGGCCTTTCGAGATCGGTGCCCGGCGCTTCGCGGGGCAAGCCCGCTCCCACTGGTACCGCCCAGCCTCGAAACCTGCGGCGCATCCGTGGGAGCGGGCTTGCCCCGCGAATCGAGGGCGCAACCCTCGCCGAGGCCCTCAGTGTTCGCCCTGCTGGCTCCTTCGCGCTTGCACAAACTTGCGCTTTTGTACTGCAGCTAGCTGCCTGCGCGGCCAACTCGCAGTACGATGGCGCTCAGAGGAATCGCCCATGACCCCACTGTCCCAGTTGCAAGTGTTCAACGCCATGCACGCCTCGCCCCATGCCCGTCTGGAGCTGAGCGCGCACCTGGGCGACGGCCTGGCTGCGGCACTGTGGCGAAACCGCGACGATGCCCGCGACTACCAGGCGCCAAGCCATCACACGCTGTCGTGCTACATCGCCGATGGCACCGGCACGTTTCGCCGCCAGCGCCCGGCCGACAAGGGCGCGCCGAACAAGCTGTGCGTCATGCCGGCCGGCCACGAGTCGAACTGGGTGGTCAATGGCGAGATCCGCCTGGCCCACCTGTACATCAGCGAGGCACAGTTCGCCCTCGGCTGTGTGCGCCTGCTGGACCGCGAACCGCGCGAGATGCAGTTGCAGGAGGCGACGTTTCTCGACGACCCGCAGCAGGCGCTGCGCTTTCACCAATTAATCAGCCTGGACTGGGATGAACCCGGCGAGCGCTTGCTGGCCAGCAGCCTGGCGCACGAGATCGTCGACCACGCGGTGCTCAGCCAGGTTGGGCTACGTGAGGGCTTGCGGTTGAAAGGTGGGCTGGCGCCGAGCCTGCGTCGACAGTTGGTCGAATACATCGAGGCGCACCTGGACCAGCCCATCACCCTCGGCGAGCTGGCGGTGCGCTGCAATTTGTCCGAGTACCACTTTGCGCGGATGTTCCGCAGCAGTTTCGGCTTGCCGCCGCACCAGTACCTGCTGGCTCGGCGGCTGCATCGGGCTTGCCAGTTGCTGCGCCTGGGCCAGTTGCCACTGGGCGAGGTTGCGTTGCTGTGCGGGTTTGCCAGTGCCAGCCATTTCAGCAACCGGTTTCGTCAGGCACTCGGGGCGACACCCGGCGCCTATCGTGCAGCCTTCACCCTTTGATGGGGCCGCTGCGCAGCCCTTCAGAATTCCAAGGTGCTGGAAAGGCTCACCTGCCGCGCATCCCCCACCGCCACGAAGTACTGGTTCACCGCCGAGCTGTAGTACACCTTGTCGAACAGGTTCTTCACATTCAGTTGCAGGCGCACGTTGTGTTCGTCGAGCTTGGTCTCATACGTGGCAAAGGCATCGGCCACGGTATAGCTCGGCAGGTCGAAGGTGTTGGTCGCATTCCCCGCACGCTCGCCCACATAACGGGCCCCGGCACCCAAGCGCAGGCGGTCAGCGCCGAACAGGCTGCCAAAGTCATACACCGCCGACAACGAGCCGCTGTGCCTGGCCACGTTCTGCAGGCGGTTGCCTTCAAGGTCAGGGTCTTTGGTCACCTTGGCATCGGTAAAGGCATAGCTGCCGATCAGGCTCCAGCGTTCGCTGAGCTGCCCGGTCAGGTCCAGCTCGACACCGCGTGAATTGACCTCACCGGCATTGCTGTAGACCGTCTCGCCGGTGCCGCTGTCGAAATTGGCCACCAGCACGTTGCGCTTGGTGATGTCGAACAGCGCCAGGGTACCGGTCAGGCTGCCCGGCATGTCGAGCTTGGCGCCCAGCTCCCACGACTTGCCCTCCTCCGGCGCCACCGAGGCGTCCAGCACCACGCCGCCGGTCAGCGGCGCAATGCTGGAGTTGGGCTTGAACGACTCGCTGTAACTGCCATAGAACGACAGCTGGTCATCGACCTTGTAGACGATGCCGGCATGCGGCACCCAGGCCTGGCCGCTGGTGTCGGTATTGGCCTTGAACGGGCGGCCGCGCCCGGCGTACTGGTCGAACTGCTGGAAGCGCGCGCCGGCCACCACAATCCAGTGGTCGTCCAGGTGCACCGCGTCCTGCATGAACAGGGCATCGGTGCGCAGTTTGTCGGTCTGGTCGCTGTCGCTGGCGCGCACGCTGCTGCCCTCCACTTCCTGGCCATACACCGGGTTCACATAGCTGAAGCTGGACTGCGCGGTCTGGCGAATCAGGTCGCCACGAAACACCTTGCGGTCTTCGTGATCGATACCGAGCAGCAGGTCATGCTGCAGGCCGCCCAGCTCGACGTTGCCCGCCAGGCTGACGGTGGCGAACTGGTCGCGGCTCATGGCGTTGTGGGTGCCATCGATGCTGCGCGTCAGCGTGCCCTTGGCCTCGTTGACACCGGTTACACGGACCTGGCTGGCATCGTAGGTTTCGCGGTTGAAGCTGTAGCCGAAGTGCAGCTTCCAGTCATCGGCCAGTTGATGGTCGACCTCCAGGCGGTACAGGTCGGAGCGCCCTTGCATGTCGTTGAACGGCTCGTCCAGGCGACGCGTGGCCGGTATGTCCAACGGGTGGCCGTTGCTGCCAAATGCCGTGCCGCGGTCGAACGGGTAGCGAAACTCGCGGTGCTCGTAGGCCAGCACCACCTGGGTGTCCTCGCCCAGCCAGGCCAGCGACGGCGCCACCAGCGATTCACGGTGCACGCCGAAGTTGCGCCAGTAATCTTCATCCTCATGATCGACGATCAGCCGGTAGGCGAACGGGCTGTCGCCCAGTGCCCCGGTGCTGTCGAAGCCGCCGCCGCTGCCGTTCTTGCCGCTGCCATAGGTCGAGCCGCGCACGGTCAGGGCGTTGTACTGCTGCAGTTGCGGGCGCTTGCTGACCACGTTGATGACCCCGCCCGGGTCCTGGATGCCATACAGCAACGAGGCCGGCCCCTTGAGCACCTCGACCCGCTCGGTATTGGCGTTGAGGCTGCGGCCCTGCACGATGGGCATGCCGTCACGCATGATCGAACCGTCGCGGTTGTCACCGAAGCCGCGCTTCATCACGGTGTCGGAGGTGCCGCCGAAGTTATTGCCCTGGGTAATGCCGCTGACATGGGTCAAGGCGTCATCGAGGTTACGTGGGGCCTGGTCACGGATGACCTGGGCCGGGACTACGTTGATCGCCTGGGGGATGTCCTGGTTCGGGCCTTGGCCACGCATGATCGAGGCACTGGCCGGGGGCTGGTAGCTGTAAGCGTCGATTTGCGAGGTCACAGTGGTGGCCTGCAGGTTCAGTGCCCCATCGGTGCCCACGGCTTCAAGGGTCAGGGTGCGCGCATCGACCCGGCGCCAGGCCAGGCCGGAGGTGCCCAGCAATTGCTGCAGCGCCTGCTCGGCGCTGAACGTACCGTTGAGGGCGGGTGCTTGCACGCCTGGAAGCTCGAGGGTGTAGACCACGCTCTGGCCGGTGGCACGGCTGAAAGCATTGAGCGCCTGGGCCAAGGGCTGGCTCGGTTGGGCGAAGGTGTACGCCTGCATCTGCTCGGCTGCCCTGGCCAGCGGTGCGATGGCGATGACCGGGAACACTGCAAGACCGAGCCAGAGGGGGACGCAACGCGGGGTGAACTTCATGGACGCTGACCTGTAAGTGGGTATTGACTGCGAATGAATCGCACTTCCACTCATTACACGGATGCCATGCCCTGTTACCTCATCCGTTATCTGAAAAATTTTTTGCGCGACCGGTGCCTAGCGGATAAGGGTCAAACGCCCCAATACGGTCTGCCGCGAAAAGCCCATCACCTTGCCGAGCGAGTCGAGCGCCGCCAAAGGCTCCTGCACCGGGAAACTGCCACTGACCTTGCGCTGCCCCAACGCTCCATCAAGCAACAGGATGCGCCCCGGGTAATAGCGCCCAAGGTCTTCGACCACCTGCGCCAGCGGCACCTGATAGTAATTCAGCCAGCCCTGGCGCCAAGCCAGGCGGCTCTCGCTGTCCACGCTCTGGGTGCTGCCCGCCCGGCCGCCAACGTAGGCCAGTTGCTGATTGGCCGTCAGTTCTCGGGCAACCTCGCCTTGCACCGGCGTCACCGCCACACGCCCACTGCGCACCGTGACTTGCGCGCCATCACCGTGCTCACGCACCTCGAACTGGGTGCCCAGCACCCGCACCTCGCCGCCCGCGGCGGCTACCAGAAACGGCTCACCCGTGTGGGTGACCTGAAAGAACGCCGCCCCGCGCAGCAGCCGTACTCGCCGCTCGCCGTGCGCAAAGTCGACCGAAATGGCGCTGCCCGCGTCCAGTGTCACTTGCGATTTGTCGGCCAGGGTCAGCTGGCGGACGTGCCCTGTGCTGCTGTAGTCGGCCTGCAGGTCCTGCAACCAGAAGCCGGGGTGCCAACCGCCCACAACGCCGACCGCCAGCACCAGGCAGGCTGCCGCCGCCAAGGCGGAGACACGTTGCCGCCAACGGCCTTGGGCAGGTGGCCGGGCGATGGCATCCAGGTACTGCTGCAGGCCTTCGCGCTCTTCATCGGCCAACCGCGCCGCCGGCACCGCGCTCATCTGCCACAGCGCCTTGGCCTGGGCATAGGCTTCGCGATGCCCCGGGTCGGCCAGTAACCAACGTTTGAACGCTGCGCCCTGGGCTTGCTCAGGCTGCTCGTTGATGCGGATCAGCCACTGCAGGGCGGCTTGTGACTGCGCGGCAGTGATCGAATTCGGACGGCTCATCGACGGGCGCTCCCTGGCCTGCGCATGGTGGACGCGGGCTCGGCGATACTCGCCTTGCACGCTTCGAGGGCGCGCATCATATGCTTTTCCACAGCGCTCTGGGACAGTTGCATGGCCGTGGCAATCTCGCTGTACGTGCAGCCGTGGATGCGGTTGAGCAGAAAGATCTGACGCGTACGCGCGGGCAAGGCACGCAATGCGGCTTCGATGCGTTGCAGGTCGTGATCGACCTCCAAGGCTTGCTCAGGCTCCGCGGCGCTGGCTTGCTCATCCACGGCGTGGGTGGCTTCTGCCACGCGCTCGCGGCTGCTTTCACTGCGCAAGTGGTCGATGGCGAGGTTGCCGGCACAGCGCAGCAGGTAGGTGTCCAGTGCCTCGACCTTGACCTCGGGGCGGCGCCAGAAACGCAGGAACAACTCCTGCACCAGGTCCGATGCCGTGGCCCGGCAGCCGACGCGGCGGTTGACCAACGCTTCCATGCGCGCCCGCTGCGCCAGGAACACCTGAACGAAACGCGCACGCCCGCTGGCGCTGTCGGCGTCAGGTTCGCGCATGTCTTGCGGCTGGCTCAAGCGGTCACCCCGCCAGCACAGCCAGCAGCGGGCCCAGCACCAGGCTGGCGGCGGCCAGGCCCAGCAACAGACGTGGCTGGTACGGCAGGACGAACACCCAGAGGGTCACCCCCGCCATCAACACCGCGATCCACTCCACCAGGCCATGGCCCCAGCCCCGCAGGTGCACGCTGAGTACCAGCGACAGCATCAGCAGCAGCCAGCCAGCGACGCGCAGCAAGCGCACCTGTTGCGGGCGCGGCTTGCACCCAAGCAGGTCGCTGAAGTGTTTTTCCATGGCCAGGCACAGGGCAGCGAAGCCTGCGAAGCCGATCAGCGCAATACCTAGCATCAGCCTACCTCGACCACGTCAGCAGTCGGTTTTTTTGCCGCGCGCGAGGCGCGCTTGGCCACAGGTTTGGGGGCGCGCAGCATCGTGCTGGCCGCCCAGGCCAGGAACAGGCCGACGGCCAATGCCGTGAGATCGAACCCGGCCATGGCCCAGTCGCCAACCTGCAGCGAATGATCCAGGCCCTGGCCGGTGGTCAGGCCATTGACCAGTGGTAGCAAGGCGAACGCCAGCGCGCCCAGCGCCAGTTGCTCACCCCAGGCGCGACGCCCGGGACGCAACACGGCATGCACCAGCGACAGCAGCCAGGCCAGGAAGAAGGCGTTGACCTCCCAGTCGGCGCGGCCTTCCAACGCCACAGGAACCAGCCGGTTGGCCCAGAAGAACCCCGCCACCGCCAGCAGCAGGCCGCTCATGCTGGCAATGTTGAGCACCTCGACCAGGCGCAACTCGCTTGGCATGTGCTCGCTCTTGGCATGCTTGAGCTGACGCTTGCCCAGCCACATCACCAGGCCTGTGCCGATCACCGCCGTGCCGGCCACACCGAACACGAAGTACAGCCAGCGCAGCCAGGGACTCGCGAAATTGCCCATGTGCAGGCCGGCGAAGCTGAAGGCCGTCGCCATCGCGCCGCTCTCCGGCGCACCTTGGCTCAGCAGCGCGCCGTTGGTGCCGTCGAAGGTCCACTTGGCGCTGCGCTTGTAGGCGATGTTGTCGGCGGAGGCCTGGGTGAAGGTGACCTGGGCATTGCTGTCGCCGGGGTTGTGCAGCTGGATGTAGCCGATACGCGCACCTGGCAGTTGTTCCTGAACCTTGGCGTACAGCGTCGGCAACGGCACCAGCGGCGTCGCGACGTTGGCCGCCTTGGGTGGATCGTCACGGCCGAACAGCTCGTTGAAGTAATCGCCGGTGTTGCCGCTGTAGCTGGCCAGAATGCCGGCAGGCATCACCATGTACATGAACAGCACCAGGCTGCTGTAGCTGATCATCAGGTGGAACGGCAGCACCAGCACACCGATTGCGTTGTGCCCGTCCAGCCACGAGCGCTGGCCCTTGCCAGGGCGGAAGGTGAAGAACTCCTTGAAGATCTTCTTGTGGGTGATGATCCCGGTGACCAGGCCTACCAGCATGATGAAGGCACAGAAGGTCGACAGCCAACGGCCAAACGGATACGGCATCTCGAGCTGGAAGTGGAAACGGTAGAAGAACTCGCCGCCGCGGCTGTCGCGGGCCTCGACCGGCTGGCCGGTCTGCGCGTCGAGGCTTTTGCTGACAAAGCCGCGCCGCCCGGCCTCGGGGTCACGCCAGCTCACGCTCAGCGCAGCCTCGCGGGCATTAGGCAAACGGATCATCCAACTGCCGGCGTGCGCGGCATTGGCCTCCAGGTAGCGCTGGGCCAGGCCTAGGCTGTTGACCGGGTCGAGCGCATGGCGGCGCACTTCGGGCTGGGACCAGTGGTTGATCTCTTCCTTGAAGTAGGACAGCGTGCCGGTGAGGAAGATGGCAAACAGCAGCCAGCCGAAGATCAGGCCGGTCCAGGTGTGCAGCCAGGCCATGGCCTGGCGGAAGCCTTCTTTCATGGGGTTTTCATCCAGTAGGCAATCCCGCTGGCCATGGCCATCAGCAGGCTGGGCAACAGCACGCCCAGCCAGGCACGCCAGGCGCTGCGGCAAGCAAAGCACCAGATGAAGGCCAGCAGGTAGAAGATGAACGACAGCAGCAAGCCGATGAGCGTCGCGTCTACCCGTGACAGGGGCGCCAGCAACGCGATGCAGACACTGGCCATGGACGCCAGCAGATAACCGCCCAACAACGCGGCCAGGCAACGTGAAGCCACGGCCAGGCGGTAGCTGAGTGGGAGGCCGGCGGCTTTGCTCTTCATGGCGGAGGTCCGGGCATTTTCGGGGCTGCAATAGTAATGATTTCAATTCTCATAAGCAAAGCATTGCCTGTTGCGCAGGAGGTTGCGCGGCCCTCAACGTGCATTTGCAACAAGAAATTTATTTTCAAAAAGGGCTTGAAATCATGCCTCGGTTGCCTGACCTTAGAGTCAAGAGGCGCAGAAATTCCAAGGGTCTCAAGGGCCTAGGCACGCCTCCATGCGAGCAAGCTGAATAAGGATTGAATCATGCAAATCCAGGTCAACAGCAGCAACCATATCGAAGGTAACGCCCGGCTCGACGAGTGGGTCCGCAGTACGCTGGAAAGCTCACTCGAACGTTACGAGGACGACCTCACCCGCATCGAGGTCCACCTGCGCGACGAGAACGGCGCCAAGCCCGGACCGCATGACAAACGTTGCCAAATGGAGGCTCGCCCGAAAGGCCACCAGCCGATTTCCGTGACCCACACCGCCACCTCGCTGGACCAGGCGGTCGATGGTGCCGCCACCAAGCTCAACCATGCGCTGGAACACTTCTACGGCAAGCTGCGCAGCAAGCGCGGTGTGCTGGAACTGAGTGACCCAGACGCCTGATGGTTACAACAAAACGCCCGGCCTAGAGCCGGGCGTTTTCGTTTCTGCCGATCAACGGCGCTGAACCAACGAGGTTTTTGTCCGGTCAACCTGTGCAATCCATTTGCTGCAGAAGCATGACCATGAACAACCCATTCGAACTCATCAGCGCCGCCTTCGCCCCCGAGTACCGGGTCAACCTGAGCATCGCCAACCTCGATGGCAGCATCATGCTGACCCTGTCCGACGACGCCGGCGTGGTCGCCAAGCGCCTGATCAGCCAGGCCCAGCGCAACGACCCGGTGCGCCTGCAGCGGGTCATCGACAGCATCCGCCTGGGCCTGGCCATAGAACTCGGCCAGAACCCCATGCAGGTGCTTGCCGCGCTGACCCGTGATGCGCAACACGCGCCGCGTCACTTCGTGGCCAACTAGGGTTTGGCCAGGGGTTTTACTTGCCCTCCTCCACTTCCTTGCCGTTGGCATCCAGCACCTTGGTCGAGGGATAGCGGTACGAGGCGTAGCGCACCACCAGGATCGAGAACGCCAGCAGCAGGATGCCACCGCACAGGTACAGCAGGCCCTCATCCGGCGCCTTGTGATGCGAGACATCGCCGATCAGCAGGCGCGTCAGCGCAGTGATCGCCACGTACAGCAGGAAGCGGATGGGCATGTGGTTGGTCTTGAAGTAGATCCCCACCATCGCCCCCAGCTCCAGGTAGATGAACAGCAGCAGGATGTCATCGACACTGACCCCGCCCTTGCCGAGCATGTCCAGAAACGTCACCACCGCCGCGTAGGCAGTGATGGCACCAATGCCGAACAGCGCCAGATAATGGAATGCCTCGACGCACAGGTTGCCCAGTGAGTCGGCCGAGCCGTGCAGGCCCTTGCGCAGCTTTTCAGCCCATTTGATGTTCACGATTGTCCCATTCCCCGATACGCCATGAAGGATGATGCGCCACCTCTGTGACGCTTGTGCCTTGCAGTTAAAGGGCCAAGCCCCCCGCTTTGGAAGGCGACCGATTGCCGCAAGGCACCTGTGGGCTACGCTTTTGCGCAAGATTCTGGTTGCGCAACGATGCCCGATGCCATTACTGTATATAGATACAGTAAAACGCAACCCAACCAGCAAAAAGGCATAGAGGTGATGAATGGCCGTCGAAGTGGTGTACCGCAGCAGCCGCGACCCGGAGCGCTTGTTCATGGATAAGGCCGAAGCAGATCGTCACGACAAGATGCTCGAACTGGCCGAGCGCCTGGCCGAAGTGCTGCACAAGGCAGTGCCATCGCTGACCGAGCAGCAGGTCGAAGAAGCCGGTATCTACATGGCCAAGAACCGCGATGTGTTCGCCCGGGCGTTCAAGAGCCAGCCAGACGCTTTGGCCGAGCTGCTCGATGGCCAAGCAGCCGAATAGTATCGCGCGGCATTTGGGGGAGCAGGTTTAACCGCTCCCACAGGCAACAACGCCGCACTCAACCGTAGAGCAACCGCTCCGCCAGCATCTGTGCCACCCGCGCCGGCGAACGTTTCTCCGCCTGGGCATGGCCAAACACTTCGGTCAGCCGCGTGGGAATACGCGCCAGGTGCGCTGTGATGGTGCTCAGGTCCTCACCCCGATGGGTCAATGCCACATAGATCAGCCCACCGGCATTGATGACATAGTCAGGCGCATACAAGATGCCGCGCGACTCCAACTGGTCGGCCACCTGCAGGGTAGTCAGCTGATTGTTCGCCGCCCCCGCCACCGCCGCGCAACGCAGTTGCATCACGCTCTGCCCGTTGAGCACCGGCCCCACGCCACAAGGGGCGAAGATATCGCAGGGGGTGCTGATCAAGGCATCGTTGGTCACCGGGTGCGCATTGAACTGCTCGACCGCCAGTCGCACACGCCCAGGGTCCAGGTCACTCACCAGCAGCTCCGCACCCGCCGCGTGCAACTGCTCGGCCAAGGCATAGCCAACGTTGCCCAAGCCTTGCACCGCAACGCGCAAGCCTTCCAGGTTGTAGCTGCCCAGGCGGGCATAGGACGTGGCGCGAATACCCGCGAACACCCCCATGGCGGCATGCGGTGAAGGGTCACCCGAGGCTGTGGTGCTGGTCACATGCGGCGTACTCTGGGCGATGCAGTCCATGTCCACGGTTGAGGTACCGCTGTCTACGGCGGTAATGAAACGCCCCTGCAGGGTGTCGACGAAACGGCCGAACGCCTCGAACAGCGCTGCGCGGTTTTCGACATGGGGGTTGCGCATGATCACCGCCTTGCCCCCCCCCAGCGGCAACCCCGCCAGCGCGGCCTTGTAGCTCATGCCCTGGGCCAGGCGGATCGCGTCGGTCATGGCGCTCTCGTCATCGGCGTAAGGCAGGTAGCGACACCCGCCCATGGCGGGGCCCAGTTGCTCGCTGTGGATAACCACCACGGCCTTGAGCCCCGTGGGCGGGTCGATGAACAAGTGCAACGATTGGGTACGGGTACTTTGCATGAGTGCGAACATCGGCGGGCTCCCCAACGAGGTGCTCCTAGCAGTATAGGCACGCCCGCGAGGGTAGAGCCTTGGTCAGACCACTGGACGAAACAGCGCGCCACGGCTAATAGTTAAACGTGTGTGGAGATCCCCCCATGAAGCCACGTCAAGCCTGCCTGGCCTGCCTGGAACGCGAGCCTGTCGCCCTGCTGGAAGCCGCATTGTGGATTGCCGCCGAGCACGACGCTGCTGTCGAGCCCGCGCACAGCCTCGCCCTGCTGCACGACCTGCACCGCGAGATCAACGCCAACCTGCCGATGCTGCCCCTGTGCGAACTGGCCCAGCCGCTGCTGCGCCAACTCAATGCATTGGGTTTTCAGCAAGACGAATATCACCCATTGCGGCCCCAAGCGGCGTTGCTGAACAACGTCTTGCAACGCCGCCGTGGCCAACCGTTGACCCTGGCCATTCTGGCGCTGGAGCTGGCGGGGCGCCTGTCCATCCCGCTGGAAGGCGTGGGCTTCCCCGGCCACTTCCTGCTGCGCGTGCCCGGCGCCGACCACCTGCTTGACCCCTGCGGTGGCAGGCGCCTGTACCCAAGCGATTGCCGTGACCTGCTTGCCCGCCAGTTCGGCCCGCACGTGCCGCTGAACGCAGAGCACATGCGCACGGCCAGCCCACGGCAGATGCTGCAACGCCTGTCACGCAACCTGCGCCAGTTGCACATCAGCAACGACAACCACCTGGCCGCGCTGATCGATGCCGAGCGGGTCATGCAACTAGGCCCGGTGCAAGTCAGCGACTACACCACCCGCGCTTCGCTGTACCAGTCCCTGGATTGCCCGCAGGCCGAGCGCTTCGACCTGGAGCATGCCCTGCTACTGACGGACGACCCGGTGCAACGCCTGAAGCTGTCCGAACGTATCGGCAAACTCCCGGCGCCGACCCATTCCATTCACTGAACCGGGGTATCGGACTGCTGCGAGGGGTGCGCCTTGGCGAACGCCGGGTGCTGGGCAGCCAGTGCCGCAACGCGACGCAGCCGCGGGTAGCCGCTGAGGTCAATGTTGAAGCGCTCGGCAGCGTACAGCTGCGGCAGGAGGTAGACATCCGCCAACCCCGGCTCATCGCCAAAGCAGAAGCCGTGCTCGCCGATCAGTTGCTCGACCGCCGACAGCCCTTGGCTGATCCAGTGCGCGATCCACTGGTTGACCTGAGCCTCGTCCTGGCCGGCCTGGCGCAGCAGGTTGAGCACGCTGACGTTGTGCAGCGGGTGAATGTCGCAACCGATGATCGCCGCCACGCCGCGCACCTTGGCCCGCGCTTCGGCCGTGTCCGGCAGCAGCGCAGGCTGTGGATAAACCTCTTCCAGGTATTCGATGATCGCCGGTGACTGCACCAACAGCGCACCGCTGTCGGTGCGCAGGGCCGGCACTCGGCCCTGCGGGTTCACCGCGACATAGCCCGCATCGCGCTGCTCGCCCTTGAGCAGGTTGACCGGCAGTGACTGGTAATCCAGCCCCTTGAGCGCCAGCGCGATGCGTACCCGATAGGACGAGGTGGAACGGTAGTAGGTGTACAGCTCCATACCCCTGCCCCCTCAGTTGGCCGCGATGACAGTGCCGCGGCATTCGCCGAAGCCAATGCTGGCCACGCCATCACGCGTGCACCGGGCGCGCAGGATGATCTCGTCGCCGTCTTCGAGGAACTTGCGCACCTCGCCGCTGGCCAGTTCCACCGGCAGCTTGCCGCCTTCGGTGATCTCCAGCAGGCTGCCAAAGGAGCCCGGCGTTGCGCCCGACAGCGTGCCCGACCCGAACAGGTCGCCCGGTTGCAGCTGGCAACCGTTGACGCTGTGGTGGGCCACCATCTGCGCCACGGTCCAGTACATGCTGCGGGTGTTGCTCAGGGTCAGGCGGTGAGCGGCAAGGCCTTGCTCGCGCATGCGCTCGGTGAGCAGCAGCACTTCAAGCTCGATATCAAATGCGCCATTAGCCTGGTCACGCGCGTCCATCAGGTAGGACAACGGCTGCGGATCGCCTTGCGGGCGCGCCGGTTGTGCCGTGCGGAACGGCTCGAGGGCTTCGGCGGTCACCACCCAGGGCGAAACGCTGGTAATGAAACTCTTGGACAGGAACGGCCCCAGTGGCTGGTATTCCCAGGCCTGGATATCACGCGCCGACCAGTCGTTGAGCAGGCAGAAGCCGGCCACATGCTCGGCGGCATCACCCACCGGGATCGACTGGCCCATGTCGTTGCCCTGGCCGATCCAGATACCCAGCTCCAGCTCGTAGTCCAGGCGTGCGCAGGGGCCGAAGCTCGGCTCGCTGTGCCCGGCCGGCAAGGTCTGGCCTTTGGGGCGGCGCACATCGGTACCGGACGGACGGATGGTCGACGCACGGCCGTGATAACCGATTGGCACGTGCTTGTAGTTGGGCAGCAGCGGGTTGTCCGGGCGGAACAGCTTGCCCACGTTTTTGGCGTGTTCGATGCCGACATAGAAATCGGTGTAGTCGCCGATGCGGGCCGGTACATGCAGTTGGCAATCAGCGGCCGGGTACAGCGCGGCGTTGAGCGCCGACTGGTGTTCGCTGTGTTCGCCGAGCAGTACCAGCAAGCGCTCGCGCAGGGCCACACGGGCGCCACGGCCGAGGGCAAAGAAGGCGTTCAGCGCACCGCCGCGGGTGGCTTCTGCCGCCGCCTTGGCTTCACCTTCGAACAGCCCCGCGGCAAGTACTGCCTCGACGTCAAGAATGGCATCGCCGATGGCCACGCCGCAGCGCAGCGCTTCACCCGGCCGACTGAAGATGCCCAACGGCAGGTTCTGCAGCGGGAAATCGCTGTGCCCGTTGGCATGCTCGACCCAGCTACGGGTAATGGCGGTCTGGTTCATGGGTTATCTCCGGTTCGGGTTGAAGGTGCTCGGCAAGGTGGCCCAGCAACTATCGTAGTCGGCCTGCAATTGCGGGCATTCGAGTGCATGGCGGCTCGGACGCAGCACTTGGCTGGTCTCGAACATGAAGGCCATGGTGTTGTCGATCTTGTGCGGCGCAAGGTCGGCGGCGATGGCCTTGTCGCAGGTATCGGCGTCCGGGCCGTGGGCGCTCATGACCCCGTGCAGCGAGGCGCCGCCAGGCAGGAAGCCCTCGGCCTTGGCATCGTAGGCACCCTGGATCAGGCCCATGAACTCGTTCATCAGGTTGCGGTGGAACCAGGGTGGACGGAAGGTGTTCTCGGCCACCATCCAGCGCGGCGGGAAGATCACGAAGTCCATGTTGGCAAGGCCATGCACGCTGGTGGGCGAGGTCAGCACCGTGAAGATGGACGGGTCGGGGTGGTCGAAGCTGACCGTGCCAATGGTGTTGAAGCGGCGCAGGTCGTATTTGTAGGGCACGTTGCTGCCGTGCCAGGCGACCACGTCCAGCGGCGAATGCTGCAGCTCGCAGGCCCAGTGTTCGCCAAGAAACTTCTGCACCAGTTGCACGGGGCCTTCGGCCTCTTCGTAGTGCGCCACCGGGGTGAGGAAGTCACGCGGGTTGGCCAGGCCATTGCTGCCGATCGGCCCGAGGTCCGGTATACGCAGCGGCGCGCCATGGTTTTCGGCAAGGTAGCCACGAGCCTGGCCATCGAGCAGTTCGATGCGAAACTTCATACCCCGCGGGATCACCGCGATTTCCAAAGGCTCGACGTCCATGATCCCAAGCTCGGTGGCGATCCGCAGGCGGCCCTGTTCCGGCACCAGCAGCAGTTCGCCGTCGGCATTGAAGAACACGCGCTCCATGGAGCGGTTGGCGCTGTAGATGTAAATGCTCACACCCGCCGGCTTGTCCGCTGGCGCATTGGCCACCATCGGCACCCAGCCTTCGATGAAGTCGGTGGGTTCGGCCGGGATCGGTTGCGGGTTCCAGCGCAGGCGGTTGGGCGTGACCGCACCCAGCGGCCCAGCCAGTGGCTGGCGCGCCAGGCGTTCGAAACGGGGGTGCAATGCAGACGGGCGGATGCGATACAGCCAGGTGCGACGCAACTCACTGCGGCTCATGGTGAAGGCCGTGCCCGAAAGCAGTTCGGCATACAACCCATAGGGGGCTTTTTGCGGCGAGTTCTGCCCGACCGGCAAGGCGCCAGGCAGTGCTTCGCTGGCAAACTCGTTGCCGAAGCCGCTCAGGTAGTGAAGGTCGGGGGACGTGTCGCGGTTCATCGATGCCTCCGGGCTCTGGCAGAGCCGTTGCTGGCAGCTGGCTGCTGACCTGGCCCGGCGGTTTCCGGGGTCAGGCACTGGGGTGGCAGCACGTCTGCATTGTTTTTATCGTAATCAGATTACGAATAACGTAATTTGCTACGGACAAGGCGTCAAGCTATAAAGGCGCCACTCGACGAATCCGGAAGCCCATGCCCATGGCCAAAGCCAGCTCACCCACTGATAACGGCAAGCAGAAGGTCCGCTCGGCGGAAGTCGGCACCGATATTCTCAAGGCACTCGCCGAACTCGCCCCCTCCACGTCGCTGTCACGCCTGGCAGAGCATGTGCAGATGCCGGCGAGCAAGGTGCATCGCTACCTGCAGGCGCTCATCGCCAGCGGTTTCGCCGAACAGGATGCGGCCACCAACCACTATGGCCTGGGGCGTGAAGCGTTGCGCGTGGGGTTGGCGGCGTTGGCCAGCATCGATGTGCTGAAGATCGCGGCGCTGCCGCTGTCGCAGTTGCGCGATGAGCTCAACGAAAGCTGCTTTATTGCCGTATGGGGCAACCAGGGCGCGACGGTGGTCAGCATTGAACCGGCGGTGCGCGCGATCACGGTGGTGACCCAGATAGGCTCTGTGCTGCCGCTGCTCAGCTCGTCCACCGGGCTGGTGTTCGCCGCCTATCTGCCAGAACGCGAAACCATCGACTTGCGCGACCGGGAGCTGACTGCGCTGCAGCACCAAGCCTGTGACTACGCAGCCTTGTTGGAAGGCATTCGCGCGCGTGGCCTGCACCATGTGCATGGCCTGCTGATGCCGGGTGTGGATGCGCTGTCGGCACCGGTGTTCAATGCCATGGGGCAGATCGCTGCGGTGATGACCGTGGTGGGGCCGACGTCGATATTCCATGCTGACGAACATGGCCCTGCGGCGCAGCGATTGTTGGCGGCTGCGCGGGATACCAGTTGGCGGATGGGGTATGCGCCTGCGGGTTGAGCGAAGGGGGCACTATTGCCCGAAACGTAAAGGTGAATGTCATAGGCGGCTATTTTTCCCACGGGATCAAGCGCTTATTCTTGACTCACTGGCCGGCATGAAGGGCACTACCCCCCCGCCTTTCAGGCCTGCGAGGTTCACCGACGTAGATTTTGAAGCTCCTTGATCTAACGTCTCGATTGGCCGCTGCGATTGCAGCGGCCTTTTTTTTTGGGTGATCGCCTGAGGGCTGGGAGGGGCAAGCCCCCACTCAAGACCACGCCACCTTCTGCTGCAAGAAACTCAGCGGTTGCTCACGAAAGGCCAGGTAATGGCGCAGCACCTGCACCGGCGCTTCGGTATGCGGGTAATGCCCGATGCCCTGCAGCAGCACGGTATCCGGCTGCGGCACCAGTTGCCGGTAGCGCTCGACCATGCGCCCGCCAGACACCGGGTCGACCACACCGTTGATGAAACGCAGTGGCACCCCCTCGCGTTGCAACGCACCCACCCAACGCTCGCGATGCACGGTGCGCTCCGGCAAGTAGCCGACCAGCTTGTGCAAGATACGCGTGCCCCGGTTGGCGGCGATCAGGCTCCAGCAATCATCCAGCGCGCTTTCACTCGGGTGGGTGCAGGGGCCATAGACCTGCGACACGTTGCGCACCAGGTCGTCCCGCCCGAACGAGCGCCCCACCAGCCAGCCCAGGCGGCTGAGCAACAGCTTCTGGATCAGCAGCATCCGGTAGCTCTCGGGGAACAGCCCGCTGTTGAGAAACACGCAACTGGCGATGTTCGCTCGCTGCTCGTGGTGCCGCGCCAGCAGCTCCTGGGCCACGCTGCCGCCATAGTCATGGGCCAGCAGGTGCACAGGCTGGTTGACCTTGAGATGGGCAAGCAACGCTTGTTGCAGGTCTGCCTGTTCCATCAGGCTGTAGGCATGGTTGACCGGCTTGGCCGAATCGCCAAAGCCGAGCATGTCGCAGGCAATCAGCCGAAAACGCTGCGCCAAAGGCGTCCATAGGTAGTGCCAGTCCCAGCTGGCGGTGGGGAAGCCATGTAACAGAAGCAGGGGCTCTCCTTGCCCTGCGGTCCAGTAGCGGATGCTCTGGCCCCGGAAGATGAAACTCTGTCCCCGGGTACGCCAGACGCACAATGGAATTTCGGCCAAAGGCATCAGATCGGTCCCGGTGGAGTTGTGTTGACGGAATAGGGCAAGGCTGCGGTCATTGCATGTTACCTCGGCACTTACATGTGCTCTCTATGTCGAGGCTGAGTCTAGCCAGCAGCCCATGGGCTGAAACTTGCGTTGCCAGCCAGCTTGATGACCTTGCGAGTCAGTGGCACGAACGGTCAGAGCAGCATGGCCAGCAGCGGTGCGGCGAACAGGTTCAGCAACCCGGTCAGGACCATGACCAGGCCGGCCACGGAACCTTCTTCGCGGCCCATTTCCTGCGCCCTGCTGACTCCGGCACCATGCGCGCCCACCCCGAACAACGCGCCCCGCGCCAGCGCGGTACGCAACGGCAACCAGCGCAGCAGCACACCGCCGAACAGGGCGCCCAGTACCCCAGTGAACATCACGAACACCGCAGTCAGTTCCGGCACGCCGCCCAAATCGTGGGCCAGCGGCATGGCAAACGGCGTGGTGATCGAGCGCGGCACCAGCGACAGGCTGGTTGCATTGTCCAGCGCCAGCAGGTGGGCCAACCCCCACGAGCTGGCGATCGAGGCTGTGCTGCCAACCAGCATGCCCATCATCAGCGCCGGCCAGTGACGCGCCAGCAGCGCCCGCTGTTGCCATATGGGCACGGCGAACGCCACGGTCACCGGGCCGAGCACGGCCATCAGCCAATGGGTGTTGCGGGCGTATTCGGCATAGGCGGTATGCAGCGGTACGGCCACCGCCAGCAGCAATGCGGGCACCAGGATCAGCGGAGACAGCACATAGCGCCCGCTGCGCCGGTACAGCCAGCGGCTGACCAGGTACGCCAGCAAGGTCAGCGCCAGCCAGAACAACGGCATGGGTTCAAGGCTCATGGCGCAAGCTCCAGCGGCACACCAGTTCGACGGTGAGTGCGGTCACTACCATGACCATCAACGTGCTCACGGCAATCACCAACAGAATGCGCCAACCTTCTTCGCGCACCAGGGTGCCGTAATCGAGCAGGCTCATCAGCGCCGGAATGAAGAACAACAACATCTCGGCCATCAGCCAGCCGGCGCCCAGTTGCAGCGTGGCCGGCTTGACCACGCCGCTGGCGAACAGCAGCAGAAGCAATGCCAGCCCCATGACCCCGGCGGGGATCGGCCAGCCCAGCCAGGCAGCCAGCTGGCCGCCGAACAGGAACAAGGCATAGAGGGTCGCCAACTCGACAAGCAGGCGCAGGGCTTTTTTCACTAACGCAGGTTTCATGGGGCTTCCTCGACAGGCCCTCATTTTAAGATTTGCCTGCCTAGGCCAGAAGCGAATTGTTAGACTGGCCTGCATTCCAGAATGGAATTGGAAACATGGAATTCAAACAACTGCGCAGCTTCATCGAAGTGGTCCACCGCGGGGGCTTTACCCAGGCGGCGCAGACCCTGCACATCAGCCAGTCGGCGGTGAGCAAGCAAGTGGCTCAGCTGGAGCAGGACGTGGGCCAGCCGCTGCTTGAACGGCAAGCCTCGCAACTGCACCTGACTGCGGCCGGGCGCATCGTGCTGGAGCGCGGGGAAGCACTGCTGCGTCAGCGCCAGGCATTGCTCAGCGAACTCGATGACCTCGGCCAGATGGCTCGCGGCGAACTGCGCCTGGGCTTGCCGATGCTGGGCAGCGATGCCCTGTTCGCCGGCCTGTTCGCCGAATACCGGCAACGCTACCCGAACATCACCATCCAGTTGCTTGAAGGCGGCAGCCGTAGCGTCGAGCAAGCGGTACGCAGCGGCGAGCTGGAACTCGGTGGTAGCCTCACGCCCAGTGACAGCGCCTTCGAGCACGAGCCTTTCTGCAACGAACCACTCGATGCCCTGCTGCCCGCCGGGCATGCGCTGGCGGGCGCGGATGGCGTGCATCTGCGGCAACTGGCCGATACGCCGTTTCTGCTGTATCAGCGCAGCTTCGTGCTCAATGACCGGTTGCTAAAGGCCTGCCAGCAACAGGGCTTCACCCCGAAAGAAGGCGGGCGCAGTGGCCAGGCGGATTTTCTGGTGGCGTTGGTGGCAGCGGGCCAGGGCGTGGTGTTGCTGCCCCGGGTGGTGGCCAAGGCCCTGGAACGCCCCGGGGTGGTGCGCTTGCCGCTGCAGGCGCCGCTGGACCTGCGCTGGGACATCGCGTTCATCTGGCGGCGGGGGGCGTACTTGTCACGGGCAGCGCAGGCGTGGTTGGCGTTGCTGCGTGAGCGCGCCAGTTGAATCGCAGGTTGGAGCGGGTCAGCCGTTGAGGGCCTGCGCAAACGAGGCCAACCACGGTTCGGCATCGGTTTCAGGGGTCACCGTCTCACTGGCATCCAGGCGCAGCATGGGCTGCACTTCATGCACCCCCAGCTCAGCGAACAGCTCACGCATCTGCTCGCCACCGCCGCAGTACGTATCACCATAACTGGAGTCGCCCAATGCGATCACCGCACCCGGCAGACCACGCCAGGCGGCGGGCAAAGTGTCGCGAATCATGCTGTACAGCGGCATGAGGTTGTCCGGCAGCTCGCCCATGCCGGTGGTCGAAGTCACCGCCAGCAATGCCTCGGGGGCAAAACCTTCTACGTCCTGCAGGGTGGCACGCGCGGCATGCCAAGCCTCATGGCCCGCAGCCTTGAGCAACGATTCGGCATGGCGGGCGACTTCTTCGGCGGTGCCGTACACCGACCCGGAAATAATGGCGACTTTCATCGGGAAGAGGATTCCGAAACTGAGTGAAAACGTAGGATACTAGCATTCAACGCTGGCAAAAGGCCGCCTCGACCCAACTACCAGCCCCCTTTTCTCGCCCAATGGCCCGGACATGATCAACGCGCAACTGCTGCAATCGATGGTCGATGCGTCCAACGACTGCATCGTGGTCGCCGAAAAGGAAGGTCAGCCGCCAGGTCGAACTGGAGCGCGAACTGGCAGAAATGTACGCTCGTCAGAAATCTGACCTACGCTCCTGAACCAAGCGCGCCTCGCACGGTCAATCCCGTTGAAGAAATCGCCACCGCCGAGTTCGATCATGCAAGCAGATGCGCTCCTGACCCAGGACGAGCTGGATTTCATACAGAACATGCAGCACTCGCCCCAGTTCAACCTGGCTGACACGATGTCCAGCCTGCTGGTCAATGGCGACCGCCGGATTCAGACCTTGCTCACCCGCCTGGTGGCCAACGAGCAGGTGACCTTGCAGGCGCAGTTCAACAACCAGCAGATCAGCTTTCCGCTGCAACTGGTGGAAGACGAGTTCCATGCCCTGCACCTGCAGTTAGGCTCCCCGGAAATCTACGAAGACGGCCCGATGCTGCGCCCATGGCGCTTGTCCATGGACCAGCCAAGCGCCCTGCTCGATGCACATGATCAGCAAAGCGGCCTGTGGGTTCGCGAGATCTCGTTCAAGGGCGCTTTGCTGGAGGTCCGCGACCTGGCACAAGCCCCTGCGCGCTTCGAATTGTGCTTTGCACCTGCCGGCATTGCCCCTATCGAGCTGCACGGCGTGCTGCGTCGGCGCATTGGCCCCGACCTTGCGGCCTACGATTTGAGCTGCAGCCCCGCCGAAGAGATCGAGCGCCTGCGCGAATACATCCTGCAAGCCCATCGCCAGGCTCACCCGGAGCTGCACAGTCACGTATCGAGCTGACCACCCAGAAACTGCCGCAGCCGTTGGCGCATCACGCTGCCTTGTGCCCCCAGGCACGCTACCGGGCTGCCTGCCAGGCTGTCCTGGGCGAGCTCGGCCACTTTACCGGCCAGCAGCAACGGGCACTCAAGGCCCACCACCAGGCGCCCAAGGCGCTTGCTCAACTCGGCGGTCGGCGCCTGGTTGGAAAACAGCACCAAGGCATCAGGCCTGAGCCGCTCGCAAATCAGCGTCAGCTCTTGCAAAGGCTGCCCTGGCGCCAACACACTTACCTCCACCTCATCGCACCCCAGCAACAAGGCCGTCACCAGCAATTCCAACTCGTGACAAGGCCCCGCCAATGGCGCCAGCAAGACGCTGCGGCTGCGCGGCATGCGCGATAGCTGCAAGCGCACGAATACGCGGCTGCGCATGAACTGATCGAAGAACAGCCATTCACTGGCCTGGCCGAAGGCCCGCTGGCCGTAGCCGCTCTGGCCTGCCGCCAAATCGTGCCACACCGGCATGAAGATTTCGCCGAATACCTGATCCAGCGAATGGCTCGCGAACGCCTTGTCGAACAGACGGTGCAGGCGCGTGCCATCAAAGCGCAGAACCGCCTCGTGTATCTGCTGCCGCCATCTCAGCCGGGCACTTTGCTCATCGCCGTTATCCTCCACCAGCGCCTGGCTACGGACAAGGATGCTAGCCACCTTGCTCACTGCAACGCCGCGCTCCAGCCAGCCGAGGATGTTGCGGATATCATCGATATCGGCTTGGGAGTACAGGCGATGGCCACTGTCGGTACGGGTGGGCTGAATAAGCCCATAACGGCGCTCCCAGGCGCGCAGGGTCACCGGGTTTACGCCCGTCAGGCGGGAAACTTCACGAATCGGGAACAGTTCCTGGTGTTGCAGTCCCTCGTCGATCGGCGAGGTACGTCCCTGTTTGCTCATCTGCACTGAGTACCCGTGTGCGGAAGTTGAACGCGCATGTTACTACGAACAGCCTAGTGCGCATGTTAACAACTGTTCGCCCCTTGCTCTTGCGGTATGACGCCATATCGCGATAATTCGCGCCCGATTCTTGCATGCATGCCTGTGTCGCCCACCACCCCGGGCGACGCCGCCAAGGGGCCAGCTACCCGCCAGCCCCGTCGCCAGGAGATACACGATGTCTACCCCACCCGTCACCCTGCTGGTGTCGCGCCGCGCCGCCCATGGCCGTTACCAGGCCCTGCTGGCTTGGCTCCACGAAGGCGAGCAACTGGCCACCGACTTCCCCGGCTACCTCGGTTCGGGCATCTTCGCACCGCCTCGCGATAGCGATGAATTCCAGATCATCTTTCGCTTCAGTGACGAACCGACACTGCACGCCTGGGAACATTCCGCCTCGCGCCGGGCCTGGCTGCAACGTGGCAACGGGCTGTTTGAACGCCCCAAAGAAGCGCGCGTAAGCGGTCTCGATGACTGGTTTGGCACCAATAGAGTGCAAAAACCGCCACGCTGGAAGCAGGCAGTCGCTATCTGGCTAGCCTTTTTCCCGGTCTCGTTGCTGTTCAACCTGTTGTTCGGGCATTGGCTGGCAGGCATGGACCTGGTGCCGCGTGTGATGCTCAGTACTCTGGCCCTGACGCCTGTGATGGTGTACCTGTTCATCCCCCTCTCCACACGCCTGCTGGCGGGCTGGCTGCATGCCGCCCCAGCTACTGCTGCAGCCCTGCGCAGCCGCTGAGGGCTGGTCTACAAGAAGGAAACAGTTCGGGTATGCTGGGCGGCAACGAAAGGACAGACAAGTTGACCGCCCCGAACATGAACAGCCCAATTCTCGTTACCGGAGCCAGCCAGCGCGTCGGGTTGGCCCTGGCCCTCGAACTGGCGCAAGCCGGCCATACGGTGGTCAGTGCCAGCCGCAGCCTGCAGCCGCAATCCGCACACCCCAACATCGTGCAGTTCCAGGCCGACCTGTGCCAGGCTGCCGACCGCCAGGCGCTGATCGACTACCTGCAAGGCCACTACGACGGCTTGCGCGCGATCATCCACAACGCGTCCCTGTGGCTTGACGATGGCCTGGCCAACCTCGACACCATGTTCCGCCTGCACGTCGAAGCGCCGTACCACCTCAATCTGGCCCTCGGCGAGATGCTGGGCAAGGCAGGCAGCGTGGGCAAGGCCGACATCATCCACATTTGCGACGAAACCTCTTCGCGGGGCAGCAAGAGCCACATTGGCTACGCCGCCACCAAGGCCGCGCTGCAGAACATGGTGCTGTCGTTCGCCGAAAAGTACGCGCCCAAGGTGCACGTCAACGGTATCCTGCCCGGGCTGCTGATCCTCAAGGAAGGGGGTGACGAAGCCTACCGCCAGCAGACCCTGAAAAAGGCCCTGCTGGAATTCGAGCCCGGCGCCGGCCCGCTGATCGAGACGGTCAAATACCTGCTCGAAAGCCAGTACAGTACCGGTAGCCAGGTGGTCATCAACGGTGGCCGCCACCTGAAGAATCGCATGACCTGAGAGAAGCCCATGACCCCGCAACAACAGCTCGAACTCGAAGCCGCCGCGTTCCGGCGCCTGGTCGACCACCTGCAAAAACGCACCGATGTGCAGAACATCGACCTGATGAACCTGTCCGGCTTCTGCCGCAACTGCCTGTCCAAGTGGTACAAGGCCGCTGCCGACGAGCGCCAGGTCGATGTCAGCCTGGATGACGCCCGCGAAGCGGTGTACGGCATGCCCTACGCCGAGTGGAAAGCCCAATACCAGAAAGAAGCCAGCGCCGAACAACACGCGGCGTTCGAAAAAGGAAAACCTCGTGACTGATCTGAACACCCTGCGCGCCAGCCTGAAAAGCGGCGAACACGTCTTTGCCGATACCTTGGCGTTCATCGCCGCCCACTACAGCTATCAGCCACAGGCCTTCAACAACGGCGGCGTGGAAAATGCCGCCGGGCAGAACGAAGGCTCGTGCAAGACCCTGGGGCTGGCGCTGCTGGAGGGCTTGAGCGATGAAGAGGCCCTGTTGGCCTTTGGTGAGCATTATCGCGATGTGGTGGCCACGCCTGAGGGCAGCGACCATGGCAATATCCGTGCGCTGATCGCGCATGGCCTGGCTGGGGTGAAGTTCACCGGGCAGCCACTTTCGCGTAAGGCTTGAGCGTGCTGGGGCCGCTTTGCGGCCCTCTTCGCGACGCGAGGCCGCGCCTACAAACGTTACCCGATCCCTGTTATTTGATGACCGTCCCCGGCACCTCTTCGGGCAAGCCGCCCTGCTGCAACCACGCCAAGGCAATCGGCCACAGGCTGCCCCGAAAGCGGTCATGGAAAAACGCAAAATGGCCAATTTTCTCGACCGAGATATCCACAGGTGCAATACGCAGGTGCTGACGCTCAGCCCCCTGCAGGTACCCTAGCAATCGCTCTGTAGCCGCCACGGTGCCAAACGGGTCATCGGTCAGGCTGATTGCCAGCGTCGCCCCCCGCACCTGTGCAAACGGCACCCCCTGCAACCGGCGCCCGCTTGGCCGGTGCTCATAGCGTGGCGTACGGGTCGTCCAGTCGTGCACCACCCCGGCCGGCGTGTCTTCCATCCAGCCCAGGCGCTTGCCGGGGAAGTAGCCGAACGCACGGGTCAGCAAAGGCATCACCAGATGCCATTTACCGAACAGCCGCCAACGCTGATCAGCGGCGTAATCGCGCCAGTAGGCGAATTGCGCACCCACCATCACCACCCGCCTGACCTGCCCGGCAGACGGTGCCAACCCCACCGCGCAACCGCCGAAGCTATGCCCCACCACGTCCACCGGTTGCCCGGGAAACGCCTGCGCGGCGTGGGCCAGCATGGCTTCGAAGTCCAGCCGGCCCCAGTCGCTCCAGGACGCCTGGAAGCCACGCAGTGACGGCGGCCGTGATTCGCCGATGCCTCGGTAATCGTAGGTCAGCACATCGCAGCCATGGGCGAACAGGTAGTCGGCAAAGCGGGCGTAATAGCGGCAACGCACAGAGGTGGCGGCGTTGATGATCACCAGCGGGCGCAGGGGGTTGGGCTGGGCGTGGCGCCAGCAGAAGCCGCCGAGGCTGTAGCCGTCGGCTGCGGTGTGGCGAAAGGCGGTGGCCGGTTGGGTGAGGCTGCTCATGGCGCGCGTCCTGTTGTTGTGCGCCAACGCTAGCAAAAAAATCGGGGGCTGTACCGGCCTCTTCGCGGGGCAAGCCCGCTCCCACAGGATCCCCATTGAGCCAAAGCCTTGTGGAGCACCGGTGGGAGCGGGCTTGCCCGGCGAAGAGGGCGGTACAGCCCCCTCATGTTTCAGCCGTGCTTACAGCTCGATGCAGTCGAACTTCACATCGGTGGCCACGTCTTCGTCGTAGTTGACGTCAGCGCGCTCGAAGCCGAACAGGTTGAGGAACTGCTTCTTGTAACCGGCATAGTCGGTCAGCTCGAACAGGTTCTCGGTGGTGACTTGCGGCCACATGGCCTTGCAGGCGTCCTGCACGTCATCACGCAGTTCCCAGTCGTCCAGGCGCAGGCGGCTCTTCTCGTCGACTGCGGCCGGGGCACCGTCTGCACGGTACAGGCGATCACGGAACATGCGGTCCAACTGGTCCTGGGTACCCTCGTGAACACCCTTCTCCTGCATGATCTTGAAGACCATCGACAGGTACAACGGCATCACCGGAATGGCCGAGCTGGCCTGGGTGACCACCGACTTCAGCACGGCCACATTGGCGCCGCCCTTGATTTCGCCGGCCAGTTTCTGGTCAAGGCGCAGCGCGGTTTCGTCCAGGTCCTGCTTGGCCTTGCCCAGGGCACCGTGCCAGTAGATCGGCCAGGTGATCTCGGTACCGATGTAGCTGAAGGCCACGGTGCGGGCGCCTTCGGACAGCACGTCGGCACCGGCCAGGGCATCGATCCACAGCTGCCAGTCCTGGCCACCCATGACGGTGACGGTGTCAGCGATTTCCTGCTCGGAAGCCGGCTCGATGCTGGCCTCGATGATGGTGTCCTTGTTGGTGTCGATGGCGGTCGACTTGTAAGGCTGGCCGATAGGCTTGAGCGCCGAGCGAATCACTTCACCGGTTTGCGGCAGCTTGCGCACGGGGGAGGCCAGGGAGTAGATGACCAGGTCGACCTTGCCACCCATTTCGTTCTTGATCAGCTCGATGACCTTGGCACGGGCCTCGTCGGAGAACGCATCACCGTTGATCGACTTGCTGTACAGGCCTTCGGCCTTGGCAAACTTGTCGAAGGCGGCGGAGTTGTACCAGCCCGCAGTACCGGCCTTGGTCTCGGTACCTGCTTTTTCGAAGAACACGCCCAGGGTGTCGGCCTTGAAGCCGAACGCTGCGGTGATGCGGGCCGCCAGGCCGTAGCCGCTGGAAGCACCAATCACCAGGACCTTCTTCGGGCCATCCTCGCGCACGCCCAGCTTGCGGGTGGCTTCGATCTGGTCACGGACGTTGAGCTCGCAGCCCTTCGGATGGGTCGTGGTGCAGATGAAACCGCGGACCTTAGGATGAATGATGGCCAATGTCTGTACCTCGTCAGGTTTATGCCAGGGAAGCGCCACCACGGGCGATTCCGATTGATCAGAGGGTGAGACTACCCCCGCCGGTTATCCGACACATATTACGGGGTGATTGGGGGTATACAAAACCCAGGTTGCCGCCGAGTACCGCTTTCAGCCACTGCAGAAACGGCTGCGCCAGTGGATCGTCCTGTTGCACTAACACGCAACGCGCCATGCCTGGCGCACAACTAAAAAGGGCCAGCCAAATGGCCAGCCCTATTGCTTTCAACCGCCTGGTCAGGCCGCCTTGTGCTTCACAGTGATATCAATTTCCAGATTTGCGCTGGCCAGCATGTTCACCAGAGCATCCAGGGAAAATTTGTCGATTTTCCCATTCAGCAGCTCGCTCAAACGCGGCTGTGTTACGTGCAGCTGACGTGCTGCATCTTTCTGTGGGAGGTCCCAAGACTTAACTGTCTTGGTAAGGATACGCATTAGCTTTGCGCGTACCCGAAGGTTCTCGGCGTCTTCTGGCGAGTCAACCAACGCGTCCCACACGGAGGTAGTGCGTTCGTTTGCCATTTTATATGTCCCTCTGTTACGGATTAGGTTGTTTCTTGCACAAAGCAATTCGTAAGTTAATCGAGTGGGCCCTAGGTCTAGAACTTTACCCCTTGCCATGAGGGAAGGGGTATCCAAGTCCTTTACCCCCAGCATTGGCAGGGGATAGCAGCAGCCCATCAGTCCAGCGAGGGTTAGCGACATCAGCAAGGCGAAGATTATATCGGTTTCGAGATAACATCAAGCTCCCGTCACGATTTTTATATCGATATCAATATACGACAAAGACACCACCGCCCAGCCTACAGGCTCTACTGTGTGGGATTTTGAAGAGCGTCGGGGCATCGAGCGCCATTGCGGCAGGGGGTGACGGCATCTATTGCGCGACCCATCAGTGCCCGGCGGTGTAGGTGGCCGCGAGCGTAAAACGCTCACTGATCTTCCGGTAATCGTCTCCGGCCGGTGATCATCGACAAGGGCAGGTTCTCGCCCAGGCGCAGGCTTTCGACGATGGCTGCCAATACATGCACGCACACCAACGCCAGCACCGCGTCGGCCAGAAAGCTGTGCAGGCTCATCGGCCAGTCGGCGCCCCACAGGGCGTCGACCTCTTGCGACGCCCAACCGGTCAGGCCCAGGCCCGCGATGCCGGTGAGCATCAGCAGCATCACCAGGGCGCCGATCGGCGAATGCCCCAGGCGATGGTAGGGCTGCCCGCTTATCAGCGCGCGGGCGTGGGCGGCCAGGCGTGCCGGGGTCGGCCAGAAGTCGGCCCAGCGCGCGCTTTGCGGCCCGACGAAGCCCCAGACCAGGCGCAACATCACGCACGCCAACCCGTAATAGCCCAGCCACTGGTGCCAGTCGTCGCCCTCTTCATTGAAAAAATAATCCGCGAAGAACACCGTGGCCAACGACAGGTGGCACAGCCGCAGGAGCGGGTCCCACAGCTGTACCGTGGGGCGGGCCTTCAATCGTGGTACTCGGTCTTGACCGCCTTGCCGCTGACCGGGTCATGGTAGATCTCGATCTTGCGGCCATCCTTGTCGAAACCATAGATTTCGTAGCAGTTGCCTTTAGTGACCTTGAACTTGCTGATCTTGTAGCCCTGATCCTTGAGCTGGGCCTGGAACTTGCCCGGGTCTTGCCAGGTGCTTTTATCTGCAGTGGTGCACTGGGTGGCGGCGAATGCTGTGCTGCTGCCGATCAGGAGGGTAAGAGCGATCAAGATGCGCATGGCCATGAGCTCCGTTGCGTTGAGTGAAACAGCACGACATCCAGCTTAGACCAGGGTCAGCGCCTTGCCTGCTGGGCCGGCATCATTCATTTGCTTTCCAGAACAATCACAAAGAAAAACAAACTTAACAAATGAACCAAACCCGCCGATGCTGACAACATCCTGCCCTCGCGGCGCCCACCCTTGCACGGAGAACAACAACATGAACGACGTGGTCATCGTCGCCGCCACCCGTACCGCCATCGGCAGCTTCCAGGGCGCCTTGGCCACAGTGCCCGCCGTCGACCTCGGCGCAGCCGTGATCAAGCGCCTGCTGGAACAGACCCAACTGGACCCTGCCCTGGTCGACGAAGTGATCCTCGGCCAGGTACTCACCGCCGGCGCCGGCCAGAACCCAGCCCGCCAGGCCGCGATCAAGGCCGGCCTGCCCTACAGCGTGCCCGCGCTGACGCTCAACAAGGTCTGCGGCTCGGGCCTCAAGGCCCTGCACCTGGCAGCCCAGGCTATTCGTTGCGGTGACGCCGAGGTGGTGATTGCCGGCGGCCAGGAAAACATGAGCCTGGCCCCCTACGTCATGCCTTCGGCCCGCACCGGCCAGCGCATGGGCCACGGTCAACTGGTCGACAGCATGATCACCGACGGCCTGTGGGACGCCTTCAACGATTACCACATGGGCATTACCGCCGAGAACCTGGTGGACAAGTACGGCCTCAGCCGTGAACAACAGGACGCCTTCGCCGCCGAGTCCCAGCGCAAGGCCGTGGCCGCGATCGAGGCCGGCCGATTCAAGGACGAGATCACGCCGATCGTGATGCCGCAGAAAAAGGGCGAGCCCACGGTCTTCGAGCGCGACGAACAACCCCGCCCAGGTACCACTGCCGAGTCTCTGGGCAAGTTGCGCGCAGCCTTCAAGAAAGAGGGCAGCGTGACGGCCGGCAATGCTTCCAGCCTCAATGATGGCGCCGCTGCCGTATTGCTGATGAGTGCCGCCAAGGCCAAGGCCCTGGGCTTGCCGGTGCTGGCGAAGATCGCGGCCTATGCCAGCGCGGGCGTGGATCCGGCGATCATGGGTATTGGCCCGGTTTCGGCTACCCAACGCTGCCTGGACAAGGCGGGCTGGCAGCTGGCGGACCTGGACCTGATCGAAGCCAACGAGGCCTTTGCCGCACAGGCGTTGGCGGTGGGCAAGGCCCTGGAATGGGATGCGGCGCGGGTCAATGTGAATGGCGGGGCGATTGCCCTGGGCCACCCGATCGGTGCGTCGGGGTGCCGAGTGCTGGTGACCCTGTTGCACGAGATGATCAAGCGAGATGCCAAGAAAGGGCTCGCCACGTTGTGCATTGGGGGTGGCCAGGGGGTAGCGCTGGCGATCGAGCGTTGATCCGTCATTGATGCCTGCAGGCTCGGCCCCTTCGCGAACAAACCCGCGAAGAGGCCGGGCCTGGTTACTCAGAAGCGCTCATCGGCAATCGCTGGCAGTGTCAGCTCACGCACATAACTGGCCGCCGACAGTTCCAGCATCGTGCGCACCACCAGCACCACATCGTGCAGCGGAATCAGCCCCCCTTCCCCGCGCGCCGCGGCTTCTGCCACTGGCACATCCAAGCCATCCTCGGTGTTCAGGTAGCCCAGGTTCAGGCACGTCACACCAAGCCCCTGCTCGCGATACCCTTCACGCAAGGCTTCGGCAATACCGCGCAGGGCGAACTTGGACGCGGCAAAGGTCACTTCAGGGCGCCCGCTTTGCGGCAGACCCGAGGTGGAACCGGTAAGCAGGATCCGTGGCTTTTCGCTTTCGAGCAGCATCGGCAGCAAGCGCTTGATCAGCAGGATGGTGGCCGTGATGTTGCAGTCGACCATGCCTTGCAGTTCGGCATCGCGGTCGGCAAGAAAGCTGTAGTGCTCGGCAAACGCCTCGGCTTCCCACAGCCCGAGGTTGTAGATGAGGGTATCCACGCCACCGCCCGCCAGCGCCTGGGCAATGGCCTCGACGGCGGCGGCCGGCTGAGCGAGGTCGGCCGCGATCCACTGCACCTCGACATCCTTGCTGGCCACCACCCGCTCGGGGCGCGAGCGGGCCACGCCGATCAGCGTATCACCCGGTTTGCCCAGCCCTTCCATGAAGGCCTTGCCCAGCCCCTTGCTGGCGCCGACTACCAGAACTCTCATCGCATCATTCCCTGTCGATTACATTTCGAGCCGGCATTATAAGCACCCGTAGCGGCCCGATGATCAAGCCGTGGCGCGCAACGCGCGGGCAGCCTCTGGCGCGTCGAGCGCTTTGCTCAACGCGGCCACTTCCTGGCACTTCTGCACGGCGAAGGCCAACCCGCCTTTGCGCTCGGCGTCGAGCTGGTCTTCACAGGCCAGCCCCAATGGGTTGTGCAACAGCGAGCAGGACGGCGCGACCCACAGGCGGTCACCCAGGCGTTCGGCCGCGTGCTGCAACACAGCCAGGGCTTTTTCCAGGTCGCAGGCCGAGACACTAGAGCCGTCGACCAGGCCCAACGACAGGATCTTGTAAGCCGGCAGGCGGTCGAGCAGGGTCGGGTACTGGTCTGGCGCACGCACCAGGTCGATGTGCAGGCCATCGACGGGCAGGTTCGCCGCCAGGCCCAGGTTTTCTTCCAGGCCCCCAAAGTAGGTGGCGATCAGTTTTTTCAGCGGCGCACGTTGCAGGATGTTGTAAACGCGCTCGTAGGCATTTTTCCAGTCTTGCGGCAAATCCAGCACCAGGATCGGCTCGTCGATCTGCACCCATTCAACGCCCTGTGCGGCCAGGCGGTTGAAGATTTCGTCGTACAGCGGCAACAACCGGTCGACCAGCTCCAACTTGTCGACGTCGGCGCCTTGGGCCTTGCCCAGCCACAGATAGGTCAGCGGGCCGATCAGCACGGGTTTGACCGCATGGCCCAGGGCCTTGGCTTCTTCGACCTCTTCGAACAGTTGCTCCCAGCTCAGGGCAAACTGTTGGTCGGCGGTGAATTCCGGTACCCGGTAGTGATAGTTGCTGTCGAACCAGCGGGCCATTTCCTGGGCGTGGGCACCGCCGCTGTCGCTGCGCTCGGTCGTGCCTCGCGCCATGGCAACCACGGTTTGCAAAGTGGGCTTGGCACCGTCGTGGCTGCGAAAGCGCTGCGGGACGACACCGAAGGTCAGCGAATGGGTCAGCACCTGGTCGTGCCAGGCGAAATCGCCCACCGGCAGCAGCTCGATGCCGGCGTCCTTCTGCACCTGCCAATGGCTGGCACGCAGCGCGCGGCCCACAGCGCGCAGGCCGGCTTCGTCGAGTTCACCTTGCAAGAAGGCTTCCTGGGCTTTTTTCAGTTCGCGATCATGGCCGATGCGTTGAAAGCCCAGGGAATGTGCCAGTGCCATGTCTCGTGCCTCAGAATGTCTAAATGAATGTGGGCATTTTCGGGACCAACGAGCGCTGAGACAAACTCATTTAATTTGATATGAAATCAAGATTTACTCATGTTGATGTGTCCACCTGCATGTCTCGTTCAGAGCAGCACCCTACGCATCCGGACATGACCCCATCGGCCCTTTGCCGCACAATGCCACCCTGCCCCAACCCGGTGCCCGATCCATGAGCCTGCTGAAAACGGCGCTGCACGAAAAAACCTTCGTCTGCGTCATGGAGTTCGTCCCCAAGCCCTCGGCGGAACGTTTCGCCGCCATGGAAGCGATCATGGCCCGTGCGCACCTGTGTGGCTGGCCGATGACCCTGGCCATCGGTGATCGCGTCGGCAGCCCACTGGACCTGTCGCCTCTGGACGCCCTCGCCAGCTTCAGCTCACCCGTGCCTGCCCTGCCGCACTTTTCTGGCAAGGACCGCGAACGGCACCACTTGCTGGCGCAACTGCAACGCATGGATGCCGACGGGCTTGACCAACTGCTGCTGCTCACTGGCGACCGCCTGCCTGGGCATCAACCCGCAGAGCGCCCGGTGCGCTACCTGGAATCGGTGGCCGCCCTGCAGCTCGCGCGCCAGGCTTGCCCACACTGGTTGCTCGGTGCCGCGCTCAACCCATTCAAGTACTGCGAGGAAGAAGGCGGCGCGCAGTACTTCAAGGCCGAGAAAAAACTGGCTGCGGGCGCCGACTTTCTGACCCTGCAACTGGGCTTCGATGCCAGCAAGCACCAGGAAGCCCAAACCTGGATGAACCGCCAGCCGCACCCGAAACCCTTGCTGGCCTGCCTGATGAGCCTTACCCATGGCCGCGCCGCAATGCTCGATCACGTGGCTGGCGTGACGGTCACGCCGTCCATGCGCGACATGCTCGAAGCGGAAGCAGCCGTGTCCAAGGCCCACGCCCAGGCGCGCAGCGTCGACCGGCTGGCGCTGCAGGTGATTGGTGTAAAACTGATGGGCTACGCCGGGGTGCACGTGTCGGGTATTCACGAACTCAAGCAGCTGTTGGCCCTGGAACAACGCATCGAACACTGGCAAGCGCAGATCCACTCACTGGAACAGTGGGCGCCAGCCTGGGCGGCCAGTTGGCAGGTGCCCGGCCTGCCTGCCGTGGTCTTTCATCCGCCGTCAGCGAGCTGGCGCCAGGGCGAGTCGAAGGTCAGCGCGTCGAACAAAGAGAAGGCGCGGTACCACCTGCTGCACGCGTCCCATGCCTTGCTGTTCAGCCGCAGCAACTGGCTGAGCCAGGCATTCGGCTGGGCCGTTCGCCAACCGTTGTGGGCAACAGCCCGCGGTGCGCGCGTGCTGCACGGGGTGGAGCGTGCGCTGAAGCGACCGCTGGTGGGCTGCGATACCTGCGGCCGCTGCCGCCTCGAAGACACCCTCTACATCTGCCCGGAAACCTGCCCCAAGGGCCTGGCCAACGGCCCCTGCGGCGGTACCTCGCTGAACCGCTGCGAATTCGGCGACCGCGAATGCATCCACAGCGTCAAATACCGCACCGCCAAGGCTGCGCGGCAGACGGCTGTGCTCACCGAGCGGCTGATCCCGTGCATCGAAGTGCAAACCCGCCACCGCAGTTCATGGCCGGCCTGGTTCGCGGCCCAGGCACCTCACCGGCTCAAGCCCTGCTCAAAGCCTCGAACCCAGCCCGAATCGTAGCCTCGGGCAGGTCATCGGCAATGAACACCAGCACGCTTTCGCGGGCCTCGCCTGCTGCCCATTCGGCATCCCAGTCAAAGCCGTAGAGCTTGAGCACGCCCTGAAACACCAGGCGACGATCGTCCCCGGCAATGTTCAGCACGCCCTTGTAACGCAGCAATTGCTTGCCGTGGGTTTCCAGCAGCGCGTTCATGAAGTCGCTGAGGCGGTCGATGTCCAGCGGGGTGTCGGTGCGCAACACCAAGGTCGAGATACGGTCCGGGGTGGCCGGCTTGAGCACCGGGCGCAGGGCCGGCTTGAGGCTGGCGCCCAGGTCGCTATTGAGGTTGAAACCGCGCACATCGAGTAGTTCGGCCAGGTCGATGCGCCCCTGTTCGACCACACGAATGGCGGCACGGCCGTTGATGCGCGACAGGCGCTCGCGCAGGGCATCCACCGCCGCAGGTTCGACCAGGTCGGTCTTGCTCAGCAGCAGGCGGTCGGCAAACCCGACCTGGGCCTGGGCAATGGCCTGGGTCAGGTGCAGCTCGGCATGGGCGGCGTCGACCAGGGTGATGATGCCGTCGAGGATGTAGCGATCACGCAGGTCCTCGTCGATGAAAAAGGTCTGCGCAACCGGTGCAGGGTCGGCAAGCCCGGTGCATTCGATCACCAGGCGGTCGAAGGCGATCTCGCCGGCGTCCAGGCGCTCCAGCAGCAGGTACAGGGCGCGGGTGAGGTCGCCATGGATGCTGCAGCACACGCAGCCGTTGGCCAGGGTCATGACCTGCACCGGCTCGTCGCCCAGCAGCTGGCTGTCGATACCGGCCTCGCTGAACTCGTTCTCGATCACGGCGATCTTCAGGCCGTGCTCGGCCTTGAGCATGTGCTTGAGCAAGGTGGTCTTGCCGGCACCCAGAAAGCCGGTCAGTACGGTGACGGGAATAGGCGATTGCACGCAAAAAGCTCCTGAAGCTGAAAATGAATGTGGGAGCCCGGCTGCCCGGGCTCCCACAGGTTCACAGGTGTTGCAGGCTCAACAGCACTTGGGCCCGGACTTGCCACCGTAACGCGCTTCCTGGCGTTCACGGAAGAACGCCTCGTAGCTCATCACCGGTTTGTCCGGGTGCTTGTTCTGCATGTGTTCGACATAGTTGTCGTAGTCGGGCATGCCGACCATCAGGCGGGCTGCCTGCCCCAGGTACTTACCCAGTCGACCCAGGTCGTTGAACATAGCTGCAGTCCTCTCGTTTACGCGTCAGGCAGCGCCTGGAACGGGGTTTCCTTGTCGGTGCGTTCCTTGCGGCC
>Ga0213828_1000278_pt1 | contig 52782 bp, 22 predicted proteins | sample MC6MC0897MG_FD_180664 | JGI IMG/M metagenome (GOLD analysis project Ga0213828, IMG submission 180664) | Enriched soil aggregate microbial communities from Iowa State University, Ames, United States - MC6-MC0897-MG | ecosystem: Environmental > Terrestrial > Soil > Unclassified | place: USA: Iowa...
GCAGCTGTATAGCGAAAGCCCGGAGGCCGCCTACCACTACAGCGGCGGGGTCAACCTGCGCGCCGTCGCGGCGTTTATCCCCGCTGCGCTGATCGCCATCGTGCTGGCACTGGTGCCGGCGTTCGAGACGCTATCGCAGTTCTCCTGGTTCTTCGGGGCGGGTTTGGGCGGGTTGATTCATTACGCGATCGCCAATCGCAGCATCAAGCACGTGGAAGTATCCGGCGAAAGCATCGCGGTAGATAGCGCGCAGCACTGACCGGCGCAACAAGAAGGGACAAGGTTCATCGCGCTCTGGGGCACGATGAACCTTTTTTTGAGTACTACTGCTTGATCAAATCGCTAGGCTTCCAGCTCTGGTCGAAAAACGCCTGTTTCGGCCCGTACAGCCGCACAATCACCAGGAAGCCTTTGCCCGGTACCGTACGAATCCAGTTTTTCCCTGAACCTGGTGATTCAGGGCCGAAGTAGATGTCGGTGGAGCCGTCGCTGTTCTGCGCTGGCTTGTCCATCTGGTTGAGCGACGGGAACGGCTGGCCGTTGTCCAGGCCCGAGGCTGTGAGGTTGTCGTAGGCAGTCACCGACCAGAACAACGCCGCCGGCACATTTGCCGGAAGATTGAGCTTGTAGGTGTGGGCACCGTCGAGGAACTTGCCGTCGGCATCGCGCGTAGTCGCCGGGTACTTGGCGCCGGCACCGACCATGTTCATCACCATGCCCGGGCTGTCCGAGTAGGCAGAGGTGAAGAACGCCACTCGCTGCTCAAGATTGGTGAACGTGCCGCTGGCCTGGAACTCGGTGTTTTCCCCGGCGAACGTGTTCACATATTGGCGATCCGTGTAGTACAGCCCCCCTGGCTCTTTCATCAGCAGATGGCTGGTGACCACCTTGCTCATCTTGAAAGCCGTGCGTGCCGCCTCATCCAGCAGTTTGCGTCGCTCGGCATCCGGGGCGAAGGCCTTGCCCTTTTCGATGCCGATGGTATGCAGGAAGCCGCGCATGTCCATGTCCGCCGGGTCGACCGCTTCCGCTTCTATGAAGCGCGAGAGCAGTTCGAAGTAACGGCCGTCCTCGGGGAACAGCATGTTGATCTGCGCACCGGTAGCATCCGGGAACTGCATGGGCAGCGCCGAATCCTTCTTGCCTAGCGGATAGATCTTCGTGCGCTCCACTTCGGCCACCGGCACGCTCAGGTCCTTCGGGTCCTTGAAGAAGGTGCGCCAGAACAGGAACACATTGTTGGTGCGCGAGCGGTAGACAAAGCCCTCGGTCGGTTCCGGGCCGTCATAACCAGGCGGCAGCAGCACATAGGTACCGCCCTTGCCCTTGTCGGGCCCGGCCAGGCCGACGTCACCACGCCAGGTCTTGCCATCGATGGTGGGCCCCACAATCGGCCGCTGGAAGAAGTCATCGAACATGCCCTGCACCCCGGGCGGTGCCTCGACCACCAGCGGACCGTACTTCGCCAGGTCCAGATAGCTCATGGCGTAGACCAGGTCAGAGTTCGGCGTGGTCACCAGCGTCTTGGCATTGATGCGCTTCTTCCAGGTCGGCAGGATGTTGTAGCCGGCACCGAACTGTTTCTCCGACGCCTCTTTCATCGACCAGATGTTGATTGCTGGCAACGCCCACAGGTACGACTGTACTGCACGCTGAAAGACCAGTTCGTCGATCAGGCTGCGGGCGGTGGCTTCGGTCGGGAAGCCATTTTCGAAAGGCTGGTTGGCCAGCTCTTCGTAACGCGTGGCGGCATTGGCGACGCTGCCCAGCGAGACCGCTACGGCCAGGGCGGTCAGGGTGTTGCGCAAGCTGCTCATGGGATGTCCTTATGTGGCGCAGTTTGAAAGGGTGCCTGATGCGGCCTTCAGTTGGCCTTGACCACCGCCGGCGGTGTCCACTGGCCGTTCATTGCAGAGGCTTCAGGCCAGTAGGCTCGAACGTACAGCGAGAAATCGGCGCCCGTCGGCGCGGGCAGCCAGTTGCTTTCCTTGTCGGCACCCGGCGATTCGCTCTGCACATACAGCGTCAGCGAGCCATCAGCATTGTGTTTCAACGCTTTGTTCTTGGTACCCAGGGAGTACCGGCCCAAGGCGTTTTCGGCAAAGAAGTGCTGTTGGTTGTAGAGCGTGAGTGACCAGAAACCTTTTACCGGCGGCAAGGCATCCTTGGCGAACGTGACGCTGTAACGTTGGCCACCGTTGAGGCGTTGTCCGGTTTGATCCAGGTCCTGGTAGAAATACTTGGTCTCGATCTGTTTGTTGACGAAGATGTTCGACCGGGCGACCGCTGTGCGCAGGAAGTAATCGGTACCAAACGCTGCGCCATTGTTGATCGTGCTCCAGTGATGGGGCAGTTGCTGGCCGTAGTTGCGGAACTGCAACAGCGGCTTGACCACTTCCTCATCGGTTTTTTGTGCTTCGTCAATCATCGCCTGCTTCAGCTGAGGGTCGCGCTGGGCAATCTGTGCCAGGTTTGACAATTGAGCGTAGCGGGCCTCTTCACCGGGCAATGGTTTGGCATCTGCGAGAATGGCCGGCAGTTCATCAAAGAACTTTTCCGGGAATACCCAGCGGGTTTCTTCATCACCCGCCGCTTGCGCAGGGAATTTGGGCGACTTGCGCCAGTCACGCTGTTTGGCTTTGCCATCGAATTGCGAAAGTGGGTACATGTCGATACCCGACAGGAATGGCTGAATCGCTTCGCGGTCCTGGTCGGTGTCATCCTGGAAAACACGGGGGATGACAAAACCGGTATTGGTCTTGGCCCGGAATACCTGGGTAATCCCTTCGGGTACTTTTCCGTTCCATTCAGGCCCGACCAGCAGATAGAAGCCGGGTTTGCTGCCATACATCTTGCCCAGTTCGGCAAAGCTGTCCGAGCGCAGGTCCACCACCTGGTACACCCAGAAACGGTCCTTGAAATCCGGTACTTGCAGCACCACCGGCTCGATGTCCAGGGCAATGCTGCCAGCGCCGTAGACCACGTCCTGGTTGGGGCAGGCGACCAGGCGTTCGCCGGGGGAGATGTAGTCGGTGAGCATGGACAGGTGATTGATCGGCGCCACCGGCACGATGCCACCCATCAGCCCGGCTTCGGGCAGGTCCTTGAATTTCTGCCTGCGGTTGTAGATGTTGGCCATCGTCCAGCCCCAGAAATACGCATCCCTGGCCTGCATGCGCACATAGGCCTCGGTCACTTTCACATCCGCCGCAGGGCCGGTTACCCGCACCGCCGGCTGATCGTTTGCCTGCACTGCGGCACTGATCAGCAGCGCGCTGGTTGCCAGCGCCAGGTGGGCAAACATTGCACCTTTTCTCATGCGGTCATCTCCTTGTCCGTTACTTCCCCAACGTGATGTTCAAACCCGCGAACAACGTGAACTGCGGCACGCCCGGGCCCTTGTGGTCCACCGTCCACTGCGGCTCGACGAACCAGTTGTAGATTCTGCTACCCACCTTGCTGGCCTTGCCGATACCCAGGCCTAGGGGGATGTAATGGGTGTCGTTTTTCAGATCGAAGGTCCAGGTGCCGGTGGAGCGCAGGTACCAGCCCTTGGGCAGGTTGTGAATGATGAAAGGTTGAAAGGTCGCGGTCTCGACATGGGGCCGGTCATCATCACCGGCAAAAGATGACTGGTACTGCACCAGGGCACCCAGCAGGCCGCGTGGGGAGGCATCGATGGCCACGGCGGCAAGGCCGCCCTGCCATTTCCCGGTGCCCAGTTCATCATGCTCGGCAGTGGGGGCCGTGATCTGCGGGCCGATGCCCAGCTGCACGCCCTCGGTCTTGAGCAGAAAGATGTCGAACAGGTTCAAGTCGCCCAAGCCGGTGCTGTAACCGCCGTGCGGGTCCGGGCGGGTACTGATGGGCACCGTGGCGCGCAGCAGTTGCGGTACACCGATGAAGTCCCCCGGCGCGATTGGCAACGTGCCGCGCACCAGCAGGTCGTTGGTGTGCGCGTTGGTGTCATACAGCGACGGCGTGTAGTAATCCTGGAAGTTCAGACCCGGGGCAAGGTTGAGCGGGTTGTTACTTTTGTTGGCTGTTTCGGCATTGTCCGCAAAAGCGTCGAACGGTGACGAACATAAAACTGCCAATACCCACAATCGTAAAAGTTGACCTCTACGCATGCGTAATCTTCCCTGATCTGGCGATCGGCATCTGCAGCCGACGCGAATCGATTAATAGGTCGACTCAAAGTTAGCAGAGGTTCTTTATTGTGCTAGCAGGCGCCGTTATGTACCGGTCAGTTAAGCCATGAGGAATCAAGCGGGCTTTCAGTTTGTGTCTATGCTCAATAGCCAATCGCGTGTAGCCGAAAGGGGCCCCGCAGGCATTTGTTGCACGAACAGGCCATTGACTGAATCGAAACATGGACGGGAACACTCGATGAAATTTTGCAAACATGTGCTGGCTGCGGCAATTGCCCTGAACAGCGTCTGGGCCTTGGCCCAGGTAGAGCCAAAGGACGCCAGTGAGCAGACGCGTCAGGCCAATGCCGCCGTGCTAAAAGAGCTGCCCTTTGCAGACAAGCAGGACTTCGAAGACGCCAAGAAGGGCTTTATCGAAACCCTGGTGCCGATGACCATTCGGGACGCCAAAGGCGAAACATCCTGGGACCTGACCAGTTACGATTTCATCAAGGGCGAGGCGCCCGATACGGTCAACCCGAGCCTCTGGCGCATCGCCGAACTGAACCTGAACAACGGCCTGTTCAAGGTCACCGACAGGGTCTACCAGATCCGCGGTTTCGACCTGTCCAACATGACCATCATCGAAACCGACAATGGCCTGATCATCATCGACCCGCTGGTCACAACAGAAGTCGCCAAGGCGGGCCTCGACCTGTACTACAAGAACCGCCCGAAAAAGCCGGTGGTGGCGGTGATCTACACCCACAGCCATGCCGACCACTACGGCGGCGTGAAAGGGGTGACCAACGAAGAGGATGTGAAGGCCGGCAAGGTCAAGATCATTGCCCCGGAAGGCTTCCTCGAAGAAGCCGTGAGCGAGAACGTGCTGGCGGGCAATGCGATGAGCCGACGCACCCTCTACCAGTACGGCGCGTTGTTGCCGCGCAGCGCCCGTGGGCAGCTGGACGCCGGGCTCGGCAAAACCACCTCGTTCGGTACCTTTACCCTGATTGCGCCGACCGACACCATCACCAAGACCGGTGAGAAGCGCAACATCGACGGCGTCGAGATGGAATTCCAGATGGCGCCAGGCACCGAAGCGCCATCGGAAATGCTCATCTGGTTCCCGCAATTCAAACTGCTCAATACCGCCGAGGATGCCACTCACACCCTGCACAACCTGTACACCCTGCGCGGCGCCCAGGTGCGCAACGCGGCCAACTGGTGGAAGACCCTCAACCAGGCCATCAACGCCCATGGCAGCGAGGTCGAAGTGGTCATCGCCCAGCACCACTGGCCGATGTGGGGCCAGCAACGCATCGTCGACTTCATTGCCGACCAGCGGGACATGTTCAAGTACATCCATGACCAGTCGCTGAACCTGGCGAACAAGGGCTACACCATGGTCGAGATTGCCGAACAATTGCAGCTGCCCGACAGCACCGGCAAAAAATGGCACAACCGCGGTTACTACGGCTCGGTCAACCATGATGCCAAGGCCATCTACCAGCGCTACCTGGGCTGGTACGACAGCAACCCGGCCAACCTGCACCCGCTGCCACCCACCGAGGCGGGCCAGAAGTACGTTGAATTCATGGGCGGTGCCGAAGCGATCATGACCAAGGCCAAGGCCTCGATCGACAAGGGCGACTACCGTTGGGCCGCCGAGGTGCTCAAGCATGTGGTATTTGCCGACCCGTCCAATCAGCAGGCGCGCAACCTGCAAGCCGATGCCTTCGAGCAACTGGGCTACCAGACGGAAAACCCGACCTGGCGCAACGAGTACCTGATGGGCGCATACGAACTGCGTAACGGCGTACCGAAGGTGCCGGGTATCAGCACCTCGAGTCCGGACATGGTGGCGGCGATGAGCCCGGACCTGCTGCTCGACTACCTGGGTGTGCGGATCAATGGCCCTAAAGCCATTGGCAAGCATGTGCTGCTGAACTGGAAACAGCCCGATGGCGGCAATTATGCGGTTGAGCTACGCAACGGCGTGATCATCTACACCGAAGGCAAGGTGCTGGACAAGGCCGATGCCACGTTGACGGTCGACAAGCTCGGCTTCGCCGGGCTGATGATGGGCGGCGTGGACCTGGACAAGGAAGTTGCCGCAGGCAAGGCCAAGGTGGAGGGCGATGTCGCCAAGGTCAACGAGCTGCTGGGGCTGCTCGATACCTTCCCGACCATGTTCGACATCGTCACGCCTTGACCCTGCCGCAAGCCCCGGCGTCTGGCCGGGGCCACTCCATGGATGAACAGTGAGGACCCTACATGCTTCCACGCTCGTGGTGTACCGGCACAACCCTGTTGGGTATCAGCGTTGCCGCTTCCCTTTGCGCCGTTAACGCTCACGCAGACAACGCTCGCGACTGGCAAAACCTGCCAACCGACCTGAACATGATCTTCGGCTACTACAACCTCATCGACACCAACACGCCGATCGACACTTCATTGCCGATCGACGGGCTGTCACTGAACGCCGACCTGTACATCCTGCGCTACGCGCGATCCTTCGGCATCGACGGGCGCAACTCTGCGATACAGGTAATTCAGCCGTATGCCGATGTCAGTGCATCATTCGACGATGCGCGTTTTTTCGACGGGACCAAGCACAATGGCGGCATGGGTGATGTGCAGCTGGTTTTCGTGCACAACCTGTTCGGCGGGCCGGCGCTGACCCAGGAAGAGTTCGCCACCTGGCAGCCCGAGACGTTCCTGACCGGGGCCTTGTGGGTCACGGCCCCCACCGGCGACTACGACAAGAAGCGCATCATCAATATCGGCGCCAACCGCTGGGTGTTCAAACCGGAGCTGGCATTTGGCACGCCCATCGGGCCGACCTGGCTCGAGGTCAACACCTATGTGTCGCTGTATGGCGACAATGAGGATTACCTGGGCGACAACAAGCTTGAGCAGAAGCCGCTGTACGCCGTCGAAGGGCACTACAGCTACAGCTTCAACCGTGCGCTGTGGGCCTCTCTCGACGCCACCTACAACAAAGGCGGGGAAACCAGAATCAATGGCGTGAACCAGGATAACCAGCAAGAGAACACACTGCTGGGTGCCAGCCTGGGCTTCATGCTATCGCCCCAGTTCGGCGGGTTGATTGCCTATTCGGATACTGTCTCCGAGCGCACAGGGTCACCGGATGTGAACACCTGGACGTTGCGCTTGCAGTACGTGTGGTGAGGACTTCAATCAGCGTACGACCTGCGTTCAACGTTATTCAGGGCGAACCTCAAAGAAGGCAAGGCATGGGAGCAGCCTAGTGCCGCGACAGTCTGCAAAGCGGCCCCGGCTGTCTGCATTTACGCATGACCCGTGGAGCCGCTGCATGCCTATCGAAACAAAGGCGCCCCGGCAGAAGCTGGCGGAAATCGATTACCAGTTGTAGGTAACAGTCCCGTACACCGTACGCTGCTGCCCATACTGGCAACCCACGTTGCTGAAGCAGCCGGCCACGTAGTCCTCGTCGAACAGGTTGGTGGCGTTCAGTGACACTTCCACCCCATCCAGCGACGTGTCCACCTTGCCCAGGCTGTAGGCCACCAGCGCGTCAACTACTGTGTAGCTGTCGACCTTGAAGCTGTTGGCCGTGTCACCGTAGGTACTGCCCACGTAACGGGCGCCGGCGCCAATACGCAGGCCTTCCAGCAGGCCGCCCTGGAAGCTGTAGTCACCCCAGATCGAGGCCATGTGCTCGGGGATGCGGAACGGCGTGTTGCCCTTGGTGCCCATGTCCGACTTGGTCACCTCGACATCATTCCAGGTGTAGCTGCCGATCACGTTGAAGCCCTTGCTGATCTCGGTCTTGGCTTCCAGCTCCACACCCTGGGAACGCACCTCGCCGTCTTGGCGGGAGAAGCCGTTGACGTTCTCGGTGGCGTTCTGCTTGGTCAGGTCGAACACCGCCAGGGTGTACAAGCTGTTGGAGCCCGGCGGCTCGTACTTCACACCCACTTCATACTGCTTGCCGACCTCGGGGTCGAGTTGCGAGTTGTTGGCGGTCACGCCCATCACCGGCAGGAACGACTCGCTGTAGCTGGCGTAGGGGGCAATGCCGTTGTCGAACAGGTAGACGATACCGGCGCGGCCGCTGAACTTCTCGTCCTTCTGCGTCTGCGGGGCGCGGTCGTCCTTCTGGTTGTTGGCCCAGTCGTAGCGGCCACCGAGCAGGAACACCCACTTGTCGATCTTGAGTTGATCCTGCAGGTACAGGCCGGTCTGCGAAAGCTTCTGTTCGTAGCTGGCGCGGCTGAACGGGGTGAAGCCCAGCGGCTGGCCATACACCGGGTTGTACACATCAAAGGTGCCGTTGATCAGATTCAGCGCCTGGTCCTGGTCGAACTTGCCGTTGTTGTAGTCCACGCCAGTCAGCAGGGTGTGTTCCACCGGGCCGGTAGCGAAGTTGGCCTGCACCTGGTTGTCCATGGTGAACAGGCGGCCATCGCCCTTGCGCTCATCGGCGTAGCGCATGTACTCGTCGCCCACCGGCATGAGGATGGCAATCTCCGCGCTGGACTGGCGGTAGTCGCTGTAGCGCACGTTCTGGCGCAGGGTCCAGATTTCGTCCAGGTGGTGCTCGAACACATAGCCCAGCGAGGTCTTCTCGTTGGTCATGTAGTCGTAGGCGCTGTCGCCGACATAGGTATCGCGGTCCAGGCGGCCGCGCGGGTCGTGGAACACCGTGCCCTGGGCCGGCAGCGGGTTGGCGAAGTTGCCGGTCTGCTTCTGGTACTCGGCCAGCACGGTCAGCTCGGTGTCGGCGTTGGGCCGGAAACTCACCGCCGGCGCCAGGTACTCGCGGCGGTTGGTGATGTGATCGGCCTGGGCATCGGCTTCGCGGAACAGGCCGGTCAGGCGGTAGCTCCACACGCCCTCCTCGTCCAGCTTGTCACCCAGGTCGAAGGCCGCCTGCTTGTAGTCGTGGTTGCCTCCCTGCACCTGCACTTGGCGCAGCGGCTCGGTGGTCGGGCGTTTGCTCACCAGGTTGATCTGGCCACCGGGGTCGGAGGCACCGTACAGCACCGAGCTTGCCCCGCGCAGCACTTCGATGCGCTCCAGGCCATAGGGTTCAGGGGCGTCCCACCCTAGAAAGTCCGGCAGAAAGGTACGGGTGCCATCGCGCAGCATGCGCCCGGTGCCCTGCTGGAAGCCGCGGATGGTCAGCTGGTCGGTGACGAACTGCGGGCCGGCAAGCTCCGCGTTGATGCCCGGGGTGTAACGCAGGGCCTGGGCCACGGTCTTGGGTTGCTGGGCCTGGATCTGCTCGCGGGTCACCACCGACACCGAGTATGGGGTCTCCAGGATTGGCGTGTCGGTCTTGGTACCCGCCGAAGCGCGCTTGGCCACGTAGCCGTCGTCCGGGGTCACCGAGCTGTAGGCCTGGCCGGAGATACTGGTGCTCGGCAGCATCAATGCCGCATCGTCACTGCTGCCCTGCAAGGTTACGTGGTTGCCTTCGATGCGGTAGGCGATCGAGGTGCCCTGCAGCAATTGGCGCAGCGCCTCTTCCGGCTCCATCTGCCCCGACACGCCGCGGCTGCGCAGGCCCGAGACGGTGTCCTGTTTGTAGATGATCTGCAGGTTGGCCTGGTTGCCCAGGTCGGAAAGCGCCGAGGCCAGCGGTTTGGGCGGGATGTCGATGCGCACAGGCTCGGCCTGGGCCGGCAGTGCGGCGGCGATGGCCAGGCCCAGGGTGGCGGCGGCGATGCAGCGGCGCAGTCGGCAGGCCGGTTGATTCAACGAAAAGGCGCTCATGATGCTCCTGACGATTATGGTTATGTTGGCGTTTTGATGAGGTTCTGGCGCCTGGCCAGCGGGCATACCACGCAGCGCTGCAACGGCAGGCGCTCACGCAGGCAGCAAACCCGCCGCGTCACCCCAACGGCATCGCGCCGCAGGGCTGCACGCAAGGCACCGCAGGCATCCTGCCGTCGGCTATCGCGAAAGTGCGCGCGTGCTTCCCCCAGCGCGCGGTCGGGCAGGCAGGCCTGGGCCATGTCCAGCACCCAATCGATGCACAGCGCCACGTTGCCCCACAGCAGCCGCGGCGCCAGCCCGGTGTGCGCGGCGAAGCGGCTGATCGAGGGCTGCAGCAGTTGTTCGTGCAGCAGGTCCAGCAGGCGCGCGCCATTGCGTTCGCCGGGCACCGCGCCTGTGGGCTGCGGCAGGTGCAGCTCGGCCGGCGCGCCTTGGACATCCACGGTCATGCGCAGCCGGGCGGGGTCCAGGCTCGGCGGTTCGGCCTCCAGCAGCCCCCCCAGTAACAGCGGCGGCAGCAGCAGCGCGCAACTTTCCTGGTGCCACTGCGAAGCCACCGCCCGCGGGTCGGCCTGAGGCCAGGTGCGGGCATAGCGCGCCAGGGCAGCGCCTAGCACTTCGGGCTCCAGCCAGCGGTTCAGCGACGGCGCGTCGCTGTTCGGCAACTGCCGCCAGCGTGCGGCCAGGGGCTGCAGGTCCGCCGGCAGGCGCTCGGCCAGCGTCACGTCAGGTCGGCCTCGGTGGCGCCGGCGTGCTGGCGTACCAGGCGACCCTGCTCGATGCGCAGCAAGGTGTCGGCAGCGTCGAAGTAACGGTCATCGTGGGAGATCACCACGATGGTCTTGCCCAGGCGCTGCAGGTCGGGCAGCAGCTCGGTGTAAAAGATGCGGCGGAAGGTCGGGTCCTGGTCAGCGGCCCACTCGTCGAACACCAGCACCGGGCGGCCTTCGGTCCAGGCCTGCAGCAGCGCCAAGCGCTTGCGCTGGCCGGTGGACAGGTCGAGGGTGGAGAAGCGGCCATCATCGAGGCTGACCTTGTGGGCGATCTCCAGGCGCTCCAGGTAGGCCATGGCATCGGCCGGAACATCGCCGCCGGCCTGCACCAGGTCCTCGAACAGGAAGAAGTCCGACAGCACGGTGGTGAACAGCTGGCGGTAATCGTCACGCTGCTGTTCACCCACCGGTGCGCCGTCCAGCAGCACGCTGCCGCTTTGCGGCACGTACAGGCCCAGCAGCAGCTTGATCAGGGTGGTCTTGCCGCCGCCGTTCTCGCCGACGATGAACACGATCTCGCCCTTGCGCAGCGACAGGTTGACCGGGCCGATGGCAAAGCCCGGGGCGCCCTCCTCGGTGGTGTACTGGTAGTGCACGTCGCGCAGCTCGATGCTGTCGATGGCGGTGCGTGCCGGGGCGTCCTTGGCCTCGCGCAGGCATGGCTCGGGCGAGGTGAACAGCTCTGAAAGCTCCGCCACACGGCGGAACGCCACCTGGGCGCGGCCGATGTTCGGCAGCGTGCCCAGCAGGTGTTCCAGCGGGCCTTTCATATACAGCAACACCAGGATGAAACCGCTGAGGGTAGCGGTGCTGGTGCTCGGCCACATGGCCTGGAAGCCCAGCGCCACGCCGATGACGATGAAGAACAGGGTCGAACCCACGCCCTTGGCCACGACGAACTGGTTGATCGAGTTGACCTGTTTCTGGCAAATCGCGTCAGCAGTCCCTTCGATGCTCTCGCCTAGCAGGCGCAAGCGGCGCGGGCGGTTGATGCGCAGCTCCTTGGCGCCCTCGGCGATGGAGCGGTAGTGCTTTTGCAGGTCGTCTTCCAGATCCCGGGCCTCGAAGAAGCCCTTGATACCCCGGGAGCGGGCATAGAACTGCGCCACCGAGCCCAGCAGGATGGCAACGGTGGTGGTGATGAACATGGCCGGCGACAGCTGCACCAGGTACACCAGGCAGCCCAGGGTCACGCTGGCCGACACTGCCAGCGGTGCGAAGGCGAAGGCGAAATCGCTGATGGTGTCGACGTCGTGGGTCAGCACCGGGATCAACCGGTGGCTGCGGTAACGCTCCAGCTGGTCGATCGGCGCGCTGAGGATCTTCAGCCCCAGCGACTTGCGCAGCCGGGCGATCACATGCTGGCCGACGTAGTTGGTGCCGATGTCCGAGACCACCGAGCCCAGCAGTGCCAGCAGGCACAGGCCGGCAAAGCCCAGCAGCAGGCCACGGCTGGCGCCACCTTCGGTGTGCAGGGCATGGTTGATGGTGGCCAGCAGGCCGGTGATGCTCAAGCCGCCGAGAATACCCAGCACGGTGGAGACCAGCAGCAGCGGCCAGAACGGCCGCAGGATCTGGGTCAGTTCACGCAGGTTGGTGTTAGGGGGAGTGCTCATCGTAGGAGTTCCAGGCGGGTCTTGCCTAAACGACGAATGAGGTTGGCTTTTGTTCAGCGAATTTTCTGAGTGATCTGCGGGTGCCGACGCGCTGGCTACCAGGAACCGATAACGATGCGATCTTTGCGGGGGATACCGGCTTGTGTTGCCTGTACTGGTCTCATCGCCGGCAAGCCGGCACCTGCAGGGGGTACACGCGCTTCAGCCTCCACGCGACGAGATCATGATCACGCCATCACCCTGGCGCAGCTGCACCGGCAATACCCGTGGCAGGGCCTTGACCAGCTGGCCCAGGTCACGGGTGTCGTAGATGCCGCCAAAGCGCAGCTCGCCGGCCGTGCTGCTGGCGTCCAACTGCAGCGGCACGTCGAGGTAGCGGTTGATCTGCGGCAGGGCGTCGCGCAGGCTGATGTCATCGAGCATCAGCTTGCCGTTGCGCCAGGCCAGGGCCCGCGCTGGGTCGGTGCGGCCCAGCTGCAACATGCGGCCATGGCGCACCACCGCCTGCATGCCGGCGGTCAGCTCGGCGCCCTGGTTACGCCCCTCGCCGCCATCATTGCGCGACACCAGCACGGTGCCCTCGGTCACGGTGACGGTGGTCTGCACCTCGGCGGTCCACACGTTGAAATGCGTGCCGGTCACCCGCACCCGCGCATTGTCGGCGCTGATCACGAAGGGCTTGTCGAGGTCGCGGTGCACGGCAAAATACGCTTCGCCGTCGCGCAGCAGTACCTGGCGCTGGTCGCGAAAGCCCAGGTACAGCAGGCTGGTGCGCTGGTTCAGCTCCACTTCGCTGTGGTCAGGCAGTTGCACCGGGCGGCGGCTCTGCTCGGCCATGTAGTAACGCACGCTGCCGGGCAGTACACCCCACGACCAGCCTGCAGTCCAGGCGCCCCCTACCGCCAGCAGCACCGCCGCGGCTCGCGCCAGCATGGCGCCCGAGCGCCGTCGGCGCACAGGTAGGGCCACCGGTCCGGCAGGGCGCGGCGGAAGCTGTGCGCTGACCTGCCACACCTTGCACATCTTCAGGTACTCCTCGGCATGCACCGGGTCGGCATCGTACCAGCGCAGGAATTCGATGCGGTCGGCGTCGCTGCAATCATCATCGAAATGCAGGCGCACGCACCAATCGGCGGCCATTTCGGTGGGAGTCTTAGGGGCTTTGGGAGGGGTTGGCATGTGCGACTGGCGGTGTGGAAATTTCGCCAAGCTTACTCCATGTCAATGGTTTGTGGTGGCCTGCGGCCCCAACTCTGCGTTTTTAGGAATTAACCCTGTCGCCGACGCATGCATCGCTGAACAACCCCGCCGCTCATTCGTCAAGGCTATGAACGCCCCTGCACCGCCCCCTGTCGGCGACCCGGGGCCGCCCATCAAAGGAGGATCTGCGCATGCCCAGCACCCAACCCTTCGACGTCATCGGCGTCGGCTTCGGCCCATCCAACCTGGCCCTGGCCATCGCCCTCGAGGAACAGGCCGAAAACGGCGCTCGCCGCGCACGCAGCCTGTTCCTCGACCGTCAGACCGACTACCACTGGCACGGCGACACCCTGGTCAGCCAGAGCGAACTGCAGATTTCCTTTCTCAAGGACCTGGTGACCCTGCGCAACGCCACCAGCCGCTACAGCTTCGTCAACTACCTGCAGCAGCACGGCCGCCTGATCGATTTCATCAACCTCGGCACCTTCTACCCCTGCCGCATGGAGTACAGCGACTACCTGCGCTGGGTGGCCACCCACTTCAGCGACCAGTGCCAGTACGGCGAGCGCGTCGATCGCATCGAGCCGGTCAACGGCGGCGGTGGCGACATCGAGCTGCTGGACGTGATCTCGGTCGACAGCCACGGCCGCGAGCACCGCAGGCGCACCCGTTCGGTGGTAGTCGGTACCGGCGGCACCCCGCGCATCCCCACGGTGTTCCAGGGCCTGCGCGATGACACCCGGGTATTCCACCACTCACAGTACCTGAGCCGCATCAACCAGCAGCGCTGCGCCCGCGGCGAGCCGATGAGCATCGCCGTTGTCGGCGGCGGGCAGAGCGCCGCCGAAGCCTTCATCGACCTTAACGACAGCTTCCCCAACGTGCGCGTCGACCTGGTGCTGCGCAGCGAAGTGCTCAAGCCGGCGGACGACAGCCCGTTCGTCAACCAGATCTTCGCCCCGGAAAACACCCACCTGTTCTTCGACCAGCCCGAAACCGAGCGCGAACGGCTGATCAGCGAGTTCCACAACACCAACTACTCGGTGGTGGACCTGAACCTGATCGAGCAGATCTACGGCATCTTCTACCGCCAGAAAGTGTCGGGCAAACAGCGCCACGCCTTCCGCTGCCGTACCCAGGTACTCAACGCCAGCAGCCAGGAGCACGGCGTGCGCCTGCAGATGCGCGATATCGCCACCGGCCAGGAGGAGGCCCACCACTACGATGCGGTGATACTCGCCACCGGCTATGAGCGCAAATCGCACAAGGCCCTGCTGGCGCCGCTGGGCGAGTACCTGGGCGACTTCGACGTGGAGCGCAGCTACCGCGTGCGCGCTACCCCGGCGCTGAAGGCCGGCGTGTTCGTGCAGGGCTTCTCGGAGGCCAATCACGGCCTGAGCGATACCCTGCTATCGGTACTGCCGGCACGCGCCTGGGAGATCTCCGAGGCACTGCTGGCCCACGCCGAGGCCGCCGAACAACGCGCTGAGCGCCAGGGCCTGAAGGAAACTGCGGCATGAACATGAGCACCGGGCCGCTGAGCCCCGCCCTGCCCCGCAGCAAGCCCTGCGGCGAGCTGTACCGGCGTTTCGATGAGCGCGTGGGGGCGTGGTTCTCGCTGCGGACCCTGGACATCGAGGCAGACCTTGAGCGCTTCAACCGCTGGCAGAACAACGCACGGGTAGCGCACTTCTGGCAGGAACAAGGCAGCCTCGAAGAGCACCGCGAATACCTGCAGAAAGTCGCCGACACGCCGCATATCTTCAGCGTGATCGGCTGCTTCGACGACGAGCCGTTCGCCTACTACGAGGTGTACTGGGCCCAGGACGACCGCATCGCGCCGTTCTACCCGGCCGGCGAATTCGACCGTGGTATCCACATGCTGGTGGGCGAGGAACACCACCGCGGGCCCGCCAAGGTTGACTGCTGGCTGCGCTCGCTGGTGAGCTGGCTGCTGCTGGACGAGCCGCGCACCACCCGCGTGGTGGCCGAGCCGCGGGCCGACAACGCGAAGATGATCGGCTACATGGAGTCGGTCGGGTTCCACAAGGAGAAGGAGTTCGACTTCCCCCACAAGCGCGCCGCGCTGATGCTGCTCGAGCGCAGCGCGTTCGGGCCGGTGCTGGCCGGCTGAGGTCATCGCCGGGCAAGCCCGCTCCCTGCTCACACTCCAGCATGGGAGCGGGCTCGCCCCGCGATAGTGATTCTGAAGGTCCATCGACTCGACTGGGTACCCAAGGCACCGCGTGAGGGCCGACAGGCGCTGGAAACACTAGGCGTACATTCGCCACCTCACCTGCACAATGCCGCCCCCAGGCTCCCCGCCAGTTGCCCATACACCTCATCGATCCCCGGCATTATCGCCCCCATGCGCAACAGGTCATGGGTCGCGGCATAACGCTGGCAGTGCACCGACACCCCCGCTTGCTGCAACCGCTCGGCATAGGCCTGGCCCTCATCCAGCAGCGGGTCGTACTGCGCAAGGGCGACGAAGGCCGGTGCCACACCGCTCAGGTCATCACACAGCAATGGCGAGAAGCGCCAGTCCAGCCGGTCGTCCGCGGTGCGCTGGTACTGCTGGTAGAACCACTCCAGCGTTGCGCTCTCCAGCAGGTAACCCTCGTCGAACAAGTCGTTGGACACCGTGGTCCGCGACGCATCGGTGCTGGGGTAGCACAACAGTTGCAAGCGAATCTGCGGCGTGCCCGCCCGTGCTGCCTGAATCGCCAGCACGGTGGCCAGTGTCGCCCCGGCGCTGTCACCGCCCACGGCCAGGCGGGCAGCGTCCAGACCATGGGCTGCGCCCTCGGCCAGTAGCCAGGCCAAAGCGTCCTCGGCATCGAACACCGCGGTCGGGAAACGCTGCTCCGGCGCCCGGCGGTAATCCACCGCCAACACCGCGCAAGGCGTGCGCGCGGCAAGCTCGGCACAAATACCGTCGTGGGAGTCCAGGCTGCCGACCACATAGCCACCCCCATGGAAGTACAGCAACACCGGCAACGGGCCGTCGCCGGCCTGCTGCGGCCGGTACAGGCGCAAGCCCAGCGCTGCGCCGTCGCGGCTGCGGGCACTCAGCGGCAGGCGCTGCACCTGCGGCAAGGCCCAGACCAGCCCGCGCGAGGCTTGCTCGAACTCCTCACGCGCGGCCTGCGCGCTCAGGGCATGCAGCGGCGGGCGGCCGGCGAGCCGGCCCTCCTCTACCAGGTCCAGGAACGCGCTCAATTCAGGGTGCAATGACATGCGGGGTAATCCTTGAAAGGCAGGCGAACGGCTCATGCCGACCGCCCGCACAGGTTGATCAGGTCGTGCAGCTGGGCCTTGAAGGCCCCCATCAGGGCTTGCACGGTTTCCGGGCGGTAGCGCTTGCGGCTGTAGATGCAGCGCATGGCCAGCTCACCGTCCTGCACTTGGCCGATGATCTCCAGCCAGTTGGCCAGCGGCGCCGTCGGGCTGTGGAAATCGCCCAGGCTTTCGCCGGCGGCGCCAAACAGCCCCTGGGCATCGCTGGCCTGGTCCAGTTGCCCCAGGTAGTTGAAGGTGATGCGCGGCTGCGCCAGGCCTGCCAGGGCTTCGCGCACCTCGCTCCGGCCCAGGTAACGCAGCACGCCGTAACCCAGACCGCGCCCGGGCACCTGCGCCAGCTGCTCGCGCACCGCCCGCAGCGACTCGCCCGGCGTGCCACCACCCGGCTTCAGGTGCAGCGGGAACAGGCTGGTGAACCAGCCCACGGTGCGGCTCAGGTCAAGTTCGTCGAACAGGTCTTCACGGCCATGGCCCTCCAGCTGTACCAGCATAGAGGCCGCCTGACTCCAGCTGCACACTGCCCGTGACAGCGCCGTCAGCAACAGGTCGTTGATCTGCGCCTGCAGCGCTGCCGGGGCAACCTTGAGCAGGCGCTGGGTGGCTTCGCTGTCCAGGCGCAGGTGCGCCTCGGCCTTGGTGCCCACCAGGTTGCGCCCGCGCGGGTTGTCCACCGGTAGCTCGGGCGGTGCATCGCTGCCCAGTTGCTGCTGCCAGTAACCCAGCCCGGCCTCGCCCTCGGGGCTGCGGGCCAGTTGGTGCAGGCGCTGAGCCCAGTCGCGGTAGCGGCTGGTTTGCGCCGGCAACTGCGCCACCTGGCCACGGTTCGCCGCCTGGTACGCCGCCAGCAGGTCTTCGACCAGCACCTGCCACGACACCCCGTCCACCGCCAAGTGGTGCACCACCAGCAGCAACCGCTCGCCGCCTTCGGCCAGCCGCGCATGCAGGACGCGCAGCAGCGGCCCCTGGGTCAGGTCGAGGCTGCGCTGGGCGCGCTGGATGGCCGCCTCCATGGCGAGGCTGTCGGCCAGTTGCTCCTGCCACAGCACCGGCACCTGGGCAGCCTCTTCGATACTTGCATAGCGCTGCGACCAGCCACCTACCCCTTCGACAAAACGCAGGCGCAGTGCTTCGTGGCGCACCAGCAACTGCTGCACGGCCTGTTGCAGGGCATCGCTTTGCAAGGGTTGCAACACATCCAGCAACAGCGCCTGGTTGAAGTGCCCGCGCTCAGCCATCGGAACCTCGAACAACCACTGCTGGATCGGCAGCAGGTTGAACAGCTCGCCATCGGCCAGTTGCACCTCGGCCTGCACCGCGACCGGAGTCGGCGCATCAGCCAGCAACTGGGCAATGGTGGGCAGGCGCATCAGGTCGCGCAGGCGGATTTCCCGCTGCAGGCCCGGGTGGTTGCGTACCCGCGACACCACCTGCAGGCTGAGGATCGAATCGCCGCCCAGCTCGAAGAAGTTGTCCTCGACGCCAACCCGCTCGACACCCAGCACCGCCTGCCAGATACCGGCCAACACCTGCTCCTCTTGGTTGCTCGGGGCGACGAAACGGTTGTCCTGGCCAACCACCGGCGCCGGCAGCGCCAGGCGGTCGACCTTGCCGTTGGCGTTCAGCGGCAACGCCGGCAGCACCACAACGTGGGCCGGCACCATGTAATCGGGCAAGCGCGCACGCAGGCGCTGGCGCAGCGATTCGCCCAGCCCTTCGCTGGCAGCAGCGGCCACGTAGGCCACCAGTTGCTTGCCGCCCGGTACGTCGCGGGCCACCACCACGGCGCTGTGCACGTCCGGCTGGTCGCGCAGGCGCGCCTCGATTTCGCCCAGCTCGATCCGAAAGCCCCGCACCTTCACCTGGTGGTCCAACCGGCCCAGGTAGTCGAAGGTGCCGTTGGCGCGGCGCCGCACCAGGTCGCCGGTGCGATACAGCCTGCCGCCTGCGCCGAACGGGTCGACGATGAACCGTTCGGCGGTCAGCCCCGGGCGGCCGTGGTAACCACGAGCCAGACCCTGGCCCCCGATGTACAGCTCGCCGGCCACGCCTTCGGGTACCGGGTTCAGCTCGGCGTCCAGCACATGCAGGGTGCGTGCACCAACCCGCTCGCCAATCGGTGCGTAGGCCGCGCCGCAGGTGGTGTCGCCCTCGGCCCGCCACAGCAGCGGGGTGATCACCGTCTCGGTCGGACCGTAGCCGTTGATGATTGCCCGTGGCCGCAAGGCCGCGCGGGCACGCTCGAAGGCTGCGTCCGGCACCGCGTCGCCACCAAAGCAATACACCCGTACCGGCGGCGCCGTGCCATCGACCTCGGCCTGGCTGGCCAGGGCCTGCAGGTAGGCCGGCGGGAACGCCGCCACGGTGACGCCGTGGCGGGCCATGGCGGCCAGGGTCTGCTCGGGGGTCCACAGCTCATCCTCACGCAGCAGCACGCTGCCGCCGAACAGCAGCGGCACCAGCCAGCGCTCATGGGCACCGTCGAAGGCGAACGACATGAAGTGCAGTTCGCGGTCCGACGGGCTCATGCCGTAGCGCTCGCCAATGGCCTCGCAGTGCATGGCCAGTGGGCCATGCGCCACCGCCACGGCCTTGGGCTGGCCGGTAGAGCCGGAGGTGTAGATCAGGTAGGCCAGGCTGTCGGCGTGCAGGGCCACGGCCGGGGCTGTGGCCGGCAGGCTATCCAGCGCCAGGCGATCAAGGTCGGCGCGCGGTACTTCGGCCAATGGGGGCAACTGCTGGGCAAGGCTCGAATGGGCCAACAACAGGTGCATGCTCGAGTCGCGCATGATGAACGCCAGGCGCTCAGCCGGGTGGCTGGTGTCCAGTGGCAGGTAGGCGGCGCCACACTTGAGCACCGCCAGCAGCGCCACCGGCCAGTCGGTGCTGCGTGGCAGCGCCACGCCAACCACCTTCTCCGGCCCCGCGCCTTGCACTTGCAGCCAGTGGGCCAGGCGGTTTGCACGGGCTTCCAGTGCGGCGAAGCTCAGGCGCTGCTCGCCGCACAGCACAGCGTCCCAGTCCGGGCTGCGGCGTGCCCATTCGGCGATGCCCTGGGTCACCGCTGGCAGTGCACGCGGCGTCGGCAGGCGGTTGGCCTCGGCCCGCGCCAGCAACTCGCCCTCACCGAGCATCGCCAGTTCGCCCAGCGGGCGCTCGGCACCTGCGCAGAAGCTTTCGAGTAGTTGCTCCAGGTGGCGGCGGATGCCTTCCACTTCAGCCAGGTTGAAGTGCTGGCGCAGGAACATGTACTCGATTTCCAGGGTGTCGCCGAGGGTCACCATCAGGTCCATGGCGTAGTTGGTCACGCCATGGCCGCGCACGGTCTCGAACTGCAGCTCACCGTTGTCCCACTCGCTGAGCAGGCGGTCCACCGGCTGGTTTTCGAATACCACGATGCTGTCGAACAGCGCCTGCCCGCCGCGACCAGCCCAGCGCTGCACCTGGCTGAGCGGCGTGTGCTCATGTTCGCGGGCCGCCAGGTTGTAAGCCTGCAAGGCCTGCAACCATACGCCCAGCGGTTGCTCGGGGCGTGGCGCCTGCACGATCGGCAAGGTGTTGATGAACAGCCCGAGGGTGTCCTGGGCACCCTGCAGCTCTGCCGGGCGGCCTGACACAGTGGCACCGAAGGCCACGCAGCGCTGGCCGGTGTAGCGTTGCAGCAGCAACAGCCAGGCAGCTTGCACCAGGGTGTTGAGGGTGACCCGCTGGCTGCGGGCAAACTGCTTCAGGCGCTCGGTACGGGCGGTGTCGAGGTGGCTGTATATGGCCTGGTGGCCCGGTTCGCCACGCTCGCCAGCCAGGGCCTGGGCAAGGAAGGTGGGCTCTTCCAGCGCTTGCAGGCGCTCGCGCCAGAAGCGCTCGCTGAGCAATGGGTCGCGGCTCTGCAGCCAATCCAGGTAGTCGCGGTAGCGGCCCGGGTTCGGCAGCGGTTGGCCCAGGTAGCGGCGCAGCACCTGGCCGATCAGCAACGACAGGCTCCAGCCGTCCAGCAACAGGTGGTGGTAGGTCCATACCAGACGGTAGCGGCGTGGACCCAGTTGCACCAGCAGCAAGCGCTGCAGCGGCGCCTGGGCGAGGTCAAAGCCGCGCTCGCGCTGTTCGCGGGCCACAGCATCAGCCGCCTCAACGGTGAACGTGCGGCCCTGCCAGTCGAGATGCTCCACCGGCAGGCTGACGCGCTGCTGGATCACCTGCATGGCGTCGGCGAAGCCCTGCCACACGAAACTGCCGCGCAGGCTGTCGTGGCGTGCGCTGACTTCGTCCCAGGCGGAGATGAAGCGCGGTGCGTCCAGGCCGTCGATTACTACGTCCAGCTGGTTGACGTACAGGCCGGTGTCGCTGTCCAGGGCGTGGAACAGCATGCCTTGCTGCATCGGCGACAGCGGTACGATGTCTTCCACGGCCTCCAGTGCCACCGGCAGCGCGGCGCGCTCGGCGTCGCTCAGGGTGCTGAGGTCCAGCCGTGCCACGGCCTGGGTGGCGGCCTGTTGCAATGGCTGCGCCTGGCCGGCCAGGGCGCGGACGCTCTGGTGCAGGAACAGGTCGCGCGGGGTGAGTGCCAAGCCAGCTTCGCGGGCTCGGGCCACGACTTGCACCGAAACGATCGAATCGCCGCCCAGTTCGAAGAAGTTGTCCTCGGCACCCACCTGCGGCAGGTTCAGCACCGCTTGCCAGATCTGCGCCAGGGTGCACTCCACTTCGCCCTCCGGCGCCACGTGCTCGCGCACCTGCAGTTCCGGCTCGGGCAGTGCCTTGCGGTCCAGCTTGCGGTTCGGCGTCAGCGGCATGCGCTCCAGGCGCATCAGGCGCGCCGGCACCATGTAGTCCGGCAGTTGCGCTTGCAGGCGCTCACGCAGGGGCGCCAGCAGCGCGTCATCGTCAGCCACCACGTAGCCGATCAGTTGCCCTTGGCGCGCCACCACGGCGGCCTCGCGCACACCCGGTTCGGCCAGCAGGCAGGCTTCGATTTCGCCCAGCTCGATACGGAAACCGCGAATCTTCACCTGCTGGTCGATCCGCCCCAGGTACTCCAGCGCGCCATCGGCGCGGCGACGCACCAGGTCGCCGGTGCGGTACAGCCGCGCGCCGCTGCCGAACGGGTCGGCGACGAAGCGCTCGGCGGTCAGGCCCGGGCGGTCGTGGTAACCACGCGCCAGGCCTTCACCGCCAATGTAAAGCTCGCCGGCCACGCCCAGCGGCAGCGGTTCCAGGTTGTCATCCAACACGTGCAGCGCGGTGTGGGCCAGGGCCTCGCCAAGCATCACCTGCTGCTGGCCTGCAAGCTGGCAACGGGCCGACCACACCGAGGTTTCGGTCGGGCCGTAGAGGTTCCACAGGCCACCGGCCACGCCGATCAACCGCTCGGCCAGGTCCACCGGCAGCGCTTCACCGCCGCACAGCACCTGGCGCCCGGCCAGGGCCGGCAGGCGTGGGTGGTCGGCGAGCATGCGCCAGGTCGAGGGGGTCGCCTGGATGGCAGTGACCTGCTGCTGCTCGATCTGCGCCCACAGGCGCTCCGGGTCGCGGGCGGTGTCACGGTCCACCAGCACCACGCTGGCGCCGCTGACCAGCGGCAGGTACAGCTCCAGCACGGCAATGTCGAACGACAGCGAGGTCAGCGCCAGCATGCGCCCGTCGCCCGCCAGGCCCGGGGCCTGGGCCATGCTGGCCAGGAAGTTGCCCACGCCAGCCCGACGCACGGCCACACCCTTGGGCTTGCCAGTGGAGCCGGAGGTGTAGATGACGTAGGCCAGGTGATCGCCCAAGGCTTGGTTCAACGGGTTGGCTTCACTGCCCGCTTCGGCCAGCTGATCCAGCCACCAGCACTCGGCCTCGGCGCCCAGCGCTTGCAGCGCCGGTTGCAGCGAGCTCTGGCTGAGCAGCAACGGCGCACGGCTGTCGTCGAGCATATGGCGCAGGCGCTCGGTGGGGAATTCAGGGTCCAGCGGCACATAGGCGCCACCGGCCTTGAGCACCGCCAGCAGGGCCACCAGCAGTTGCGGGGTGCGCTCCAGGCACACGCCCACCCGCACATCCGGGCCAACTCCGGCGGCTTGCAGGCGGTGGGCCAGCTGATTGGCGCGGCGGTTCAGCTCGGCGTAGCTGAGCGAACCCTCGCCCTGGCGCACGGCGACCGCTTCAGGCACCCGTGCAGCCTGCTGCTCAAACTGCGCCACCAGGTCGAATGCGCCGATGCCATGGCTGTCGGCAGCACCCGCCGACAGCAGCTCGGCGCGTTCGCCAGCGGTCAGCGACGACACCTGCACCAATGGCAGCCCCGGCTGTTCCAGCAAGGTATCCAGCAGATGCAGGAAGTGCCCGGCCAGGCGCTCGACGCTGGCCCGCTCGAACAGGTCGCTGGCGTAGTTGAAGGTGAGGGTGAACCCGCCCTCGCCCTGTTGGTCGACGAACAGCCCCAGGTCCACCTGGGCGGTACGCCGCTCCTGCTCCAAGCTGGCCATGCGCAGGCCGGCCAGCTGGTCGCCCAGCGTCAAGTCGTGGCGTTGCAGGCTGAACAGCACCTGGAACAGCGGGTTGTGGCTGAGGCTGCGTTCCGGCTGCAGGGCCTCGACCAGTTGCTCGAACGGCAGGTCCTGGTGGGCCTGAGCCGCCAGCACGGTATCGCGTACCTGCTGCAGCAGCGCAACGAACGGCTGCGACGTGTCGATGCGGGTGCGCAGCACCTGGGTGTTGACGAAAAGGCCAATCAGCCCTTCGCACTCGGCGCGCAGGCGGTTAGCGACCGGCACGCCAACGCACAGGTCGTCCTGGCGGGCGTAGCGCTGCAGCAGCACGTTGAAGGCTGCCAGCAGCAGCATGAACGGCGTCACCTGCTGCGCCTGGGCCTGGCGCAGCACGCTGGCAGCAAGCTGCGCCGGTAGTTGCAGGCTGAAGTTGGCGCCGCGGTAGCTCTGCTGCGCCGGGCGCGGGTGGTCGGCAGGCAGCTCGAGGATGCGCGGCGCATCGCCCAGTTGCGCCTGCCAGTAACCCAACTGGCGCTCGCCCTCGCCGCCGGCCAGCCAGTCTCGCTGCCACAGGGCGTAGTCGAGGTACTGGATCGGCAACGCCGCAAGGCCCGCCGGCTGGGTGCTGCATTCGCATTCGGCGGCGTACAACTGGCCCAGTTCGCGCACCAGAATGTCCATCGACCAGCCATCACCGACCATGTGGTGCAGGGTCAGCAGCAAGTGGTGGCGCTGGCGCTCCAGGCGCAACAGCTGGCCACGCAGCACCGGGCCATTGACCAGGTCGAACGGTGCCTGGGCCTGGGCCGTACGCAGCGCCTGGGCCTGGCCATAGGGGTCGTCGGCGCCGCGCAGATCGCTGCAGGGCAGTTCGAAACTGGCCGCCGGCAGCACGTGTTGGTACACCTCGCCGCCCTCGCTGGGGAAGCAGGTGCGCAACGCTTCGTGGCGCGCCATCAGGGCGCTGAAGGCACGCTCCAGCGCCGCGGGGTCGAGTTCGCCGTCCAGTTCCAGAGCCACCGGCATGTTGTAGGCGTCGCTGTCCGGCTGCAACTGCCAGAGGAACCACATACGCTGCTGAGCGAACGACAGTGCCGGGCGGGCCGGCCGCTCACGGCGCTGCGGGCCTGCGGCCAGCGGGCCTCGGCCACGCGCCAGCGCCAGCGCCAGGCCCGCCACGGTCGGGGTGTCGAACACCGCGCGCAGGGCCAGCTCCACGCCAAACACCTCGCGCACCTTGGACACCACCCGCACCGCCAGCAGCGAGTGGCCGCCCAGTTCGAAGAAGTCATCGTCACGGCCAACCCGCTCGACCCCCAGCAGTGCCTGCCAGAGGCCCGCCAGGGCGGTTTCGCGCTCACCCTGCGGGGCGCTGTACTGGCGCGCCTGCCACTGCGGCGCCGGCAGCGCCTTGCGCTCCAGCTTGCCGTTGGGGCTCAGCGGCATCGCCTCCAGGTACACCAGCAGGGCCGGCACCATGTAGTCCGGCAGGTGCTCGCGCACGCCTTCGCGCACCGCATCCAGTAGCGCCTGCGGCTCGGCCTGCGGGGTATGGGGGGTGAGGTAGCCCACCAGCTGCGCACCACCGGCCTGCTGCCAAGCCACCACCACCGCCTCGCGCACGCCTGGTTGTTCCAACAAACGTGCCTCTATTTCACCCAGCTCGATACGCAAGCCGCGCAGCTTGACCTGGTGGTCGATGCGTCCTGCGTAGTCGATCACCCCGTCCGGGCGCCAGCGCGCCAGGTCACCGGTGCGGTACATGCGCTCGCCAGGTGCGCCGAACGGGTTGGCGACGAAGCGCTCGGCGGTGAGCCCGGCACGCCCCAGGTAGCCACGGGCCAGGTTGTGCCCGGCGATGTACAGCTCGCCCGCCACGCCCACCGGCACTGGCTGCAACTGGCTGTCGAGGATCATCAGCTGGGTGTTGGCGATCGGCCGGCCAATCGGCACGCTGTGCCGGCCCGGCTCGTCCAGGCAGTGCCAGTAGCTGACGTCGATGGCCGCCTCGGTGGGTCCGTACAGGTTGTGCAACGCGCCACTGTGGTGTTGCTGGAACTGCTGTTGCAACTCGTGGGGCAAGGCTTCGCCGCTGCACATCACCTGACGCAGGGTGGTGCAAGCGGCCAGCTCGCCGGCGGCGATGAACGCCTGCAGCATCGAGGGCACGAAATGCAGCGCGGTGATGCCCTGTTCGACGATCACCTGGCGCAGCCGCGTGGGGTCGCGGTGGGCGCCAGGGGCAGCCATCACCAGGGTGGCGCCGGTGAGCCAGGGCCAGAAGAACTCCCACACCGATACGTCGAAGCTGAACGGGGTCTTCTGCAGCACCCGGTCATCGCGGCCCAGCTGGTATTGGTCCTGCATCCACTGCAGGCGGTTGAGCAGGCCGCAGTGGTGGTTGCCCACGCCCTTGGGCCGGCCGGTGGAGCCGGAGGTGTAGATGCAATAAGCCAGGCTCTGCGCCGGGTAGTCGATGGCCGGCGCGTGCGCCGGCTGGGCGTCGGTCTGCGCCCAGTCGCGGTCCAGGCACCACACCGGCGCAGCGCTGGCTGGCAGGCGCCCCAGCAGCGCCTGCTGGGTCAGCAGCAGCGGCACCTGGCTGTCTTCGAGCATGAACGCCAGGCGTTCCGCCGGGTAGTCCGGGTCCAGCGGCAGGTAGGCGCCGCCGGCTTTGACGATGGCCAGCAGGGCAATGGCCAGCTCCGCCGAACGCTCGGCGAACACCCCGACCCGCACATCGCACCCCACCCCCTGGCTGCGCAGCCAGTGGGCCAGGCGGTTGCTGCGCGCTTCCAGCTCGGCGTAGGTGAAGCGCCGTTCGCCGTCTACCAGGGCGCAGGCCAGCGGCGTGCGCTCGGCCTGCTGGCGAATCAGCTCGGGCAGCATGGGCTGCTGGCTGTAATCGCGGGCGGTGGCGTTCCAGCCGTGCAGCAACTGCTCACGCTCGCCTTCGGCCAGCAGCGCCAGGCGCTCCAGGGCTTCGTCAGGGGCTTGGGCAATAGCAGCCAGCAGGCGCTGGAAGTGCCCGGCCAGGCGCTCGATGGTGGCGTGCTCGAACAGGTCGGTGGCATAGCCGAAGCTGCCCGACAGCTGGCCATCGGCGTGCTTGCGGGTATCGAGCACCAGGTCAAACTGGGTGCTGCGCCGGGCGCTGGGTAGCGGCTCGACGCTAAGCCGCGGCAGTGCCAGGTTGTCCAGCCCGGTGGTGCGGTCGTGGTTGAACAGCACCTGGAACAGCGGGTTGTGGCTAAGGCTGCGCTGCGGTTGCAGAGCCTCGACCAGTTGTTCGAACGGCAGGTCCTGGTTGGCCTGGGCGTCGAGCACATGGTTGCGGGCCTGGGCCAGCAACTGGTTGAACGAACCCTCGCCGTCCACCTGCAGGCGCAGTACCTGGGTGTTGACGAAAAAGCCCACCAGGTTTTCGGTTTCCTGCTGCTGGCGCCCGCCGATGGGCAGGCCGATGCGCAAATCGTGCTGGCCGCTGTAGCGCATCAGCAAGGTGCCGAAGGCCGCCAGCAACAGCATCGACAGCGAGCTGCCACGCGCTTGCGCCAGTTGTTGCAACTGGCTGGCCAGCACGGGTGCCACAGCAAACCCGACACTGTCGCCGCGCAGGCTTTGCTGCGCCGGGCGCGGGTGGTCCAGGGGCAGCTCCAGCAGCGGGTGCTCGCTGCCGAGGTGGGCGCGCCAATGGGCCAGCTGGCGCTCGCACTCGCCACTGGCTAGCCACTGGCGCTGCCATACGGCAAAGTCGGCGTACTGCACCGCCAGGGCCGGCAGCGCCGCATCGCGGCCCTCAAGGGCGGCCTGGTAGCAGGCGGCGAACTCACCAATAAGCAACTGCACCGACACACCGTCGCCGATGATGTGGTGCAGGGTCAGCACCAGCACATGCTCTTCGCTGCCCAGGCGCAGCAGGCTGATACGCAGCAATGGGCCACAGGCCAGGTCGAAGGGCGCGGCGCCCTCATCGGCCAGGTACTCCAGCAGGCGGGCTTCACGCTCGCCTGCCGGCAGTTGCTCGAGGCTCATTTCGCGCAGGGCCAGTGCCGGGTTGGCCAGCACCTGCTGGCGCACCTGCTCGCCGTCGTCACTGAACACCGTGCGCAGCGAGCCATGGCGCGCCTGCAATTGCTCGAAGGCCGCCCGCAGGGCAGGCACCACCAGTTGGCCGCGCAGGCGCAGGCCACCGCTGATGTTGTAGGCCGCGCTGTGCGGGGCCAGTTGCCAGAGGAACCACAGCCGCTGCTGGTTGAACGACAGCGGCGCACCGCCCTCGTGGGCCTGGGCCTGCAACGCGGGAGCGCCGCCCGAGCTGCCCGCGCCCGCAACGGCCAGCGCCAGGTCGCGCAGGCGCGGGGTATCGAAGAGCTGGCGTACCGGCACCTCGATGCCCAGGCGTTTCTTCAACCGCGCCACCACCTGCACCGCCAGCAGCGAATGGCCCCCCAACTCGAAGAAGTGGTCCAGTGCACCGACCTGTTGCAAGCCCAGCACCTCGCCCCAGACCTCGGCCAGCAACTGCTCGTGCTCGCCTTGCGGGGCTTGGTAACCGTCGATGTCGCTCTGCCGCACCGGCTCCGGCAACTGGTTGCGGTCCAGCTTGCCATTGGCGTTGCGCGGCAGTTGGGCCAGCACCATCACCCGTGCCGGCACCATGTAGTCAGGCAGTTGCTCGCGCAGCAGCTGGCGCAGTTCGCTGCCCAGTTGCGGGTCGTCGGCGGCCACGTAGGCCACCAGTTGCTTGCCGCCCACGGTTTCGCGGGCCACCACCAGCGCCTCGCGCACGCGGGCGTCGGCGCGCAGGCGCGCTTCGATCTCGCCCGGCTCGATACGGAAACCGCGCACCTTGATCTGGTGGTCGGCGCGGCCGAGGTAGTCGATGATGCCGTCGGCGCGCTGGCGCACCAGGTCACCGGTGCGGTACAGGCGCCCGCCCGGCGTGCCGAACGGGTCGGCGACAAAGCGCTCGGCGGTCAGGCCCGGGCGCTGGAAGTAACCCCGGGCCAGGCCTTCGCCGCCCAGATACAGCTCGCCGCACACCCCGGTGGGTACCGGGTTGAGGTCGCCGTCCAGCACCCACACGCTGCGCGCACCGACGCGGTCGCCGATCGGCGCGTAGCCGGCCTGGCAGTGGTCGGCGGGGCCGGCCTTCCAGATCATCGGCGTGACCACGGTTTCGGTGGGGCCGTAGCCGTTGATGATCCAGGCCGGGCGCAGCACCTGGCGCACCTGCTCGAAGCTGGCGTGGGGCACCGCGTCGCCACCAAAGCAGTACACCCGTATCGCCGGCACGTCGTCGCGGCCTTCGGCATGCTCGGCGATCTGCTGCAGGTAGGCCGGCGGGAAGGCGGCCACGGTGACGCCGAAGCGGCCCATGGCCTGGTAAGTCTGTTCAGGGGTCCACAGGCTGTCGTCACGCAGCACCAGGCTGGCGCCATGGGTCAGGGCGGTCAGCCAGCGCTCGTGGGCACCGTCGAAGGCGAAGGACATGAAGTGCAGTTCGCGGTCGGCGGGGGTCATTTCGTAGCGCACGCCGATGGTGCGGCAGTGCATGGCCAGCGGGCCATGGGCCACGGCCACGCCCTTGGGCAGGCCGGTGGAGCCCGAGGTGTAGATCAGGTAGGCCAGGTTGTCGGGGTGCGAGGCCACGGCCGGTGCCTCGGCCGGCAGTGCGGCCAGCTCGAGCAGGTCGAGGTCCAGGCGCTGGACGCCGTCGGGCAAGGAGGCCCGGCGCGGGTCGCGGCTGTCGCCGATCAGCCAGGCAAGGCCTGCATCACGCACCTGGTAGGCCAGGCGCTCTTGCGGGTAGTCCAGGTCCAGCGGCACGTAGGCGGCGCCGGTCTTGAACACCGCCAGCAGCGCCACCAGCAACTGCGGCGAGCGCGGCAGGCCGACGCCCACCCGCTGCTCGGGGCCGACACCCTCGGCGCACAGGTACTGGGCCAGTTGGTTGGCGCGGCGGTCCAGCTCGGCGAAGCTCAACACCTGCTCGCCACAGCGTACGGCCGGGGCGTCAGGCGTGCGCTGCGCCCAACCGGCGATCAGCTGGTGCACCAGCTGCTCGTGGGGGGCGCTTTCGGGCAATGCGTTCCAGGCCTGCAACTGCGCCCAGGCGGCGGGTTCGTGCAGCTCGAAGTCACACACACGGGCCTCGGGCTGCACGGCGATCTGCGCCAGCAAGTTCTCGAAGTGCCGGCGCCAGCGCTCGATGCTGGCGGCGCTGAACAAGTCGGTGGCGTAGCTGATTTCGCAGCGCAGGCGGCCGGCGGTGTCTTCGGCGGTATCCAGGGCCAGATCGCAGTCCACGGCGCGCATCAGCGGTGCCAGCGACTCCATGGCCACGCCATCAAGGGTCTGCAGGACGTCGGTGTCATGCCACTGGTGGTTGTAGATCACCTGGAACAGCGGGTTGTGGCTGAGGCTGCGGTGCGGCGCCAGGGCCTCCACCAGTTGCTCGAACGGCAGGTCCTGGTGGGCCTGGTCGTCCAATGCGCCCTGGCGGACCCGGGCCAGTACGCTGTCGAAGCGCTCGCGGCCGTCGAGCTCGGTGCGCATCACCAGGGTGTTGACGAAAAAGCCGATCAGCCGCTGGCTCTCGCCGTTACCACGCCCGGCCACCGGTACGCCGACGCGCAGGTCGGCTTGGCCGCTGTAGCGGTACAACTGCACCTTGAACGCCGCCAGCAACAGCATGAACAACGTCGCACCACGGGCCTGGGCGACCTTGCGCAGGGCGCCGGCCAAGGGTTCGGGGATGTCGAAGCACAGCACCGCCCCCTGCCCGCTGGGGCGTGCCGGGCGCTGGCGGTCGACTGGCAGCTCCAGGGTCGGCGCTTCGCCCCCCAGGCGCTTGAGCCAGTATTCGAGCTGACGTTCGCCCTCCCCGGCTGCCAGCAGCTTGCGCTGCCAGGCAGCGCAGTCGGCGTACTGCGCGGCAAGCGCCGGCAGCTCGCTGGCCTGGCCACGGCAGTGGGCGTTGTAACCCCGGGTGAACTCGTCCACCAACAGGTTCATCGACCAGCCATCGGCGACGATGTGGTGCACGCCGAGCAGCAGGCGATGCTGCTCGGCGCCCAGGCGCAACAAGGTCACCCGCAGCAAAGGGCCGGCGGCCAGGTCATAGGGGGTGACGGCGCAGGCCATGGCAAGCGCGTCGGCACGGGCCTCGCGCTCAGGCGCAGGCAGCGCGGTCAGGTCCTCGAAAACAACTTCAAGTTCAGCCTCGGGCTCGATCAGCAGTTGCGGCTGGCCTTCCACCTCGTGAAAGCGGCTGCGCAGGTTCTCGTGGCGGGCGACGATGGCGCGCAGGGCGGTAGCCACCGCTTCGCGGTCCAGCGGGCCATGCAACTGTACGGCGCGGTGCAGGTTGTAGGTGGGCGCCTGGGGATCAAGCTTCCAGATGAACCATTGCCGGCTCTGCGCCGCCGACAGCGCCAGGGCGCCATCGCGCGGCAGGCTTGGCACCGGCAGGCGGCGTACGTTGACACCGGCGGCCACCAGCTTGGCCAGGAACAGTTGCTGCTTGTCCTGCGGCAGTTGCGCCAGGCGTGCGCCGATGGCCTGCAACTCACGGTCCTGCGCCGCTACCTTGGGGTCGAGGACACTACTCATTCAGCCTGCTCCAGTTCTTCCAGCAAATCGTTCATGAAATCCACTTCCAGCAAATCGTTAGCGGCCGGCGGCGCGCTTTCCAGGCGTGCGGCAAGGGCGCCGACGCTTGGGTGATCGAAGAATTCGTGCAGCGCCAGGTCCACCCCCAGCGCCTCTCTCACCCGCGATACCAGGCGGGTGAGCAACAGCGAGTGGCCGCCCAGCTCGAAGAAGTCGTCATTGCGACCGACCCGTTCGAGCCCCAGCACCTCGCACCAGATCGCCGCCAGCTGTCGCTCAAGCGCCGTGGCCGGCTCGACATGCTGGCGGGCCTGCCAGTCGGGGGCCGGCAGCGCCTTGCGGTCCAGCTTGCCGTTAGGGGTCAGCGGCATGCGCGCCAGCACCAGCACCTGAGCCGGCACCATGTAGTCGGGCAACGCCGCCTGCAGCGTCTGCTTGAGTTGCGCCGCCAGCTGCGGTGCATCGTCTGCCTCGGCGTAACCCACCAGCACCGTGCCGGCCGGGCCTGGGCGCGCCACCACGGCGGCTTCGCGCACGCCAGGGCAGCGGCGCAGGCAAGCTTCGATTTCACCCAGCTCAATGCGGTGGCCGCGAATCTTCACCTGCTGGTCGATACGGCCGATGTACTCCAGCGCCTCGCCGCACCAGCGCACCAGGTCGCCGGTGCGGTACAGGCGCTCGCCTGGGGCGCCGAACGGGTCGGCGACAAAGCGCTCGGCGGTCAGGCCCGGGCGACGGTGGTAACCACGGGCCAGGCCCGCACCACCGATGTACAGCTCGCCGGCCACTCCGTCGGCGGCGGGCTCCAGGCTCTCGTCCAGCACATGCAGCGAGGTGCCGGCGATGGCTTCCCCCAGCAGCACCTGGGTGGCCTGCTGGCCCAGGCGCATGCGCGCCGACCAGATGGTGGTCTCGGTGGGCCCGTAGAGGTTCCACAAATCGCTCACCACACCCTGCAGACGCGCCGCCAGGTCGCCGGCCAGCGCTTCGCCGCCGCACAGGGCGCGCAGCCCTTGCAGGCTGGCGAAGCGCGGGTGCTCGCTGAGCATGCGCCAGGTCGACGGTGTGGCCTGCACGCAACCTACGCCCTGGGCGACGATGTAGTCGAGCAGGCAGCCGGCATCGCGGGCCATGGCGCGGTCCGCCATGACCACGCTGGCGCCTTGCAGCAGCGGCAGGTACAGCTCCAGCGCGGCGATGTCGAACGACAACGAGGTCAGCGCGAGCATTTTTTCGCCACGGGCCAGCCCCGGTGCATCGGCCATGCTCAACAGGAAGTTGGCCAGCGCACCATGGCGCACTGCCACGCCCTTGGGCAGGCCGGTGGAACCGGAGGTGTAGATCACGTAGGCCAGTTGCTGCGGGTCGATGTCTGGCAAGGCCGTCGAATCGTCGGCGGGCAGGGCCAGCTGGTCCAGGCACCAGCGCTGCTGGCCGACAGGCGCTTCTGGCAGCTGCGCCAGCAAGGCACTGTGGGTCAACAGCAGCTGCGCGCCGCTGTCGTCGAGCATGTGGCGCAGGCGCTGGGCCGGGAATTCCGGGTCCAGCGGCACATAGGCGGCGCCGGCCTTGAGCATCGCTAGCAGGGTCACCAGCAGTTGCGCGTCGCGCTCCAGGCACACCGCCACCAGGCTGTCGGCGCCCACGCCATGGGCCCGCAGGTGCCGGGCCAGGCGGCTGGAGGCCAGGTCGAGGCTGGCGTAGTCCAGGCTCACCGCCCCGTCGCTCACCGCGCACAGTGCACCGTCACGGCGCACCTGTTCGGCGAACAGCGTCGGCAGGCTCAGCCCGATGCCCAATACCGGCTGTTGCGCGGCGCGGGCCAGGGCCTGGCTGCGGGCCTGCGGCGACAGCATGGCCAACTCGCCCAGGCGCCGCTGCGAGTTGCCCGGCAGGCTGCGCAGCAAACCGCCCAGGCGCTCGGCCAGTTGCTCCAGGGTGCCGGTGCTGAACGCATCGGCACGGGCCGCCAGGGCCAGTTGCAGGCGCTCGCCGGGGTTCACGGTGAGGGTCAGCGGGTAGTGGGTCGACTCGCGCTGGATCACGCCATCGATGCCCAGTTGCTGCATCGCCTGGCTGCGCAGGGCCACGTCCACCGGGTAGTTCTCGAACACCAGCAAGGTGTCGAACAATGACTGCCCGGCACTGCCGGCCCAGCGCTGCACATCGTACAGCGGTACGTGAGCCAGTTCCTGCAGGGCCAGGGTTTCGCCCTGCAAGGCCTGCAGCCAGTCGCCCAGCACCTGGTGCTGGGCAGGTTCGGCTATCAGCGGCAAGGTGTTGATGAACAGCCCCAGCATGTCGCCGCTGCCGGCCAGCTCTGCCGGGCGCCCCGAGAGGGTGGCACCGCAGCACACCACGCGCTGGCCAGTGTGGCGTTGCAGCAACAGCAGCCAGGCCGCCTGCACCAGTGTGTTGAGGGTAACCCGCTGGCTGCGGGCGAAGGCGGCCAGGGCCTCGGTGTGCGGGGTATCGAGCAGCAGTTCGCATGTGTGCTGCCCGGCCCCGCCCGCCGCCACAGGCGCATTGCCGGCCAGCAAGGTTGGTGCATCAAGCTGCGCGGTGCGGGCCTTCCAGAAGGTTTCGCCGCGCTGCGGGTCCTGGCGTTGCAGCCAGGCGATGTAGTCGCCGTATCGGCCAGCCGGGGCCTTCGGGATTTCGCCCACGTAGCGGCCCAGCCATTCCTCGATCAGCCGCGCGCTGCTCCAGCCGTCCAGCAGCAGGTGGTGATAGGTCCACACCAGGCGATGGCGGCCGTCGGCCAGGCGCAGCAGCGCCACCCGTTGCAGGGCCGGTTGAGCAAAGTCGAACGGCAGTGTCCGCTGCTGGCCGGCGAAGGCGTCCAGCGCCTCGCTACTGCAATCTTGGCCACGCCAGTCGTGCACATGCCACAACTCGGGCACCTGACGGTAGACCAGCTGCAGTGGCTGTTCCAGGCCGTCCCAGGCAAAACTGCTGCGCAGGATCGGGTGGCGCGCGATCAGTTGCTGCCAGGCCGCGCGCAGTTGCGCAGGCTCGAGCGCGTCCAGGTCGAAGGCCAGCTGGTTGATGTACTCGCCCTCACCCGCGCCGCTCAGGCCATGGAACAGCAGGCCCTGCTGCATCGGCGACAGCGGGTAGGCGTCCTCCAGGTCCGCCGGCAGGCGCGCCCGCTCGGCAGCGCTGAGTTGTGCAAGGCCCGTGCTCGCCGTGGCCCTGGCGACGGCTGCCTGCTGCCCGGCCACCTTGGCCAGGCGGCGGATGGTCTGTTGCTCGAACAGGTCGCGCGGGGTGAGTGCCAAGCCAGCTTCGCGGGCTCGGGCCACGACTTGCACCGAAACGATCGAATCGCCGCCCAGTTCGAAGAAGTTGTCCTCGGCACCCACCTGCGGCAGGTTCAGCACCGCTTGCCAGATCTGCGCCAGGGTGCACTCCACTTCGCCCTCCGGCGCCACGTGCTCGCGCACCTGCAGTTCCGGCTCGGGCAGTGCCTTGCGGTCCAGCTTGCGGTTCGGCGTCAGCGGCATGCGCTCCAGGCGCATCAGGCGCGCCGGCACCATGTAGTCCGGCAGTTGCGCTTGCAGGCGCTCACGCAGGGGCGCCAGCAGCGCGTCATCGTCAGCCACCACGTAGCCGATCAGTTGCCCTTGGCGCGCCACCACGGCGGCCTCGCGCACACCCGGTTCGGCCAGCAGGCAGGCTTCGATTTCGCCCAGCTCGATACGGAAACCGCGAATCTTCACCTGCTGGTCGATCCGCCCCAGGTACTCCAGCGCGCCATCGGCGCGGCGACGCACCAGGTCGCCGGTGCGGTACAGCCGCGCGCCGCTGCCGAACGGGTCGGCGACGAAGCGCTCGGCGGTCAGGCCCGGGCGGTCGTGGTAACCACGCGCCAGGCCTTCACCGCCAATGTAAAGCTCGCCGGCCACGCCCAGCGGCAGCGGTTCCAGGTTGTCATCCAACACGTGCAGCGCGGTGTGGGCCAGGGCCTCGCCAAGCATCACCTGCTGCTGGCCTGCAAGCTGGCAACGGGCCGACCACACCGAGGTTTCGGTCGGGCCGTAGAGGTTCCACAGGCCACCGGCCACGCCGATCAACCGCTCGGCCAGGTCCACCGGCAGCGCTTCACCGCCGCACAGCACCTGGCGCCCGGCCAGGGCCGGCAGGCGTGGGTGGTCGGCGAGCATGCGCCAGGTCGAGGGGGTCGCCTGGATGGCAGTGACCTGCTGCTGCTCGATCTGCGCCCACAGGCGCTCCGGGTCGCGGGCGGTGTCACGGTCCACCAGCACCACGCTGGCGCCGCTGACCAGCGGCAGGTACAGCTCCAGCACGGCAATGTCGAACGACAGCGAGGTCAGCGCCAGCATGCGCCCGTCGCCCGCCAGGCCCGGGGCCTGGGCCATGCTGGCCAGGAAGTTGCCCACGCCAGCCCGACGCACGGCCACACCCTTGGGCTTGCCAGTGGAGCCGGAGGTGTAGATGACGTAGGCCAGGTGATCGCCCAAGGCTTGGTTCAACGGGTTGGCTTCACTGCCCGCTTCGGCCAGCTGATCCAGCCACCAGCACTCGGCCTCGGCGCCCAGCGCTTGCAGCGCCGGTTGCAGCGAGCTCTGGCTGAGCAGCAACGGCGCACGGCTGTCGTCGAGCATATGGCGCAGGCGCTCGGTGGGGAATTCAGGGTCCAGCGGCACATAGGCGCCACCGGCCTTGAGCACCGCCAGCAGGGCCACCAGCAGTTGCGGGGTGCGCTCCAGGCACACGCCCACCCGCACATCCGGGCCAACTCCGGCGGCTTGCAGGCGGTGGGCCAGCTGATTGGCGCGGCGGTTCAGCTCGGCGTAGCTGAGCGAACCCTCGCCCTGGCGCACGGCGACCGCTTCAGGCACCCGTGCAGCCTGCTGCTCAAACTGCGCCACCAGGTCGAATGCGCCGATGCCATGGCTGTCGGCAGCACCCGCCGACAGCAGCTCATCGCGTTCAACGCCCGTCAGCAGCGGCAGTTGCCCCAGCTGGCGCTCGGCGCTTTCACACAACGCCTGCAACAACTGCTGCAGGTGCCCGTCCAGCCGCGCGATGGCCGGTGCATCGAAGCGTGCACGGTCGAAGCTGTAGCAGAAGCTCAGCGCCTCGCCCTGGTTGACCAGCAGCATCAACGGGTAGTTGCCCTGCTCGCGGCTGACGAGGTTGGCGAAGCGTGGCCCGTCGCCCTGGCCGCTGAGCATGGCGCTGTCCAGCGGGTAGTTCTCGAACACTAGGATCTGGTCGAACAACCCCTGACCGCCCTGCCCAGCCCAGCGCTGGATGTCATACAGCGCGCTATGCTCGTGCTCGCGCACGGCCACGCCCAAGGCCTGCACCTGCTCAAGCCACTGGCCGACAGTCTGCTGCGCCTCAGGGCAGGCGACCACTGGCAAGGTGTTGATGAACAAGCCCAGTTGCTGCTCGATGCCAGGCAACTGCGCCGGGCGCCCGGCCACGGTGGCACCGAAGGCCACGCAGTCCTGCCCGGTGTAGCGCTGCAACAGCAGCAGCCAGGCGGCCTGCAGCAGGCTGCTGAGGGTTACCTTGCGCTGGCGGGCGAATGTGCGCAGGCGCTCGCTGGCGACGGCCGGCAAGCTTGCGCGGTGCTCGGCAGTGCCGCTGCCAGGCTGTTCCAGGGCCAGCGCAGCGGCAAGCGCTGTCGGCGCCTGCAACGGGGCAAGCTGCTCGCGCCAGAACTGCTCGCTGGCGGCCAGGTCGCGCCCGGCCAGCCAAGCGATGTAGTCACGGTGCTGGCCCACGGGCGCGGGTTGCACCTGGCCTGCGTAACGCTGCATCACCTCGGCGAACAGTTGCGCCTGGCTCCAGCCATCCAGCAGCAGGTGATGGCAGGTCCAGACCAGGTGATGGCGGCCAGCATCGGTAGCCACCAGCAGCAGGCGCATCAGCGGCGGTTGCTGCAGGTCGAAGGGGCGCCGCTGCTCGGCGGCCAGGGCGTCGAGGTCGCCGCCACTGGCTTCACTCCAGGCCAGGTGGGCATGGCGCAGCACCGCTTGCAGCGGTCGACCCGCCGCGGTGCTGACAAAAGCCGTGCGCAGCGCGGCGTGGTTATCCAGCGCCGCCTGCCAGGCCGCGCGCAGGCGCGCAGGGTCGAGGCCTTCGGCGTCCATGCGTACCTGGTTGATGTAGCTGCCGTCGCCAGGCTGGTAGAGGCTGTGGAACAGCATGCCCTGCTGCATCGGCGACAACGGGTAGAGGTCTTGCACCTGGGTGATCGGCAGGCCCAGGGCATCGAGCTGCGCCTGGTCAAGGCTGGCCAAAGGGAAGTCCGATGGCGTGGCACCACCGGCACCGGGCGCCAGGCAATGGCCGACCAGCGCCTGCAGTTCGCCCTCGAACAGTACCACCAGCTGCGCCAGGCCCTGGGCGTCGAGCTGCTGCGGGCTGAAGGTGAAGCCCAGTTGCAGGCGGCCGTCGTTGACGCCGCCATCGATGGACAACCAGTTGGCCAAAGGTGCGGCTGGGTCCTGGCTGTCACCGCAAGCTTCGTTGGCGCGGCGCATGCCGGCAGCGAAGCTGGCGTCGAACTGGCCCAGGTAGTTGAAGGTAATGCGCGGCTGCGGCCGTGCCGCCAGCTGTGCGCGCACTTCGGCGGGCGCCAGCTGTTGCAGCAAGCCGAAGCCCAACCCGTTGTCCGGCACCTGGCGCAGTTGCTGCTTGATGGCCTTGAGGCTATGGCCCAGGTCGTCGCTGGCCGTCAGCCGCAGCGGGTAAGTGGCGGTGAACCAGCCCACCGTGCGGCTGAGGTCGAGCCCGGCCAGGTGCTCTTCGCGGCCATGGCTTTCCAGCTCCACCAGCAGTTCGGGCTGCCCGCTCCAGCGCCGCCAGGCCCGGGCCAGGGCACACAGCAGCAGGTCGTTGACCTGGGTGCGGTAGGCGCCCGGGGCATCGCGCAGCAGCTGGCGGGTCAGTTGCTCGTCCAGCCCAAGCGGCAGCGTGACGGCTTCGCCCACCGGCGCGGGGCCCGCATGGCGGGCCCCCGGGAAATCGACCGGGGCTTCGCCCAGCTGGGTCAGCCACCAAGGCAGTTGCGCCAGGGTTTCGCTGGCCCGCACGCGCTGGGCGAGGAAGCGGGTCCAGTCGCCGAAGGCATGGCTGCGCCGTGGCAGGCTGGTGGCCGGATTGGCCAGCAGCTGTTGCAGGTCTTCCAGCAGGATGCGCCACGACACGCCGTCCACCACCAGGTGGTGGGCGGCCAGCAACAGGCGCTGGCCGGCGCCGCGCAGGTCGACCAGCACAGCGCGCAGCAGCGGACCGGCCGCCAGGTCCAGGCTGCGCTGGGCCTGGTTGGCGATGGTCAGCAGGGCCTGCTCGTCCGCGGCTTCACGTTCCCACAGCTCGACGGCAAGGTTGGCCGCGTAGGCGCCCTGCCAGCCCTGCTGACCTTGGCTGAAGCGCAGGCTGAGGGCGTCGTGGTGAGCGACCAGCGCGTTCAGCGCCTGCTCCAGTGACGCGGCGGCCAGTGGTGTATCGAGCGCCAGCAGCAGGGCCTGGTTCCAGTGCCCGCGCTGCGTCATGGGCATGGCGAAGAAGCGCTGCTGGAACGGCGTCAGGGCAATCACCCCGCGCTCGGGCCGTGCCGCGCCAGCCCCCTGCCCGCCCAGCGGCATGGCCACCTGGGCCAGCTGGCGCAATGTCTGGTGGCGGAACAGCTCGCGCGGGCCGAACTGCAAGCCGGCCTGGCGGGCACGGCTGGCCACCTGGATGGCGATGATCGAATCACCGCCCAGTTCGAAGAAGTTGTCCTGGGCGCCGACCGGGTCGACGCCCAGCACCTCGCCCCAGACCTTGGCCAGGGCCTGCTCCACCTCGCCTTGGGGAGCGTCATAAGCGCGCACGACCTGCACCGGCTGCGGCAGGGCCTTGCGGTCGAGCTTGCCGTTGGCACTCAGTGGCATCTGCGCCAGCACGATGATCTGCGCCGGCACCATGTAGTCCGGCAGCGCCTCGCCCAAGCGCAAGCGCAGGGCATCGGCCAGCCCCTCGTCGGCACTCGCCACCACATAACCCAGCAGCTGCTTGGCGCCGGCGGCGGCGTCGCTGACCACCACCACCGCCTCGCTGACGGCCGGGTGTTCCAGCAGGCGTGCCTCTATTTCGCCCAGCTCGATGCGCAGGCCGCGGATCTTCACCTGGTGGTCGATGCGCCCCAGATACTCCACGGCGCCGTCGTCGCGCCAGCGCGCCAGGTCACCGGTGCGGTACAGGCGCGCGCCGTGGCCGAACGGGTCGGCGACGAAGCGTTCGGCGGTCAGGCCCGGGCGCCCCAGGTAGCCGCGGGCCAAGCCCACGCCACCAATGTACAGTTCGCCCGGCAGGCCGTTGGCCACCGGCTGCAGCTGGCCGTCGAGCACGTACAAGCGCAGGTTGGCGATCGGCCGGCCAATCGGCACGCTGCCCAGGCCCGGGGCGTCGAAGCAGGCCCAATGGCTGACGTCGATGGCCGCTTCGGTGGGGCCGTAGAGGTTGTGCAGGCCGGCACTGCTCTGGGCCAAAAAGCGTTGTTGAAGGTCCAGCGGCAGGGCTTCGCCACTGCACATCACCAGGCGCAGTCTCGGGCAGCCGGCCAGGGTTTCACTGGCCAGGTAGGCCTGCAGCATCGACGGCACGAAGTGCAACACGCTGATGCCCAACCCTGCGATCAGCGCCTTGAGCTCGGCGGGGTCGCGGTGAGCGCCGGGCGGCGCCATTACCAGGGTGGCGCCGGTCATCAGCGGCCAGAAGAACTCCCATACCGACACGTCGAAGCCGAACGGGGTCTTCTGCAATACCCGGTCACCGGCGCCGAGGGCGAAGGTGGCCTGCATCCACTGCAGGCGGTTGCACAGGGCGGCGTGGCTGTTGCCCGCTCCCTTCGGCCGGCCGGTGGTACCGGAGGTGTAGATGCAGTAGGCGAGCTGGTCAGGGTGGCTAAGCAGGCTGGGGTTGCTGTCGGGGCTGCCGGCAAATTGCCCGGCGTCGCGGTCCAGGCACAGTACTTCGCGCCCGTTGCCGGGCAGGCGCCCGAGCAGGTGCTGCTGGGTCAGCAGCAGGCTGGCGCCGCTGTCCTCAAGCATATAGGCCAAGCGTTGGTCAGGCTGGTCCGGGTCCAGCGGCACGTAGGCGGCGCCGGCCTTGAGCACGGCCAAAAGGGCCACGACCATGGCCTGCGAGCGCTCGGCGAAGATGCCCACCAGTTGCTCGGGCCCGGCGCCGCGGCTACGCAGGTAATGGGCCAGGCGGTTGGCCTGGGCGTTGAGTGCGGCGTAGCTCAGCTCGACGCCATCGGCGATCAGCGCCGTGGCCTGGGGCGTGGCGCCAGCCTGGGCCTCAATCAGCACTTGCAGGCACTGCGCCTGGCCGTAGTCGACGGCGGTGGCGTTGAAGGCCTCGACCACTTGCTGCCGCTCGTGACGGTCAAGCATGGCCAGATCGCCCAGGGGGCTGTCAGGGCGCTCGGCGCAGTCGCCCAGCAGGCGCAGGAAATGGCCGCGCAGGCGCTCGATGCGCGGTGCATCGAACAGGTCAGTGGCGTAGGTGAAGGCGCCGCGCAGCAGGCCGTCGGCCAGTTCTTCGGTGTCCAGGCTGAGGTCAAACTTGGCCACCTCAGGGGCAGCCACCTCAAGCCAGGCCTGCAACCCGGGCAGGCCGGCCAGGGTGGTGGCGCCACGCTGCTCGTGGTTGAACATTACCTGGAACAACGGGTTGCGGCTCAGGCTTCGCTCCACGCCCAAGGTGTCCACCAGCTCTTCGAACGGCAGATCCTGGCAGTCCTGGGCAGCGGCGGCGGCCTGGCGCACTTCGCCCAGCAGGGTGCGGAACGGCAAGCGCGCGTGGGGTGTGCTGCGCAGCACCTGGGTGTTGACGAAGAAGCCGATCAGCCCCTGCACTTCCGGGCGCTGGCGGTTGGCGACCGGCACGCCCACCAACAGTTCTTCTTGACCGGTATAGCGGTGCAGCAGCGCCTTGAACGCCGCCAGCAACACCATGAACAGGCTGGTGCCGCTGGCGGCGGCCAGGGCCTTCAGTTGCACGGTCAGCGCCGCTGGCAACTCGAAGCCCAGGCTTGCGCCGTGTTGACTCATTTCGGCCGGGCGCGCGCGGTCGGCGGGCAGTTCGAGGATGGGTGGGCGCTCACCCAGGGTGGCGCGCCAGTAGGCCAACTGGCGCTCGCCTTCGCCGGCTTCGAGCCAGTTGCGTTGCCACAGGGCGTAGTCGGCGTACTGTACGGCCAATGCCGGCCACTGCGGCGCCTGGCCTTGCAGGTTGGCGGCGTAGCCCTGGGCCAGCTCGTCGAGCAGGATCTGCATCGACCAACCATCGGAGATGATGTGGTGCATGGCCAGCAGCAGGCCGTGGCGCTGCTCGCCCAGGCGCACCAGGGTCACCTGCAGCAGCGGCCCCTGGTAAAGGTCGAAGGCCTGGCCCGCAGCGGCCTGCAAAGCGGCCTCCAGCGCAGCTTGCGGGTCGGCGCTGGCGCTGAGGTCGAGCTGGGCCAGGGCGAGGCCGGCAGCCGGGCTCACCACCTGGGTGAGCTGGCCATCGGTTTCGGCAAAGCGGGTGCGCAGGATTTCATGGCGCGCCACCAGGGCGTCCACGGCCGCCTGCAAGGCAGCAACATCCAGCCCGCCATCCAGGCGCAGCACACCGGCCTGGTTGTAGGCAGCGCTGCTGCGGTCGAGCTGCCACAGGGTCCATAGCCGGCGCTGGGCATAAGAGGCCGCCACCGCAGCCTGGCCGCCGGCACGCGGCGGAATCGGCAGGCTTTCCAGGCTCATCCCCTGGGCCTTGAGCTTTTCACCCAGGGCGCGGCGTGCGGCCGGGTCCAGCTCGGCGAAGCGCCGGGCCAGGGCGAGGGAACGATCAACCACAGTCATGGTGCCTCCACTTCGGCGAACAGGTTCTCCAGGGCGTCCAGGTCGTTGCCCGGTGCCTGTTGCAGCTCGGCCACCTTGGCGGCGAAGCGCTCCAGGGTTTCGCCGTCGAAGAACAGCCGCAGCGGCAGTTCGATGCCCATCTGCTCCTGCAGCCGCGCCCGCAGCCGGGTGGCCAACAGCGAGTGGCCGCCCAGGGCGAAGAAGTTGTCCTGCAGCCCGACCCGCTCGACCCCAAGCGCTTCCTGCCAGATACCGGCCAGCAGGCGTTGCAGTTCGGTCTGCGGCGCCTGGTAGGCCTGGCCGACCACGGCCTCGGCGGCCAGGGCGCGGCGGTCGACCTTGCCGTTGGGCATCAAAGGCAGGCGTGCCAAGCTGCGCAGCGCGGTGGGCACCATGTGCGCCGGCAGGCGCCGGGCCAGTTCCGCCTGCAGGCGGCCGGCCAGTTGCCCGTCTTCCTCGCTACCGACCACAAAGGCCACCAGCTGCGCACCGCTGGCGCCCTCGCGGACCACCACTGCGGCTTCGGCAACGCCCACGCAGCTGGCCAGCACGGCCTCCACCTCGCCGAGTTCGATACGGAAGCCGCGAATTTTCACCTGCGCATCGACCCGGCCAAGGAACTCCAGCAGGCCATCGGCGCGCCAGCGCGCCAGGTCGCCGGTCTGGTAGCCGCGGCTGCCATCGGCCAAGGTCGGGAAGCGCTCGGCGGTCAGTGCCGGGCGGCCCAGGTAGCCGCGGGTGACGCCGGGGCCGGCGACGTACAGCTCGCCCACTTGCCCCACGGCCACCGGCTCGCGGTGGGCGTCGAGCACCAGCACACGCATGCCCGGCGCCGGGCGACCGATGGAGACCGGTCCCTGGTCGGCGTTCCACGCCGTGCACCAGACGCTGCCTTCGGTGGGGCCGTATTCGTTGCTCAGCAGCACGCCGGGCAGGCGCGCCTGGTGGCGGGCCAGCAGCGTTGGGGTGCAGGCTTCACCGGCCACCACCACGGTGCGCAGGCCTTGCTCGCCAAGGTGCTCCAGCACTTCAGCGTGCAGCCCGGGCAAGGCCAGGTAGTGCGAGATGCCCTGCTCGCCCAGCAGCGCGGCAATCGCCTGTGGATCCTTGGCCTGGAGGGCGGTCGGCAGGTGCAGGCAGCCCCCCTGGCCGAGGGTCCAGAACAGCCCTGCCACCGAGCTGTCGAACGACAGCGACGACAGCAGCAGGAAGGATTCGACCGGCGTCGTGTAATGAACGAAACGCGCCAGGGTCGAGGCCAGGGCGTTGGCGTGGCTCACTGCAACACCCTTAGGCGTGCCGGTGGAGCCGGAGGTGTAGATGACGTAAGCCAAATCGTCACCGCCGACTGCCGCCGCCGGTGGTGCGCTTGGGCCTTGCCACACCGGCGAGTTCCCGGCCAGCGACAGCACCGGCAGGCCGGCGGGCAGCACCAGGTCGGCAGCGGGCGCATCCAGCGCCAGCAAGCAATGGGCGCCGGCGTCGGCCAGCATGAAGCCAAGGCGTTCGGCCGGGTAGTCCGGGTCCAGCGGCAGGTAGGCACCACCGGCCTTGAGAATGCCCAACATCGCTACTAGCGCGGCCAACGAACGCGGCGCGTACACGGCAACGATGCTTTCGCGCCCGACACCCTGCGCCTGTAGGGCATGAGCCAGCTGGTTGGCGCGCTGCTCGAGCTGAATGTAGTCCAACACCTCGTCGCCCTGGCGCACCGCGGCACGCTGGCCTTGCTGGGCAACCTGGTGCTCGAACAAACGGTGCAGCAAGCCCGGGCCGGCCAGCGGCATGGCCGCGCCCTGCTCGAAGGCCTGGATGCGCGCACGCTCCTGCTCGCCCAACAGGCTGACCTGGGCCAGGCGCTGCTCGAAGTCGGCCAGCGCATGGGCGGCAAATACCGCGAACTGCCCCAGCCACAGTGCGACCACGTCCTGCTGCAGCTGGCCCGCAACATATTGCAGCTGCAGATCATTACCCACGCGGGCCAGGCCCAGTGGCGCCAGTGCGCTGGCGTCCAGTTCCAGTTCGACACCGTCCAGCGCCGTGTGGCTGGCGGCGAAACCGTAAAGCCTATCGGCATTTTCGACGGCCACTTCGTCCAGGCATTCGAGCCACGAACGGGCTTGCTCCAGGCGGCTGCGGAACTCCTCCCGGGCCTGGGTCAGGGTGGCGTCGGCGGGGTATGCGAGGTTCAGTGGCATCTGCCGCTCGAAGCGCCCGAGCATGCCTTGGACCTGAGCGTTTCGCCCGTCCACGCAGGCCAGCAGCGACACCTGGTCTTGTTCGCCCAGGCGGCACAGGAACCCGGCCCACAGGAACAGCAGCAGGTCGTCGGCGGCCAGGCCTTGCTCGCTGGCATTGGTATCCAGGGTTTTCAGCAGGGGGGCGGCTGGCAGTGTTACCTGCCGGGCCGCCTCGCGGGGCAAGCCCGCTTCCACGCCCTGTTCGAATGGCAGCGGCGCTCGGGGCGTGGTGGCGTCCAGCACGCCCCGCCAGTAAGCGGCGCCGCGCACGCCCATGGCCTCGCCGGCCAGCTCGCCCTGCCACGAGGCATAGTCGATGTACTGCAACGCCTCTTCGTCGGCCGGCGCCAGGCTGCCCGCGTAACCGGCGCGCAGCTCGCTGGCCAGTTCCTGCAGCGCCTGCCGGTCGACACTGGCCAGGGCCACGCCCAGGCGCACAACGAACCCGTCGCCACCCACCTGCTCTACCGCCGCGACGAAGGGTGCGTGCTCCAGGCTCTCGCGCCCGGCAACCGGCTGCAGCGGCGCCGGGGCGCCCTGCTCCACCACCTGCACCGGGCGGCGCAGGCCGTCCAGGCGCAGGTAGCGGGTGCGCAGCACTTCGTGGCGGCGTTGCAGCTCGGCGAGCACCAGGCCCAGACGGGCCTCGTCGTAGGCACCCGGCACGTGCACGCAGGCGAAGGCTGCCAACGGTTGCCCGGGGCGAACGAGCACGGCGCCCTGCTGGGCCGAAAGGGGGAAGGCGTCTTGGTGGGCAGGCAGTTGCATATGGGGGAACCTCAATCTTGTGCCAGGTCGGCGCTTTTCTGGGCGATCGCCATCGCGGTGAGAATCTTGCGCGGGCCGGTGAATGCGTTACGGGCGTGCAGCGAGAGCATGTTGTCGAGCAGGACCACATCGCCCTTCTGCCAGGGGAACTCCACCATGACGTCGCGGTAGGCCTGCTGCAGGTGGCGGATGACCTCGTCGGGGATCGGCGCGCCGTCACCGTAGAAGGTGTTCTGCGGCAGGTCGTCGGCGTCGAACTCGGCGATCAGCGCGGCGCGCAAGGTGTCTGGCAGGGTCAGGGCGTTGAAGAAGGTGCCGTGGTTGAACCACAGTTGCTCGCCGCTGCGCGGGTGGCGGACGATGGCCGGGCCGACCTGGCGGGTGCGCAGGCGGTTGCCGGGCTTCCACTCAGGACGAATGCCGATACGCGCGCAATAGGCCTCCACTTCGGCGCGGTCCTCGCTCTGGAACACGGTCTGCCAGGGCAGGCCCATGCCGTCGCCGTAGTTGCGCACGTACATGATGCGGCGCTGGCGAAATTCTTCGCGCACCGCCGGGTCGATGCGCTGCAGCAGCGCACGGGTATCGCCCAGCGGCGTTTCGCCGCCGGTCAGCGACGGCAGATCACAGTAGAAGTACAGGTGCAGCGGGAACACCGGCGAGTAGGAGTGCTCGTTGTGCGGGAAGATGCGCTCGTTGCTGGGGTAGTCGGTAGAGCTGTAGATATTGAACTGGCGGGTGATCTGGGTGCGTGGCGAAGCGCGGAACAGGTATTCCAGGGCACCGCCCGAGACCGCCTGCACGCAGCGGTCGAAGCCGTCGATGCCATCCACGTCAAAGCCGCGGAACAGGATGGCGCCATGCTCCAGCAGGCGCGCCTCCACCTGTTCGCGATTCTGTGCCAGCCACGCCACCAGGTCGGTCCCGGCAAAACGTGGCCGGCACAGCGCTGGCAGGGCATGCCCTTCGAGCAACGGGGTGAACACGACCCGCTCTTCCTGGCCGGCGGTGATGCTCCTGCGTGCACGCCCCATGCTGGGCAGTGCCGTGACCTTGGCGTCGTTCATCATTGCTCCTGCACACTCTGTGCGATAGGGGTGGGCTGCACGGCGCGCCGACGCATCGGGCGCTGGCTGTCGAGCAGTTGCCGGCGCTGCTGGTTGTCGGCACTGCGCGCCGCGCGGCGCACCTGGGCGGCCGCCTCCAGCAGGTCGGCCTGGGTGCGGCCGGGCGTGCCCAGCCAGCAGTCGAGCACCGCCTGGATCTGGGCGAACAGCTCTGCCAGTTCGCCGGGTTCGAACAGGCCCTGGGGCACCTCGAAGCGGGCCTCCAGGCGACCGGCGCTGCTGTAGAAGCCGAGGATCAGGTCCAGCTCGGCGGCTTGATGATCGGCTGCCAGCGCCTCTACCCGTACATCCTGGAGGCGTGGCAGCGGTGGCTCGCCTTCCTGGTAGTTGAGCTTGATGCTGAAGAACGGCGAACGCCCGGCCCGACGCGGCGGACGCAGTGCCTCCACCAGTTGCTCGAACGGCAGGTCCTGGTGCCCGGCGGCGCCCAGCACCACACGCCGGCATTGCTCCAGCAGCTCATCGCTGCTGGCGGTCATGTCCAAGTCCAGTTGCAGCACCAGTTGGTTGATGAAGAAGCCCACCAGAGGCTCGCTGGCCGGGTGGCTGCGGCTGGCGATGTCGCTGCCCAGGCGGATGCGCGACTGGCCGCTCTGCTCGCGCAGGCTGATGGCGAAGGCACCCAGCAGCAGCATGAACGGCGTCACGCCGTTGGCGCCGGCGAAGGCGCGCAGCGCGCTGGTCTGTACGGCGCTGAAAGTAAAGTGCTCGCACTGCGCCACGGCGCCGGTGTCGCGCGGGCGTTGACTGTGCAGTTCGAGCCAGCTGTGCTCGCCGGCCAGGGCTTGGCGCCAGTAGGCCAGTTGCCGGGCTTGCTCGGGGCCAGCCAACAGCGCGCGCTGCCAGCGGGCGTAGTCGCCGTAGCCGACCGCCAGTTGCGCCAGCACCGCATCGCGCCCCGCCAGGCGTGCTGCGTACAGCGCGCCCAGTTCGTCCATCAGGTTGCGCATCGACCAACCATCCACGGCGATGTGGTGGGTGGTCAGCAGCAGCACGTGCTCGCGAGCCTCCAGGCGTAACAGACGTACACGCTGCAACGGGCCGCTGGCGAGGTCGAAGGGCGCTCGCGCTTGCTGGGCCGCACGCTGGCGGGCCTCAGACAGGTCAGTGACGTCTTCCACGGAAAAATCCAGCGCCAGGCTATCGTGCTGCACCAGGCGCACGCCCTCGCCTTCGGCAACGAACGTAGTGCGCAACACGCCGTGGCGCTGTTGCAGGGTGGCGAAGGCCTCGCGCAGCGCTTCGCCATTCAGCGGCCCGCGCAGATGCAGGGCCATCGGCACGTTGTACACCGAGCTGTGCGGTTCCAGCTGCCAGGCGAACCACAGACGCTGCTGGGCGAACGAAGGCACCAGGGCGGCGTCGGGGTCGGCGATGAGCGGCGGCTGGCCATGGGCAGCCGCGGCTTCCGTCACTTGCCGGGCAAAGGCCGCCAGCAGCGGATTGTCGAACAGGCAGGCCAGAGGCAGGCTTACCCCCAGCCGCTCGCGCAGGCGGCCGATGATCTGGGCGGCAGCGATGGAGTTGCCGCCCAGGGCGAAGAAGTTGTCGTCGGCGAACACTTCCTCCTGGCCCAGCACCTCGGCCCAGACCGCGCCCACCTGGCGTTGGTCGCTGCTTTGCAGTGCCTGCCCTTGGCGTAGCGGGCGTTGGTCCTTGCGGCGCAGGTGGAAGCAGTCCAGCTCGCCGCGCTCGAGCATCTGCCGGCACGCCGAGCGCTGCAGCTTGCCGCTGGAGGTCTTGGGCAGCTCGCCAGGCTGGAGCAAGGCAACCCACACCGGCGTCTGCTGGCACACATCCGCCAGGGCCCGGTCGATCTCGGCGCACAACTGGGCAGCGCCGATCTTGCGCTGGGTGACGCGGCCGATCTCCACGGCGATGCCGATGCCCTCGCCCTCGGCCTGGTCAACCGTGAAGGCGGTCACACGGCCCTTGCGCGCGCCTTCGACGTTGTATTCCACCGCACGTTCGAGGTCTTGCGGATAGATGTTCTGGCCACGGACGATGATGATGTCCTTGAGGCGACCGGTGATGAACAGCCGCCCTTCGCGCAGGAAGCCCAGGTCGCCGGTGCGTAGCCAGGTGCGCCCATCGCGCTCGACAAAGGCCCTGGCGGTGGCCTCGGGGTTGCGCCAGTAACCACGGGCAACACTGGCACCGCTGGTCCAGATCTCGCCAATGCGGCTGTCAGGCTGACGCTCGCCACTATGGGGATCGACCAGGATCACATCCAGCTCAGGGTGGAGGATGCCGCTGCTGACCAGCAGACTGCCCTCCCCCGGCTCGGCGCGGTGCTCACCGAGGGCGTGGCTGTCGAAGCTGGCGCTGACGAAGGGCTCATCGGCGGTGGTGCCGGTGACATACAGAGTGGCCTCGGCCAACCCATAGCACGGCAGGAAGGCCAGCGGGTCAAAGCCGCAGGCGCTGAAGCGGTTGGCGAAGGCCAGCAAACTGTCCTGGCGGATCGGCTCGGAGCCTGAAAACAGCACCCGCAGGCTGCTCAGGTCCAGGTTGGCCAGCACGCTGTCGCTGACCCGCTCGGCAGCCAGGCGGAAGGCGAAGTCCGGCGCGCCGGTGTGGGTGGCACGGTACTGGCTGATCGCCTCGAGCCAGCGCGCTGGGCGCTCAACGAAATGCCGCGGCGACATCAGTACCAAGGTCGCACCACGGTAGATCGACAGCAGCAGGCAACCGATCAGGCCCATGTCGTGGTACAGCGGCAGCCAGCTGACAAAGGTGTCGCCGGGGTGCAGGTCGAAACCACGCACCATCATGCCTTCGTTGGCCACCAGGTTGGCGTGGCTGACCTCCACGCCCTTGGGCGTGGCCGTGGAGCCAGAGGTGTACTGCAGGAAGGCAATGGCCTCGCCCGCCGGCAGCTGTGGCGGGCAAGTGTCAGCCGCGTCCAGCGCCAGGGCATCGACCGCCAGCACCGTGGGCAAGGCGGCGGCGAATGCCTGCTGCAGCGAGTCGCGCAGGTGCGCCTCGGTCAGCACCAGACGTGGCTGGGCGTCATCGAGGATGGCGCGCACCCGGCTCAGTTCGTACTGACGCAGCGATTCAGGCGGCAGCGCCGGGACCGCGATGATGCCGGCATACAAGCATGCGTAGAACGACACCACATAGCCCGGCCCGCTCTGCATCAGCAACAGCGCGCGCTCTCCGGCACTTGCATGACGTGCTAACTCCGCGGCCAAGGCACGTGCACGGCGGTCCAGTTCGGCGTAGCTCAGTGTCAGGCGCTGGCTTTCGCCATCGAGAAGAAAATGCACCGCCGGCTTGTCGCCTTGCTGGCCGGCATGGGCGACCAGCGCCTCGACCAGGGAACCATGGAGAGCTGTCATTTCACACCTTTGCAAAGAAGTGGGAGTCAGGGGGCGCCGCCTGCACATGGGGCGCCAGGCAGGCAGCCAGGTGGGCGAGCACGGCGCGCTCCTGGGTCTGAATGAAGAAGTGGCCGGCATCGAACAGCTTGAGGCTGAAGTCGGCCGCAGCCAGCTCACGCCAGGCCAGCAGTTGCGTTTCGCTGGCCTGGTCCTGGCTGCCGGCCAATACGTGCAACGGGCACTGCAGCGGCGCGGTGGGCTGGTAGCGGTAGCGCCCGCACAACAGGAAGTCGGCGCGCAGCACCGGCAGGGCCAGGCGCATCAGCTCCGGATCCTGCAAGGCCTCCTCGGGGGTGCCTTGCAATCTGGCCAGCTCGTCCAGCAACTGCTCGTCGCTCATCGGTGCGCGAAAGCGCAGGTAGTCGCGATGGGCCGGCGCCGCACCACCGGACACCAGCAGCGCCCGCGGCAGCGGCAGGCCCAGGGCGCGCAGTGCGCAGGCCAACTCGAAGGCCAGCAGCGAGCCCATGCTGTGGCCAAACAACGCGTAGGCCCGCCAGGTCTCGCCGCGCAGTTCGCGAGCCAGTTGCGCGGCCAAGTCGACCAGGTCGCAGGCCAGCGGCTCGGATGCGCGGCTGCCCCGCCCCGGCAGTTCCAGTGGGCGGATATCCAGCCAGGCCGGGGCGCTACGCCGCCAACGCATATAAGCCATGGCGCTGGCGCCAGCGTAGGGCAGGCAGAACAAGGTCAGCATGGGGCTCACCGGCCGGCCTGCTCGTCCATGTGCTGACGCAGGCTCAAAGGGCGCATGTCGGTCCAGACTGTTTCGATATAGTCCAGGCACTCCTGCTTCGGGCCGCTCTTGCCGGCTTCGCGCCAGCCGGCCGGCACGGCCTTGTAGTCAGGCCACAGGGAATACTGCTCCTCGGCGTTGACCAGTACCTTGAACGTTGCATCTTCGCGGTCGAAAGCCATCTGAAATTTCTCCGTCTCTGTCGGTGGAACGCGGCTCGCAGGGGTGCCTGCGGCGCGCTTTCCTACAACGACGAATGACTGCGAAATAACTTCAGAAGACTGTTTTCTGTCCGATCATCAGATAAGGCCCACGACGAAATCGGAGACTTGTTGCAAATAATTCTTAGTAATACTAGATTCAGCGTCCTCGCTACCAGACTTCAAATGGATCAGGTGTCTCATGCAGAAACACGGTGCAGCCCACAATGGGTCCCCCTTGCTTGGCGTGTTCTTTGAGCAGCGTTCGCGCCTGATCGGGCTTGCAGCGAAAATCATTGGCTGCCGCAGCCACGCAGAAGACATCGTTCACGAAGCGTTCATGAAAGTGGACGATGCTGCCGAATCGGAGCAGATCAACTCCCAGGCGTCCTACCTGACGCGAGTGGTGCGCAACCTGTCGATCGACCACTACCGTCGACGCCAGTTCGAGGAGCGGCTGATGTGCCATGATGCCGACAGCAGCGAGTCGCCGGCCATCTGCGGTGAGACACCAGAGGCGCTGGTATCGGACCAGCAGGTACTGGAACGCGTTTCCGGAGCCCTGGCAGACCTGCCCGAGCGCACCCGCTACGCTTTCGAGATGTGCCGGATACATGGTATGAAGCAGCGGGAGATCGCCAAGATCCTCGGCGTATCTCCCCCCCTGGTGAACGCGATGATTCGCGACGCGCTGCAGCACTGCCGAGAAAAGGCGTTGTAGCCCATTGCAAGAGCAATGGGGGTGAGCGCACAGGCCGCTTATAAAGGGTGCTGTCCGGCCTGTGGCTACAAAGGGATGCTGTGTTCTTTGGGCATTCGGTGCCCACGGCGTTTTTGACGCCCCCCCAAGACGCCGCCGACGATAATCAGCGGCAACCCCAGCGCGAACCATGACACAAGGTCGTACAGGCCGTCGCCCAGCAGAGCGGACGACAACCCCAACGCCATCAGCAGACCGATCAGCAGCGGCCAGCGAAATATCATCCACAGCCCACGCCTCATGCCCCTGCCCTCCGCGCCTTCGCCAGGTCCGCCTCCGGCACCAGGCGACTACGCCCCCACCACAGGTAAACGCCGCTAGCCAGTAACACGATGGCGATCAGATCGAGCACCGCCCACACGATCTTCAGCGGCAAGCGTCCGTAATCACCGAAATGCAGCGGCTGCGAGATCAGCAGCGCACGCACGTAAAGCGGCATATCACGCATGTCGGTCAATCGCCCGGTCTGGGCATCAATCAATGCCGGCTTGAGCAGTTTCGAGGTCACCGGGGTCTCGCCACGCATGAATACCGCGTAGTGGTGTTGGCTACTAAACAGGGTGCCAGGGAAAGCGACGAATACCGGCTCCAGTTCAGGCGCTGCTGCCCGCGCCGTTTCTAGCGCCGCATGCAGCGAGCCGAGCGTTTTCAGCGGCGGCGCGTTCTTGTAGGGGGCCGTCATCTCGGCCAGCTGGCCGTTCTGCCACAACCCCACGATGGGCAGCGCCAGCGTGTTGATCACCCCAGTGATGCCCACCACCATCACCCACACCAGGGTCACCATGCCCAGCACATTGTGCAAGTCGAGCCATTGCAGTCGACGGCTGCGCCCGGTGCGCACGGTGGCAAACTCCAACTTGCGCATGAACGGGGTATACACCACCACGCCCGACACCAGCGAAGCCACCAGCAACAACCCCATCGCACCCAGCAGCAAGTAGCCGGGCAGGCCAAGGAACAGATCGGTGTGCAGGCGCAGCACCACATCCATGAAGCCGCTTTCGGGCGGCTCGGGAGCAAACAGCTCGCCGCTGCGCTTGTCGAAGAGGTGGACATGGCCGTCCAGCGGCGGCGGTACCAAGGTCTTGCCAGTAAACACTGCGCCGTAGGGGTCGTCCGGCTCCAAGCCGACGAAGCGCACCACCTCGTCCGGACGCGCGGCCAGAGCCCCGGCGATGACCTTGTCGTAGTCGATGGCCGGGGCATCGACAGGCAGCGCATTGGGCGCCGGATGCGGATCAAAGATTGCCTCGATTTCCTCGTGAAAGATCAGCGGCAAGCCGGTGAGGCACAACAGCAGCAGGAACAGGGTACAGACCAGGCTGGTCCATTTGTGCACCAGGTACCAGTACTTGAGGGCTTGGCGGGTCATGCGCAGTGTTCCTTCGGCAGTGCATACGCGACAATGAAGGGTGCAGGGTACCTGTCCCTGCGCAAAGCACGCCAGTTGATGTGGATGCAAACGGTGATAATGCGGCATGCCCTCGCCTGCTGCACTGGCAACCATTGCTGCAAGCCTGCCTGGCTCATATGACTTTCACTGCGCGGCCGATGAACTTCACCGGGCCCGTTGGCGCACCCGTGGGAGAGCCCCCCGCTTTCTCAAGGGTCAGCTCGAACAACTGATTGGGCTCAAGCGCAGGGAGGCGCTTTAGCGGCACGCGGTACTGTTCGCCCGGTTTGACCAAGCCCAACGAAACAGGTGCGCGCCACTGCTCGCCCTTGGTCCAGAACTGCAAGGTCATGCCTTCGGGCACATCGTCCACGCCAAGCGGGATCAGTTCGATCATGCTCGCATCGTTGGCTTGCACTACCCACCCCG
>Ga0213828_1000279_pt1 | contig 52660 bp, 50 predicted proteins | sample MC6MC0897MG_FD_180664 | JGI IMG/M metagenome (GOLD analysis project Ga0213828, IMG submission 180664) | Enriched soil aggregate microbial communities from Iowa State University, Ames, United States - MC6-MC0897-MG | ecosystem: Environmental > Terrestrial > Soil > Unclassified | place: USA: Iowa...
CCAGGTAACTGGTCCCGGCCGGTGTACGTTCAGCGACAGGCTGAATCATGGAGGGCGCTCCTTGAAGGTCGGGCGCGGCGGGTAAGCACGCCACGCCCCGGCCCGTCTTGGTTGTTGTTATTGAGCGTTGGCTTTTTCGGCAGCCAGTTCTTCCAGGTCGATGTAGCGGTTACCGATGCGCGGGTGCAGACGGCCACCGTCGGCGGCGCCCAGGACCACGACGATTTCGTCGGCACGTGGGGCGTCTTCGATCTGCATTTCCAGGGTGATGTAGTGCGAACGCAGGCCTTCGTCGTCCTTCTGCATCATCGGGATCTGGATCGAGGTGCCTGGGCCGCCGCGCTTGTTGGTGAAGCTCAGGTAGCTCTTGGCCTGCACCGCTTCGCGGTAGTGGTTGCCAAAGCGCAGGGTGTGGATCACGGCAGAGGCGTGCTCGATTTCGCCGTCGGCGCCGACCACTGCGGCTTTACCGTAGGCTTCGATCTTGTCGGCACCGCCGATGGCGGCAATCAGGCGCTCGACCATCAGCGCACCCAGCTCGGAGCAATTGGCGCGGATTTCCGGCTTCAGATCTTCAACAAAACCGCGACCGGCCCATGGGTTTTTGATCACCACAGCCAGGCCGACCATGGTCACCGGTTTGTCGGTGGCCTTGCCGCCTTCGATGCGGGTCTCTTCGGAGTAGGTGACGATCTTGCGGATTTCGAAACTCATGGGTGGCTCCTGGTGAGGGTTATCAGCTCTTGTTGTCTGATGGTATACCATAATATTTGTTGTGCAAGAGGGGGCTGGAAAAATCTCTTGCCGGGGGACGAAAGGCGTCTTGATCCCTTGATTTGCGCGGCATCTGTACCGGCCGAAAACTCAAAAAAATGCCCGCTCGCGAGGGCCACGAGGACCCCCGGGAGCGGGCTGATCCCGCAACTACTTCAGGCAAAGGGAATTCAGGCGAATGCCGGCACCACTTCGTTGATGAACAGCTCGAGCGACTTCTTCTTCTCGGCGTGGGGCAGGCTGTTGTCGCACCAGAAACTGAACTCGTCGACGCCCAGTTCCTGGTAGTACTTGATGCGCGCGATGATCTCTTCGGGTGTACCGATCATGGTGTTCTTGCGGATGTTCTCCAGCTGGAACGCCGGCACTTCGGCAAACTTCGACTCCGGGCTTGGCGCAAGGAAGCCATTGACCGGTACGGTCTTGTTGCCGAACCAGGCATCGAAGGTGCGGTAGAAGCGCGAAATGGCCTGGGCGCCGACCTTCCAGCCTTCAGGCTCGGACGGGCTGTGCACGTGGGTGTGGCGCAGCACCATCAGTTGCGGGCGTGGCACATCCGGGTTGTTGTCCAGGGCCGCTTGGAACTTGTTGCGCAGGTCCAGCACTTCTTCATCACCCTTCATCAACGGGGTGACCATGACGTTGCAGCCGTTGGCCACGGCGAAGTTGTGCGAGTCCGGGTCACGGGCGGCGATCCACATCGGCGGTTCGGCGTTGAAAGGCTTCGGTACGCTGGTGGAGGTGGGGAACTTGTACACCTCGCCGTCGTGGGCGTAGTCGCCTTCCCACAGCTTGCGCACCACCGGTACCATCTCGCGCAGGGCTTTGCCGCCGTCGGTGGCGGGCATGCCATTGGCCATGCGATCGAACTCGAACTGGTAGGCGCCACGGGCCAGGCCCACTTCCATGCGGCCGTTGCTGATCACGTCGAGCAGGGCGCATTCGCCAGCTACGCGGATCGGGTTCCAGAACGGCGCGATGATGGTGCCAGCGCCCAGGCGAATCTTCTCGGTGCGCGCAGCGAGGTAGGCCAGCAGCGGCATCGGGCTTGGCGAGATGGTGTATTCCATGGCGTGGTGTTCGCCGATCCACACGGTGCTGAAACCGCCGTGCTCGGCCATCAGGGTCAGTTCGGTCAGGTCTTCGAACAGCTGGCGATGGCTGACCTGTTCATCCCAACGTTCCATGTGTACGAACAACGAAAATTTCATGGGGCTTTCCTCGGAGCTTGAAAGTCTCGCCTGGCGCACCAGGCGTCAGTAATAAGGCTAGGTGCTTCAGGCGAAGGCGGGCAGGCTGGCCATCTTGCCGCGGCAGTAGATCATCGGCTGCGGGGCTTGCTCGGGGACAATGAGGTTGTGCACTTTGCCGACCATGATGGCGTGGTCGCCACCTTCGTATTCACGCCACAGTTCGCATTCGATAATGGCGGTGGCATTGGCCAGCAACGGGTTGCCCAGGGCACTGAGGGTCCACTCGATGCCGGTGGCCTTGTCCTTGCCCTTTTTCGCGAAGGCATAGGCTTCGGCTTGCTGTTCACCGGACAGCAGGTGAATGGCGAAGCGCTTTTGCTTGATCAGCACAGGGTAGGAGTCGGAGCTGTAGTTGGGGCAGAACAGCACCAGCGGCGGGTCCATCGATAACGAAGAGAAGGCGCTGGCGGTGAGGCCGACGATCGAGCCGTCGTCGTCCAGGGTGGTGATGACGGTGACGCCGGAGGGGAAGGAGCCCAGGACGTTCTTATAGACGGTTGCGTCGATCATGGCGTGTTCCTCGAAAGGGGTAGCGGTGGGCCGCTTTTTATCGTTGATGTGTCTGATGGTATACCGTAATACTCGATTTGCAAGCGGAATTTTCTAGCGCACAAAATTCGCGATGAATGGCGCAAAGCCGCGTGAATAGGGGGTTTGGCGAAAGCGAGACGCCCAGAGCGCGACTGCTGAACCGGATCAGTTAAAGATTTTTAGACCGAATCAGTGTTGTCAAAAGTTTGGAATACCATAATATGGTCCGCAGCTGAGAGGCCGCCTAGACGCGGTTTCCTTACAACGATAAAAACGACCTTTCGAGCTGAAAACCATGTCCCAACCGTCATCGCAACACCAGTTTGTCGAGAATCACACGGTCGATTACGTTCCACCTGCCGAGCGCCATGGGAAGGCGCGCGACCTGTTCACCCTCTGGTTCAGCACCAACATTGCGCCACTGCCCATCGTCACCGGCGCCATGGTGGTCCAGGTGTTCCACCTGAACCTGTTGTGGGGCCTGGTCGCCATTGTGCTTGGCCATCTTGCCGGGGGCGTGGTCATCGCGCTGGCTTCTGCGCAGGGACCGCAGTTGGGCATTCCGCAGATGGTCCAGAGCCGCGGGCAGTTTGGCCGTTATGGTGCGTTGCTGATCGTGTTCTTCACGGCGCTGATCTACGTCGGCTTCTTCATTTCCAATATCGTGCTGGCGGGCAAGACCATCCACGGCATCGCCCCGAGCGTGCCGATGCCCGGTGCCATCGTCATCGGCGCCCTCAGCGCGACGGCCATCGGCGTGATCGGCTACCGCTTCATCCATATCCTCAACCGCATCGGTACCTGGGTCATGGGCTCGGCGCTGCTGGCCGGTTTCATCATGATGTTCGTCCAGGAGCTGCCGGCTGATTTCTTCAGCCGTGGGGCGTTCAACCTGTCCGGCTTCATCGCCACCGTGTCGCTGGGCACGATCTGGCAGATCAGCTTCTCGCCGTACACCTCGGACTACTCGCGCTACCTGCCGAAGGAAGTGGGCATTGCCAAGCCGTTCTGGGCGACCTACTTCGGCGCCACCCTGGGCACCATCCTGTGCTTCAGCTTTGGTGCAGTGGCGGTGCTGTGCGTGCCAGAAGGCACCGACGCGATGGACGCGGTCAAGCAAGCCACCGGCTGGCTGGGGCCGATCCTGATGGTGCTGTTCCTGCTCAACATCATCAGCCATAACGCGCTCAACCTGTATGGCGCGGTGCTGTCGATCGTCACGGCCATCCAGACCTTCTTCGCCAAGTGGACGCCGAGCATCAAGGTGCGGGTGGCCCTGGCCTCGGTAATTCTGCTGGGCTGTGGCTTGGTGGCGCTGAATGCATCGGCGGACTTCATCGGCCAGTTCATCGGCCTGATTCTGGCGCTATTGTTGGTGCTGGTGCCGTGGGCCTCGATCAACCTGATCGACTTCTACCTGATCAAGAAGGGCCAGTACGACATCGCGTCTATCTTCAGTGCCGACGGCGGTATCTATGGCCGCTTCAACCACCACGCGATCATTGCCTATGCTTGCGGGATTGCGGTGCAGCTGCCGTTTGCCAATACCGCGCTGTATGTGGGGCCGTATTCGAACCTTGTCGAAGGGGCTGATTTGTCCTGGTTGATCGGCTTGCTGGTGACGGTGCCGCTGTATTACTGCCTGGCCACGCGAGGGCAGGCGGTAAACAGTGCGCGGGTTATCAGCGTCAACGACTGACAGTTGCAACGGGTGGCCGCCTTGCGGCCCATTCGCGGGACAAGCCCGCTCCCACAGGATCACTCAAAAAACTGAATCAACCTGTGGGAGTGGGCTTGTCCCGCGAATGGGCTGCAAAGCAGCCCGGTTATTCCTGATCAGACTTTGAACTGCGCCACCATGCCATTCAGGTCCACTGCCAACTGCGACAAGTCCTGCGCCGCTGCACTGGTCTGGTTTGCCCCCGCCGATGTCTGCATCGCCAGGTCACGAATGTTCACCAGGTTACGGTCCACCTCGCGCGCCACCTGTGCCTGTTCTTCAGAGGCGCTGGCGATTACCAGGTTGCGCTGGTTGATCGAGGCGATGGCCTCGGCAATCACCTCCAGCGCCTGGCCCGCACCCTGCGCCACTTCCAGGGTACCCGCAGCGCGCCCTTGGCTGCTGTGCATGGCCGTCACCGCACGCTCGGTGCCGGTCTGGATGCCCACGATCATCTGCTCGATCTCTGCCGTCGACTGTTGGGTACGGTGGGCGAGGGCGCGTACTTCATCCGCCACCACCGCAAAGCCGCGGCCGGCCTCACCCGCGCGGGCGGCTTCGATGGCGGCATTGAGCGCCAGCAGGTTGGTTTGCCCGGCGATTGCGCCGATCACATCGAGCACCCGGCTGATCTCGTTGGCGTTGCTGGCCAGCTGTTCGATTTCGGCCGAGGTGCCGGTCACGTCGTCGACCAGGTGCTGGATCGACGCCAGCGCCTGGTTGACCTGGTCGCGGCCGTCACGGGTGGTGCGGTCGGCGCCTTTGGAGGCGTCAGCGGTACTCACTGCATTGTTGGCCACTTCTTCCACGGCGGCGGTCATCTGGTTGACTGCGGTGGCTGCCTGGTCAATTTCGGCGCTCTGCTGATGCAGGCCGCGGCTGGTGTCTTCGGTGACGGTATGCAGCTCTTCGGAGGCCGAGGCCAGTTGGTCGGACGAGGCGGCGATCTTGCGCAAGGTGTCGCGCAGGCTCTCTTGCATGCGGCCCAAGGCGAGTAGCAGCAGGGCAGGCTCGTCGCGGCCGGTGACCTGGATGTTCTGGGTCAGGTCGCCGGTGGCCACGCGCTCGGCCACGGCCACGGCATCGGCCAGGGGCACCACGATGCTGCGGGTGAGCAGTGTGGCGATGGCGGCCATTACCAGCATGATGACCAGCAATGAACCGATGATCGCGGTCAACGCCTGGTCAGCGACGTCGCTGCTGCGTTGCGAGGCCTCTTCGGCGCCCTTGCCGTTGTAGGCGATCAGCGCCGCCATGGCTTTCATCATGCTGTCGGCATGCTCGGAAAGCGGGCCGTTGATCTGCAGTTTGGCCTGGTCGAGGCGCCCGGCAGCGATGTCGCTGATGACCTGCGCCTGAAGACTGACGTATTGCTCGTGGGCGGTATTGAAGCGGTTGAACAGGGCGCGGTCATCGGCGGCGACGATGGTGTTGTCATAATCCTTCAGGCCGTCCTTGAGTTGCGCATTGATGCTTTTGAGCATGTCCAGACTGCGCGCACGCTCCAGGTCGGTTTCTTCCAGCGCTGCGCGCAGGGTGATGGCACGCGCTCGGCCGAGGTTGCTGCTGATTTCACTGAGGGCTACCACGGCCGGCATCCAGGTGACACGGATTTCATCCGTGGCCTCATCCATTTGCCGGGTTTCATAGAGGGCTATCATGCCCATAGCCAGTACCAATACGCCCAACAGGGCGAATACGCTGGCTGCGCGAATGCCGATCTTCATATTCCGTAATTGCATGGAATGCTCCTTGACGGTGGCGTGCAGGCGTCAAGAGCATGGACGGAAGGCCGGCTCACCAGGGGGGTGCCAGCTCTCGATGCGCTGCGGATTTAGTGTGTGTGCCTCACCCTCTTACGTTTTTATTTAAATGATGTCACAGTGCCATCATTATTGACCAGTCATTCAATGTAACGACGTGTGCGGGCAAATCCGTCGTTTACTGACGGTTTTGCCCGCAATCAGACGTCATACGATCGGGATCAACGGGTCGGCAGCGGCCAGTGCCTGCGCGCGGTCAGCGGCTGGCGGGTAGATCCATACCGAGTTGATCCGGCGTTTCAGCGCCTTGCCCTCCTGGCCGTGCAGCTTCAGCTCCCGTTCCCAGCCCTCGCTGTAAGCCGCGCCCCAGTCGCCCAGGTCGAGGCAGGTGACATATTTGGGCTGCCGGTAGATAACAGGTTCGACGCCGAGCAGGTCGGCTGCCGCATTGTCCTTGATATCCCCACCCCCATCCGTTATAGATAAAAAGGAAACCATAAAGAAAAGAGGCCATTTCAGCCCCCATGCACGAGATCACACGTATCTTCCGCCCCTCAGGCCCCCATTTCGCGCCCTGCGCAGATGGATACGGGCCGACCTCAATGACGCCTTCTCCGCTTTCGAGCCTGTTCCACGTGTTGTCGATCCCGCCGGTCAAGCTTCTGCTGACCCAGATGCGCAAACGCCCCGTCCCTCCACCTGCACCGTAGCGCCTGAATTCCACCACCCCCGGCCTTTTGCCGTTCGGGGTTGGGGAGCCTTTGCATTTTTTCAGCGTTCAACTGTTCAGGAATCACTATGACTCTTCGTGTCGCTATCATCGGTGCCGGCCCTTCCGGCCTTGCGCAACTGCGTGCCTTCCAATCCGCCCATGCCCAGGGCGCACCCATGCCCGAGATCGTATGCTTCGAAAAGCAGGCCGACTGGGGCGGTATGTGGAACTACACCTGGCGCACCGGCCTCGACCAGCATGGCGAACCAGTGCACGGCAGCATGTACCGCTACCTGTGGTCCAACGGCCCCAAGGAATGCCTGGAGTTCGCCGACTACAGCTTCGATGAGCACTTTGGCCGGCCGATTTCCTCGTACCCGCCGCGCGAAGTGCTGTGGGACTACATCCAAGGCCGCGTGAAGAAGGCCGGGGTGCGCGACTACATCCGCTTCAATACCGCAGTCAAAAACGTCAGCTTCGATGAAAACACCCGCGAGTTCACCGTGAGCGCCCACGACTACAGCGCGGGGCTTGGCATCGAGCAGGTGTTCGATTACGTGGTGGTGGCCAGCGGGCACTTCTCTACCCCACACGTGCCGGAGTTTGAAGGCTTCGAGCGGTTCACCGGGCGTATCCTGCACGCCCACGACTTTCGCGAAGCGATGGAATTCAACGGCCAGGACCTGCTCATTGTCGGCAGCAGCTACTCGGCCGAAGACATCGGCTCGCAGTGCTACAAGTACGGCGCGCGCTCGATCACCACGGCCTACCGCACCCAGCCGATGGGCTACAAATGGCCCAAGGGCTGGGAAGAGCGCCCGCAGTTGGTCCGCGTCGAGAACGACCTGGCGTTCTTCGCCGATGGCTCGAACAAGCGTGTGGATGCGATCATCCTGTGCACGGGCTACCAACATCACTTCCCGTTCCTGCCCGATGAACTCACCCTCAAGACCAACAACCGCCTGTGGCCAGCCGGACTGTACCAAGGCGTGGTGTGGGAGCAAAACCCGCAGTTGCTGTACCTGGGCATGCAGGACCTCTGGTACAGCTTCAACCTGTTCGATGCACAGGCCTGGTTTGCTCGCGACTACATGCTGGGGCGCATCAAGCTGCCGGCCAAGGCGGCCATGCAGGCCGACAGCGCGCGCTGGCGCGAGGATGAGGAGCAGCTGGTAACCACAGCTTCGATGTATGAGTTCCAGGGCCGATACATCAAGCACCTGATCGAGCAGACGGATTACCCGCGCTTCGACATCGATGCGGTCAACCGCATCTTCCTGCAATGGAAGACCGACAAGAAGCACGACATCATGGGCTACCGCGACAAATCGTACCGCTCGGTGATTTCCGGCACCAAAGCGGTACCACACCACACCCGCTGGATGCAGGCGATGGACGACTCGCTGCAGGAGTACCTGCGCGAAACGGATGGCAAGCAAGGCGAGGTGAAGGTGCTGCGCGGGTAGCTGCCGGAACGGCCAGCACGATCAGGATGCGTGCAAGCGGGGAAGTGTTTTGCCGCACCGACGCTCCCCGCGTATCATTTGCGACATGGTTGGTCGGAGATTGATATGTCGCTTTACAGTGCTGGCGTCGAATACGGCATCCATTGCCTGCTGTTTCTGGTAGGCGAGGGCGGTGAGAGCCGTGATTCCAGCGTGCGCGACCTGGCCGAGTTGCAGGGCGTGCCGCAGGAATACCTGGCCAAGGTTTTCACCAAGCTGGCACGTGCCGGGTTGGTGGCCGCCACCGAAGGCGTGCGCGGTGGTTTTCGCCTGGCGCGACCGGCGGCTGAAATCAACGTGCTGGATATCGTCAACGCCATCGCCGGGCCGAAAAAGATGTTCGATTGCCGCGAGATTCGCGAACGCTGCACGCTGTTCGAGGGCTCGCCGCCCGCTTGGGCGACGGAAGGCGCACCTGTGCGATTCATGCCGTAATGCTGGGGGCGCAGAAGCGCATGGAAGAGGCGTTGGCGCAGCAGACTGTTCTGGCATTGGCAACGCGCTTCGGGCGCAAGGCACCGGCCGAGTTCGGGCAGCAGGTCGATGCCTGGATGGCCGAGCGGCGAGAGAGTAAAGGGGCTGGGGATATTGCGGTGGATCAGCTTTGATTTTGATTCCCACATTGGCGCCGGTGTCGAGGCCGGTGATGGCTTATCACGTCCAGGGCACCGCCGCCAATGTGGCGAAAGCTACACAGGCTCTTGCGCTGCTGTGTGGCGCAAAAAAACGCTGTGTGCATCATTGCTGGTCATACGTCTCATTATGGCTAAATGGGTCTGACGGTTATCGGAGTATGCATATTAAGCCGTGGCGGAGCGCCGTTAAATTGTCCATGATAACCTGATGCCGTAATTTGCACGGGCAAGCTTTGACTTCTGACAGTAATAACCCAATTGCCTTGGGCTTCGTTTGGGTATTTTTTATATCGCATGGATATAAAGCCACATGCGTCCTGCGAGGGATGCAAGCTATCAGCTGTTGGCCGGTGCAAGAAGCTGTATTCTGTATGTGGTATGTACGCGACCTGCCCTTTCCCGTGTTCTTCCAGTAAATTGTACTGTTCGTTTTCTTTTTTACTGAAGACGTGATAAACACGATAGTGCGTGTCATTTATCTGGTCCACAACAAAACTGCAGCCGCTGAAATTATCTGTGAATAGAGTGGTTGGCTCCGTGCCCGTGGGGTGAATCGGAATATCATAATGCCTGTTCTGAGGCACCCAGTACGCTGAAGTGAGTTTGTTGTTGTCACTGGCTCGTTCAGTGCTCGTGGGTGTGACATTAATAAAATCGTGTAACGTATTGTTCCTTGGGGAATCAACCATAAAACGTCGCGTTTCAAACAATAAAATACCTGGCTCTCGGTCATTGCCCATCCACCTCGGATCTGACGGGAGTCTTGCATCAGCACCGATAGCGATCGGCAAGGCACTATTATCGGCCTCTTCAAAAGTTATAGGGAGTTTAAGTCGGATGGCGCCTTGACCCACATAATTAGGGTCGTAGGATAACTGTGGCTCGGGGTTGTACCCAGAACGGATGTCTTGATAAAGAGGAATGGTCCGTTCGCCTACGCCTCCCCTTAATTTAAGTACGGTCCAGTTTCCATTGCTGTCTTTTACAATATCGGTCGGCAAGTTGGTCACGGATGTGCCGTTTCTATCTGCCGGGACGGGTGAGCCATTTTTCCTGAAACCATTAATCCTTACCCATCTGCCATCGACATAGATATAGTCTTTGTTGGTGGTCAAGTTTCTGTAATAACCGCCGCCTTGATAGGTAATGCCTCTGAGCTCCAAATCGTCTGCAACAATTTTGGCTTCATGTGAAAAATTACCGTACAGTGGAGTTAATGGTTTGGGTGTTATGATGAAGTCGCGAGATCCCCTGCTGTCGATGGTTGTATTTTCTATTAATTTTTTTTCATCAATTAGATTTCCATGTTTAGGTGTTGCAAGGTTGCCCAGATCTATAAAGTCCTTCATGATATAGCTAATGTCAAGAAGGTTGTCGTATGTGATGGTACCTTGTTCAGTTACTTTGATAACTTCCTGAATCACAGTGCCAGCCATGGCTAATCCTGCAACTACCGGGCCCACTACAGGTGCTCGCATAAGCAGGATTTGTAAGATAAAGCCGATGGAGCTGCCGATATTATAGGCGATGGCAACACTTTCACGGTTGGAGGTGAAAGGCAGGGTAATGAGCGTTGCAAATACGCCCACAGGGTTTTTTAAAGCTTCGGCGGCTACATAAGCGGCTTTCGCCCAATTGAATGAACTGTATAAGGTGCCAATAAAATCCATTTCAGAAACGGTGGTTATTTTATCGTTGATTTTTTGAAAATCAGCTTCTGTATAGACAGCGTGAAGGGGTATCTCAGGACTTGCTTGTCGCTTGTATCGGCTGACTGTCAAAGTGCCATTTAGACGTGAAGTTGTCAGGCTGTCTGCTAATGGGTGATAGTAAAGATTGTTTCTCAGGTGCAATGGGATATGTCCTCTGACCTCAACCCAAACACCTTCATCGTTTTTAGGCGGCTCGAAAGCGCTGTATCGATATTCGGCAATGCGGAAACCTGCTTCGCTATCTTGTTTTGGATAATATTTGAGCCATAAGCTAACGACTTTGAAGTCGTGGCCCCATGTGCAGACATTGGATTTGCCCTTGTTGTATTTCGCGGCGATTTTGTGATCACCATTTTTCACAGTTAAGGATGCTTTCCACTTACCCTCGCTGTCCGAGGTGGTTAAAGCAAAGAAATGTATCTTTTTTTCCTTCCAGCCGTTATGGCATAGCCAAATACGTGTATTTGTTGGGGCGTTTCCTTTAAGGGTTATGTGTCGTCTGTTTATTTCGCTGTTTTTCAATGGGTGATAAATATGAATGTCAAGCGCGTATGGCTTGCTGCATCCATATGGAAGTGTCTCGCCGGCGCTTATTTCCTCCTCAGTATCCTCAGCCTCCTCGTCGATGATGTCGACTTCTTGCTGTTCGACGGTGCCCTCATTCAGTTCTGCGGCCTCATCGTGGCTTTCTAGCGGTAAGTCATCCGAATGCATGATGACGCTTTGTAAAATCATTTCTGTTTCAGGGTCAAGCTGTGCATGCTCGCATATGAGCGTGTGCAACGCGTCGTCCGTCGTTGATGTCGTGTCAACTATAACTTTGAGGTCGTTGAGGGTGTCGCAGAGTGTGTTGAATTTGTCGATAAACTTTTTATTTCCAGTCACGATGAGATTTTTGTCAGGCGATATGCCAACATTTAGGACTGAGATTTTTGCCATTGGTTCATTGGGTAGAAAGATGTGCGTACTTAAGATGGATGGTGCAGAGGCTATAAATAGTCCTTCCAAATCGTTTTTTACGAAGTCATCAAAATGAAATGGCTTTTCATTAAAGCTGTGCGTTTTTTTCAGGTCTACTGATATGGTTTTTTTGTTGGTGTCGTTAAATATTTTTATTTTTCCTGTCTTCCAGTTGATCTCTTTGATGGTGCCCTGTTCCAAGACAGGGTTGATAGTGTTTTCAGCTTTTATCCATAGCCTCACATGACTATCTTTTGCGAAATCGCTCACGTTAAGGCTTTCATTCCCACTATGGGAAGGGCCAAACTGCTGATAAAGTTCCATGGGGTATCCTCAGTTTATGCATTTATCCTGGTAGCTGACGGCCGTATCCATAACGGGGCTGCGCCGGAATTATGCAGGCGGGCCATCGGCGAGACTTATACTGCGTAAGCCATTGCTCATGTATGACGATCTTCCGTTAATACCGCTTTGCGTTTGGTACGTTTGTCCTGCTTTTGACCGGGCGACCGGCGCCCGTGTTGATGGACGTTGTTCTATTTTCCAGCGTGGATTTTTTCTGAGGTCTTCAGGCTTGATTATGCAGGCACACTAATCCTATTGAAACTGGTAAAAATGTCAGGTCATAGGGGCAATTCAAATCTCAGTAAACCACTCGTCGTCCCTCGGGTATTTTGGCTTGTGAAGCCTCAGCAACGCTCTAGCTTGCGGCCACGGCTGTCCAGACACACCTCAAACCAATAGAGGCGTGCGCCCATACTGCCGAGTTCTGTATTAGGCTCTGCACGAAAAGTTTTGTGGGAGCGGCGGTGCGGCGATCCGACTTGTCCCGCGATGGAGTGCGAAGCGCTCCTGTACCCGATATCAAATGGTGTCAAAGAAGCCGCGAACTCAGGCTTTGCTGCCGCGTTGCGGCAGATCGCGGGGCAAGTCGGATCGCCGCACCGCCGCTCCCACAACGATGAATGACCCTACTTTTCGTACAGAACCTAAATCCCGCAAATCCAATTACTGCCGTTTAAATGTAAGGGATCCATCATCCCCACATTCCAAGCGTCCACCGGATGCCCGATGCTGCGCTCCCGATTTCTTTCTGGAGCCCGCCCGCCATGATGCGACCCGACAGCAAAGTCGAAAAGGTGTACCTCTATCCCAAGCCCGTAGACTTCCGAAAGTCCATCGACGGCCTCACCGCGCTGGTCGAGTTGGATATCAAGGTCGCCGTGTTCGACCCCGTACTGTTCGTTTTCCTCAATAAAGCTCGCAATCGCATCAAGGTGTTGTATTGGGAGCGCAACGGCTTCTGTCTTTGGCTCAAACGCCTCGAAGCCGAACGTTTCAAAACCTCCCCCGACGCCAGCGACGAAGCGATTGTCCTGACCGTCCAAGAACTGAACTGGCTACTCGACGGTTTCGACCTCTGGCGCAACCGTCCGCATCAGGTTCTGACGCCCCGTTTCGTCGCCTGACCCGGTAATCCGGGCCATGATTTCAGTGCCCGAACCTCCCGGATGACCCTGTTCTGCTCAAGCAAATGCTGCTTGAGAGTTACGCTGCTCGTGCGTGTGAGCAATCGGCTGCCCGTGTGCGCGCGCAGGAGGTCAAGGAGGCTTATGCGACACACATGACGACCTGAAAGAGCAGATCAAGTTATGGATAGGTGGGGTTCATGGATCGCACTCCCTCATGCAGGGCGCAAGCGTGGGTTATGTATTTGTGCGTCTCCGCGAAATTACCCAGCAAAATCCGCAGGGGCTTGTCGACTTGCCAGAGGTCGACGGTACCTTCGGCTTCGATATCGCCATCGACTGCAGTGTGGGTACCCAGGCGCACGTATTTACCTAGTTCTGACGCCTCCAGTTGTTCGCGGAAATAGGCGGACGATGCTTCCTTCGTGGTGTGTTCCCCGAATTTAAAGCTCAACCTTGGGCCTACTGGCATACCGGTCTCATCATCATGGACAAAGAGCAAACGTTCAGTGGTGGCATCCCTGCTGTCCAGCTTCAAGTGCGTGTTGCAGCGGCGCCAACCGATATTGCTCTGATCGGTCGCGGGCCATTCGGGTTTCTGGCCGCCCGCAGGTTTTTCAGTGCTCGGCTCTATTTTTATGCGCCCATACTCGTCGGCAACAAACTTCCACTCATCGGCCTGATAGGAGTCACCCATCAGGCGCTTATGAACGCGTTCTGATATTCCTCTACGGTGTCCTCGTTGATACCGTCGGGGAGTGCCGAAGTGTCGCCTACATAATAGTAAAAATTGATAGAGCCTTGAAAAGGAATAGCGCGGTCCCCTGCGCGGATAGACTGTTGCTCCTCAATGGCGCGGTGAACAAGGGCGTTGTCGGCGTAAGCAGGGAGGTTGGTGAGGCTTTCTGTCGCCTTGAGCTGGTACTCGCCGACCCATGTTCTGTTATACGGTATACTGCCGTAGCCATAATAAATATTTAAATTTTTATTTGACGGAGCAAACTCTATAAGGAAGGGGTTAGGTGATAACTTATTTATCCCCGGACTTGGGCGTGCAACGTTGATCCAGCCTGCATCTAGAAGTGATCGTAACGCCATGCCGGCGCGTAGCCGCATGCTGCCGAGCCCGGGAATATTGTTTATGTCTGACCATGCTATTCTTTCGGACTTGCCATCGATCTCTACGGTGACTGAGGTTTCACCGCCCGTGACCCATATGCACTTTTTCCCATCAATTTCAAGCGCGTCACCTTTTTTATAATATTTCTCTACCGTGTCCCTGGTGAAGCTTGTCGTTGGCTTACTTGAAGAGGTCATGGGCTTTCATCCTGGTCGAGATAAAAAGTTCAAGTTACCGCGCGCACATGTCGTGTTCGCCGCACGGGCGGGACGATTCGTTGTTTTTCTGAGAAAGGCTATGGCCGGCCCGGATGACACACAACTGGTAAAAATGTCAGTGGCAATAAGTTAAATAAGCGCTACATCCGGCCGCCGGCAATCGCCCATCTATCGATGGGCGTAGACGCGCTTTGATTGCCAAGCGCGATGTATCGAGTTCGAACATGCAGCGCAGCAGGTCCGTCCCGACCTGGCGCAGTGATAGGGCCTGTACGTTCAGCGGCTCACGTGTTGCCGCCGATAGGCCCCCGGCTGCTGGCCCACCGCCTTGGCAAAGGCCCGGGTAAACGCCGCCACCGATTGGTACCCCACCTGCGCGCCCACTTGCTCCACGGTATTGCCCGCCCGTAGCAGCTGACTGGCATGGCGCATGCGCAGCGCCAGCAGCACTTGCCCCGGAGATTGCCCGGCCAGTTCATTGAAACGCTTGAAAAACGCCGACCGCGACAAGCCGGTGCAGGCGGCCATGCTCTCCAGTGTCCAGGCTTGCCCCGGTTGCTCGATCAACTGTTCCAGCAGCCCGGCAAACGCCGGCTGGCGGGCGAGGGCGACCAGCCCGCCCAGTGACTGCCCGACATTGACCTGCTGGCGCAGCACGTACAGAAACAACAGGTGCGTCAGCCGCTCCAGCAACGTCTGTGACGGGCCGGCGGTGCGCCGACATTCTTCCAGAATCAGCTCGAACAGCGCCCGCGCTGCACTGCCGGCGGGGTCTTCGGCGCGCAGCAGGATCCAGTCGGCGAGGCCTTCGACAATCAGTGAAGAAAGGCCGGACTGGAAATGGAAGAAGCCACAAACCAGCCCGACGCCGTCGCGGGCTTCGCTATCCAGTGCCTGCATGGCCTGACGCGGTTGGGCGCAGGCGTCGACCGGGTCCTGCTCGCTGGAGAAGCGATAGGCAAGGTCGCGCAACAGGAATACTGCATCTCCCTTCTTCAGACGCACCGGTTGCGGCTGGCCGTCGATGTGCAGCCAGCAATATCCTTGCACCACCAAGTGGAAGCTGGCCCGCCCCATGCCCTGGGTGCTGGCGTGCCAGCCACCGCAATAGCGGCCGACATGAAACAGGCTGGCATCGAGCTCCAGGCCTTCTAATAACCAATCGACAAGGGGGCTGGACGAAATCATCTAATGCAAAGACTCAGGAGCAAGGAAAGGCGACTGATGAATATGGAGGCGAATTCTTATAACCAACAGACTGTAAGGACACCCACCACAGGAGACCACTCCATGTCCTCGCGCATTACTTTACACACGCTGCAGAGCGCCCCGGAAGCGGCCCGTCCATTCCTCGAGAACGCTCAGAAGAATTCTGGCTTCATCCCCAACCTGCTAGGCGTGCTGGCCAACGCCCCGGCCGCCCTGGAAACGTACGTGACCGTGTCGGCGCTCAATGGCAAGTCGGAGCTGACCCTGGCGGAGCGAGAGGTGGTGCAGCTGATTGCCGCTACCCAGCATGGCTGTGATTTCTGCGTCGCCGGTCACACTGCGGTGGCCCTGAACAAGGCCAAGCTGCCCCAGGCCGTGGTCGACGCGCTGCGCGCCCGTGGCGAACTGCCCGATGCCCGCTACGAAACCCTGGCCGCGTTTGCCCGTGAAGTGATCGCCACCCGTGGCAACGTCAGCGAGCCCACCTACCAGGCATTTCGCGATGCCGGCTTCAGCGAAGGCAACGCCCTGGAGGTGATTCTTGGCGTGAGCCTCGCAACCTTGTGCAACTTTGCTAATGTCTTCGCCCAGACACCGCTCAACGACGAACTCAGCAAGTACCGCTGGCAGCCGTCTGCGTAAGCCAAGTGTGGTGCCGGCCACGCCGGCGTTTTCAAAGGAGTAGAGACATGCTTGATCCCGCATTTCGGCAATGGCTGGATGCCAACGCCGAGGCAATCGACCAGGGCGTGTGCGACCCGCACCTGGTCCTGGCGCACATCGCCGAAGCGCAAGTGCTGCGCATCGGCGTCGATGCGGCCCTGGGCGGCACGGGCGGGCAGGTGACCGACGCGGTCGAAGCGATCGCGGCCATTGCCAGCCGTTCATTGGCGGCGGCGTTCGTCTGCTGGGGCCAGCGCGCCTTCATCGAATACCTGCTGCAAAGCCCCAACCAGCCGCTGCGCGAGCGCCTGTTGCCACGCCTGTTGACGGGCGAGCTGGCCGGTGCAACCGGGCTGTCCAATGCCATGAAGTTTCTCTCCGGCATCGAGAGCCTGCAGGTGCGAGGCCGCCAGAGCCGCGACGGGTGGCAGCTTGAAGGCCGGCTGCATTGGGTGACCAACCTGCGCAAGAGCGGTTTTGTGGTGGCGGCAGCCATCGAAGGTGATGCCGAAGGGGCACCGTTCGTGGTGGCCATTCCGTCCGAGGCGCAAGGGTTGGAGCGCTCGGACGACCTGCAACTGATGGGGCTGCAATCGAGCAATACCGCCGCGCTGGCGTTCCACCAAGTCGAGCTGGGCCGCGAGTGGCTGCTGCACGAGAATGCTCGCGCGTTCCTGCCCAAGGTGCGCCCGGCCTTCCTGGCACTGCAATGCGGCATGGCCATCGGCCTGGCCCGGCGGGCACTGGATGAGGTGGCGGAACACCTGCAAGGCCGTGGCTCGTTCCTCGACGAGGCCGGCCAGGTGCTAAAGGCGCGCCTGGAAAACACCGTGAGCGAACTCAAGCAGGGCCTGCTCGACGAGCGCTTCCTGCAGCAGCCAGCGGCGCTGTTCAAACTGCGCATCACCCTCGCCGAATGCGCTGCCGACGCGGTGCAGCTGGAGCTGCAGGCCAGTGGTGGCAAGGCCTACCTGAGCGAGTATGGCGAAGGCTTCGCCCGCCGTTGGCGCGAGTCGGCGTTCGTGCCGATCGTGACGCCGAGCCTGGTGCAACTGCGCGCCGAACTGCAACGCCAGGCGGGCGCCGCATGAGCGAGGTACTGCTCGACGCCCGTGCCATCAGCCTGGGCTACCCCCGCGAGGGGGGCTGGCAAGAGGTGCTGGCACAGTTCGACCTGCAGCTGGCGCCGGGCGAGGTGGTGAGCATCCTGGGCCCCAGTGGTGTCGGCAAGTCCAGCCTGTTGCGGGTGCTGGCGGGCTTGCAGGCGCCGCGTGGCGGTAGCGTGACGCTGCGCGGCGAGCCGCTGCAAGGGCCGCATCCGCGCCTGGCGGTGGCCTTCCAGGATCCCAGCCTGCTGCCCTGGTTGAGCCTTGAGAAGAACGTCGCCTTCGGCCTGGACTTCGCCCGCCAGCCCAAATTGGCGGCCAGCGAGCGGCGTGCGCGCATCGACCATGCGATTGCCGCCGTGGGCCTGGCCCATGCGCGCAACCAGTACCCGGCGCAATTGTCCGGTGGCATGGCCCAACGCACCGCGCTGGCCCGCTGCCTGGCACGCCAACCTGAAGTGCTGTTGCTTGACGAGCCGTTTGGCGCCCTCGACGAGGTGACCCGGGCCGACATGCAGCAACTGCTGCTGCAACTGATCGCCACCCACAATACTGCGGCGGTGCTGATCACCCACGATATCGACGAAGCCCTGCTGCTGTCCGACCGGGTCCTGCTACTGGGCAACCACCCAGCGCATATCCTCGGCCAGTGGTGTATCGACCTGCCGCAGCCGCGCACGCACCGGGTCGAGGAACTGGGCGCCCTGCGCATCGAGATCGTCAAAACCCTTCGGCGGGCAAGCCGCACAGTCGAACCTTCCCCCACCCCCTTGCCCTCGGAGGCTGTCCATGTGCATGGATGACTGCTGTTCTGCTTCGTCGCGTCGCGACTTTCTCAAGCTTGGCGCCATGCTCACTGCCGCCGGTGCCTTGCCGTTGCTGTCGAGCTTGCAAGCCCGCGCGGCCGCCGAACCGGACGCGCCGGTGCGCATCGGCTACTTGCCGATCACCGACGCCACGCCGTTGCTGGTGGCGCACAACAATGGTCTGTTCGAGGCCGAAGGCATCAAGGCCGAGCGCCCGGTGCTGCTGCGCAGTTGGGCGCAGGTGATCGAGGCGTTCATCTCCGGCCAGGTCAACGTCATCCACCTGTTGTCGCCAATGACCGTATGGGCGCGCTACGCCAGCAAGGTGCCGGCCAAGGTTGTGGCCTGGAACCATGTCGGCGGTTCGGGCCTGACCGTGGCGCCCGACATCACCGACATGAAGCAACTGGGCGGCAAGACCGTCGCCATCCCGTTCTGGTACTCGATCCACAACGTCGTGCTGCAGCAGATGCTCAACGACAACGGCCTGACCCCGGTGTCCAAACCGGTCAATACGCAGCTTGCTGCCAACGAAGTCAACCTGCTGGTGCTGCCGCCGTCCGACATGCCACCGGCACTGGCCAGCAAGCGTATCGCTGGTTATATCGTCGCCGAACCGTTCAACGCCCTGGCCGAAAACCTCAAGGTTGGCCGTGTGCAGCGGTTTACCGGCGATGTCTGGCGCAACCACGCCTGCTGCGTGGTGTTCATGCACGAGCACGACCTCAACAACCGCCCGGAGTGGTCGCAGAAGGTGGTCAACGCCATTGTCAAGGCCCAGCAATGGACCCGCGAGCACCGCGCCGAAGCCGCCGCGTTGTTGTCCAAGGCCGGCCCCAACAAGTACACCCCGCACGAGCCTGCGGTGCTGAGCAAAGTCCTGGCCCCAGCCGCCGAGGACCGCGCAGCCTATATCGCCAGTGGTGCGATCCAGCACCAGCAATGGGACGAGCGGCGTATCGACTTCCAGCCTTACCCGTTCCCCAGCTACACCGAGGAGCTGGTCAAGCGCCTTCAGCGCACGTTGATCGAAGGCGACAGTGGTTTTCTCGCAGGCCTGGACCCGGCGCAAACCGCCCGCGACCTGGTCGACGACCGCTTCGTGCGCAACGCCATCGCGGCCGTTGGCGGGCCATCGGTGTTCGGTATTGCCGACAGTTTCGAGCGTAGCGAGGAGTTCGCGGTCTGATGGGCAAGCATGTGGTTCATACCGGCCTGGGCTTGGCCGGGCTGTTGCTGTTGCTGCTGGCGTGGTGGGCGGGTGTGGCGCTGTTTGGCGAGGCCGACGGCCTGTCGGCGCGCTTCTCGCCCGAGGCCAGCCTGGCCAGCCTGGTCGAGCTGTTGGGGCAGGGCGAGGTCTACGGCCACGTGTGGGTCAGCCTCAAACGTATTTTGATCGGGCTGCTGCTGGCGCTGTTGATCGGCGTACCCCTCGGTTTACTGGTAGGCAGCTACCGGCACCTGGAGGCGGCGACCACGCCGGCCTTCCAGTTTCTGCGGATGATTTCGCCGCTGTCGTGGATGCCGGTGGTGGTGATGCTGATGGGGGTGGGCGACCAGCCGATCTATTTCCTGCTGGCCTTCGCCGCGCTGTGGCCGATTCTGCTCAACACCGCTGCGGGCGTGCGCCAGCTCGACCCGCGCTGGTTGCAACTGAGCCGCAGCTTGAGTGCCACGCGCTGGGAGACGTTGTGCAAGGTGATCGTGCCGGGGGTGATCGGCCATGTGCTGACCGGTGTGCGCCTGGCCATCGGCATCCTGTGGATCGTGCTAGTGCCGTGCGAGATGCTAGGGGTCAGTGCGGGGTTGGGGTATTTCATTCTCGACACCCGCGACCGGCTGGCGTATTCGGAGCTGATGGCGATGGTGCTGCTGATCGGCGTGCTGGGCTTCATGCTCGATGCCCTGGCGCGTGGCTTGCATCGGCGCTGGGTGCATGGCTGAAAACAGGAGGGGCCGCTGTGCGGCCCCCCCGCATCAATGCACGGTCTTGCGCTGCCTTACACAGGCCTGCGCCTGAACAGCCAGCTCGTCCAGCCGCTCGTCGCGCATCTGCTCGGCCTCGATCATCGCATCCTCGCCCTGCTGGTTGAGCAGGTAGGTATGGATCTGATGTACCTCGGTGGTCTGGTAGATCGGCCCGATATCCAGCCGGCCAATCAACGCCCCGCTGGCTTGCCCGGTGCTGCTCATCAGCACCTGCGGCCCGTTGGCCGCCACCACCTGCATGCCCATCGCTTCGAACCACGGTACCTGGCCGGCAAAGGTGTTCAATTCGACGCAGGCATGGCGGGCCTGCAAATCACCCAGCAGGGCGCGGGCGATACCTTGGCGGCGATGGCTGGCGCGCACGGCGAGAAATGCCAGCGCGCAGGTGTCCGGGTCGTCATCGGCCGGCAACGCCAGGGCAAAGCCGAGCAATTGGTCCGGGGCCTCGGCATCCAGCGCCAAGGTCAGCGTCACCGACAGGCCACCGGTACCGTCCATGGCCTGCAGGTACTGGTGCACCTCCATCCCGACACCGTACTGGTACAGCGGATACAGCGGGTTGTCGGCAAGAATGGCAACGCTGCTCAATTCGCCGACGTGGTTGATCACCAGCTCACGGATCTGGTTCTGGAAAGACTCGGGCGGCACGCTGTCAAGGCGGCTCAGGATGAACATCGGGGGGCGGGCTCCGGCGGGTAGGAATACAACCCGCGCCTGGCTGACGCGGGTAGTACAGTCTAACCGGTTTTGCCGAATCAGCCTTGCGCGTGTAGCGCCGCGAGCATCAGCTCGAGGTTTTGTACCGCCGCACCGGAGGCGCCCTTGCCAAGGTTGTCGAACACCGCAGTCAGCAGTACCTGGCCATGCTCCGGGTTGGCGTACAGCGCCAGGCGCAGGTCATTGCTGTCGTTCAGTGCTTCGGGGTCGAGCGCCGCCGCCGGGCCTTGCTGATGCAGGGGCATCAGGTGCACGTGGCGAGCCCCTTCATAGTGCTGTTGCAGGCAGGCATGCAGCTGTTCGGCGCTGGCCTTGCCTGGCAGCAAGCGCAGTTGCAGCGGGATGCTGAGGACGATGCCCTGGCGATAGGCGCCGTAGCCGGGCATGAACACCGGCCGCGCCGACAGCCCGGCGTGCTGCTGGATCTCCGGCACATGCTTGTGCGCCAGCTCCAGGCCATACAGTTGCAAGGTCGGGGTTTTCTCGGTACCTGGCTGCTCATGGCGCTCGACCGCCGCGCGGCCGCCGCCGGAGTAGCCCGAGATGGCATGAATGCTCAGTGGGTAATCGGCTGGCAGCAGCCCGGCGCTGACCAACGGGCGCAGCAAGGCGATTGCTCCGGTGGGGTAGCAGCCAGGGTTGCTGACACGTTTGCTGTGGGCGATACGTTCGGCTTGCTGTTCATCCAGTTCTGGCAGGCCATAGACCCAACCTGGGCTGGTGCGGTGGGCGGAACTGGCGTCGATAACCCGTACCTGCGGGTTATGGATCGCCGCCACGGCTTCGCGCGCTGCGTCATCGGGCAGGCAGAGCACGGCGATGTCGGCGCTATTGATCGCTTCGGCGCGGCGTTGTGGGTGCTTGCGCTCCGCTTCTGGCAGGGTCAGCAGGCGCAAGTCGCTGCGCCCGTGCAGGCGGGCGTGAATCTGCAGGCCAGTGGTGCCTTGGTCACCGTCGATGAAGACAACAGGGGTGTGCATGGTCGGGGTCCGGTCGGGGGAGAGATGGCCTATGCTCGCCTGCGGCTGGACTAAAGGAAATTTGAATATCATGATGCTGATGTTCATTTTTACTGAAGCATGCCATGCGCGAAATCAGCCTTGACCGCCTCCGCACCCTGGTCGAAATCTCCGACCTGGGTTCTTTTGCCGAGGCCGCACGCCGGCTCAACCTGGCCCCGCCCACCATCAGCCTGCACGTGGCCGAGCTGGAGGCCCGGGTGGGCGCCCCCTTGCTCACCCGTAACCGTGGCCAGGTGCGCCCTACGGCCATTGGTGAGACGTTACTGGCCCGCGCCCGACGCCTGCTGGCCGACGCCGACCTGGCCCTGGAAGAGGTTCGCCGTCAGGTCGAGGGCCTGACAGGCCGGGTACGCCTGGGCGCCTCGACCGGCGCCATCGCCCACCTGTTGCCCAAGGCGCTGGAACACTTGCGTGTGGCTCACCCGGGGATCGACGTGCAGGTTCAGGTGCTGACCTCCCAGGCGTCACTGGCGCGGCTGCGCGAGGGGGCTCTGGACATTGGCCTGGTGGCCTTGCCGCAAGTTGCGGGCAAGGGGGTGAAGGTCACCCCTTGGCGGCGCGACCCGATCCTGGCCTACGTGCCGGCCGACTGGCAGCCGCCGGCCAAGGTAACGCCGGCATGGTTGGCGCAGCGGGCGTTGATTCTGAATGACAGCAGCACGCAGTTGTCGCGGGTGACAGGGGAGTGGTTCGCGGCGGCGGGGTTGTTCCCCGCACCGCGCATCGAGCTGAACTACAACGATGCGATCAAGAGCCTGGTGGGGGCGGGGTACGGTGCGACGTTGCTGCCGCAGGAGGGCGACGCGGCGGAGCTGGACCGGCGTATTGCCCGCCGGCCGTTGCGTCCGGGGTTGTGGCGGCAGTTGGGGATTGCCTGCCGAGAGGGGCAGGTCGAGCGGGCCACGGGGTATGTGCTGGAGGCGCTGGAGCGGTTGTTGTAGGGCACCTGCTGTAACAAGGGTCCTGGCAGTAGGACTTGGGAAAGCATCAGGGCTGGCGGGTGCATGCCTTGATGCTTTCAGCGCCGGTGAGATCGAGCGCCGCCCGCGCGGCGCTTCGCGGGGCAAGCCCGCTCCCACATCTGTTTCGGGCCAGTGAGTCCTGTTAAATAGGCGCGCGCCCCCTTGTTTGTACGACGCGATATCGAGGCGAGCACCAAAGGGCCGCGCGCCAATGCCTCAGGAATAATTGGCCCGAAACAGATGTGGGAGCGGGCTTGCCCCGCGAAGCGCCGCGCGGGCGGCGCTCGATCTCACCGGCGCTAAAACTCCCAAGGCATGCACCTTCCACCCCTAACGCCTAACCAACCTCAGAACCAGCGGTCGTTCTTCTTCCGCCCGCGGGTCAGCGCTGGCATGATCAACCCCACCAACAAACCCGCGCCCGCAATGCTGCCGCCATACACCATATAGCGCATCATCACCTGTTTGTTCTCGTCCCCCAGGCGCGCCTGGGTGTCGCGCAGGGTCGACTGGCTCTGGTCCAGCTGCTCATTCAGCGCCTGGTTGCGCGCCTCCAGCTCATCGATCAATTGCTTGCGCGAATCCAGCGTTTCCTGCATGCCCTGCACGCGGTTCTTCCAACTGTCATCGATGCTCTTGAGCTGCCCGGACAGGTCCGCCACTTGGGCATCGAGCTGCGGCAGCCGCTCGCCCTGGCCAGGCACGTCCTGCAGGTCGCTGCTGAGGATCCACACCAGGTCACCATTCTGCCCGCGTACCTGGCTGTAGCTGCCTTGGCTGCCGACCAGAGTCAGCTTTTGCCCAGACTTGAGCGTGCCGACAATGCGGTGACCATCGGTCGGCCCGCTGCGCACATAGGTACTCAGGCTGTCACTGACCCAGCGCGCATCACTGGCAGGCGTTTCGGCATGCACCGGGGCGGCTAGAGCCACCAGGGTTGCGATCAAGCCGCCGCGCAGGGCTGGGAGGGCGGAAAATGTTGGACGGGAGTCGGGCATGTTGAGTCTTCGCTGAAACAGGACAAAAGTAGGCCCGATGACTGGGCCGATGAACCGGTCGGTGAGTTGACCGTCAGCGAAAGACCGTTTTTATGTAAGCAGGTTCACTACCTGATATCGGAAATGTCTGCAGAATGTTGCAAAAGCCGAGGTGTACGGCCTGTCGCGATGGTGGTTGAAACACCGCGACAGGCGCGTGGCGATCAGCTCTCTGGCTGCGGCACAATGGCCAGTGCATCAGGCTCCGGCCCGGTTTGCCAGCGTGCCTTCTCGCGCCAGTCAGCGGTATCGATGACGGCTATCTGGTCACCGCCGCTGATGGCCACGTAGACCCGTTTGCCATCCGGCGAGACCACCGCGCCGATGGGCAGGGCTTCGGCACCCAACAGTGTCTTGCGGTACTCGGCGCCTTCCTGAGCCAGGCTGATGCGCTTGATCTCGCGCTTGGCCGCGACGTCGAACACGGCCAGCTCCGCCGACTTGGCGCAGGTGACCAGAGCATGCTTGCCGTCCGGGGTCATGACGACGCGTATCGGAAACAGGCCGGTACGGAGGCGGTCGGTGACCTCCAGGCGTTCGGCATCGACGATCACCACTTCATTGCCTTCGCGATTGCTGACCCACACCTGGGCGCCCGTCTGGGTCACCGCAACGCCCTCGCTGCCGTTGCCGGTGGGGATGTCAGCGATCTTCTTCTTGTGCAGCAAGTCGATGACCGACAACGTGCCGGAGTCTACATGGGTCACGTAGGCGCGGTCCGCACCGGGCGACAGGGCGACCATGTGCGGCTTGCCGCCGCCGACGTCGATGCGGTCGAGGACCTGGCCCTGGGCCAGGTCGACAATCAGCAAGCGCTCGCTGTCCTCGGTGGTAACCACCACCCGCTGGCTGTCTGGCAGGAAGCGGATGCCGTGGGGGCGCGAGTCCTTGCCCAGGTCGATAGTGCGCACCACGCTGCGTGACGGCCAGTCGATCACGCTCAGGCTGTTGTTGGCGGTGCCGTGGGCGCCATAGTTGCCCACCACGGCCAAGCGGCCACTGCTGGCAACTACCACCTCGTGCGGGCCGGTGCCCACGGGCAGGCGGACCAGTTCCTTGCCGTTGCTGATGTCCAGTGCCGAGACACTGGCATCGGCCTTGTTGCCCACCAGCAGCACATCCTGCGCCTGAACCAGCGACGCGCAGGCCAGTAGTGCGCCAGCCAAGGCCAGGTTACGGATGCGGAGGGCGATCGGGTTGTAAGGGTAGGGCATGTCCAGTCTCCTTTGGATTACAGTCCATGTTGCATGCTCATAGGGTGTGACCGGGGCAGGGTGGCAAGGGTTTCGTTTTTTTGCCGCGCCACGCTCACGATCTAGACTGAAGGGTTCACACCTGTTCATGGAGCTACACCATGACTGCCAAGAATACGGTTTGCCTCTGGTACAACAATGATGCCGAGGAGGCGGCGAACTTCTACGCCGCGACCTTCCCCGACAGCCGCGTGGTGGCGGTTCACCAGGCCCCCAGTGATTACCCGTCGGGCAAGGCGGGTGATGTGATCACCGTCGACTTCACCGTGATGGGCGTGCCCTGCGTAGGGCTTAACGGCGGCACGGCGTTCAAGCACAGCGAAGCGTTCTCGTTCCAGGTCAGCACCGAAGACCAGGCCGAGACTGACCGCCTGTGGAACGCCATCGTCAGCAATGGCGGCGAAGAGAGCGTCTGCGGCTGGTGCAAGGATCGATGGGGGGTATCGTGGCAGATCTGCCCGCGCATCCTGATCGAGGCCCTCGGCAACCCTGACCGGGCGGCGGCCAAGCGGGCCTTCGAGGCCATGATGGAAATGGGCAAGATCGATGTCGCCGGGATCGAGGCGGCCTTGAAGGGCTGACGGCGAGCAACCCAGGGGCCGACAGGCGGCCCCTGGGTTGCTGCTTAGTCGTTCAACTCCACGTCGGCCTGGGGTTGTGTCTGCTTGGTCGCGGACTTCTTCTCCTGCACCACGATGTAGAACTCCTCGCCATGTTTCACCGCGCCATACAGCACGGCCTTTTCGATCAGCTCGGTACCCCGCAGATGCCGCAGCATCATCGGGTCCTTGCGCAGGTCGCGGTACAGCGCCAGGCACAACAGCACCATCACTACGACAAACGGCAGCGCCACCACGATCGTCAGGTTCTGTAACCCCGTCAGTGCCTCGCCGGGGTTGCTGGGGTCGCCGATCGCCAACATGACCGCCGCCACCGTGCCGGTCAGCGCCCCCCAGAAGATCACGGTGCGCCGCGACGGCGCGGTGGTGCCGTGTTCCGACAGGGTGCCCATGACCAGTGAGGCGGCATCGGCGCCGGAGACGAAGAAGATGCCCACCAGGATCATCACCAGCACCGAGGTCAACGAGGCCAGCGGGTAGCTGTCCAGCAACTGATAGAGCGCGTGGTTGCTGTTGACGGCGCCATTGACCAGCGCGAAGCTGCCCTCGCGCAGGGCATCGATCGCCGCACCGCCGAAAATGGTGAACCACACCAGGCTGACCAGGCTCGGTACCAGCAGCACCCCGGTGACGAACTGGCGAATGGTGCGGCCGCGGCTGATGCGGGCAATGAACATGCCGACGAAAGGCGTCCAGGAAATCCACCAGGCCCAATAGAACACGGTCCAGCCGGCCAGCCAGCTGTCCATCTGCTCACCGCCGCTGGCGTTGGTGCGTGCCATCATTTCTGGCAGCAGCTTGATGTAGATGCCGATCGAGGTGGGCAGCAGGTTGAGCATCAACAGCGTCGGGCCGACCAGGAAGACGAAGGCCGCCAGCACCAGTGCCAGCACCATGTTGGTATTGGACAACCACTGGATACCCTTGCCGATGCCGGACACTGCGGAGGTGACGAAGGCAATGGTCAGCAAGGTGATGATCGAGATGTAGAACAGCTTGCCGGGGCTCTCGATCCAGCCGTTGTATTCCAGGCCGCCGGCGATTTGCAGGGCGCCCAGGCCGAGCGAGGCGGCAGAGCCGAACAGCGTGGCGAAAATCGCCATCATGTCGATCACGCGGCCGACGGGGCCGTTGGCGTGCTTGCCGATCAGCGGCCGAAAGGCCGTGGAAATCAATTGCGAACGCCCGCGGCGGAACGTGCCGTAAGCAATCACCAGGCCGACGATGGCGTACATGGCCCAGGGGTGCAGGGTCCAGTGGAACAACGTGGTGGCCATGGCCACCTGCATCGCCTCGCTCGATTGCCCGGTCGTCGTTCCGGGAGGGGGTGTCACATAGTGCGACAAGGGCTCGGCAACGCCGAAGAACATCAGGCCGATGCCCATGCCGGCGCTGAACATCATGGCCACCCAGGAGACGGTACGGAATTCTGGCGCTTCGCCATCACGCCCCAGCGGGATCCTGCCATAGCGGCTGGCGGCTAGCCACAGCACGAAGATGACGAACACGGTCGAGGTGAGTACGAAGAACCAGCCAAAGTTGAGAATGACCCAGGACTGTGCCGACGACGCGCTGGCGGCAAGGCTGGCCTGGCTGACGAAGCCCCAGATGACGAAGGCAATGGCCAGAATGCTGGTGATGCCGAAGACGATCCAGTCGAGCTTGCCCTCCAAGTGCCTGTCCTGGCGGGCCTCGGCGGTTTTCGAGGGGTCCGTAACGCCAAGGTCGAGCGTTTCGGTGATGTGTTCCTTTGCCATGAATAGTGATGCCCCTTTGTGGCTTACCTGCGTATGCAGGCTTGTTGTTGTGGGCTGCCGGGGTCGGTGACGGTCTCGGCGGGAAGTGCAGCTGGCCGAATTATCCTGCTTGGCAAACAGCGGCTCCTGTCCCGATAACGCCCTGGGGCGTCCACTGAACGACCTGTTTAATACTTTTAGTTCCGGGGGCGATGGCCCTTTCTGCGCTGCGTTCTGGTACCCTGATGGGCATTAACCTGGCCTGCATTCCCGAGCACCGTAGAAGCGGCGTTGCCTGCGGGCCTGGCCTTACCAGGAAACGGAGATTCGTCAATGGCCACTGACCGTGTGAGCCTGATTCATTTCGATAAATTGAGCATGAGCCCGGCTGCTGCCGATCGGTTCCAGACAGCCCTCGACGCGCTGGAAGCGCTCAAGCTGCAGGACCGTTACGTGTACCTCGTTGCTCCTTATCTGGGTGATATCGCCGACGCCTCCGACCGTGAGCAGCTGGCCACGGCCATGGAGCAGGGCATCCGCGTCGTGCATGACCTGTTGGCCGCCAAGTCGATCACCAAGGTGAAGTCCGAAGAGCTGTGCAACGTGTTTGAAAATGCCGCCGAGCGTGTGCGCGCTGAAATGCCGGCCTGAAGGGTGCAATGGCCAAGGACATAGACAACCCCTGCGTTTCGCTATGCCAGCTCAACAGCGAGCTGTGCGTCAGCTGTGGCCGCAGCCGTGAAGAAATCCGCAAGTGGCGTGGCATGAAGCGCCCGGAGAAGATGGCCACCGTGCAGCGGGCGGCCACGCGGATGAAAGCCATCGTCAAGAAGAGCGCGAAGCGGCAGAATGCCAACTGACCTTCGCATGCTGTTATAACCGCGTCCCCTGAAACTTTATCGAGCCTGGAAAATGGATTCTCACTCGCTTCTTGCCTTTACCCTGGTTGCCGCGATCGCCATCGCCAGCCCTGGCCCTGCGACCTTGATGGCGATCAACAACAGCCTGGCCCATGGGCAACGCAGCGCGGTCTGGTCTTCACTGGGCAATGGCTCGGGCCTGTTCTGCCTGTCGGCAGCGGCCATGCTCGGGTTGGGGGCGTTGCTGGCAAGCTCCGAAGTGCTATTCAACGCCGTCAAGATCATCGGCGCGGGTTACCTGTTCTACCTCGGCGCACGGCAGTTGTTGAAGAAGAGCCCGATGCTGGAGGAGGGCGCCACCGCCGGGGTGGCCAAGGAGCGGCCGACACCGCTCAAGCTGTACAAGTCAGCATTCCTGACGGCGGTCACCAACCCCAAGGCGACCATGTTCTTCACCGCGCTGTTCCCGCAGTTCATCGACCAGGGCGCCGCGTTGCTGCCGCAGTTCCTGATCCTTACCGGGATCTTCGTCGCCTTGTCGCTCATTTCACTGACCCTGTACGCCGCGCTGGCCTCGCGGGCCAAGGGCGTGTTGACCCGGCCGGCGCTTTCGCGCTGGGTGAGCCGGGTCGTGGGCACGACCTTCATCGGCTTTGGTGCGGCGATTCTCACAATCCGTCGACAGTCGGCGTAGGTCTTTGCGGGCCGCCTGACGACGCGCAGCGGCCCTGGCAACTCGCCGGTCGATGAAAACCCTGGCGGCTGGCTGCCGATGGGCCAGACTGTCTACACCACGCGAAGCCAGATGCCCCATGTGCCGAGGGTTGTAGATGATCGAGCGTTGCTTTCGCCACGCCTTGCTGTCGTTGCTGTGCGCGCTGCTGCCCGCGGTTGCAGGCGCGCAGGAGGCCTGCCAGCGCCTGACGGCCACCGGTAACCCCGAATACCCCCCTTATTTGTGGCGCGACCCGCATGACCCTCACCAGTTGATCGGTGCCAATGCCGACCTGCTCAAATACTTGGGCAAGCAACTTGGGCTAGAGATCGAAGTGGTTTACGGGGGGCCGTGGTCACGTGCCCAGGAGCAAGTGCGCACCGGCCGTATCGACCTGCTTGCCGGGTATTTTCTGACCCAGGCACGGCAGCAGCTGATGGACTTCATAAGCCCGGCCTTCCTGCACACGCCCAGCGTGGTCTGGGTACGCCAGCAAGGGGCCTTTGCCTACCATCAATGGGCTGACCTGCAAGGCCGCAAAGGCGGGACCCTGGTCAATAACAGCCACGGCCAGCAGTTCGATGACTATGCCACGGCCAACCTCACGCTCGAAGCGGTGCCCAGTGCCAAGCAGGCTTTCGAGAAGCTGCTGCTCAAGCGCAGCGACTACGTGGTGTTCGAGCACTATCCAGGCATGGCGTTGGCGCAGACGCTGGGCATGCAAGACAGCCTGCAGGTGCTGGACCCGCCGGTGTCCAGCGAAGGCTTGTACCTGGCGCTGTCGCATCAATCACCGTGCAACCAGCCGCAGTTGCGCGAAGACCTGGCACGGGAGATGAAAGCGATCGTTTCCGGCGCATTGCCAGAACAGTTGTTGCGCCAGAACCTGGAGCGCTGGCATCAACAGCACACAGCAGCCATTGTTCAATGACCCATCGGTAAACCGAGGGCCTGAGGGACATCCACGTCCAGCACCACCCCGGCATCGTCAACGGCGACCGTGATACAGGCGTGCGGGTTGTCCAGAATGACCTGCCGGCCGCCCTGATCACCTTGCAGTTGCGCCAGCGCCGGCCAGAACGCACGGCCGAAAATCACCGGATGCCCGCGCTGACCCTGGTACTGCGGCAACACGATGTGTGCTGCGCTTGCTTGCCGGCAAAGTGTTTGCAAGCTGCCAGGTGCGATCCATGGCATATCCGCCAACAGCACCGCCACCGCCTGGGCCTGTGTCTGCAGCAGCGCCGTCACCCCGGTCGCGAGGCTGGCGCCCATGCCAAGCGCTGCCTGCTCGGCCCGCACGATATGGGCCCGCGGGTCGATACCCAGGTGCTGCGCATCGTCACCCGGCCGTAGCACGACGTGCACATCTGCGAAATGATCGAATGCGCGCGCCAATGCCGTCGCCAGCAGGGTGTGCCCGGAGGGCAGCCGTGCCAGGCGTTTGTCGCTGCCAAAGCGCTGCGCACGGCCGGCCGCCAGCACCAGCGCGGTGCAGATCACAGGTTGTGCTGGCACGCCTCGGCCTCCCGGGCAAGCTTGGCCTTGGTCACGTTGACTGCCCCAGGCAGGCTCACGTCATTCTTGGCTGCGAGGATCTCGGCCATGACGCTGACGGCGATTTCGGCCGGGGTCTTGCTGCCGATGTAGATGCCGATAGGGCCGTGCAGGCGCTTGAGGGTGGCTTCGGTTTCGCCAAAGTGTTCGATCAGGCGCTCGCGTCGCAACTGGCTGTTGCGCCTGGACCCGATCGCGCCGATGTAGAACGCCGGGCTGTGCAGCGCCTCGAGCAAGGCCAGGTCGTCAAGTTTGGGGTCGTGGCTGACGGCAACGATGGCGCTACGCACGTCGGGGGCGAAGGTACGCACCACATCGTCCGGCATGCCGGCCAGTTTCGAGACGCCCGCGACGCCCCAGCCGCCCATGTATTCTGGCCGTGGGTCGCACACCGAAACGTTGAAGCCATTGAACAGCGCCATGGTCGCCAGGTACTCGGCCAGCGCGCCGGCGCCGATCAACAGCACGCGGTAGCCAGGGCCGAGGGTGCTGAGCATGCGCTGGCCATCGAAGCTGAACTGCTCGGGCGTGCTGCTGGCCATGAGCGCGGCTTCGCCGCTGTGCAAGTCCAGTTCACGGCGCACCAGGCTGCCGCTGTCGAGGCAGGCCAGCAGTTGTTCGAGGTGTTCTGCCGAAGGTTCGAACTCGAGGACCAGTTGCAGGGTGCCGCCACAGGGCAAGCCGAACCGGTGAGCGTCCTCGGCGCTGACACCGTAGCGCACCACCTCGGGCAGCCCGGTCTGCATACCTGGGCCACCGTAGGCAGTGGTGTAGCGGTGGATGAGGTCATCCTCGATGCAGCCACCGGACACGCTGCCGACCACGCGACCGTCGCTGCGCAGCGCCATCATCGAACCGACCGGGCGAGGGGACGAGCCCCAGGTGCGGGCCACAGTGGCCAGCAAGACGCGCTCGCCGCTGGCAAGCCAGTCGCGGGCGCTGCGCAGGACCAGCAGGTCGATGCTCTCCATCATCTTTCTCCAAAGCGTAATGCTTGTGCCGGTTTCATCGCATGTGCAACACAATCGGGCTGCTGCTGGCCGGGTCTGTGTGCCCGCGCAACGTGCCCACGGCCTGCGCACCCACTGCACCACCGTGATTACCCCAGGCGCCGCGCACGAAGCTCAATACTTCGGCAATTTCCCGGTCGCTCAGCTGTTCACGGAAGGCCGGCATGCGGTAGGCATCGGGCAGCCCGGCAGCGACGATGCGCTGCGAGCCATTGAGGGTGATGTTGATCGCCGACGCGCTTTCCTTGGCCAAGGCCGACGTGGCCCCGGCCAACGGCGGCATCCACTCGGCCTGGCCCTTGCCGTCCAGGCCGTGGCACGACGCGCAACGGGTCACGTAAGTATGCGCCCCAGGGTTATCGAGCTTCGCGGCTACCGATTCAGCCTGGTACTGCCACGGCGTGCCGTCACGCTGTGGATCGCCGGGCAGCGATTTCAGATAGCGGCCGATCGCCGCCAGGTCATCGTCACTCATGAATTGCGTGGAGTTGTTGAACGCCTCGGTCATCGAGCCATAGACCACGGCATGCCGGTTGCGCCCGGTCTTGAGGAACTGCACGATTTCCGCTTCGCTCCAGCGGCCAAGGCCGGTGTTGTGGTCGGCGCGCAGGCTTGGTGCGTACCAGCCATCGAGCAGCGCACCGGCCAGGAAGGGTTTGCCACTTTCATCCAGGGCTTTCTCGTTGAAGGCCAGGCCACGGGGGGTATGGCAGCTGCCACAGTGCCCTGGGCCTTGAACGATGTAGGCGCCGCGGTTCCACTGGGCGTCCTGATCAGGCTTGGCGGCATACGGTGTGTTGGCGGCGAACAGCCCATTCCACAGGGCGATGGGCCAGCGCATGTTCAGCGGCCAGGGAATGTCACTGGCGAGGTTCGCCTGCTGGGCAGGTTGCACGCCCTTCATGAAGAACGCGTACAGGGCCCGCACATCGTCATCGCTGAGCTTGGCGTAGGAAGGGTACGGCATGGCCGGGTACAGCCGCCGGCCACCGGGGGCCACGCCGTGGCGTACGGCGCGGTCGAAGTCGGCAAGGCTGTAGTGACCGATGCCGGTGTCGCGGTCGGGGGTGACGTTGGTGGCGTGGATCGCCCCCAGTGGCGTGGCCATCTCCAACCCGCCGGCGAACGGTTTGCCGCCGGGCAGGCTGTGGCAGGCCACGCAGTCACTCAGCCTGGCCACATACTCGCCGCGGCTGACCAGTGCAGGGTCGAAACGGGCAGCCTGCTTGGCCTCGAAAGGTGACGCGGGGTCACGGGTGACGTACCAGGCCAGCAGGCCTGCCGCGACCAGGCACGGCAGCGCCAGCCAGCCGGCGGTTCTTGCGAATCGGCTGTGGGTCATGGGCGTTCCTTGTGCTGTCAGGTGAAGGTGTAGCGGCTTAGCGGAATGCTGCGGATGCGCTGGCCGGTAAGCCGCGCCACCGCGTTGGCCACCGCTGGCGCAACGGCAGGTAGCGGCGGTTCGCCGATGCCGCCCATCTTCGCGCCGCTTTCGACGATGCGCACATGCACCCGTGCCATGCGCGAAGGCGGCAGGATGGGGTACAGGTCGTAGTTGCGCCCGCGGGGCTGACCGTCGATGTACACCGCCTCTTCCAGCAACGTCTGCGACAGGCCCAAGGCCACGGCGCCGTTGACCTGGGCCTCGATAATCGCCGGGTTGACGATGCTGCCCGGGTCGATCGCCTGCCAGATGTCGTGCACCTTGACCTGGCCATTTTCGATCGAGACTTCGGCGATCACCGCCGCTTCCGAGCCGAACGGCGAGGCCATGGCCACGCCGCGCGCCCGCTTGCTGCCGTCCTCGGCAGTGAACGGCCCGCGCTTCCAGCCGCCAGACAGCTCGCCTACCGCGTGCAGCAGGTTGGTCAGGCGCTGATTGTCACGCAGCAGGTGCAGCCGCAGCTCATAGGGGTCCTGGCCACCCTTGTCGGCCAGCTCGTCAAGGAACGCTTCGTAGAAGAAGTCGTTCAGCGAATTGCCCACCGAGCGCCAGTAGCCGAGCATGACCGGGCCTTTGACGTAGATCTGGGCGATGCGTTTGTTGGCGATGGCGTACGCTTTACCCGACAGCCCTTCGAGGGCGGTGGGGTCTATCTTGTCCCCTTGCTTGCCGGCCAGTGCCTCGGTCGGGCCTTCGGTGGCGCTCACCGCTTCTATGGCCACGGGCAGCCCATCGGCGTCCAGCGCGGCGCGGAACTTGACCACCGCCAGTGGGCGCAACACGTCGCGCAGAAACTCTTCCTCACGGCTCCAGATCAGCTTGACCGGGCGGCCGACCGCTTTGGCCAGGGCGATGGCCTGAGGGTAAGGGTTTGCCGAGTCGTAGAGAAAGTGCCGGCCAAAAAAGCCGCCGAGCAAGGGCGAGTGCAGGGTGATGCGCGCAGCGTCCAGGCCGGTGCGCTTGGCGATGTCGTCGCGGAACATGTCTGGAGCCTGGTTGGGTAGCCAGACCTCCAGCGAGCCGTCGGGGTTGAAGCGGGCCAGGGCAGAAGGTGGTTCAAGCTGGGCGTGGTTGAGGTACTGGTTGTGGTAGGTGGCCTCGACCTTTGTTTTGGCGTTGGCCAGCACCCCAGCCACATCGCCTTCGTTCTCTTCGTCGCGGGCCGGGCCTTGCTCGCTGGCCAAGCGCTCCCGGTAGGCGTCGCTGGAAAAATCCGCCGGCATCGGCCGTAGCGGGGAATCATTGCCGGGCTCTTGCCAGTCCACCTGGATGGCCTCGACTGCGCGCTTGGCATGCCACCAACGCTCGGCGACCACCGCCACCGCGCCCGGCAATTGATGCACCGAGTGCACGCCTTTCATGGCCTTCACCTGCGCTTCGTTGCGCAGGCTGCCCACCGTCATGCCCAGGCGGGGGGCATGCTGCACGGCGGCGTGCAGCATGCCGTCGAGCTTGATGTCGATGGTGTACAAGGCTTTGCCGGTGGATTTGTCATAGGCGTCGACCCGGCGTACCGGCTTGCCGATCCAGCGAAACTGGCTGGGGTCGCGCAGCTGTAAGCTGGCCGGGTCTGGCACGGGCAGGTCGAGGGCGCGCTCGGCCAGTTCACCGTAGGGCAGTGAGCGGCCAGATGCGGCGTGCACCACCTTGCCAGGCTCGGTGGACAGTTCGCCGAGCGGTACCCCCAGTTGTTCGGCAGCCGCCTGCAGCAACATGGCCCGGGCCAGCGCGCCGAGGCGGCGCATGGTCGGGTAGCTCATGCGCACCGACATGCTGCCGCCGGTGATGCGCATGCCATTTTCCATCACCACATAGGCCTCGCCGGGCGGCGCGCTGTCGACCAGGAAGGTGGCAGGGTCGGCATCCAGCTCTTCGCCAACGATCTGCGCCATGGCGGTGTAGGTGCCTTGGCCGCCCTCCATGAACGGGCAGAGCAGGCGAACGGTGCTGTCCGGGCGGATTTCGAGGAAAGCCGGGACCTGGGTGCCGCGCTCCTGGCCAGCAGCGGTGGCGGCCTGGGCCCTGGCCGAACCCAGCGGCAGGCCAAAGCCGAGCACCAGGGCACCGGCGGCGGCACCGGCCGAAGCCAGCAGGAAGCGGCGGCGCGACAGGTTGACCGGCGCGCCCAAGGGCCCAAGCGGGCTATCGACAGGCGTGTTCATCAGGCACCCTCCTGCTGCGCGGCAAGGTCGTGCACGGCCGCATGGATGGCGTTGTAGGTGCCACAGCGGCACAGGTTGACCATGGCCGCATCGATCTGCGCGTCGCTGGGGTTGGGCGTGTGCTTGAGCAGCGCGGTGGCCGCCATCACCTGGCCCGACTGGCAGTAGCCGCACTGCGCCACCTGGTGCTCGACCCAGGCTGCGACCACGCGCTTGCCGACGCTGTCGGCCTCGATCGCCTCGATGGTGGTCACCTCACGCCCGACCACGCCTGCCACCGGGGTCACGCAGGCGCGCACTACGCTGCCGTCCACCAGCACCGAACAGGCGCCGCACTGGGCCAGGCCGCAGCCATACTTGGTGCCGGTCAGCCCGAGGTCGTCACGGATCACCCACAGCAGCGGCGTGTCAGCGTCGGCTTCGACCTCATAGGTCTTCTGGTTGATGCGTAGTTCCATGGTTCACCTGCCCATCATCGGTTTGCTGTCGCGTCGTTGTCTTGAGCGGGGGGTACGTTGCCCCCCAGTGCAGAAACGCTAGCACAGCGCGGCGGCCGGTGAGCCGGCGCTGCCGGGAGGTCAGGAGGATCAGGCAAGTAATCCGGCGAAATGCGCAAGGCCGGCGTTGCGCCAGGCAAACAGGACTTCCAGGCGAAAAACCCGGATAATGCCGGCCAATTTCGTTTTGCACGCTTAAATCACGGTAATCCCGCATGGAAATCAAGGTCAATTTTCTCGACAATCTCCGCCTCGAAGCCAAATTCGACGACTTCACGGTGATCGCCGACCAACCGATCCGTTACAAAGGCGACGGTTCGGCCCCAGGGCCGTTCGACTATTTCCTGGCGTCTTCGGCGTTGTGCGCGGCTTACTTCGTGAAGCTGTACTGCCAGACCCGCGATATCCCCACCGAAAACATTCGCCTGTCGCAGAACAACATCGTCGACCCGGAAAACCGCTACAACCAGATCTTCAAGATCCAGGTCGAGTTGCCCGAAGACATCTCCGAGAAGGACCGCCAGGGCATCCTGCGCTCCATCGACCGTTGCACGGTGAAGAAGGTGGTGCAGACCGGGCCTGAATTCGTCATCGAAGTGGTCGACAACCTGGATGCCGATGCCCAAGGGCTGTTGATGCCGGTGTCGGACACCACCACCTACATCCCGGGCAAGGACCTGCCGCTGGAGCAGACCATCGCCAACATGTCGGCGATCCTGGCCGGGTTGGGGATGAAGATCGAGATCGCTTCGTGGCGCAATATCGTGCCCAACGTATGGTCGCTGCATGTGCGCGATGCGCAGTCGCCGATGTGCTTCACCAATGGCAAGGGCTCGACCAAGGAGGCCGCGCTGGCCTCGGCGTTGGGTGAGTTCATCGAGCGTTTGAACTGCAACTTCTTCTACAATGACCAATTCTGGGGCGAAGAGATCGCCAACGCTGCGTTCGTGCACTACCCGAACGAGCAGTGGTTCAAGCCTGGGCCAAAGGATGCGCTGCCCAGCGAGATCCTCGACGCGAACTGCCTGGACATCTACAACCCCGACGGCGAACTGCGCGGCTCGCACCTGTACGACACCAACTCGGGCAATACCGCGCGGGGCATCTGCTCGTTGCCGTTCGTGCGCCAGTCGGACCAAGAGGTGGTGTATTTCCCGTCCAACCTGATCGAGAACCTGTTCCTCAGCAATGGCATGAGCGCTGGCAATACCCTGGCCGAAGCGCAAGTGCAGTGCCTGTCGGAAATCTTCGAGCGGGCGGTGAAGCGCGAAATCCTCGAAGGCGAGCTGTGCCTGCCGGATGTGCCGCAGGAGGTGCTGGCCAAGTACCCGGGCATCGTTGCTGGCATCCAGGGGCTGGAAGAGCAAGGCTTCCCGGTGCTGGTCAAGGATGCGTCGCTGGGCGGTGAGTTCCCGGTGATGTGCGTGACCTTGATGAACCCGCGTACCGGTGGCGTGTTCGCCTCGTTCGGCGCGCACCCGAGCCTTGAAGTGGCGCTGGAACGCAGCCTCACCGAGTTGCTCCAGGGCCGCAGCTTCGAGGGCCTGAACGACCTGCCGCAGCCAACCTTCGAAAGCCACGCGCTGACCGAGCCGAACAACTTCGTCGAACACTTCATCGACTCAAGCGGCGTGGTGTCGTGGCGTTTCTTCAGTGCCAAGGCCGATTTCGAATTCGTCGAGTGGGACTTCTCCGGCCACGGCGAAGACTCCAACGTGCAGGAAGCCGCGACCCTGTTCGGCATTCTTGAAGACCTGGGCAAAGAGGCGTACATGGCGGTGTACGACAACCTGGGTGCTACTGCGTGCCGCATCCTGGTGCCGGGCTACTCGGAGATCTACCCGGTAGAGGACCTGATCTGGGACAACACCAACCGGGCTTTGTCGTTCCGCGCCGACATCCTCAACCTGCACAGCCTGGACAACCGCTCGCTCAAATTGCTGCTCAAGCGCCTGGACAACTGCGATGTGGATGACTACACGACCATCACCACGCTGATCGGTGTCGAGTTCGACGACAACACGGTGTGGGGCCAGTTGACCATTCTTGAGCTGAAGCTGCTGATCTGCCTGGCTGTGCAGCGCTTTGAAGAGGCCAAGGAGCTGGTCGAGGCGTTCCTGCAGTTCAACGACAACACCGTCGAGCGGGGCCTGTTCTACCAGGCCTTGAATGTGGTGCTGGAAGTGGTGCTGGACGATGAACTGGAGATGGAAGACTACGAAACCAACTTCCGCCGCATGTTCGGCAACCCGCGAATGGACGCGGTGCTGGGCTCGGTAGACGGTAGCGTGCGGTTCCATGGCTTGACGCCGACCAGCATGAAGCTGGAAGGCCTGGATCGTCATTTGCGTTTGATCGAGAGCTACAAGAAGCTGCATGCCGCTCGGGCCAAGTTTGCCTGAGGCGGTGTAGGCCTGGAGTGTTTCAGTGCCTGTAAGATCGAGCGCCGCCCGCGCGGCGCTCGATCTACCAGGCGCCTCAAGCCTCAAGCCACACGCCTCAGTTCTTGCACTTCGCCATCACCACCTGGCAAGTCTTGGGTGTACCCCCCGATCGGCCTGCGTAACGAACGCAGTTATTCAGCGACTTCTGCCGGGCAATACTCAAGGTATTGCCCCAGGCCAGGCCGCCTTCGCCGGTGCTGGGCACGGCCTTGGCGAAGCAGTTGGAGCCGACTGTGGTGGCTGCGTAGCGGGCCTTGCTGTTTTTGCTGGAGCAGCCCGAGGCCAGGCCCAGGCCGAGGATGAGCAGCGTGTTCAGTGCCCAGAGCGCACTCGTGCGCCCCCAGTTGTTGCTCATGCCGATCTCCTTGTTGAAAAATGCCGCACAGAAACACCGTGGCGGTTCCTGTCAGGATATTTCATTCAAGCGAAACGGTGAACTATCGCGTTGTAGAGACGCTCCTTTGCTAAGCGCACCCCGCGCACGCCTGATGGCTTCAGCCATCAGCCAAGGGTCACTGAACGATAAGGAGGCGCCGTGACCGCATCAGAGCAAACCCTCTACCGCTGCACGCCAGGCCCGTTGCACGCCATGCTGCTGGCCGGCAGTGTTCCGTTGTTTCTTGGCGCGCTGCTGAGCGATATCGCCTACTTCAACAGCTTCCAGATCCAGTGGAGCAACTTCGCTGCCTGGCTGATCGCCGGTGGCCTGCTGTGCTGTGGGCTGGCGCTGCTGTTCGCGTTGGTCAACCTGGTCCGCGCCGAGCACAAGGGTGGGCGTGCAACCCTGTACTTCGTACTGTTGCTGGCCACCTGGGGGCTGGGGCTGGTCAATGCCTTCGAACATGCCAAGGACGCCTGGGCGGTAATGCCCTCAGGCTTGGTGTTGTCGGTGATCGTGACCGCGCTTGCAGCTGTGGCCGCGTGGACCGGGCTGAGCAACCTGCGTTCGGGAGGTGTGGCATGAAGCCTTTGCATGCATTGAGCCTGTTGAGCGTGGCGGTATTGCTGAGCGCGTGTGGCGGGGAAGGGGAGCCTACCCAGGCCCATGGCCCCGACCCGAAGTTGCCGGAGCCACAGCGCGGGCTGCTGCCGAGCATGAAAATCGCCGAGCCGGTGGCCTGGGGTGAACAGAAACCCACCGTGCCCGAAGGCTTCAGCGTCACGGCGATCGCCACCGGCTTGAAGATCCCCCGCCAGAGCCTGGTGCTGCCCAATGGCGATATCCTCGTGGCCGAGGGCCGCGGTGGCAGCGCAGCGAAACTCAAGCCCAAGGATGTGATCGCCAGCCAGATCAAGGCCAAGGGCAATACCCAGGTCAAAGGCGGCAATCGCCTGACCCTGCTGCGGGACGCGGACGGCGATGGCACCTACGAGCTGCAGACGGTGTTCGCGGAAAACCTCAATGCGCCCTATGGCCTGGCGTTTGCCGACGGCAAGCTGTACGTGGCGAATCAGGATGCGCTGGTGCGTTTCGACTACCAGGACGGCCAGACCAAGGCCAGTGCTGCGCCGACCAAGGTCACCGACCTGCCGGCCGAGATCAACCACCACTGGACCAAGGCGCTGACCGCAAGCCCTGATGGTCGTTTCCTGTATGTCGGCATTGGTTCGAACAGCAACATCACCGAGCGCGGCCTTGAAGTGGAGATCGATCGGGCTATGGTCTGGCAGGTCGATGCCCAGACCGGCGCGCACCGGCCCTACGCGACGGGCCTGCGCAACCCGACGGCCTTGGCTGTTCAGCCACAGACCGGGCAGGTGTGGGCGGTGGTCAACGAGCGCGACGAACTCGGCCCCGACCTGGTGCCGGACTACCTCACGTCAGTGCGCGAAGGCGGCTACTATGGCTGGCCCTACAGCTACTGGGGGCAGAACGTCGATGAGCGGGTCAGGCCGCAGAACCCGGACAAGGTAGCGGCGGCGATCAAGCCGGATTACAGCCTGGGTTCGCATGTGGCCGCCTTAGGTGTCGACTTCTCTATTCCGGCCATGGGCGAGCGCTTCGCCGACGGTGTGTTCGTGGGGCAGCACGGCAGCTGGAACCGGCCGAACCCGGTGGGCTACAAGGTGGTGTTCGTGCCGTTCAGCGATGGCAAGCCGGCAGGCGAGCCGGTCGACTTCGCCACAGGCTTTCGCGGTGAGGATGGCAAGACCCGTGGGCGGCCAGTGGGGGTCACGGTCGACCCGCGTGGCGCCTTGATCATCGCCGACGACCTGGCCAACACCGTCTGGCGGGTGACTCGCAACCGCTAAGCGCAACGGGCGCCCTTGCATCGCCGCAAGGGCGCCCGACAGTGTCTATGCTTGTTGGCGCGTGAGTATTTCACGCACCAACCCGGAAACGATTACAGGGAAGCATGCCTATGAAACCTATCAGTTCACTCGCTCGCGCTGTGGCAATCGCCTCGCTGGTCTTCGCTGGCAGCTTCACAGCCCAGGCCGCCGACGTGCCGATTGGCAGTGAAGCGCTTGAAAGCCATGTCACCACCCAGGTCCAGGCCATCGACCTGGAGAAGCGCCTGGTCACGGTGCAGGGGGCCAACGACAAGCCTGTGACCTTCCAGTTGACGGAAAAGGCCAAGGCGCTGCCCAACCTCAAAGTCGGTGACACGGTCGACATCTACGTGACCCGCGCGGTGGCCTATGTGCTCAACACCGATGTGGGCGGTGCGCCGAAGGTCAGTGATGAGTCCGGCACCATTCGCGCCACCGAGAACAACCCGAACCCGGGCGGCGAGGCGTTCCGCCAGGTCAGGGTCACCTCGCAGATCAAGAAGATCGACCTCAAGGAGCATGAAGTGAGCCTGCTGCCGCCAGAGGGCAAGCTGCAGGTGGTCAAGGTCGAGAACCCCGACCTGCAGGCGCGGATGAAAAACCTCAAGGTGGGCCAGACGGTCGATGCCATCTACACCGAAGTGCTGAGGGTCGAGACGTCGCGTTGACGGCGGCCGCTTAGGGGGGATTCAGCGCGTCAGGCTGCGTGTGGCCCGTTGCTGGATGCGTCGCGAGGCCTTGCAGGCCGGTGGATGGCGCTCGAACAGGTCGAGTACCCAGTCTGGTCGGGTTTTGCTGGCGTCATTGAGCCAGTTGGCTACCGAGTCCTGGGGGTATTTCTCGCTTTCCGCCAGGTGCGGCACCAGCAGCGCTTCAGCGGCCTCCGGCGCCTGCTTGAGGGCCGTTATGTGTTCGCACCAGACGCCGCGGGGGCGCAGCACTTCGATGCAGAACCGACGTTCCAGCGGGTCTTCGCTACTGGCCTGCCTGCCGAGCAATGCGAGGGCCGCAGGGAGGTCCTCGCTGAGGCGCGGTCGCAAGGCGATCCAGGCCCATTCGCGCACACCGAAGTGCGGGTCTCTGGCGAAGCGCAGTTGGGCCGCCACGGCCGCGTGCAGGTCAAGGCTGACGGTGAGGTGCGCCTGCGCGAAGGCCGCCCAGCTGCGCACCGTATCCGAAGGGTGGGCACCGCAGTGTTCGAACACCTGCTGGCTAATCGCAACGGGGGCTTGTTGCAACCATTGGCCGAGGGCCAGGCCGATGCCCGCGATTTTTTTCGACAGCCCCAAGGGCTGTTTTTCCCTGGCTGCCTGAACCAGGCATTCACCTACGGCAGGCGGCAGTTGCTGTGCGACGGCCGTTGCCAGGGCAAGTTGGTCGACTGCCAGGCATTCTGCAAGGTTGCGGGTCGGTATCAGGCCGTGGTCCAGTTGCGTCTTGCGTTCATCGCTCATCGAATGTATTCCATCACAAAAGGGGAAATACGCCTGCGGCCGACAGCGTGTAGGCGCGCAAGGCCAGCATCCTAGCTCAACGGGTTGGTTCTGGGGCTGCCCTGTATCACGCTAGGTCTCCCGCCATCCATCGCGCGAATAATTCGCGTGCATATTTTCGATTTCCATGGTCCTGGCAAATGTCCGGATCATGACCCTCTTACTACCGATATTGAGGGCGGTCATGTACAGCAAAACCCTGCTTTTCATCGTTGTCCCGGTGGCCATGGCCTTTCTCGCGGGGGCGCTGCTGCCGTTTCAGGCGGCTGGCAACGCGGCGGTTGGCCGTGCCTTGGGGCATTGGTTGTGGGGGGCATTCACCTCACTTGCGGTGAGTTCGCTGGTGGTGATCGCAGCGCTGCTGATCCTCCGGGTGCCCGTACCAGACGTAAGCAAGGCCCTGCAAGGGCCCTGGTGGTTATGGATCGGCGGCGTGCTGGGCGCCATTTACGTGGCCGGCGCGGCCGCACTTACGCCGAAACTGGGCGCAGCGGGTTTTCTTGCGCTGGTGGTGGCAGGGCAGATCCTGATGGCGGTAATCGCTGACCATTTCGGGGTAATGGGGTTGGGTGGCAAGCCGATCAGCCTGGTCAGGCTGGCCGGGGTGGTGCTCATTTTGTGCGGGGTATTCATGGTGCAGGGCAACTGGGCGACAAGCGCTGCGGCCAAGCCGCCAGCGCTCAATCAGTCAGAAGGCTGATCAAGCGGCTGACTGCAAGCCCACACGGCTTCGCGCAGCCAGCGGTGCCCAGGGTCGCTGTCTTTGCGCTGGTGCCAGGCCTGTTGATAGGCAAATGAGGGAATGGCCAGTGGCGGTTCAAACCGGCGCAATGCTGTGTGCTGGCGCAATGAACCGACCGCACGGCTGGCCACTGTGAGAATCAGGTCGGTGCCGGCAAGTACCTCCACCGCCGCGCTCCAGTGCGGCAGCGCCAGGGCAATGCGCCGTTGCAGGCCTCGGGCGGCCAGCGCGCGTTCGATTTCATCGTGGGCATCCGGGCGCATGGCTATCAACACATGGGGCCGCGCAAGCCACTCGGCCAACGTCAGGCCCCCGCTGGCGGGCAACACCTGGCGGTCGGCGACGCTGGTGAAGCTTTCCTCGAACAGTGGCTGTGCGGTGATGTCCTGCGGCAGGTCGGGGAATATGCCCAGGGCCAGGTCGAGTTCGCCATCGAGCAACTGAGCCAACATGGTTTCACGGCTGGCCTGGCTGATCGCCAGGTCCACGCCTGGGGCGACCTGGCGCACGTGGCGAACCAGCGCTGGCAGGATGATGCGCGACGAATAGTCGGACAGTGACAAGCGGAAGCGGCGCTGCGCCTGGGCCGGGTCGAACAGGGGGGCGGCCAGCAGCGCATTGAGGTTGCCCAAGGCGTCTTGCAGCGGCTTGGCCAGCGACTGCGCACGTGCGGTCAGCGCCATGTGGCCGTTCTGGCGGATCAGCAACGGGTCGTCGAAATGCCTGCGTAGTTGTGCCAATGCATGGCTCACTGCCGGCTGGCTGCGATGCAGACGAAGGGCGGCGCGGGTCACGTGCTTCTCGGTCAGCAGCGCATGCAAGGCCAGGAGCAGGTTGAGGTCGATCTTGCGTAGTTCATCCATGGGGCGAATAGTCGAGGCTGTGCGAGAGGGGTTTGATCAGCCTAACAGATGTCCAGGCGCTGGACGCCGGTCACAGCGTCTAGCGGCTTGATAGTTCGGACAGGATCCGTATTCAATGTTTTACTTAAAGTTTCGACTATAAGTTTATGAAAAATAATATTTTATCTTCTTGCCACAGCATGCTGCACGCATTGCTCGTAGTAGGTCTGCTTGATCGCCGCCGGCTTCAACCGCGATCGGCTGTTGTAGGTCTGCTCGGTAATGCCGAAGGCGGTCATGCGCATCCACGGTTTGGCGAACCTGCGCACCTGCAGCTTCTTGCGCGTGGCATACAGGGTTACCCCCGCTAACTTGGCCTGCTGAGCTTCTGAGGCAATCTGCGCGCCCCAGCCACAGGTGTGGCGATCATTCTGGCTCAGCGCCCTGGCCTGGGCGCCGAAGGCGGCCGTGGCCAGCAGGCAGCCGGCCATCGTTGCTAGAAGTACTCGCATGTTGCTGTCCTAAGCATCTGAAGGAGAAGGGAGTTTGCCTTCGCTTCAAGCCGCTGGGGGCCAGCAATTTGCCGTCAGATTGCGGCCATGCGCAGCGCGTTGGCTGGCGCGCGCAAGCTGGCCCAGGCCAGGCCAGCCACCCAGATCACCGATATGCCGTAGTTCAGGCGTTGGTACAGGCCGAACAGATGGCCGCTCTGCGCCGCCTGCCCCATCAGCATGATGGTGGCGATCGCCAGCACCACGCACGCCAGGGAGAACAGCGCCAACGTTCGCGAACCGGCAACCCGCTTGCCCAGCCATGCCCACAGGGCACTGGCCAGGGTCAATGAAAGAAACATCAGCAGGCCCGAGAGGTTGTGCAGTTGCTGTGACAGCGAGGGCTGCGCCGGTGCGCAGCCCTGGTCGCAGGGGAACCAGCCAGTGCCCAGGCTGCCCAGGCCATGCAGCAGCACCAGAACGGCGCTGACCCGTGCCAGGGTCGACCCCTGCCAGCGACGGGCCAGGCCCCAGGCGAACAGGGCGAACAGCACGGCCAAGGGGAAGTTGTTGACCCGTGGCGACCAGAGCTGGGTGGGTGCACCCTCGGCGCCGAGTTGGCTCATGGCCTGTTGCAGGTGGTCGTAACCTGGGTAAGCCTGGGCGGTCAGCCAGACGCCGGCCAGCAGCCAGAGGGGGATCAGCAGGCCAGTGGCGAGCAGAAGACGGTCGAGGGGTTTCATGCTGTCGTTTCCTTCCATGGATGAGTGAGCGCGAAGGCGCACAGTACAGCCTCGCATTGGGGATAGACCAGTGCATGAAGCAGATTTTTTGCGTGGTGCGTGGCGCAGACCCATACAGAAATACCGCATACGGTGTATGTGATCGTACAACTGCTTGCGCTATCATGGGCATTGTCTTTCAAGGTGAAATACAGGGCATGACAGAGCAGCAGGTACAGGCAAGGACCCGGCGCAAGCCGCGCAGTCTGGCCCAGGAACTGGTCACAGTGCTGACCGAGCGGATTCGCAGCGGCCAACTGAAGCGTGGCGACAAGCTGCCGACCGAATCGCAGATCATGGCCGAAGAGGGCGTCAGCCGCACGGTGGTGCGCGAGGCTATCTCGCGGCTGCAGGCCGCAGGGCAGGTGGAGACCCGGCACGGCATCGGTACGTTTGTGCTGGATGCACCGTCCACGGGCGGTTTCCGTATCGACCCGGCGACCGTGGTGACCCTGCGTGAAGTGCTGGCGGTGCTGGAATTGCGCATTGCCCTGGAGATCGAGTCGGCGGGCCTGGCGGCGCAGCGGCGCAGCGATGAACAGCTGGTCGGCATGCGCGCGGCGCTGGATGAGCTCAACGAAGGCGCGGCCCATGCCAACGATGCCGTATCGGCGGATTTCCAGTTCCACCTGCGCATTGCCCAGGCCAGTGGCAACCACTACTTCGCCGACATCATCAACCACCTGGGTACCAGTATCATCCCGCGTACCCGGCTCAACTCGGCGCGCCTGGCCCATGACGACCAGGCGCACTACATGAGCCGGCTCATGCATGAACACGAGGCGATCTACGAAGCCATTGCCCGGCAAGACAGCGAAGGGGCGAAGATGGCCATGCGCATGCACCTGAGCAACAGCCGCGAGCGCCTGCGCCAGGCGCATGAGGAAGCTGAGGCGCAAGGGGCCTGAGACCTCTCTCACCCGCGAAGAGGCCGGTACCGACAAAAGAAAAAGCCCCGACGTGTGCGGGGCTTTTACATTTCAGGGCGATCAGATCCTCCCGTCACTCCACTGCCCATTCACCAACCGGCGCAACCCCAGCGGGTTCTCATCGCGAAGTGCCTCAGGCAGCAACGCCTGTGGGTAGTTCTGGTAGCACACCGGGCGCAGGAAGCGGTCGATGGCCAAGGTGCCGACTGAGGTGCCGCGCGCATCCGACGTAGCCGGATACGGCCCGCCGTGGACCATGGCATCGCACACTTCGACGCCGGTGGGGTAGCCATTGACCAGAATCCGCCCGACCTTTTCTTCCAGCAGCGGCACCAGCCAGGCGAAGGCTTCGAAATCTTCAGGCTCGCCGATCAGGGTCGCGGTCAACTGGCCACGCAGGCCGAGCAGCGCGGCGCGCAGTTGGGCGTTGTCCTGGGCTTCGACAGCCACGGTGGTCGGGCCAAACACTTCTTCTTGCAGCAAGGGGTCGGCGTCGACCAGCAGGCGCGCCTGTGCCTTGAACAGCTGTGCGCGCGCCTGGCTGCCTGCTTGCGGTTGGCCGGCCAAGTGTTCGATACCGGCATGGGCGTGCAGGTGTTCCAGGCCGCCCACATAGCTGCGCAGGCCGCCGGCGTTGAGCAGGGTCTGGCCGGCCTGTTGCTCGAGGTGCTGACCGAGGTCGGCGAGCAGTTGGCTGTATTGCGGCGATTGCAGGCCGATCACCAGGCCCGGGTTGGTGCAGAACTGGCCGGCACCCAGGCACACCGAGCCCGCCAGTTCGCGGGCGATGGCTTCGCCGCGCTTGGCCAGGGCACCAGGCAGGATGATCACCGGGTTGATGCTGGACATCTCGGCGAATACCGGGATTGGCTGTGGGCGCTCGGCGGCCATGCGGCACAAGGCGTCGCCACCCTTGAGCGAGCCGGTGAAACCGACCGCCTGGATGGCCGGGTGCTTGACCAGCCATTCGCCGACACCACCGCCGAAGACCATGTTGAACACGCCCTTGGGCATGCCGGTGCGCTCGGCGGCGCGCTGGATTGCACAGCCGACCAGGTCTGCTGTGGCCATGTGGCCGCTGTGTGCCTTGAACACCACCGGGCAGCCAGCGGCGAGGGCGGCAGCCGTGTCGCCACCGGCCGTCGAGAAGGCCAGCGGGAAGTTGCTGGCACCGAACACGGCGACCGGGCCTACGCCGATGCGCATCTGGCGCAGGTCGACGCGAGGCAGTGGTTGGCGCTCGGGCAGGGCCAGGTCGATGCGTGCACCGAGGTAGTCACCGCGCCGCAGCACGTGCGCGAACAGGCGCATCTGGCCACTGGTACGGCCGCGCTCGCCCTGGATCCGCGCTGCAGGCAGAGCGGTTTCGCGGCAGACGATGGCGACGAAGGCGTCGTCCAGTTCATCCAGCTCGGCGGCGATGGCATCGAGGAACTCGGCGCGGCGCGCCGGGGCCAGTTGGCGGAACTCGGCAAAGGCGGTAGCGGCGGCCTGGGCGGCTTGGTCGACTTCGCTTTCAGTGGCTTGCACGAAGCTGTAAGGCAGGGCCTCGCCGGTGGTGGCGTCCAGGCTCTGCAGGCGTTGCGCGCCAGCGGCACTGCGCTGACCGGCGATGAAGTTGTGGCCTAGGATCTCAGGCATTTTGGCACTCCTGTAGGTGAATGAAGGGGGGTAGGCGGTCGAGAAGGGCTGCAAAGCAGCCCAAGGGCCTCACGTAATCGGCGCCGGGTTGAACAGGGTGATGTCGTTGTGCAGCCTGTGCTGTTCGGCCCAGGTCTGCTTGCGGCCGCTGGCCACGTCCAGGTAGTAGTGGAACAGCTCCCAACCCAGCTCCTCGATGCTTGAGCGGCCTGTGGCGATGCGCCCTGCGTCGATGTCGATCAAGTCGGGCCAGCGTTCGGCCAGTTCGGTGCGGGTGCAGACCTTGACCACCGGGGCCATGGCCAGGCCGTACGGCGTGCCGCGGCCTGTGGTGAACACATGCAAGTTCATCCCGGCCGCCAGTTGCAAGGTGCCGCAGACGAAGTCGCTGGCCGGGGTGGCGCAGAAGATCAGGCCTTTGCGCGCCACTCGCTCGCCAGGGCCAAGCACGCCCTGAATGGCGCCGCTGCCGGACTTCACGATCGAGCCCAGGGACTTTTCGACGATGTTGGACAACCCACCCTTCTTATTGCCCGGTGTGGTGTTGGCGCTGCGGTCGGCGGCGCCTTGTTGCAGGTAGCGGTCGTACCAGTCCATCTCACGCACCAGCGCCTCGGCCACGTCCTGGTTCTCGGCGCGGGAGGTCAGCATGTAGATGGCGTCGCGTACTTCGGTCACTTCCGAAAACAGCACGGTCGCACCCGCACGTACCAGCAGGTCCGAGGCGTAGCCCAGTGCCGGGTTGGCGGTGATGCCGGAGAACGCATCGCTGCCGCCACACTGCATGCCCAGGATCAGCTCGCTGGCGGGCACCGTTTCGCGGCGGCGCTGGTCGAGTTTTTTCAGGCGGGTTTCAGCCAGCGCCATGATCTGTTCGATCATTTCGCCGAAGCCCAGGCTGGCATCCTGCAGGCGGTACAGCCACGGGTCACTGAGGTCTACCGACGGATCGTTGTCATGCATGACCTGGCCGGCCTGCAGTTTTTCGCAGCCCAGGCTGATGACCAGCGCTTCGCCACCAAGGTTGGGGTTGCGCGCCAGGTTGCGCACGGTGCGGATCGGGATGTAGGCATCGCGGGCATTGATCGCCACGCCGCAGCCGTAGCTGTGGGTGATGGCGACCACGTCATCGACGTGGGGGTACTTGGGCAGCAGTTCTTGGCGAATGCGCTTGACCGCATGCTCTAGCACGCCGGTCACGCATTGCACGGTGGTGGTGATGCCAAGGATGTTGCGGGTGCCCACGGTGCCGTCGGCATTGCGGTAGCCCTCGAAGGTGAAGCCTTCGAGCGGCGGCAGGGCCTCGGGCACGGCATCGCAACGCGGCAGGCTGTCCAGCGCCGGCGCCTCTGGCATGGCCAGCTGGCTTTCCTGCACCCAGGTGCCCTGGCGCAAGTCTTCCAGGGCGTAGCCGATGATCTGCCCATAGCGGCGCACCGGCTCGCCCTTGGCGATCAGCACGGTGGCTACCTTGTGGCTCTGTGGCACGCCTTCGACCAGGGTCAGGCCGTCGTGGAAGCGGGCGCCTTCACCCAGGCCACCGTCGTTGACCACTACCACGACATTGTCGTCATCGTGCAGGCGGACGTAGCGGGGCGAGTCGGAATGTTCGATCAACTGCATGTTCGGGCCCTTCTAGTGATTGCTCAGGCTTTATACATCCGCCCGCCGCCGGCAGGTGCCGGCGGCGGGCGTGTTCACTCAGTGACGGGAGCTTGCCAGTTCGCCATTGGCGCCGGGCTCGGCTTCAGCCTTTGGGGTTTCACGCAGCTCGATGCGCTTGATCGGGCCGACGATCACCAGGTAGCTGAACACCGCGACCAAGGCATTGGCACCCACATACACCAGGGCCCACTTGAACGAGCCGGTGGCGCTGATGATGTAGCCGATGACGATGGGCGTGGTGATCGAAGCGATGTTGCCGAAGGTGTTGAACAACCCGCCCGACAGGCCAGCGATCTGCTTCGGCGAAGTGTCGGCGACCACCGCCCAGCCCAGTGCGCCAATGCCCTTGCCGAAGAAGGCCAGGGTCATGAAACCGACCACCATCCACTCAGCATCGACGTAGTTGCAGAAGACCATGGTGGTTGACAGTAACAGGCCGCAGACGATGGGCAGCTTGCGCGAGAAGGTCAGCGAGTTGCCGCGGCGCAGCAGCCAGTCCGACAGCACACCGCCCAGCACGCCACCGATGAAACCACAGATGGCGGGCAGCGAGGCGATGACACCCGCCTTGAGGATGGTCATGCCGCGCTCCTGCACCAGGTACACCGGGAACCAGGTCAGGAAGAAGTAGGTGATGGCGTTGATGCAGTACTGGCCCAGGTACACCCCCAGGAGCATGCGGCTGGTCAGCAGCTGCTTGATGTAGCCCCATTTCGGGCCGTCGTTGCCGCGTTTCTGGTCCATGTCCACCAGGCCGCCGTTCTGCTCGATGTGTTCGAGCTCGCTTTGGCTGATGCGCGGGTGTTGCTTGGGGTTGTAGATGGTTCTCAGCCACACGAACGAGAACAGGATGCCAAGCACGCCCATCACCACGAACACGTGTTCCCAACCGAAGCTGAAGACGATCCAGCCCATGATCGGGGCAAACAGTGCGGTGGCAAAATACTGCGCCGAGTTGAAGATGGCCGACGCCGTACCGCGTTCTGCGGTGGGGAACCAGGCCGCGACGATGCGGGCGTTACCCGGGAACGACGGGGCTTCGGCGAAACCGACCAGAAAGCGCAGGGTGAACAAGGTTACCACCGCCCAGGCCACCGGCATGCCACCAACAAACCCTTGCAGCAGGGTGAACAGCGACCAGGTGAAGATGCTGAAGGCGTAGACGTTCTTGGAGCCGAAACGGTCGAGCAGCCAGCCACCAGGAATCTGGCCAGCCACGTAAGCCCATCCAAAGGCGGAGAAGATATAACCGAGGGTGACGGCGTCAATGCCGAGGTCTTTCTGCAGGCTGGAGCCTGCGATTGCAATGGTGGCGCGGTCGGCATAGTTGATCGTGGTCACCAGAAACAGCATGAACAGGATCAGGTAGCGCACATGCGTCTTTTTAGTCGCTTGCATGCTGGTAATACTCCCACTAGTTATTTTTGTGCGGGCTCACGAGTTGTAGCCGGGGTGGGGGGTTCCCACTCCGGCGGCGGCAGTTCAGGCCGCAGGGGTTCGCTTATTGCGGACCCATCTTGTCCATCAGCGCTGCGAGCATTTCGTATTCTTCGCCGCTCAGGTCGGTCAGCGGCGTGCGTACCGGGCCTGCGTCGTAACCGGCAATCTTCGCGCCCGCCTTGACGATGCTCACGGCGTAGCCGGCCTTGCGGTTACGGATGTCCAGGTACGGCAGGAAGAAGTCATCGATCAGCTTGCCGACGGTGGCGTGGTCTTCGCGGGCGATGGCGTGGTAGAAGTCCATCGCGGTCTTCGGCACGAAGTTGAACACGGCCGAGGAGTACACCGGCACGCCCAGCGCCTTGTAGGCCGCAGCATACACCTCGGCGGTCGGCAGGCCACCCAGGTAGCTGAAGCGATCGCCCAGGCGGCGACGGATCGACACCATCAGCTCGATGTCACCCAGGCCGTCCTTGTAGCCGATCAGGTTCGGGCAGCGCTCGGCGAGCTTCTCCAGCAGGTCGGCATTCAAACGGCAGACATTGCGGTTGTAGACCACCACCCCGATCTTCACCGATTTGCACACGGCTTCGACGTGGGCGGCAACGCCATCCTGGCTGGCTTCGGTCAGGTAGTGGGGCAGCAGCAGCAGGCCCTTGGCACCCAGGCGCTCGGCTTCTTGTGCGTATTCGATGGCCTGACGGGTCGAGCCGCCGACGCCGGCAAGGATCGGTACCGAGGTGGCGCAGGTATCGACGGCGGTCTTCACCACCTGGCTGTACTCGCTGGCTGCCAGGGAGAAGAACTCACCGGTACCACCGGCCGCGAACAGGGCGCTGGCGCCGTAGGGGGCGAGCCATTCCAGGCGCTTGATGTAGCCAGCCTGGTTGAAGTCGCCTTGGGCATTGAAGTCGGTGACCGGGAAAGACAGCAGGCCGTGGGAGAGGATGGATTTGAGTTCTTGTGGATTCATTGTTGTTGGCATCCTGAGGCGCTTGGGGTGAAGGGAGTGATGTGTTGCGATGGAGGTAAGTTATCGTACAACTAGAGGGATGGCTAGTGCCTTAGGAGAATTTTTTATGATTGGGGTGCTTGGCTGGGGTGTTGGGGGGATGCTGAAATCGAGCGCCGCCCGCGCGGCGCTCGATCTTCCAGGCATAGAAAATCCCCCGACAACCACCTGAACAGTCATCGTATCTCTTAAGCGGGGGAAAGGCTAAAAAAAGGATCGCGGAGACAGGCACAAGCCCGCCGCCCGCTTCCACGGGAAGTGTTCTGGGACCAGCAGAGGGTGACCGGGGAAGCGGGGGCGGCCTTGCGCCGCCCCGCGATCAAAGCTAACGAAGCTTTGTGTCAGGCAGCCTGATGGTGCTTCACCTGGGACTTGCGGACCTGGGCACGGCACGCATCGCCGAACGCCTGGAAGATCTTGATCGAATCAGGGTTCTTCGCGGCTTGCCACTCGGGGTGCCACTGCACCGCGAACAGGAAGGGCGAAATGCTCGGGGCATGGATGGCCTCGACCAGGCCGTCTTCGGCCAGGGCAATAGGCTCGATGCCTTTACCCAGGTTGCGCAGGCCTTGGCCATGCAGCGAGTTCACGCGGATCTCGTCGCAGCCCAGGGTGTCGCGCAGCCAGCTACCTGGCTTGACCTTCACACTGTGGACCTGGGCGTACTGTACTTCGACCGGGTCTTCGGGGTTTTCACGGTGGTCGTTGAAGCCTGGCTCGGCATACACCTTCTGGTAGATGTCGCCACCCAGGGCCACGTTGATTTCCTGCATGCCGCGGCAGATGCCGAAAATCGGCAGGCCACGCTTGATGGCTGCCTTGACCAGCGGGATGTCGAACAGGTCGCGTGCTTTATCCTGGCCCTTGCCCGGGGTTTCGTTGTCCTGGCCGTACAGGGCCGGGTCGATGTTGCTGCCGGCACCGGTCAGGTAGACGCCGTCGGCCATGTTCAGATAGGTCTCGAGGTCTTCGGTGCCACAGCAAGTGGGTACCAGGACCGGGACGCAATCGGCGAAGTCGACCAGCGGCGTGATGTATTTATGGGTCATGACCTGATAGTCATGGCCTTTGCGCTCTTGGCTGCCCATGGTCATCAGGACGACGGGTTTGCGCAGGGAAGGTTGCTTGTTGCCAATGTTGCTGTTGGACATATGTCACCTTGGGACAG